>Ga0302319_10002530_pt1 | contig 39349 bp, 22 predicted proteins | sample Bog_T0_2_FD_203319 | JGI IMG/M metagenome (GOLD analysis project Ga0302319, IMG submission 203319) | Peat permafrost microbial communities from Stordalen Mire near Abisko, Sweden - Bog_T0_2 | ecosystem: Environmental > Terrestrial > Soil > Wetlands > Peat | place: Sweden: Abisko, Stordalen Mire... | reverse complement strand
CGGAGCCGCCGCGAGATCGCGGCGGTGAGTCAGACGCCGGACGGCGACCTGCCTGCGGAAGAGTTGCTTCAACGGAGCCGCCGCGAGATCGCGGCGGTGAGCTCCACGCCTGGGAGGGCGAGAGCGTCTCGTACCCTCAGCTTCAACGGAGCCGCCGCGAGATCGCGGCGGTGAGGTTCGACGTTCCTGCGCTCTTCGATGCCTACTGCACCAGCTTCAACGGAGCCGCCGCGAGATCGCGGCGGTGAGATCATGTGCGCGCTGCGTGAAGCCACGACCTCTGTAGCTTCAACGGAGCCGCCGCGAGATCGCGGCGGTGAGTTGCCCGGCCCGAGCGACTGACGCACGGGGCGCGCGTTGCTTCAACGGAGCCGCCGCGAGATCGCGGCGGTGAGGCAGTGTGGCCAACGTTAGGACGTCTGACGTTCCGTTGCTTCAACGGAGCCGCCGCGAGATCGCGGCGGTGAGGGTCGAATTGGCCGTCGTTTCGTGTGGGCTGGACGAGCTTCAACGGAGCCGCCGCGAGATCGCGGCGGTGAGTTCGACTGCGCAACGATGTCCGGTCGCGCGGGGACGTAGCTTCAACGGAGCCGCCGCGAGATCGCGGCGGTGAGCACCGTGACCGAGTGGAGGGCAGCGAAACTCGCTGGGCTTCAACGGAGCCGCCGCGAGATCGCGGCGGTGAGGGCTTGTTTTGACGGCGAACGTGGCGTTGTTTAGGCGCTTCAACGGAGCCGCCGCGAGATCGCGGCGGTGAGGTGCGATCTCCTCATCCTCGACGAAGCGCACTACTGCAAGCTTCAACGGAGCCGCCGCGAGATCGCGGCGGTGAGGAGACGTTTCGTGCCGGCCTGGTCAAGCGTATTCGCGATGCTTCAACGGAGCCGCCGCGAGATCGCGGCGGTGAGCCGTCGCGTCGGCGGCAACAGCTCCGACTTCCTCCTGCTTCAACGGAGCCGCCGCGAGATCGCGGCGGTGAGAACGCCTTACCAGCTCATCGCCGGCTTCAAGCGCTACGCTTCAACGGAGCCGCCGCGAGATCGCGGCGGTGAGGTTGGTACAGCCGAACCATTGATGTCTACGGTCAGATTCGCTTCAACGGAGCCGCCGCGAGATCGCGGCGGTGAGGAGTATTCAGAGCGGCTCGGAAGGAGCCTTCCTAGGCTTCAACGGAGCCGCCGCGAGATCGCGGCGGTGAGCTTGACAGTCTGCCGACAGGACCATCGGACAGGAATGGCTTCAACGGAGCCGCCGCGAGATCGCGGCGGTGAGATTTCGAGAGCGGGAGCGGACGCGCGGCTACACGCTGGCTTCAACGGAGCCGCCGCGAGATCGCGGCGGTGAGGAAAACGCGCTGGCGGGGATCTGGTTGTCGCCGGAGTGCTTCAACGGAGCCGCCGCGAGATCGCGGCGGTGAGCCGCGTCGTCCTGCACGCCACCCCAGCGGCGCACCTGCTTCAACGGAGCCGCCGCGAGATCGCGGCGGTGAGGTCCCGCCCGTCGGCTTGCTCGCGTTGTGCTTCGGCGAGCTTCAACGGAGCCGCCGCGAGATCGCGGCGGTGAGCACGTGTCGGGACGATCGCCGTCCGTCACGCACGAGAGGCTTCAACGGAGCCGCCGCGAGATCGCGGCGGTGAGGGCCATCGAGGCGAAGAGGGGCCGCGTCGCCGACATGCTTCAACGGAGCCGCCGCGAGATCGCGGCGGTGAGCGCGCAACGTCGCCGTCCAACGCCGTCACGTCGTTGCTTCAACGGAGCCGCCGCGAGATCGCGGCGGTGAGCGGTGAGCCCGCGCGCGAGGCCCGCGCCGCCCGCCTGCTTCAACGGAGCCGCCGCGAGATCGCGGCGGTGAGCCGTGTCGGACGCGATGTCCTGGAGGTCCACAGCGGGCTTCAACGGAGCCGCCGCGAGATCGCGGCGGTGAGAGCGATCAGCGCCGGCGCGGTCACGGCGATCACCATCAGCTTCAACGGAGCCGCCGCGAGATCGCGGCGGTGAGTCAGTTGGAGCTGACCGAGCGCGGGGCGACTCGCGGTGCTTCAACGGAGCCGCCGCGAGATCGCGGCGGTGAGGCGCCGCCCGACGCGCCGCCGGGCATGGGCGGTGGGCTTCAACGGAGCCGCCGCGAGATCGCGGCGGTGAGAAGCGTCGTGGGGAGTGCCTAACGCGAGCTCTCGGGCGCTTCAACGGAGCCGCCGCGAGATCGCGGCGGTGAGGCATGCTCACCCGCGAACAGATCGAACGCTCCGTCGCTTCAACGGAGCCGCCGCGAGATCGCGGCGGTGAGGACCGTCGCGCGGATGCCAAGGCGATCGAAGACGTGGTGCTTCAACGGAGCCGCCGCGAGATCGCGGCGGTGAGGACGCCGCAGAGGGCTACGGGGGGGGGGCTCGGGCGTGCTTCAACGGAGCCGCCGCGAGATCGCGGCGGTGAGCACGTGAACATCTCGGCGCCGGCCTGCTTCTTCTTGTAGCTTCAACGGAGCCGCCGCGAGATCGCGGCGGTGAGTGATGATGCACATCGACCCGAGCGCGTCGTAGGCCATGCTTCAACGGAGCCGCCGCGAGATCGCGGCGGTGAGGGGGAGCCCCTCGATGCTGTTCGCCGTCACCACCACGCTTCAACGGAGCCGCCGCGAGATCGCGGCGGTGAGAACGGGCGCTCGGGATCGAAGTCCTCGGGAGCTTGGCTTCAACGGAGCCGCCGCGAGATCGCGGCGGTGAGGTACCGGTGCGCGCGCAAGATCGTGGCTGAGGCCAAGCTTCAACGGAGCCGCCGCGAGATCGCGGCGGTGAGAGGTCTCGCAGGACCGACCTAGAATCGCGTACTTGCAACGCGGTTTGCGAGCACCTGCGAGATTGGCGTTCGTGGAACGCCAAGAAACAAGGGAGCGAGGCTGCCGAGCATCGCTTTCCCTTCGTAATGTCAAAGACCTTGCGGCTTGCGAGCGCCCACGGTGGTTGGCGTGGCGCCCCGGCCCTCGCAAGGCACCCCGGCGCTGGCTGTCAGACCACGAGCGCGCGCCGTTCCGGAGGAGAATACACCCGCCCGACCGCGGAGATCGAAGTACTTCCGCGCCCCTCCTCGGGGCCGATGTCGACAAACAGTACCTGGTCCTCTTCGTGATGGATGATCGTGCCCAGCCGCGCACGCAGCTCGACGAGCTCACGATGGCTCAACTCACACCGGAAGACCGACAGCTGCAAGTGTTCGCCGTAGCCCTTCATGGTCTTGAACACCTTGCGCAGGCGCTTTGGATGACAAACGTCGTACGTCACTATGTACGTTTGGCGCATGGCAGCGCCTCATCGCGTTCTGAACGCGGGATACTCCCCAATCTCGCCGAGTAGGCAGCGGCCCAGCAGGCGTGCTTGCACCTCGAAGACGCGCCTGTAGCTGATTCGATATCCGAATACCGGATGAGTGATCTCCTGGTCCATCCGACGCTCGTATGCCAGCAGGATGCGCTTGCGTGCGGCTGGGCGCATCGCGACGCCCGACGGATGCATCAGGAAGTCCTCAGCGTCGAAGGTGCCGCCGTTCAGCGCGCCGATCACGACCGAGTCCGCGACGATCGGTCTGAACTCTTCCATCAAGTCGAGCGCGAGCGCCGGCCGGCCGAATCGTGGCTGATGGTAGAATCCACGAAGAGGATCGAGCCCCGCCGCGGAGAGAGCGAGAGCGAAGTCTTTGGTGAGGAGCGAGTAGACGAACGACAAGAGCGCGTTGATCGGATCTTTGGGGGGGCGCCGGTTCCGACCGTCGAGATCAAACGCTCCGCTGAGCGCAGCCTCGCCTTTGAGCATTCCGGTGAACGCACCGAAGTAACTTCGCGCCGCCGTACCTTCGAGCCCGAGGAGCGACTCCAGCACTTCGGCATTTTCCGCTTTGCGCGCGAGCTGCTCGAGCTCGGAGAGGACCACCGGGGGAGGGTCGGCGTGGTTGCGTCGAAGGAGCGTCCTGCAATTGCGAATCTTGGAGGCGACGAGCCCACGAGCCACGCGGAGACAGAATTGCGGATCGTCGGCAGCGCGATGCTGCGCGACGCGTAGCTCGACATTCTTCGAGTCGAAGCCGGTCGCGCGGCCATAGTACCAACCCCCGTAGCTGAAGAAGGAAACGGGGATGTCTCGTTCGAGCAGCGCCCGCAACGCTTGCGCGGTGATCTGCACGTTGCCGTGGAGGGCGACGTGCGAGGTGTTCGGGAGGCGAACCTCGACCCGTGGCGTCTTCCTCCCCTGTACGACGAGGCATTCTCCGTCGAGTGTGATTCGCGCTCCTTGGTCCTGGACGTAGAGCGGAAGCTGATCGTCGCAGGCCGGATGGAGCCGTCGAAGTGCAGGCGGCCCGACCTCGGGATCTGCATCGTCGGCGAAAGCGAGAGCGTCCGCAGGCGGCTCGATTGGCGCGGCCGGCGCCAGGGGGCGCACGCGCTCGACGCGGTGGAGCAGGTTGGTCTCGTCGGGGAGGCAGATTCCGACCAGCGAGCAACCGTTGCACTTCGGACTGTCGACGAGGGGAGAGGGCGGGTCGACGCGCGTCGTTACCTCCTTCGCACGCGCAACCGCGCCGAGCGTCGTCGCGACCAGTGCATCGTCGATCACGATATCGACGCGTCGCCGCGAGCCGGCGAAATAGATCGCAGCATCCTCGCAGCGGTATCCGTGCTCGCGCAGGAGGAGAACCTGTGCACAGAGCTGCGCGCGTTCGGGTAACCACGCACCTTCCGGCAGCTCGGGCGCCTTGCCGCGCTTGTATTCGATCGGTACGACGCGACCGTCCGCGTCTCCCTCCACGACGTCGATCTTCGCCGTGATGCCCAGCCGTTCGGAGGTGAGCCAAACGGTACGCGCTTCGTACGGCGGCGGCTCGACAGGGATCTCGTCGCTCGGCGCTTCGGTAGAAGCTCCTGCGTCCATCGGGGGCGGCGGAAGCTTTCCTCCAGGCTGGTCGGCGCGCTTGTGGGCGACGCGCCCTTCGACGGTGAACGCGTTGTCGGCGAATTCGCCCTGGGCCCATTCGAGGTACAAGAGGCGCTCGCAGTAGAGCGCCTCGTTGATCATGCGCGCGGGAACGACGTCGGGGGGCGTGCTTGCGAGGACAGGTAGGCGACGCGCGAGCGACTTGGCACGCGCGTCAGGGTTCGGCAACGAATTGCTTGGTAGCGGATCGTTCGGCATTGTCGGCCTCCGATAAGAATCTGGGCCGACGGATGGGCCGAACCGGGGGCGCGGTTGGACGTGGCTGGGCGGTTGTTCACCCTCGGTGCGCGGCTGACGCGGCTAGGCTTGTTTTCGAGCCCTTCGTCCCCAGCCGAGCTGTCACAGCGCGCTGTCACAGCTCGTCACAGCTCGCTGTCACAGCCCGTCACAGCTTCACCTCGAGCCAGCGGTAGTAGCGCGTCGGATCGGTGGGCCCCTTGCCGACCTCGCGAACGAGCCGCGCGGCGGCGAGCGCTTTCAGATCGCGCTGAATCGTGCGCCGCGCGACGTCCGGAAGGATCGCCTCGCAGTCGGCGAGCGCGAGCCTCCCGCGTTCGATGAACGCGGCGACCAAGCGCGCCTGCCGTGCGTTGAGCTTTTTCCCGGCGGCGATCACGTCGGCGCGGATCGCTCGCTCGCCCTTGCTCTTCACTTCCAGGAGCTGAGTCGAGAGTCCGCGGACGAAGTATTCGAGCCACGTCGTGAGCTCCATCCCGGCGTCGCGCACACTCTGAATCGCGGCGTAGAATGCGGCGCGATCGCGATCGTAATACTCGCTGAGCGTGAAGAGCCGCTTGAAGTCGTAGCCCGCGCGATAGAGGCAGAGCGTCGAGAGGAGTCGCGATGTGCGCCCGTTGCCGTCGACGAAAGGGTGGATGTGCACGAGCTGGAATTGAGCGATCCCGGCAACGAGGATGGGATGCACGGTGGTCTCGGTGCGGAGCCATTCGACGAGCTCTCGCATCAGCGCGGCAACCTCGGACGGCGCCGGGGGCGTGTATACGATCTCGCCGGTCGCGCCGCGCGCCACGTAGTTCTGCACGGTGCGCCACTCGCCAGGGCGCGCCCGGTCACCGCGGACACCAGCGACGAGGCGCTTGTGAATCTCGCGAATGAGACCCTCGGTGATCTCGGCGCCACCGGCAACGTAGTCGCTCACGAGATCGAAGGAACGTCGATAGTTCAAGAGCTCGCGCGCGTCGTCTTCGTCAGCGCCGCGAACACGCCGACCTGCCCAGAGCTGCTCCGCTTGCGCGATCGTGAGCTGCGTTCCCTCGATGTGTGTCGTGTGGTGTGCTTCGAGGAGGAGCGCACGCTGGCTCATGGCGCGGAGCCACTCGTCGGAGAGCGTCGCGGCTTCCAGAAAACCGCGGGCGCGCTCGATGGCGGTGAGCGCCGCCGTGATGGCGTGGGTGGTAGTGAAGCGGGGGGTTAGGGGCATTGGGGGCGACGCTGCCAACGATCATTCTCAGCGAGGACGCACGCGAGCACTATCCATTCAACGCCGAGGCACAAGGAATCATGAGGCCGAGCCCGAAATGGCATGCGTATCCGATCGCGAGTGGTCCGCGCACGGGCTCCTCGAATTCGATCCTCAAGCCAAAGAAGCGCGGCGCAGGCGGCGCGCGCTTCGGATTCCGCCGCGCTCGAACGAACTGATGGAGACGAAGCGCCAGGATCCTTGTTCGATCGAGCACCTCGATTCGCGCGGCGCGCGGCAGGCCCCGGCAGGCAAGCTCCGCCTGCACCTGGTCTTCCAACGTGTGGCGAGTGGCTTTGAGATGACGGGGAGGGACGAACGGGGTTCGACTCGTCCAGACGCGCGATTCAGCGAGCTCGGAGACACGCTGCGCCCCGATGCGCTGAAAGTCGGCCAGCTTGCCAAGACCGGCCAATGTAACGAAGAGCGGTTTGTCACCCCCTTTCGTGTAGGTCGATCGGATCGAGCGAAGCGCGCGCTGAGCGTCGGCGCCGAAGCCCATCGGTGCGTGCACGAGGATGTGATCGATCTGGCCCTCGGCGTCGAGGCTCAGGGGAACGAGCGCCGCGTGCTTGTGCCCTTCGAGCCGCACACCGTTCGCGTCGAGTCCCGTGAGCTCCGGACACGACTCGGCCCGCAGTTGCTTCGCGAGCCCCATGTGAAGAAGCTCCATTTGAGGGAGCGTTCGCGTGATGCGCGGAAGCACTTCACGATTTTTCGTATCGCTCGCGAGTGCGAAGAGAGCGGTGTCGGCCTCCACGATGTGCCGCGCGCGCGTGACGACCCGAGAGGGTGACGTCGAGAGCGGCGTCCGATAGTAGAGGACACGGCGCGAACCCGGTGGCTGTGTCCACCCATGCTCTTGAAGGAAGGCCGTGTCGACAAGCACCGCGGCGAGCGAGTCCGGCGGAAAGGGGCTCGCTTTGGCGCTTCGCTTCTTCTTTGACGTGCTGCCTTCGGAATGTCCTTGCGCGGCCGCTTCCGCAAGCCACGCTGCGTACGCGCCGGAAGTCATCGGTGCCAGAAGCGAGATGGGTTCTACGCCCGGCCGATTCACGTCGGTCGACGACGCAATATCACCCCTCGGCAGGTCACCATCGGCGACGAGACGAGCATCGACGACCGAGTCCGCGCGTCCGAGATACGAGAGCTTGGGGACGAGCTCGGCCAGGAGTCTGTCCGCCTCGGCAGAGAGCACGGCGGGCCAGACGACAGCGATCTCGGCGGTCTTTCCGACGTGTGCGAAAGAATCGAAGATCTTGGTTCGGTCTTCGGGTTTCTTGCTGTCCGTGGGCATGAAGTGGCGTGTGTGCGAAGCGATCGCTGACGGCAATCGATATTCGGGCACCACCGAGGCAAGCCCTTCGACCAGCTCACGCGCGACCGAGGGCAACGGCTCCTGCCAGCCCAGCTTCGAGAAGCCTGTCGCGAGAAGCGCGCGTACGATCCGCCACGGACTGGGCGGCCATTCGACCAGCCCTTCGTTAACGTGGTTACCCCATGGCGTCGCGTGATACCGACCCGTTGGGAAGCGGAAGACGATGTTCGGCATCGTCAGCCTGCGTACGTGACCGTGGTGACACCTTGGTTCTTCGCGAAGTGAGGTTCGCACGCCTTGATCGAGGCTGCGAGGTCGCTCAATAGATCCGCGCGCGCGGGGAGCGTGAACTTCGCGTTCGTCGCGACGATGTCGTCGACGGTGACCTTGAAATCGCACGCGGTGCGTAGACGGAGGTTGCCGTCAATGAGCGCGCGCAGCTTGAAGAGCGCGAGCAGCGTCAGCATCTTGGTCGGTGCGTCGCCGAGCCCGTAGCCTCGGATCTGAGCGAGGTCGATGTTGGCGAAGAGAGTGATGGCGCGCGCGGTGAATTCGTCGCGATGGAACGGGACGTTCCCGTAGCCGTCTTTGGCGGTCTTGCTCTCTCCCTCTGAATCGCCCTTCTCGGTACCTGGCTTCACGCGGTCGTTCTTCACCCCCCCGGACGCCGCGACACGCGCACCGCCCGCCTCGATGAAGGCGCTCATGGCGCGCGCAATGCGTAGGCGACCGTCGATGCTTTCGAGAAACACGCCGTGAATGAGCGAACCTGCGTCAAATTGTAGGAGGGCCTTCACGAGATTCGGTCGGCTGATCGGTCTGTCTTTCGCGAGCCCGATCTCCTTTCCGATTGTCTTGTGCAACTCGCCCTTGTCCGCCTTCTCGATGTAGACGCTGTTGATGCGATGCGCTTCGAGGACGGAGCTGGTCAGGAATCGCCCATCCTTGTCGTTGACGCGCACGTAGCTCAGGCCAGCGAGATCCGGCTGGAGCGTCTGCAACCCCTCATCCCAGCACGTGGCCTCGAGACGGTTCGCCATGCTCTGCGCGGACTCGATGAGCAAGCACGTCCCTGTCTCCGTCGCATACGTCGCCGCACCGAGATCAGGGAATCCGGTTGGCTGGAATCGCTGCCCCTGGACGGGCGCAAGCGGGATGTCGAAGAGCACTTTGTCTTTCGAGCTGAGAGCGGCGAGTTCAATCGGCATGGTCAAGGTTCCCTTCTTCGTACGGCTTCGTAACGAGGTCGGCGCAACGTCCGGCGTCGATGGCTCGGATCGGAAATGCGAGACTCGCGGCAAGCCGCCGTGCATCGCCACGAGCACCGACAGCGTGATGCAACACGGGTACGAGACCGCTGGCTCGCAAACGCCGGTTGCACACGGCAAGAGCGTCCCCGAGCGCGCCCGACGAGAGGCGCGCGATCGCCTCGGGGTCGAGCTTGATCGTGATTTTGCCGCCGCGATCGAGTGGCTCGGACAAATGGGCGACGCGAACGACCGCGTACACCGCGTCAATTTCGTTGCCACGGGGCGCGGCGACGCGACGACAGTCGTGGGTCCACCAGGAGATCGCCATGAGGGGCTTCGCGAGAGACAGAATCCTGGCATCGTCGACGCCACGCGCGAGGAACGCCATTACGTCCGCGAGCGGAGCCTCGGCGCCGCGCGCGCCGAACAGCCCAAGACTCCGCGCACGAAGGGCCGGTGCGAGCTGGACGCGACGGCGGATAAGATCGACGCAGTCGTTCTCGAGATCGTCTCTGACGCAAACAACGTCGGGATCGTGAGCGACGCCGCCCCCGTTCGTAGCGAATCGTGCGGCGTGGCGCTCGGCCTGCGGATGATTCGAGCCGCGCGCTCGATCGACCGGCATCCAATGTGCGCGGACATTTCCAAACATCTCCCGCCCATTCAACCGCAGCGCGACGTCCTGGCTCGCCAGCGCGATCGCCAGACGCAACTCTGGCGTTCCGTCGTTCGCCGCATCGAGCCACTCGATTCGAAGCGGGGGCAGGGGGGCCAGGCGTCGCTTCGGATCTCCCGCGGCCTTCGGGCTTCGCAAAAGCGCCCCCTCAGCGCGGCCCAACGCCACGAGCAACGCCTGCCAAGCCTCCGGCATGCTTCCCGTCCTGCACACCGCGAGAATGGCCTCGTCTACGACGCGTGCGGCGGATGTGATCGCCTTCGGGGCGTGGCTGTCGCGAGCGAACGCGCGCAGGTGAGAAAGCCACGGATCGAGATCGTCGAGGAGGTCTTCGTGTGGCTGAGCAGAGACCGTCCAGCGCCCAAGCGGCACGGCGAGGTTCGCCTGCCCGTTGCGTTCTATGTACCCGTATCGCTCGAAGCTCGACACGCCGCGCGCGACACCGAGCCGCGCGACGGCGCGCGCGGCATCGAGCGCGCGTACCGAGGTGCTCCTGCCCACGCGAGTGCGGCCTTCGGAAAACAAGGCGCGGACCTCAGCGAGCACACAGGGATGCGACCAGAGCGGCATCCACTGCTCCCCTCGCGGCCCCTCGTCCGCCCCCGTGGCACTACCGTAGCCGGAGCCACTCGAACGCACCGCGAATGGAGCCGCCGCCTGCGGGAGACCGGCGGTGTCAGTCGAGCGCACGAGACTCGACGCAAGCATCAGCGTGCCTTCGAGCGTTAGAACGAAATCCCACGGATTGACCTCAGCATCGGCCTCAAATCCGGCGCCCATGTTGTCTCCGCCGGCCTTGCCAGGGAGGAACTGACCCACGGCTTTGCGAAGGAGCCCGGGGGACGCGCAACCAAACAGGGAGGCTTGGAGCAATTGCGCCGAGGAAGAGACAGGGCCAGCAATCGGATCGGCGCAGTCGAAGAGCGTCGCCAAGTGCTGCATCGAGTTGTTTGTGAAATCGAGACGGCCGTCGTTGCCACCTGAACCCAGCAACGCGGGCCAGGCGGCGGAGCCATCCGCTTCGAGCGCGAGTGCCGCATCGAACCATTCGAGCAGGCCGCCGGTCCAATGCCGGCGGCAGCAAGCGAGGAGCACATCCTTCTCGTGATCCTTTTCCGCCCTCGCAGCTTTGAGCTCGGCATCGCCACCGTTTTCGGCCTCCTTGACGCGCGCAATCGCTCTTGCAAGCGGCGCGCTCATCGCTCGCGCCGACGCGATACCGTCGCGAAAAGCCGCGAACCGCCGAGCCGTGCTTCGTTCGATCGGCGTGAGGCCCTCGTCATTCTCGTAGAAGAACCCGCTGCCGCCATTCCAAGGACTGAGGATCGGCGTCGGCGCGTATTCCCACAGGAAGAAGTGCATCAGCTCCTCTCGCGAGAGCTCCGTCGCCAGCCAGAATGCTTCGTCCTTCCACCACCCCCGGACGCTCGCATCGCGCTGCTCGGCAACGAGTCGCAGGATCGCCAGCGCCTTCAGATAGTGGGCGAGCGGCGTCGGCGCGCAACCGTCGAGTTTGTGAATGTGGAGCGTCATGCAAGCGGATCCTCTGTTTCCAATCGCGACGCGCGCCAATCCGCGACACGGATCACCGATTCGAGAAAAGTCAGAGTGAACGGACCATGGCGTTGTAGGAGGCCGGCCGCGCGCTCGCCCCACGACGCGCCATACCTCGCGCCAATTCCCATCGACGCGGCCGACAGCGAAAGCGCCAGCAGCGGAACGTCCAGCTCTTCGCCTTGAGCATTCGTGAGCGCGAACGCTGGCAGCTGATCGTTCTCCCAGACACCGTGAATTCCGCCGCCCCCGCGCTCTTGATCGTGTGGAGTGCTGGTCCACACACACCGCACCTTCCCGTGATGCGTGCAAACGAGCCACGCGAGTAGATCGAAGTCGTCCGCCGAGAGAGCGGCGATCTCTTTCGCGAGCGGATGGTCGATCCGCGCAGAGGGAACATCCACCGGCGTTCCGATCGCCGCGAGTAGCTCTCGATGCGGGCCGAGTAGTGCCTGATGAAAGGGATCGGCTTGCCGCAGAAGCTCGAAAATCGCGAGTGTGCTCGCGAGCTCGTGACGAAAGCCGGGGCGGTCGGGATACGGCGGGCGTCTCCACGCGTCACGCGGGGCCTTCGCAAGATCGCGTCGCTCGCCCAGAGCCACGCCCGTCCTGTTCTTGATTGCGTCTTGAAACGTCTCGTGCGCCTTGCCTACGTCGTGCCAGCGGGCCGCGAGCACAAGCACACGCGTGATCGCGGCGGGAATCTGCAACGTCGCGCACAGCGCTCCTGCGACATCCGCGGCTTCGCGGCCATGGGTCGCAATCCTCTTCCAAGCCGCCACCGAGAGGCCGTCGTCGCCCTCGCTCGACGACGCCGTTCCGAGAGTGTCGTCGCCCTTCCGAGGATCCGGAACGGGCGGGACGATCTCGACGGGCTTCGCCTTCCCATCCCATCCGCGCGCCGACGTGTAACCGCCGTCCGCAGCGTTCAGAAGCACTGTCATGCCAGGCACGAGGCGCTTCGCTTCGCGTTCCGTCCACGTGCCGTCGAGGTAGTCGAGCACATAGGCGTCGTGCTTCCACTCGCGAATGTCGCCGATGGGCACAGGACAGAGCTCCTCGCGTCGCGGCGGAACATCGAGCTGGACCTCTCTCTCGCGCATCACCGCACGCCAGAAGACCGTGACGTCGCGGTCTTCACCCGAGCGAATGAAGCGGCTGACGTCGAGGTCGGCGCCAGAGAGATCGGCGCTCGTATCGAAGAGGTCATCGAGGTCGCGGCGCCGCAGAACATGGAGGGGTTCGTACGGATAGAGACGCGCGAGAAATTCGGGATCCGTTTTCGCGATCTCCTCCTCGAACGCTTCGAGCGAGCGAGGGGAGGCATCACCTTCGCGCCCTAGCAGCCGCGCAATCGCTTCGTTCGCCGCAGACAACTCATTCGGTCTGTACGGGGCGGATTCCTTTTCGTCTCCCGGCACCGCGCCCGCGACCACGACCGTGCTCGACTCTCCTGCGTAGCGCGCAGCACGCCCGAAGCGCTGAACGAGGCTCGGCCAGGGTGCGAGATCCGTCACCAGCGTGCGTGCCGAGATGTCGACGCCTGCTTCGACGACTTGCGTAGCCACAATGATCCTGCCGGCCCCTTCGACCGGCGCGTCACGCCGAAGAAAATCCCGCGCCCAGCACGCGCGTTCGGCTCCTCGAAATCGACTGTGGACGAGGCGCAGGTCGGGGGCGTCCTTACGGCGCTCCTTCTTCTTTCCGGTACTCTCGGAGAACGCCTGCTCCAGCGCGTCGTAGACCTCGACGGCCTTCCTCACGCGGTTGACGACGACCAGGGTGAGTGAGCCCTGGACGTGACGCTCACGCGCGCACGCGGCGATCATCTTGGCGTCCGCGACCTCGGGTGCCCGAACAAGATTCTTGCGGACTTCGAACAAGCCGCCCTTGCGCTGCCCGCTCGGAATCGAGAGAGGTGGCTCTGACGGTGCGGGATGATCGACAGTCCGGAGCCATCCCGTTTGGAGTGTCGCGCTCATCCACCACGTGTGGACTGGCCGAATGCGCAAGCGGCCCTTTGCGAGATCCTCGTCGCGAAACGCCGCGAGTTGCGCACTCGTCGCCAGGCCAACGTCCATGAGTTGCACCTCGTCGAGCACCCAGAGCGCGTCTTGGTGCAGCAGGCCGTACTCCATTGGCCAGAGCGCACGCCCCGATGCGTACCCGCGATTGAGCGCCCGCGAGAGGAGCATGTCTTGCGTGCCGATCAAGATCGCGGGCTTGTCGAGATCGTCGACCCAGCGATTCGCTTTCACCCCCCCCATAAGGACGTGCAGATCCACATCGGCCCCAGCGCGCGTGAGCCAGTCCTTCACCGTGCGTTCCGTCTGCTCCACGAGCACGCGCATCGGCAGGCAGAAGACGAGACGCCGAGGCCACCGGTTATCGTTGCGCGCGACACGGTGATGAAGCCAAGCGACGACCACCCCCGCGGTCTTTCCGAACCCCGTCGGGATTCGAATCGTGCGATCGCGGCAGACCTCGTCCTCACCGAGCGCGAGCTGCCACGCATGAGGAGTTGCGTTACCCGTGATCCGTTCGAAGAACGGCGAATACTCGTTCATTGATCCCTCGCCGCGTGTCGTCATTCGCATGGCCTGATGGCGATACCGTCGGCGAGCTGGCCTCTCATCGCCGCGACGACCGCCGTGAGCCTCTCGACTTCCTCCCCCAATCTCTCCCGCATTACCCCAGCCGCCTTCCCGATCTTCGTCCCCCGCTTCACGACGAGCTGCGCATCGTGCGCGATCCCCTCGACCGTCGTCACCATTCGCTCGATGGCCCGCACGCTCTGTTCGATCCCCCGCACGTCGGCCTCCGAGCGGCCGGACTCTGCATGCTCCTTGACCACGAGCGCCTTGGCAATGGAGAGCGCAGCCCTCAGGTACACGTCCGTCGCGGGATCTTCCGCGTCCCACACCACGAGCAGGTCCGGTCCGATCCTTCGCAACGGTTCGAACCCCTCGCCGAGCGCGCGAGCGCTCTCGCGCGCCACGACGAACACGCCGATCTGCGCCTCGCGGTTCTTTCGCGCGAGCGCGAGCTCCGCGAGTGCCTTTGCCTCCGTGTAGCCCTTGTCTGCCTTGCACTCGACGACGATACGCGCGCCGGGCACGCCGCTCTCGGGCCCCATGGTCGTTACGTAGTCCCCGGTCTTGCGTCCCTCGGTGCCCGGCGTCCCGGCGAGTCGCTCGCACACGTCGCCGGCGCGCTGCGCTTCGAGCTGCAACATCCCCTCGACCGCGTACTCGAACGCGTGCCCGTGTGCGGAGCTCCGCGCCGACTCGTCTCGCCGAACGCGAAATGTATCGAGGGTCGCTCGCACGTCGCTCTGGAATCGCGAGTTCGACTCCGCGAACGCCGTGACCGCGCCCATCAGCTCCTCGCGTATCCGCGAGAGCGGCGACGTCTTGTCGTTCAGCGTGAGGCTCTTCTCGACCGTCGCCCTCGTGTCGTCGAGCGTCGCGGAGAGCCGTCGAATCGCGGACCCTTCTCGGTCGAGCGAAAACTCGTCGAGGATGGAACGCTGCGCCTTCTCGACGCGCACGACGAATCGACTCAACGGTCCCTGTTCGTTGTCGAGCGAGAGCGCGTTCGCGACGGCGACGATGTCGCCCGCGAGTTCACCGCGCAGCTTGCCGTTCGCGCTTGCGATGTCGCCTACGAGACGCGACAACGCCGAATCGGGACGGTCGAGTGAGAACTGGCGAAGGACCTCCTCTTTCTGCACGCGAAGCGCGTCGTCGATCGCGGCCGAGAGCGTCATTGCGAGCCCGCCCGCTTGCGTCGGAGACAACAGCTTGAAGATGGCGCTCTGCTCGCCGACCTGGCGCGCGAGCGTCTGCGCCACGGTCGACCGTTCGCCGTCGAGGTGCTTCGCCAGGAGCGACTCGATCTCACCGTCGCGCTTCGTAAGACTCTCGAGCCGCTGCGGCAACGAGCCAGAGGCCGGATCGAGGTAGCCTCCGAGGAGGCGCGCCAGTCCCGACGCGGTCTGCGTCGTGTGCGCGGAGAGCGCCTCGCGCACCGACGCGAGCATGCGATCGCCTTCCCGCTGGATCGTTTGCGCGTCGAGTGCGCCGCTGGCTTGCCGCAGTGCGAGCACGCCGATGCGAAGCGCCTGCTTCGCGAACGCGTCGCGGTCAGCCCCTTCGTCGCGCTGCGCGAGCTCGTTGACGACCTCGGAGTCGGTGATGTTCAGCGCGAGATACACACCACGCACGTTCTCGTTGGCAGGTCGGTTCGAAAGGGGGGCGGCTTGCATGACGGCTCTCCTCTCGCCCCTGGCGATGGGGCGCACGGAGCAACATGCGCGGGGCTCTTCGTCGAAGCGGTGGCGCGGTTAGACGTCGCTGGGCGGCCGTACAGGATCGCGCGCCGAATCGTTGGAAACTACGGCCGTTCGGGTCGGCTCCACGCCGAGACCAATCGAATGGAGGGCGCCTCGCGCGAGCTCTGCGACCGCCTCGACGAGCGCGGCGTCCTCCGGGCGCGCCGCCTCTCCCAGTCCTACGACGAACCTCGCGAGACGAAGGACGGCGCTCGTCTGGACGTGCACACGGAGCCCGTCGGGAAGCGTCTCGGCGCGCATCCCGTCGAGGAGGTTGTTCGCGACCCAGCGCGATTCCGGCGCACGCACGAGGAACGAGCACGTAGAGGTCGGCCCGGCTCCCTTGAAGCCATCGAGACTCGCTGCGCGAAACGCAGCGACGGAGCTCGCGAGTCCGTCGCGAAACGGTTCGTTCGCGTCGAGGCGCGCGCCCGTGATGCAGTCGACGCGAAACCAACGGAGGTCTCCATTGCGGTGGCAGGTAGCGACGAACCGCGCGGGGGGACCGATGTCGACGACATGGACGGACACATGACGCTCGCTGATCGAGCCGCGACTCGCCGTGAAGTAGCGCATCCAGAGGCTGACCCTCTTGTCCGCGGCATCCTCGACCACGGGGACGTACTGCTCCTCTTGGTCGGTCGTCGACCGCGTCGCGATCGGCGTCGTCGCGGGAGCGGCGCGTCGTGGAAGCTGTTGGTCGACGACCGCCAATAGGCGCTCACGCGTCTTGCTGCGCGGGAGACGTCGCAATTGGCGCACGAGATCGGGGACGTCCTCCTGCTTGAAGAGCACTCCGCCAGGGAACCAGGTCTTTGGAACACTCCAGTAGACGTGCGGATGGTCCTTCTCGCTTTCGAGCGGGACGCCGCTCGCTTGCAGCTCCTCCAGCAACTTGCGGAGCGCTTCGGTGCGGACGTCGACCTCGCGCGCGAGATCGGCCTGCGACGAAGAGCGCTTCGCGAGCAGCGCGCTCAACACCGCGGCGACCGTCTCCGTGCGGCTTCGTTGTCCCACGACCGCATCGTATGCCCAGAGAAGGGTCGCGGGATCATTCGTACGCATTCCGCTCTGTCTTGCAGCAACCCGTTCATGGTCGATTCGGCCCCTCCTGATCCCTCTCGCGGCGATTCTTCTTCGCGAGCTCTCGTGGGGCCAATGGGGCCTCCTCCAGAGCTTCAAGCGCGCGAGCAAGCGCGCCGGGCTCGAGGGGTGGCGCTTTCACGACCTTCGGCACTTCTTCGTGACGAGCCTCTTCCGCACCGGTGCTCCTGCGCCGGCCGTGCAGATGCTCGCCGGTCACGCCGACCTCTCGACGACGCAACGCTACGCGCACACCTCGCGCGCGGAGCTGACGGCCGCTATGGCCCGACTTGGGGTAACAGTGGGGCCACAGGCTCGGAAGAAGGCGTCGGCGCGCAAGCCGCCGACTCACGATCACCCGTAAAAACAACTGCGCCCCCGACACCATTCGAACGTGTCACCTTCGCTCTAGGAAAGCGCTGCTCCCTCCTGCCCGCGCCTACCTCCCCCTCTTCTCCGCCACCCTCTTCACCCCCGCACTCGGATGCCCCCTCAGCGCCCCCCACTCCACCCTCTCCACCGCGATCCCCAAGTTCAACCGAAACTGCCCCCTTCCATCCCCCTCGACCGGATTGAACCCCTCGGGCACGAGCCCCTCGAAAATCGCGCGAATCCGCGTCGTCGCATCCCGGTTCCCGCTCTCGAGCCCCAGCTCCTCGCGTGACGCCCACCCCTCGGCGCGCTTCTCCCGCGCCACCACGAGGCGCAGGAGGACCACGAACTTCGCGTCCTGCATCGACCGCTCCTGCCCATTGACCTCGACGATCGTCCTCGCGCCGACCTTCCGCCCGTCGATCACGAGCTTCACGTCCGCGCGCGACGGCGCCATCGCCGGAGCCGGCACGACCGCCGCGTTCACGCTCGACGCAGCCGCCCCCGCCCCCACCGCGGCCCCGGCCCCCTCCCCCGGCACCCTCCACGGCCCCGCCCCCCGATTGAGCTCCGCACACGCGCCATGCTCCCCCCTCCCCGCCCGCCGCGTCATCTCCCTTACCCGATCGAGCAACACCTCCACCTTCTCCCTCAGCGGCTTACTGAGAAACGCGTCACACCCGAGCTCGAACATCTTCGCGACAAAATCCTCCCGCGCCGTGTACCCAGTCACGACGAGGATGGGCGTCACGTGGCACTTCCGCGCATTGAGCCGCCCGTCCTTCTCTCGAACGGCCCCCATCACGCACTCGCCGCCCCCCAGCATCGGCGTCATGTCGCTCGCGTCCGTCGGCAGCTGCTGGTCGACGATGCAGTAGCAGTACTGCCGCGCTTCCAGCGCCCGGAGCGCCTCCTCCACGGTCCCCACGACGTACGGCGTGTCGCCGCGCGATCGAACCGAGGCCGCGAGGATCGCCGCTTCTTTCGAGTCGTCCTCGACGATGAGCACCGCGTGCCCCCGCCCGGCGTGCCCCGTTCCCCCCTCGACCGCAGCAGCGCTCATCGCTTCGTCCTCCCCTTCTCTTTCTCCGTCGCGTTCTCCTTGGCGCCCTTGGCCCCCGCGCGCCGCGCGGGCACGACGAGCGTCATGCACGTCCCCGCTCCGCGCTGGCTCTCGAACGTGAGCGAGCCGTCGTGCACCTCCTCGATCATCGTCCGCGCCACCATCAGCCCCAGGCCGCTGCCACCGGGCTTGTCGCTCTTGAACGGCGTGAACGCGTTCTCGCGCGCGCCGTCGCTCATCCCCTTGCCCCGGTCGATGACCTCGAGCACCACCTCGCTCCCCGCCCTGCGCCCGCGCGCGACGACGCGGACCGTGCGCGCCGGCGTGCCGTCCGGGTAGGCCTCGACGGCGTTCTGGAAGAGGTTCTGAAGCGCCTGGAGCATCGCGTGGCGGTCGACGTCCATCACGAGGCCCGGCTCGACGTCGGCCTCGAACGCGACGTCCGTGCGCTCGCGCACGCGCGCCTCGAGCTGGGCGCGCGCCTCGCCGACGAGCGCCGCGACGTCCGTCCGCTCGAACCGGGGCGTGATGCGCTGCGAGTAGGCGCGGCTCCTCCGCAGCATCGAGAACAAATACGCGACGCGGGTCTGCAGGTCGCTTACGTCGCGGCGCAGGGCCGCGGGGCTGGGCGCGTCGCGCTCGGTCTCGACTTCGAGGCGGCAGAGCGACTCGCCGATGGCCTCGTGGACCTTGCCGAGCTCGTGGTCGAGCTGGGCCATGAAGTGCTCGACGCCCCGGCGCACGGCGCGCTCGGCGAGGCGGCGCACCTTGGGTCGCTCGGCGCCCCCCTCGGCGTCGTCCATCGCGCGCAGCGCGACGTCGAGCTCGCGCTGCTGCGCGTCGCGCTTGTGCCGCTCCTTCTTCTTCGTGGCGTGGCGGTCGGCCGCGCGGCGGGCGTGCTCGCGCACGTACGGGTCGGCGTCGGCGGCGAGCACGGTGAGCGCCGCGTCGAAGAACGGATCGGGGAACGCATCGCACGCCTTGGCGATCTCCTCGCGCACGCGCGCGCTCCGGTGCGCGGGGGCCGCCTCGGACAGGGCGAGCGAGAGGCCCATCCAATCGTGGTCGTCGTGCGCCGGGCGGCGCAGGATCTCCGCGACCGCCCGGACGGCGTCGCGCGCGGCGTACTCGTCGCTCCCCGCGAGAACCTCCTCGAGCTGCGCGGGCGTCACGACACGCTCTCCGCATCGCCGCTGTGACGCTCGTCCTGCGGGTCCCCCGCGACGCCCGCGCTCGGGAAGTGCCCGTAGCGTTCGCCGCGCCGCCGGAAGGCCTCGCGCCCGCCGTCGAGGATCCGCTCGAGCCACGCGCGCATCTCGTCCACCGTCCCCTGCGCGCGGACGCTCCCCTGCCCCTTCGCCACCTCGTGCACGAAGATGCGGTCGGCGTCGCCGAGCACCGGGATGCACGCGTTGTGGGTCACGAGGATCATCTGCCGGTCCTTCTTCGTGCGCCGCAGCGCCTTGACGAGGACGTCGTAGACGTACTGGTTGTCCAGCCCCTCCTCGACCTGATCGATGAGCAGAGGGCTCGCCGACTGGAGCAGGAGCAGGTTGAGCACGCACATGCTCCGCTGCCCCGTCGAGCCCTGGCCGACCTCGATCGGCCCGGCGTCGGTCTTGAGCGTGAGCAGCGGCAGGTCGCCGAGCTGCACGGTCTGAAGCTCGTGCAGCCGCGGATGCTTGCGCAAGGTCGTGAGGATCTTCTCGACGCGCGCCTGCTTGTTGCCGCCGTGGACGTCGACGCTGACCAGCGCGTCGACGTCCCCTTTGCGGACGATCTCGACGAGGTCCTCGGGCCGCACGGCGCGCGCGAGCGACGCGATGGCCTCGGTCGGCCGGACGTTGGCGCCGCGGAGCATCTCTTCGAGCAGCGCCCGGAAGTCCGAGCGGTCCTCACTGCGGCGGATGGTGACCTCGACGACCCCCTTCATCGCCGCCGTCTTCTCCGCGGCGACGCGCTCGCGCACGCGGGAGCGCTCGTCGAGGAGCGCGATGCGCTGCTCGGTCATGGCGCGCTCGTCGGTGACGCGCGCGGCGCGCTCGCGGCGCACGTCGGTCATCCGCCGCCCCACGGCCGACAGGTCCTCGAAGCGGCGATGCAGCTCCTCGCGCGCCGCGGCGCGCTGGCGGTCCTCGTCCTGGCGCACGACGAGCGCGTGGTACTCGTCCTCCTCGCGCGCGTGGACCTCCTCGACCGCGCGCGACGCGAGGGCGATCGCGCTCGAAGCCGCCGCCACCTCCTCGCGCACGCGCCCCGCCGCCGTCTCGATCGCGCCGGCCGCCCGGTGCACCGCCGCGTGGGCCCGCGCGAACGCCTCGCCGCACGCGCCGCGCTCGAGGTCCCCCTCGACGCTCCGCGCGAGCCGGTGGAGCGCCTCCTTGGCCACCGAGTCGAACGCCGCCCGCGCCGCGCCGAGCTCCTTGGGCATCTCGGCCACCGCCCGCCGCTCGCGACCGCGCGCGAGCTTGCGCTCCTGCGCCGCCCTCGTGCGCGCCGCCTGCGACGGATCCGCGCCGGCGAGCGTCATCGCCTCGAGCGCCGCGGCCACCGACGGCAGCTCCGCCTCGCGCGTCGCGTTCTCGGCCAGCTCCTCGTCGAGCTTCGCGACGTGCGCGGAGTTCACGACCAGGCGCCGCTCGACCTCGGCGATCCTTTGATCGAGCGCGCGGATCGCCGCCGGCTCGAACTTGTCGATGAGCGGAAGCTGGCGCGCCGGGTCGCCGGCGATCGCGAGGATCTCCGAGACGCTGTACACCTCGGCTGTGAACAGCTCGGCGAGGTCGAGGGCGACGAGCTCCCCGCGCGCGTCGCGCACGCGCGGCGGCTCCCCCACGCTGCGCGAGATGACGTACGGGACCTCGTGCTGGGTGACGACCCCCACCTCGACGCGCCCGCCGCCGACGATCTTCCGGAGGTGCCTCGCGCTCTGCTCCTCGCGCCCGCGCGCCGGCTCCATCCCGAGCGCGAAGTGCAGGCACTCGAGCACCCCGGTCTTCCCCACCCCGCAGCCGCCGATGGGCGTGTTCAGACCATCGACGAATTCGACGCGGAGGTCGCCGTAGAACGCGGTGCCAGACAGCGCGAGGTACGTGAACCGGTGGTGCAAGGCCATGAGCGCGGATAGCGCTGGGATTGGGGCAAAGCAACGGTCCCCCGCGTCCCTCACCCCCGGCCCCTCTCCCATGAAGGGAGAGGGGTGGCGATCCTCTCTCCTTTCTCCCCCTCTCCCCTCGTGGGAGAGGGGGCGGGGGGGTGAGGGACGCTAGTACCGACCGACGTTCCCCCGCACCGCATCGACGAGCGCCTCCGCGGTCGTACCCCACCCCCTTCTTGAAAACCCACTCGACCGCCTCGATGGCCTCGATCTGCGCGCTCGGATCCCCGTGCACGACCACCAGGTCGGCCTGCTTCCCCGCCATTTCAGTGCGCGTCCCTCACCCCCTCGAGCGTCGCTTGCGTCACTCGCTTTCCCCCTCTCCCACGAGGGGAGAGGGGGAGTCGAGGAACGCCCGCAGGCGTGCGAGCACCGCGGGCAGAGTCCTTTCAACCTCGCCGGCGGAGAAGCGAACGACGTGAACGCCGGTACGCTCCAGGGCGTGCTGTCGCTCTCTGTCCAGGTCCTCCCGCCCGCGATGAGCACCCCCGTCCACCAGCTCGAGTCGAGCGCAAACGCGCTATTCAAGCCGGGCATCATCCCCCTCTCCCCTCGTGGGAGAGGGGGCGAGTGACTGCCGCTAGCAAACCTTGGGGGGTGAGGGACGCAGGCGCTCTTGGTGGCGGAACGCGGGCTGATCGCGCCGCGATCAAGGCGCATTTGTCCCCGTCGCGAAAGCCGACGCGCGCGTTCCGAGAGCGTGGTGAAACCCAACGCTCCGCCCCCGATGATCGCGCGAAATGGCCCAAAACGCGCCCGGTACGGCGGTTGCTGAGGGGGTAGCGCATCGCCGCCTCGCCGCGCCCCCGCACGAGCGGGTTCCGCGCTCGTCGGCGAGTCGCTCCACACCATCATCAGCCCCCATCAAGGCCACCATGATCTCCATCCGACTTCGCTCCATCTCGTTCGTCACGCTGGCGCTCGCCGCCGCATGCTCCGCTGCTTCTCCTGGCACTTCGACGCCCGAGGATCCGCGCTCACCCGGCGCAACGACGCTCACGCCTTCGCTGACCGGGGTCCCCCCCCTCGAACAGGCCAAAGCGCAGTGGCGTCGCCAGATGGCCAAGACGCCCACGCCGAAGGAAGGGTGCTTCGACGCCGTCCACCCGAGCACGCAGTGGGTGGAAGTTCCGTGCGGGACAGAGCGACACTCGCCCCCTCCGGGTCGCCCCGCGACCGCGCCGGCGGGCTCGAACGCCGGTCCTGTCGTTCTCGACGCGAACGGGCCCGGCACCGCCGTCCCCGCGCTCGGTCACGCCACCGCAGAAGCTTTGCCCGCGGCCCCCGAAGCGGAACCTTTCCGGCCTCTCACCTCGGGCACGGTGCAGACCGGCACCATCTCCACGGCTGTGGGGTCTTTCCCCGGCGTGACCGTGTCGAGCGAGACTGACAACGGTGCGTCGAACGTCTTTTCGCTCCAACTGAACACAAACGCGAGCCTCTCCAACAGCGCGGTCACCGCGCTGTGCAAGTCGACCGCGACCCCAGCGTCCTGCACCGGCTGGGTGCAGTTCGTCTATTGGCAGGGCGCCGCCGAGATTTGGTACAACCTCCTTGGCGCGGGGAGCTCCTGCCCGAGCAGCGCTTGGCAGAACCTCCTAGGTAGCTGCTACCTCGAGGCCCCCAAGACGGCGACGATTTCGGGGCAGCCGATCTCGAACCTCGTGAACATGAGCGTGACCGGAACCGCAGGGGGCGCGACCGACACGGTCATCGTGGCGACGGGGCCGGGCCAGTTGCACGCGGCGACGAACACGAGCCTCTTCGACCTGGCCGCGAGCTGGACGTACGCCGACTTCAACGTGGCCGGCAACGAGTCCTTTGGCACGGCGCAGTTCGGCGCCGGCACGACGCTCACGCTCCAGTTGGTGACCGACAGCGCGACGGGGAGCACGTCCCCCCCCACGTGCAACCCGTCGGGCAACACGACCGGCGAGTCGAACAGCCTGACCTTCGTCCCCAACTCCTGCTGTGTGTTCGGCGGCAGTACGCCGGGCATCAGTTTTCAGGAGAGCAACCTCTCCAGCGCGAAGCCGCAGACGTGCGCTCTCGCCGCGCCTCGCTGTACGTATTCCTCGACCGAGCAGCTGTCGTCGTTGCTGCCGACGGGCAATGCGGTCGTGACCGCGCAGTGCACGCCGGACCCCGGCGAAGACCCGATCGTCATTTACAAGCAGGTCGGCAGCAGCTGGCAGAGTGTCGATACGCTCCCCGCGAACAATCTCACGGGAAGCTTCGTGCTCCCTTCCGAGCCGGGGAGTGCCACGGTCACGTTCCTCGCGTGCTCCGTCTCGAACGGGGAGTCGTGGGTCGTCGGGCCGGGCGTTCCCGGTTGCGATGCCGCGGCGTCGAACGTCGCCATGCCGGCCGACGTCTTCTACGCCACCCCGAGCGCGGTCTCGATTCCGCAGAACAGCTACGGCTACACGACGATGATGATCGGCGGGCCGTGGGCGCGAGGCCTCGCCAGCACCAACGAGACGTTCACCGTGAGCACGAGCATGCCGGGGAGCGCCGTTGCGACCTACTCGTCTGAGCTCTCGGGGACACCGGGCGTCGAAGGCGCGCAAACGCTCCAGATCCAACCCGCGCTCACCGCGCCCCTCGGGAGCTACAACATCAGCGTCACGGGTCACGACGCGATCTCGGGCGTGAGTCACACACTCAACGTGCCGGTCACGATCACGACCTGCCAGCCGCTCGCGTGCAGCACGAATCAGTGCGGCACGATCGCGACCACGAACGGGTGCGGCGGGCCGGCGGTGAGCTGCGGCACCTGCGCATCAGGCGACGTCTGCTCGAGCAACAGGTGTTGCCCCTCCGGAATGCAGTGGGACAGCGCGATCAGCACCTGCATCTGCGCCGCGGGGACGACCTGGAGCAACTTGCAGAACAAGTGCATCAAGGGGTGCACCACGCCGGCGTGCGAGTGCATCCAGGCCGGCGGTGAGTGGGACGGGAAGTACTGCGAGTAGCCGGCGAGCATCCCGCCGCGAAGCGCGCCGTTCCGTGGGGGGGCGGCGCGCTTCGGCGTTTTGTGTTTCGAGAGCTTGCGTGACCGGTGTCACCCGAGATCCCCGGTCGCGGACGCGCGAGCGCCTCGCGATCTCCCGCGCACCAACTCCTCCCCACGCGCGCGACCAACGCCTTCGGGAGTATCAGAGGCGCGAGGACGGTCGGTCGCTTCGATTCTCGCTGACCCGGGCTTCAGCGCGAACGCTTGCGCGTGAGGCCGTAGATGCTGAGGCGCGACACGAGCGTCCTCAGCGACACGCCGAGCTTGGCCGCCGTGCGCGCCTGGTTCCAGCCGCAGGCGTCGAGCGCAGCGACGAGCTTCGCGGCCTCGGGGTCGCGCGCGACGAGCTCGTCCACCCGTGCGCGCGCGGAGAGCGGCGGGCCCGGGGGCGACTCCGGGGCCGCGTCGGCGAGCCCAGGCGGGAGCGTCGAGCTCCGACGCTTCACCTCGTTGGCCCCCCCCATCGCAACGGCCGCACGGAGCGCCTCCGACGGACGGCGCGAGAACGGCGCTCCCGGGGTCGTCAGGCGCCGCCCCATCTTCTCGAGCGGCAGATGCGCGAGGCCGATGTCCTCCTCGCGCGCGAGGAGCACGGCGCGCTCGAGCGCGTTGCGGAGCTCGCGTACATTGCCTGGCCACGCGTGGCGCAGGAGCGCCTCCATCGCGTCGGGGAGAATGCGCGGGACGCGCGTTTGCGCGCGTTCGCGGCAGGCGTCCTGGACGAAGCGCCGCGCAAGCGGCGCGATCTCGGCGACGCGCTCGCGTAGCGGCGGGATCACGATCGTCGCGGCGGCGAGCCGGAAGTAGAGGTCCTGCCGGAAGCGGCCGCGATCCACCTCGAGCTCGAGATCGCGGTTCGTCGCGGCGATGAAGCGCGCGTCGATGGCGCGCGGGCGCGTCGCGCCGAGGCGGAGCACCTCGCCCTGATCGAGCACGCGCAGGAGAGTCGCCTGCGCCGCGAGCGGCAGCTCCGCCACCTCGTCGAGGAACACGGTCCCGCCGCGCGCGCTCTCGAAAAGACCCGCCTTCGCCGCGTTCGCGCCGGTAAACGCGCCGCGCTCGTGCCCAAAGAGCGCGCTCTCGATGAGCGTGTAGGGGAGCGCGCCGCAGTTGATGCACACGTACGGCTTGCCGGCCCTCGGCGAGGAGCGGTGGATCATCGACGCGAGAACGTCCTTGCCCACGCCCGTCTCGCCGAGCAGCAGAACGGGAATCGTCCCCTCCGCGAAGCGTTCGGCGATCGCCCGCAGCCGGTCGAGCGCGCCGCCGGGCGTGAGCTCGGGCGCGTCGTCGTCGCGACGGCGCGCCCACGCGACCGCCAGCAGCGCCTCGGGCGTGCGCCCGTCACCCGGGTAGCAGGCGACGTTCACCTCGGGCGCGGTACCGATCTCGGCGAGCTTCGCGCGGAGCGCTTCGGCCTCACGCCGCGCCGCGCCGGAGTCGACATCCGTGAGGAGCACCTCGTACTGCCCCGGCGCGTAGCTCGCCACGACGTGATCGGCGCTGACGCTCGCCGACAGGCGCGCCTCGAGCTCGGACGCCGATAGTCGGGCGTCGAACCGCACGCCGACGATGGCGAAGGTCGCCTTCCGTTGTTCGGCGCGGGCGCACTCCTCCTCGAGGCGCGACTCGAAGTAGCCATGGCTCCAGAGCTGTCGCGAGCGCGCCTCGGCGGCCGCGTGCTGCAGGACGAGCACGGTGTCCCCCATGGACACGAGCTCGCCGGCTCGCAGCGGCGTCGGGCGGCGCGGCACGAGCGCCTCCGCGCCGAGGCGGGTGCCGTTCGAGCTCGCGAGGTCCTCGATCGCAATCGACGCACCGAGCACGAGGCGCGCGTGCTCGCGCGACAGCTGCCCGTCGTCGATGCTCACCTCGCACTGGATGGCGCGCCCGATGCGCACGATCCCCGAAACCGGCAGCGGGTAAGTGAACACCCCGCGCTCGCTCATCACGAGCAGGGAGAAGCGCGGACGGTCGGCGGCATCGATCGCGATGCGAAGCTCGGTGTCGCGGTCTCGCTCTGCGTCTCGCTCTCCTGAGGCGTCCACGTCGGTTCTTACCTCGAACGGGTCACAAAGCGAATTCCGGTTGCGTAGTCGCGCAGCGCAGTTGCGCAGCGTTGCGCAGTCACGCAAGCGCGCAGGTCTCCCGGGCGGGCGCGTTTGGACCGAATTTCCTGGGGTTACGCCGAGCCAGCGGAAGGCACGGTCGTTGCTCAGTCGCTGCGGCTCAACCGGTAGGAGTAATACGCATGATGAAACGTCTGGGCCTCTTGCTCGTCCCCTCGATCGCCGCCGCGGCCTGCTCCGCAGCGACGACCCCGAAGGAGGATATCTCCACGAACTCGTCCGCTGACACGGCATCCGCACCGCGCCCGTCGATCACCAAGGTCACGCAGCCGGCGAACCCCTACACGCTCTTCGAGTCGCTCCAAGTGCGCCCGCTCGCCCTCTCGAGCGACGGCGGCACCCTGTTCGCGCTCAACACGCCGGACAACCGCCTCGAGATCTTCGATGTCGACGGCAAGAACCTCCACCCGGTCGGGTCGGTCGAAGTGGGCCTCGAGCCGATCGCGCTCGCCCTTCACAACGACAACGAGGTGTGGGTCGTGAACCACCTCTCCGACAGCGTGAGCATCGTCTCGCTCACGGGTGAGCGCGGGCCGCGCGTGACGCGCACCCTCCTCCTCGGCGACGAGCCGCGCGACATCGTGTTCGGCGGCGCGGGAAAGAACCGCGCGTTCATCACGACCGCCCACCGCGGACAGAACTCGCCGGACGATCCGGACCTCTACGCGCCGGGCGCCGGCCGCGCGGACGTGTGGGTCTTCGACGCGGGGAACCTCGGCACCGCGCCGGGCGGGACACGGCTCACGAAGGTCACGCTCTTTGCGGACACCCCGCGCGCGCTCGCCGTCACCCCGGACGGCAAGACCGTCTATGCGGCGGCGTTCTTCTCCGGTGACCAGACGACGACGATCGCCGACGCCGACGTGGCCGCGGCGTACGGGACCGTGCCGACCATCCCGGGCGGCGGCGCCGGCCCGCTCATCACGCTGCCGACGGGCGCACAGGTGCCGGAGCCGAACACGGGCCTCATCGTGAAGTGGAAGCAGGGGCCCGACGGCTCCTTCCACTGGTTCGACGCCTACGGCACGAACTTCGACGCGGCGGTCACGATCCGCCTCCCGGACCAGGACGTCTTCGCGATCGACGCGACCGCGAACCCGCCCGTCGCCAAGACGAACGGGGCGTACGCGCACGTCGGCACGACGCTCTTCAACATGGCGGTCAGCCCGAAGACCGGGAAGGTCTTCGTCTCGAACACCGACGCGCACAACGACGTCCGCTTCGAGGGCCACACCCCGGGCTTCACCTCGGTCGCCGGCAACATCGTCGACAGCCGCATCTCGGTCCTCGATCCGGTCTCGGGCGCGGTCACCGCGGCGAACCTCAACCCGCACCTCAATCACGCGGCCGGCACCGGCGACCCCACGCTGAGCCGCGCGTTCCCGCAGGACCTCACGTTCTCCGACGACGGCAAGCAGGTCTTCGTGGTCGCCCAGGGCTCGCAGAAGCTCGCGATCTACGACGCCGCGTCGCTCGAGACGGGGACCGCGACGCCCACGCGGGCGAACCAGGTGAGCCTCTCCGCCGGCGGCCCCACGGGCGTCGTTGCCCGGGGGCAGACCGCGTTCGTGCTCACGCGCTTCGACGACGGAATCTCGGTCGTCGACGTCAAGAACAACCAGGAGCTCTCGCACACGACGATGTTCAGCCCCGAGCCGGCGAGCGTCACCAGCGGCCGCAAGTTCCTCTACAGCGCGAAGGACACGTCAGCCCTCGGCGATCAGGCGTGCGCCAGCTGCCACATCGGCGGTGACTTCGACGGGCTCGCGTGGGACCTCGGCAACCCGGGGGCCACCCCGCTGCCGATCGTGCCGCTCGAGCAAGAGGAGGCAGCCGCCGTCCTCACGGCCTCCGCGGAGGCGAACGGCGGCGTGCCGACGCCCCTGGCGGTCGCGCAGGCGGACGCCATCTACTCCGGCGTCTTCACGATCTCGCCGATCGACGTGGCCGCCACCGTGGGCCAGCAGGTCGCCGAGTTCGTGTTGGGCCTGTACATGACGACCAAGGGGCCGATGACGACCCAGAGCCTCCGCGGGCTCGACAACAACGGCCCGATGCACTGGCGCGGCGACCGCAACGGCGCGGTCCAGCAGTCGGGCCTTCCGTTCCTCGACGGCAGCGGCAACCCGGTCGCTTCGGTGCAGCCCAACCTCGGCATCTACGACGAGATGAACGCCTTCAAGTCGTTCAACGTCGCCTTCCCGGGCCTCGTGGGCGACGCGAACCAGCTCTCCGACGCGGACATGACGTCGTACGCCACCTTCGCGCTCGAGATCAGCTACCCGCCGAACCCGATCCGCAACCTCGACAACTCGCTCACCGTCGATCAGGCGCAGGGTCAGTCGATCTACTTCCAGTCGCAGACCGACGGCAGCGAGCTGCCGGTCGATCGCTTCCACAACTGCAACGGCTGCCACACGCTCGATCGCAACGGGAACGCGCGCCTCTCGCCGCACCCGGGCTTCTTCGGGACGAGCGGGCGGCTGTCGTTCGAGGACGAGTCGCAGAGCTTCAAGGTCCCGCACCTGCGGAACGCCTACCAGAAGCTCGGCATGTATGGCTCGTCGGTGAGCCCCGGCCACAACCTGCTCACGATCCCCGGCACGCCCTACGCTCCGTCGCCCGCGAACCCCGTCCAGGCGGTCCGCGGCTTCGGCTTCAACCACGACGGCATCGAGGCGTCGCCCGACAGCTTCTTCGCGGCGTTCGTCTTCGCGCAGACGTTCGTCCCGGTGACGTTCGGCGGGGTCACCTTCCAGCCGAACCCGGGCGGCCTGCCGGTCTTCAACGACCCGACGCCGAACCACACCGATCCGCTCGATCCGACGCAGGGCCTCGATCCGAACGGCGTCCAGGCGCGGCACGCGCTCTCGGCGTTCGTCCTCGCGTTCGACACGAACTTCTTCCCCGTCGTCGGTCAGCAGACCACGCTCACCGGCGCGAACGCCGCGGCCGTCGCGCCGCGCCTCGCGCTCTTCGAGGCGCAGGCCGCGGCCGGCGACACCGACCTCGTCGCGCGCGCGATGATCGCCGGCGTCGACTCGGGCTTCGTCTACGTGAACGGCGCCTGGCAAGGCAACGTGTCGTCGGCTCCGGCCCTGACCAAAGCCCAGCTCCAGGCGCTCGTCGCCACGGCGGGCTCCATCACCTTCACGTGCGTCCCGCCCGGCGAAGGATTCCGCGACGGCATCGACCGCGACGCCGACGGCTACGCTGACGGCGACGAGCTGCTCGCACACACCAACCCGGCGGATCCGAACAGCTACCCCGGTCACCCCTGAGCGTGTAAGCGCCAAGGTCGGTGGCCGTCACAGGCGCCGGCGGAAGCGCGGCCGCGTAGCTAACCGAGAGACGCCCGGCATCCGCGAGGATGGCGGGCGTTTCGCTTGTGTGCCAAGCACGACTCTAATTGTGCCCCGTCACGGTGTCCGCGCGCACCGGAACCCGGCGGTGTAATACCGGTTCCCCGAGGGAACATCGTTGCGGCGCGGGGGGAGCCACGCGGGATCGATCTGGAAGGAGCCGCCACGGAACACATCGAGGGACGTGTCGGTCAGGTACGCGCAGTCCGCGCACGGGTCGACGTACGTGGCGTAGAAGTCCTGGTTCCACTCCCACAGGTTGCCCTCCAGATCGAGCTGGCCCCACAGGCCCGCGCCCGCGGACGCGAAGCCCACGGGTGCGATGTTCGCGACGCTCGTGCAGCTCGCGGAGGCGTCCGGCACGCCGCCCGGGTAGTTGCAGCCGTAGATCGCGTAGTGGTCGCTCGTCGACGGATCGGTCGTGCCCCACGGGTGCTCGAGCAGCTGGCTCCCGCCCGCCGCCGCGTACTCCCACTCCGCCTCGCTCGGGAGGAAGCCGCCGTCCCAGATGCAGAACGCGATGGCCTCTTCCCTCGTGACGCAGTTGATCGGCAGCCGCTCCTGGCTTCCGCCCGCCGCCGTCCACGTCGCGCCCGGGACGAAGCACGCCGTCGTGAGGTTCGGCGTCGTCGGTCGCACGTTGGCGTCGTCCGACGCGAGCCAGCCCGTCTCGTAGGCCACTCCCCCATCGGCCCCGACGGCGCCCGCGTTCACGAGCCCCTGGCCGCCGTTCAGGTGCGCGTGCTTGCCGGAGCCCGCGGCGGGGAGGAAGCCCGATCCGCCGTCCCACGCGCTCACGAACTGGCGGAAGCGCCCGACGGTCACCTCGTACTTGTCGAGGCGGAAGCCGCTCACGCTCGCCGGATCCGACTCCGCGAACGGCCCAGCCCCGTTGTTCACGTACGTCCGCGAGTAGGTGCCCCCCGACACCTCATGGCTCGTGCAGCAGCTCTCGCCGCTGGCCCCGCAGTCGCTGAGGCCAGCGCCGCCCACCTGGCAGCTCGTGCCCGTCGTCGTCGAGCCCGTGCACGCGCCGCCGGTGCACGCCCCCGTCGCGCAGGGCCAGGGCGTGCCCCACTGTCCGCTGGCGTCGCAGACGAGCACGGCGTTGCCGGAGCACTGGCGAGCGCCCGGGGTGCAGGCAGCCGCGGCGTCCAGCGCGCCGTCGCCGGAGTCCGGCGGAGGGCCCCCGTCGCCGGCGTCGGCGCTGCTCGAATCGGCGCTCGAATCCGCGCCGCTGCTCGCGTCGTCCGGGGCCCCGTCGCTGAGCGAGGAGTCGGCGACGGACGAGTCGCCGAGGGAGGCGTCGGCGACGGACGAGTCGCCGAGGGAGGCGTCGGCGACGGACGAGTCGCCGAGGGAGGAGTCGGCGACGGACGAGTCGTCGAGGGAGGCGTCGCTCGCGGAGGAGTCGCCTATGGACGAGTCGGCACCGAAGCTGGAGTCGACCGTCGTCGCGTCCATCGCGCCCGCCTCGTCGCCCCCGCTGCTGCCTGAGCTCGAGCCGCTGCTCGACCCGGAGCCGGAGCCCGAGCCGCTGCCGCTGCCGCCTACCGTGCCGTCGGTCGCCGCATCGCCTCCCGAACCGGCGCCGTTCGTCGCGCTGCCGCAGCCGGCCGCGATCGACGCCACCACCAGGACTGTCGCGGCAAGGCGGAAGGTACCCACGCTACGAGGGTACGTTCTGCTCACGGCGATTCACAGTCATCGCCATCTTCGAAGAAGCGTTGCACGCGCCCCTCACCCCCGGCCCCTCTCCCATGAAGGGAGAGGGGGGTCGCCCGGCGCGCGATCTCCCCCTCTCCCCTTGTGGGAGAGGGGGCGGGGGGTGAGGGCTCGCGGGTGACCCAATCGGTGGCTGGCGCGGCTCGGAGAGCGCGCATGACGAGCGCGTCGGGAGCTGCCTTGATTGCACGCCCGGGCGTGCGACGGCCGCGCGCCCGCGTCTCGGACGCGGGGCGCTCTTAGAGCGACTTCTTGCTCTTGCGACGACGAAGCCCGCCAACGGCCACGAGACCGAGCCCCATGCCGAGGAGACCCAAGCTCGGCACTTCGGTTCCGGTCATCACGACGCTGCAGCCACCGCTGCTGCTCCCGCCGCCGCCGCTGCCGCCGAACCCGTTGCCGCCGCCGTCGTTGACCGACGTCGTTCCGCCGTCGTCGAGCGCGCCGCCGCTCCCGGAGCCGCTGCTGGAGCTGCCGCTCCCGGAGCTGCCGCTCCCGGAGCTGCCGCTCCCGGAGCCGCTGCCACCGCCGTCGTCGCCCGACCCGCTGCTGCCGGAGCCGGAGCTGCCCGAGCCGCCGCCGCTGCCGGAGCCGCTGCCGCCGTCATCGCCCGAGCCGCTCCCGGAGCCGCTGCCGCTCCCGGAGCCGCTGCTGCTCCCCGAGTTCGCCGGGACCCCGGCGAGCGCCGTCGCGTTCGGCGTGCCGACGCCCGAGGGGCCGTCCCATCCCACGCCCGCCGTGCACATCTTGCCGCAGCCGGAGGAGGCCGAGTCGGTGTTCGAGTCGTGGTTGCTCGTGTCGACCGGGTAGGCGGTGGAGCCGAGGTCGTTGAAGCCGGGCGCGGTCGTGCTGTCGTAGAGCCAGCCGATGCCCGCAGCGACGCTGTCGGTGACGTTGATGCGCGTCATGATCGCGGCGACCATCGGCGACGCGGCGCTCGTCCCTTCCCAGCCGTCGTTGAAGCTCCCGCTCGCGCAGACCGCGATGTCGGTCTGGGTTCCCGACGTGTACGCCGCGGCGGCCGCGACATCCGCCGTCGCCCGCTTCGCGCACCCCGTGCCCGAGAGCGCCGACGATTGCCACGACGGCATCGCGAACTCCGTGCTGCAGCCGCTCGTCGTCGCGTCCTGGCCCCCCTGGCCGTCGTTCCACACCCCTTCGACGTACGAGGTGGTGCTCTTCTTGACGAGCATCGTCCCGCCTACGGCGATGACGTCGGGCGCGGACGACGGGTAGCTCGGCGAGGCGCCGAAGACCGTGCCGGCGTCGTCGATCGCGAAGTCCTGGTTCAGGTACGCGTAGTCGCCTGCAGCCACGAAGACGGGCACGCCGGCCGACGTGTACCCGCCGGTGAAGTCGACGCCGCCGTCATTCGTGTCGCCGATCCCCTCGGCGTTCGGATCCGTGTCCTCGTAGCCGCCGAAGCTGATGCTGATGGCCGACGCATGGAGCTTCTTCGCCGTCGCGACGGCCTCGACGAACGATTGCCATCCGTTGTCGCCCGTCTCGTTCGCCGCGGTCGCGCCGACGCCGACGACCAAGATGCTGCAGTCGGGGCACGCGGCGCTGACCATCGCCATGTCGAGCCCGGTCTCGCCGTCGGCGCCGGTGGAGACCGAGGTCGTCGGGCTGACGGGGGCTCCGGTGAGCGAGTCGACCTGAGCGAAACACGCCGCGGTGCCGACGCCACCGGGGACGGTCGCGCACTGCGGAAGGACGGGGAGCCCTTCGATCTTGCGGTACCCGGTCACATCGGCGAAAGCCGTCGAGTCGGCGAGGTCGATGAGCGCGACGATCTTGCCACCCGAGGAGCTGGTGGAGGGGACGTTGTACGCGGTGAGGATGTCGCTCGGGCCCATGCCCTTCGGCGATCCGGTGCACGTCTTCGTCTTGTCGGGGGAGACCGCGCGATTCGGGAGCGCCATCCCCGGCTGCCAGCCGATCGGGAGGAGACGCTTGGCGAGGCAGTGGTAGGCGTGGATGCCGTCCTCCGGGCAGACGTCTTCGATGTACCGGCCCTGGGGCGTGCGGTGAACGCCGGCGGGGAGCCCCTGCGGATTGAAGTGCACCCTCGGTGCCGCCGACGCATCGGGCGCCAGGCCGGCCGTGCCGAGCAGGGCGAGAAGGGAGAGCACACCTCGGCTGACGCGCTTGACGGACATCATCTTGCTCCTGGTCATCGGAATCAGAGCGCGCGCGAACGCGGGCACCGGCTGGTTGGCGGCCACACGCGGGCCACAGATCGCTAGTCCAATGCACGCTTCTCGCGCGAAATTCAACGAAGACTCGCAGGGTTTTCATCGCACTACCGCGCAAGCGGAATATCGCGCTCGCGGCCCCTGTGAGACGTCGAATTGCGGCGCAGCGCGGCAAACGAGAGCGAACGCGGCGAGGCTCCGGGTGCGCGCATCGCTCGCGCCATCGCGCCCCCCCATCTTGCTTTCGACGATTCGACGCATGCGAGCCCGGGAGACATCGCGCGCGCGCGCCGAAGGTCATCGCCGTGCCGCACTGGGAGCGGCGTCTCGGCGGGCGTCTCTACGCGGCCGCGCCGCGCGACCTACTCGTACAGCGCCAGGAGCACGGCGCTTCCGGCAGCGACCGCGACCGTCACGCTGGTCTGCTTTGCTCCGAGCGAGGTGCCGCCGGCGGTGTAGTCCAAGACGTCGTACGACGCCGTCGCGCTCAGGCCGACATTCGACAGAGAGACGGTCTTCGTCGCCGACGAGGTCTGGTCGAAATTGAAGACGGCGACATACGTGGGGTCGCTCGCAGTGGGCGTCGCGCCCGAAGAGGGCGAATAGAACCCGTCGCTCGCTTCCGACCCGGGGTTCGCCCAACCGTCCGCGGCGGTACTGGAGACATAGCCCAGGTCGCCGCTGACCGGGATGAAGCTCTTGCCGCGGGCCGCGACCTTGTTCACGAGCGGGTTCGTCAGGGCGGCCTCCGACTGGCTGAAGGCGGCGGCGTTCGTATAGTCGCTCGCGTCGAGGAAGATACCGCCGGTGATCGCAGCGGCGACCGCGTGCGTCTTCGCCCACGCTTCCGGGTAGCCGTTCCCCGCGAGCTGCCACTGGTTGAGCGCCATCTCGTCCGGGTCGTTGAAGGCGAAGACATACGGCGAGAGCCACCAGCCGCCCGTCAGCCCATTGAGCATGTACTCGGTGGATCCGTAGTGCGGATAGGAAGGGGAGCTGGCGCCCATCTCGTCGTTGAGGTGCCCGAGGACATCGCAGGAGATCCGGCGCGAGTGCGTGTAGCCGCCGGGGAAGAGCGGGGCGATCGAGGAGTACAGGAAGATGGGATGGCTGGCGGCGGTGGAGCTGCCGGCGACGACGCCGTCGATCAGGCCCATGATCTCGTTGTAGGCCTGCACGCCGGACGCGTTCGCCTCGTAATGCGGGCCCTCGAGCGAGCAGTCGGTCAAGAAGTCGAGCTTCACCTCGTCCCACCCTGCGCTGATGAGCGCGTTGATCCCTTTGGTGACCATGTCCTGGGTCGCCGGGTGCGTGGGATCCAACACCCAGCTGCCGCTCTTGTGCGAGATGGGCTGGCCGCTCGGGTCCTTGAGCATGATCTGGCCGTACGTGTAGGTCGTGCCGTTGACCGTGTAGGTTCGGGTCGTGTCCGACGAATAGGTCAGGCACGGCGTCATGTACGTTCCGGCCTTCTGCCCGTTGGCGTGGATCATCTGCACCAACGCGGCCACGTTCCCGCTGTAGCCCGCGTCGATGAACATGTAGGCCGTGCCGTTGTTCTGGAAGCCCGCGGCCTGCAGCGTCTTGAGCTGGTTGGAGACGGTCGTCAGGTTGCTCAGGCTCATGTAGCTCTGGTTGGTGCCGTAGGCGCCCCAGGTCATCCAGCCGAACAGGCTCGGGTTGCTCCCCGGCCACGCCAAGGGGGGCTTGATCTCGCCGTTGGCCCGACCATAGCGCGCCATGCCCTGCCGCCAGTCCGCGAAGGCGCCGACGAAGACCCGGGGAGACGTGAGCGTGCTGCCCTGCATCTTGGTGTGGCTCCACCCGAAGTTGTCGTGCGTGCCGTCCTTGCCGTAGGTCGGTTGCGCGCTCGCAACGTCCGCCGTGGCCACGCCGCCCCAGACGTTCAGGCTCTTGACCACCGCGTTCGCATGATCGACGTCGTAATAGAGGCCCGTCTTCCAGAAGTCGTGCGTGATCGACCCGATGACCAGGCCGCTCTGGCCGCCGTTCTCGTAGACCGCGGTCGCCTCATAGCTCGTTCCGCTGAAGTCGGCGGTCGACGCGAGCGCGCGCGAGTCGTAGCGGACCCACTCGTCGTTGTCGAAAGGGAGGTCCCAAAGCCGCCTGTCGGTCGCCGCTCCGCCGGGCGTCACGTACTCACCCGACGCGGTCCCCACGACGAGCGGGCCCATCCAATTGCTGGCCAGCGTCCCTCCGCCCCACACGATCGCCTGCACCGTGAAGAAGCTCTCGTTGGGATAGAAGGTGAACTGCTGGCGGAGCGTCGGATGGCCGCTCGTACTGTTGTCGACGAAGATCTGCACGCCAGCGCCGAGGGCGTCGGTGACGTCGGCCTGCCAGGATTTGGAATGCTTCGCGTAGCTGTAGCTCGTGAGGTAGCCGGGGCCGTCCACGTTCACCGCCGCATACGCCTGGCTGATGACGGTCGTCCCGCTCGCATTGGTGAGCGACCAACGTCCGGTGGCGAGGTTGTAGCTGAACCCCAGCCCGCTCGCGGTGGACACGGTGAACCCCGAGCCGGTGCCGTAGGGGGAGACGGTGATTCCGCTCAGCGTGGCTTCGACGCTCTGGGCGACATGGCCAACCGTTGACTCGTCGCCCGCTGAATCGTGACCGCACCCGGAGAGCGCGAGACCGACCGCGCCCAGCAACACCAACAGGGTCTTGAGTCGGCGACCGCCGCCGGCGAGGGATCGAAGAATCGCTGTCATCGGTGCTAGCTCCTCCAGATTCATTGCGTCGGACAACCGCAGCCATCCCCGAGCAGGGGCGGGTGCCTACCCCCCCGTGCAGCACTGGATGTCGTCGGGCCCGGGGCACTCGTCAGCCGTCGACGTCCCCTCCTGGGCCGCGCACGCCGCCGTGTCGATGCACGCGCCGGACTGTCCCGTCGCCGTCGTGCACGAGCCGTAGCCGGCGTCCGGGCCCCCCCCGCTCCCTGCGTCCTCACCCGGCTGCGCATCGGCCCCCGCGTCTTCGCTCGGCGGCGGCGGCGTGGGGCTGGACGGGACGAGGAGGCCGGCGGCGACGCCCTGATCGACGTAGCTCGTGACGACGTGGCGCCCCGTACCCGTGAACGAGGTGTAGTCGTCGTCGAGGTCGTACGTGCTCGGGTCGTGCGGGCGAGTCGTGACGAGCGTGTCGTGAAGGCACCACACCGCCCCGACGTTGCACCCCGATCCGTCGGAGTCGACCTTGAAGAGGTGCGAGGCCGCGAACTCGGAGTGCTCGCTCATCATCGACGAGGCGTTGGCCGATTCGCCGGCCGCCGAGTCCTTCGCGTAGACGAACGAGACCGCCTTCATCTTGGCGATGAGCGCGTCGGTGAGCGCCCACGTGCCGCCGTCGAGCGCGAAGTAGACGATCTTCGCCAGGATGTCGTCGGACGCCTCGGTGAAGAGCTCGTCGGCGACGAACGCGCCGCTCGAATGCGCGATGACGAGGATGAAGTCGGCCGCGGCCGTCTGCGGTTCGAGCGCCCGGGCGACCTCCGAGTTGCCGATCTCGCGGTTCGTGTACCCGGCGGTGTCCGGCCCGCGCGAGGCGTAGATCGACCCGATGTCGAGGCCGCGGAAGCTCGTCGCCCCGTTCAGCGCCAACGCGAGCGCGCGCGAATCGGCATCGGTCGCGGTGTAGCCGCCGTAGACGACGAGAACGTTCTTGCCCGGGCCGACGCTCGTTCCGCCGACGCCGAAGCCCACGGTGGTCCACGCCGGCGCCGCGCTCGAGAGGGCGGCCGAGGAGGAGGAGGAGGTCGTCGGGGCTGCCGAGCCGCACCCCACGGCGCACGCCGCCAGAATTCCGCAGAGGACCGCAAGCGTTGCTGCGCGCGGAAGGAGCATGCGGGCCACCTCAGCAACGATCGGGCCGATAGGTCGTGAGGACGCGGCCACGCGCATCTCGCCTGGATTCCGCGCGGCTCTCCGCGCGTGGCGAGGGGAGTGTCGTCGGAGGACACCCGCACATGGGGGCGGATGTCGCACGGGAGCACCCGGGGCACGGGACCGCGTCGTCGGCAGAAGGCTGCGTCCACGCGCTGACGGAAGTGCGGCCGCGTAGCGAGCGGCGACATCCTGGGGGTGAGAGGGGCGCGTGGGGGAGTATTCGAGATTCGTGCTCGCCGATTTCGCGGTCAGGGCGCTCCCAGGCACGTGCCGGAGTTGCCGTCTTTGCCGACGAGGTCGTGCCCTTGCGAGAGACGGGTCAGGTCGCTCTCGAGCTGGGAAATCGCGGAGGGGTCGAGGAACGGGGTGACGCCGCTCCTGGCGTCATCGATCTCCTTCATGACCGGACCGAGGTAGAGCAGCAGCCCTCCCGCCCCGCTCTTCGGAGTGAGCGGGCCGCCGTCGGATTCGCGCAAGGTGATGAGCTTGTTGACCGGCGCGACCACGTCCTCGATGTCTTGAAGGAACGTCTGGAGGTCGCGGGTGACCTGATCGAGGTGGAGGCCTGTGCTGTCGCCGTTGATGTCGGTGTAGACCTTCTGCGCGTCCGTCGTGATGGGAGCTTTGGAAAGAGCGAACGAGAATCGTCGGATGATCAGATCCGCCTGCGTCGCGCCGCTCTGCATCCAGGCGGCGTCCTGCATCTCCTGCATCTGCGCGCTCGTGAGCGGCGCCCCCTGCCCGACGCTGGTGCCGTCCGCGCCGCGCCCCTGCTTGAGATGGCCATACGTCGACATGTCCTCCCGCACCCGCTGCTGAATCGTCGCGAGCGGGGACGAGCTCGACGAGTCGCCAAGGCGGGTGATGAGGTACTGGAGGCTCATCGCCCGCCCGAGGAAGTCCTCGGCGTCCGCTAGCTCCCGGGTCCCCGCCTTCGGCATGCAGAGGCCGCCGGTGTGGTTGGCACCGCAGTCACCGTTCGACCTGCAGGACCGAGCGTGCGCGGGCGCGTCGGGCGTCGTCGCCACGGCTGCGGTCGCTGCCGCGGGAACGACCGAAGAAAGAGCTTCGGATCGTGGGGCGAGGTTCCCCTATGCAACTGCCGTACTTCGACCCCGATGACTATTCGGACGAGAGGTTGGCGGAGAGGTTCAAGCGACTCCTGCCGTACGCTTGATCTCGTCCGGCAGGGTCTCCCTGGCCGAGGTTCAAGCCCTGCTCGGGCACGCCAGCCCCGCCATGACCCAGCGCTACGCGCATCTCATCCCGGGCACGGGAGACAACGTTCGAGAGGCGCTCGACGGACTGTCGAACGCTACAAGTTCGCTCAGCGCCAGCCCGCCGGTTGACAACAGGGTGACAACGGAGGCGGGTTCACCCGAAACTGCGGCCGATACGGCCAATCATTCCGAGCAGTTGGAATAGTCGGGGCGAGAGGATTTGAACCTGTTCGAGGCGTCTCCAACAAGTGGGCGATGTCGTTCGTCATTCCAATGCATGGGTTCGGATCTTCTCGCTTTTCCGGCACTCCGCGAGTCCTCTCCAGTCCACGGCGGTTCCCTCGGATCTGCCGTGGTCGTGGAGAGAGTTTGGAGACGGGGGTCCACGGTCGCGAGAGGACTCGGGGGCGAGAGGATCGGTCTTTCGGAGCCTCTCGCCCGCCGGGTGTGGAAGCGATCGTCGAGAAGCGCGGCGTTTCGATCGCCGTCGTGACGATCCCGTCCGCCGCGTGATGGAACGACG
>Ga0302319_10002528_pt1 | contig 39355 bp, 28 predicted proteins | sample Bog_T0_2_FD_203319 | JGI IMG/M metagenome (GOLD analysis project Ga0302319, IMG submission 203319) | Peat permafrost microbial communities from Stordalen Mire near Abisko, Sweden - Bog_T0_2 | ecosystem: Environmental > Terrestrial > Soil > Wetlands > Peat | place: Sweden: Abisko, Stordalen Mire... | reverse complement strand
GACTTGCTGAGCATCATCAGGAGGCTGCTGCTGCCCGAATCATCGAATTGAAGCGAAGCCGGCAGCAAAGCCGAAACGAGCGGCTTAAAAAAACGGAATCTCTTGACCTGGCTTCGGGCAGGTTTTTTGGGAATCTCGCCCGTCTATTAACATAGGAGAAAAAGAGAATAAAAAGTAGTGAATTATTTGGCCTGCGGGCGGTCGCGGGTTGCCACGTCGGCTCCTATGCGCACCCTTCAGCCACAGGCCGACCAATGCAGCCGCCTAGGCGATCAGGATTACTGGAAAGCGGTCGCATTCAAGCCGTGGCTACCATCGGCAAGAAACAGCTACGTTGTCCAACTTTGGCTGCTGCATTTTGCATCGAATTTGCAGACGGAAACCTTTTGCGATTGGTTAAACGGAGTTCGAGCTTAGTCCGACTGATCGTATCCGCGAGAAACCAGAGCACAGTAATCAAATCTCTCCAGACGAAAGGAAATCTAGACATGAGCGTTAACAATCTCGAAGAACTTTTGGTCGACGAACTGAAGGATCTCTACTCCGCCGAAAAGCAAATCGTGCGGGCACTCCCGAAACTGGCGAAGGCGGCAACGAATCCCGAACTCAATCAGGCTCTACTCAGTCACTTGGAGGAGACAAAGGGCCAAGTGGAACGGCTCGAAAAGATAGCAGAATTGGTCGAGAAGAAGCTGACCGGAAAGACCTGCGCCGGGATGCAGGGCGTTTTGGAAGAAGGTTCAGAAGTCCTCGAAGACACCGAAAAGGGGATCATCAGGGATGCCGCATTGATCGCCGCCTCTCAACGGGTGGAGCACTATGAGATGGCGGGTTACGGCGCGGCAAGAGACTTCGCAAAATTGCTTGGCCTGTCGGATGTCGCTTCTCTTTTGGAGGAAACCCTTGAAGAGGAAAAGAACGCAGATAAGAAACTATCTGCCATTGCATCCAATGTCAATAAACTAGCGAAACAGGCGGCCTAGGCCCGCATTCCCCTCGATCCAAGGGGCGCTTCTCTCGTGGGGGAGTCCGCGTCGTATCTCGCTCCTGGGCAGCTTGTTAATTGTCCGCCTGAGCTTTAAAACGAACAGCCTGGAATCGGGGTTCGACGCTCGAACCCGAACCCCGATTCCTAAATCCACCGAATTGACTTTCTACACGCGTTTCCGATCCCGTTAACTCGGAACAACTCGAAGATTGTTGGCCACCGAAAAAACGCCCGAGACTCCATTCGCACGGATACCGGCTGTGTCCTTATCCGCCTCGCTGTCGACTGCCCCGTCCAATTCAGCGTGTCCGTTTTTGACAATAATGCGAATTGGCTTCTGTACGCCGAGCGAGTACTTTTCTAGAGATGGAAAGCCGTAAATGGCGCGGAATAACGCGATCCGAATTTGGTCGTCCATCGGCGATGGCGGAAGTACATCAATCTTATTGTCAATGCGACTCACGCCTTCGATATGTTTCACCGCATTCTCAGCGTCCGATTTGAGTGTCGGGCGCGTAACAGAGCCCATAAGTGTCACTACGTCGCCATTCACTTGGTATTCGATGTCGTCGAAAACTCCAAAATAGGGAAGCATGAGCAGCTCGTGCATCACTTCCCTTTGAACGCGAACCTGTGCCGGACTTGACGCCGGTCCTTGGCCCAGGATTGATGCTGCCGGAAGCAACATCAACGACAGTAGAGTGAGTATCCGAAACCTGCGATCCATAACATCTCTTCTCCTTTTTACCGGACTTCAGTTGCCCGGACGAACGATTGGATGCGAAAAATTCGACCGCGGAATTGCCGGACGCCGGGCAGGCCACTTTCACTGTCAAATCGCAGGCGACGATGACGCTGTATGTGAGGTTCTGGTCGACGCCACCGCATTCGTGAATCGAACTAGCCATTCAAATGCGTGAACGTTGTCCAAATTGCAATGTGCTCTTGTTCTCTGGAAAAGCAGCTACTTCCCATCTGCTCCGGCGGCCTAGTAAACAAGTCCCTGAACATGGCAAGAAAAAACGAACAAGAGGGAACGCCGAAGTAAGATCGAAAATCAACAGAGCGGCAGATACCATCCGTTTCAGAGATGGACAAACTAGATCGGTGCTCACATCTGTGACCGGGGAGGTGGACACCAAATCGCCGGCTCATCTGATACACTAAATTTCGTTGTTGGGTTCGCTGATTTTGGTGTCCACGTGGTGTCCACGGAGGCCCGAAATCGAGTCCACAGCAGCGAAATGGTAGAAGAGAGCGAAAATAGCGAAAGCTGCGAACCGCTTGATTCTATGTGACATAAACCTAAGTTGTTGAAAAACAATCTGGGGACGTAGCTCAGTTGGTTAGAGCGCTGCCCTGTCACGGCAGAGGTCGCGGGTTCGAGCCCCGTCGTCCCCGCCATGCATTCCAAAAAACTTAGGGGTGTTTGGCAAAAAAAGTGACAGCCAAATCCGGGCACGATATGTGCACAATAAGCCCCTACCGAGCATTTACAGCTACCTTCTCAAAACGAGTTGTGCCCACGTCTGGCAAAACTGTGCCCACGTTAGAAACCATCATCCGTACAACTTTGCTTTGAGCCGCTTGCGTGTTCGAGGTCACTGCCTGCGTGTACACATCAAGCGTGATCCGACTGTTTGCGTGTCGCAAAAGCTCTTGCACGGTTTTGATGTCCTCTCCGTTTGCCTTCAGCAACGTGCCGAAGGAGTGGCGGAAGGTATGCCAACCGATGTTCTTGGTGATGCCGGCTTTGCGAGCGACCGGCTTGATGTACCGCTTCATGAAGTTATCCGGCCAATAGGGCTGCTTGCCCCCCATAGAAGGACTTGCGAACACCCAATCCGCACCCATCGGGTACCCCCCTAAACCCTTAAACCCTCCAAGTGCGGCCTCTGCCTCCGCCGCAGCGCTGGCATCGGATAGACCGGCAAATGAATCCCGCGAGATCTCACGCGGCCCCATTGGATGGCCAGTGGGACAAATAAAAGTGCTCGCATTGGAAGATACCAGTTGGTATCTTTGATAAGAACGCTCTTCAAAACGAGCGACAACGCTGCTGCTTCATGCCATTTGGGCTCAAAAGTCTCAGTGGAACCGTCGAGGAACGTTGCTGATCGCATTTGGTAGGGCACTTTTGAAACACAACTTGTGAGGTGAATTATGACCGGGTTAGGATCGAGCGAGATGAAGACTGTCGTTGACTCAGAATTAGCAGTGGCCCACCTTGTTTTTAAGGTGGCTGACCTTAAGAGGAGTTGCCAATTCTACTCGAATCTCGGCATCCCGCCATTTGCTATTGACGGCAACGTCGCACTTATTGAACTGCGTGGGAGCACTCATCTTCTATTGTTAGAAGTGGATCAGCAGGCCGGAGAAGACATAGCGGAAAGTATGACAGGACAATTCCGCAAAAAATTATCTGAGCAATTTGACCTCATGATTAAAGGCAAAGGCCTGAATGAATTGGAAAACTATCGGTCAAAGCTAATCAGCCGGGGAATCGCGGCTGGAGAGATCCCTGATGAAACGTTTTTTGGCCATAATCTGTTTTGCATAAAGGACCCCGATGGGAACGGTATAACGATTTATACAAGCCACGCAATTCAGTGATCTGTTCGCCGGTCATGCCACGTGTGCTGGTGACGCTGCAACGCCACGCGAAGGCCCGAGGCTATTTCGCCCGCGAGCGCTTTACCGGGCGCACGGATCGTTGAGGAGACCTTCGAAATGAAGGCGATTGAAGCAAAAAACGCGTACATGAAAAAGAAGGATCCTCTCTTCGTTAGAGAATCCCTCTTGAATGCCGCCTTCGAACTCGCTGCGACCAAGGGCATGGCTGATGTCACCGTCAACAGGGTGAGCGAATTGGCGGACGTTACCAAGGGAGCTTTCTTTCACCACTTTGATAGCAAAGAGACGTTGGTGACGGAACTGATGCAGATGCTATTGACCCGATTGGACAAGCAGTTTGACCGGCTGATGGCGGAGGAAGAGGACTCCGACGGATGCTTTACCCGCGCATACATCAGGGCCGCATTCTCCGAAGGTGCCGCTGAACGTAAGGTTTGGGGCGCGCTCTTGAATCTGATGGCCACTAAAGATCAGGTCGGAGGGACTTGGGATATTTGGCTCAGCGAACGTTTAAAGAGGCATTCGAAAACTGATTCAAGAATCGAGCTTCGTGTCGTGAGGCTGGCGGCGGATGGCGTATGGCTTGAGAGAATCATGCACGCAAAATCGAAACACCTAAAGGGTGTCGAAGAATATCTAATTGAGATGACGCGAGCGGGTTATTAGAAAGTCACGTCAAGTGATGGATGTTAACGCAGAAGCTCCCCCCGCCAGTTGAAGCCAGCGTGCCTCCTCGCCAGCCATTTCGACCACAGGATCGGCGAAGCAGTCCCTGGAGTCGAACAGGGTAATATCTGCATCAACCAGCTTTGCCAGCAGGGACGGCGTACCTTCCCAACTCTTGCAGGCGGCGCGTGGCTCATCGTCCGCAATCACCCAAAGATGTTCCAACTCTGGGGCCTCAGCCTCGGCCAGAAGAGCTACTATGATCCGCGCAAATACTGAACAACTCAAAGACACTCCGTGGTTTGCAAAGGCAGGCGCTGCCTGCAGCATCGTTCCGATATCACGCTTCGTCGGACCGAACATCTTTGCCCTGAAGGGTGGGGGATACGGTTGCCTTTTCTCTCGCGCGGGCCTTGATGAGGAGGGAATGACGGACTTGGACTTGGAGTCGCGGGTTCGTTCCATCGAAGGCGCTTTGCGCGGACTTCCGGAAGGCTCCTGCCTCTATCAGTACACCCGCGTGATGTCCGGGTTGCCTCATTAGCGATATACAAATGCATCGCGTCAGCGGGTGGGATCTGCTTAAGATAGCGCATGAAAGCCGACCCGGTTTGCCGGTGCTTCTCATCACTGGACGGGGAAAGGGTAAGCGTCCCGATCTCCCCTCTTGACTTGGCTGAGGAGTGATCCTGGAAGTGCCCACTATCTTTTGGGTGGGCACCTGATGAGTGTGTCTAAGCGGCTTGTGAGGATTGATCCTGTAAGGACAGGTCGAGGTTCCAGGGCAGGAGTTCGTCGATGCGGCTGATGGGATGGTCCGCGATCCGGGCCAACGCGGTGCGGAGATAGAACTCGGGATCGAGGCCGTTCAGCTTCGCCGATCCGATCAGGCTGTACATGGCGGCGGCACGTTCTCCACCACAGTCGGAACCTGCGAATAAGTAGTTTTTCCTTCCAAGAGCTACAGTCCGCAGTGCGCGTTCGGCCGCGCTGTTGTCGATCTCCAACAGTCCGTCTTCGGTGTACCGGGTGGCTACAATCTTGCCTTTGGCTTCTCCCTTGGGCAGTTTGGGGCGTCCGACTTTCTTAGGCTTCGGCGTTTGCGTTGGCATTGGCTCTGAACTCCTGAACGATGAAGGCTCTTACGGCTGCGAGTGGTGAAAGGGCAACCGACCGCCTCTGCCCCCCCGATCCGCGGGCATTCGATCTGGCATCGCTTCAAGGCATCCTTGCCGAAGCGAACCAAGCCATTGGTCGGCTATCGAATGCGGCCTTCGGGGGGATGGAGGTAGCGTTCATCCGGCTACGAGCCGTGAGCCTGTGGCGCGATATCGGTCTGGCTTTCGGCGCTCCTTTTCGCAAGACCATCGAAGCGATCGACGGACGGATCATGTACTCCGTGGATGAAGTCGAGTTGTATTTGCGGCGCTCAAGAAAGCTCGGTTTCATCGAAGAACCCGGCGTGGAAGTTCCATACTGCGACTTCGAAGACGGTGACATTCGCATGATTTCCGCAGATTTGGTCGTTATGCTGAGAGGCGATTAGTTTCTTTCCCGCGGAAACGAGAAAATTCGGTTGCCTGACATGGCAATCGCTCTCCGGCACAATGGGCAGGAACGCCTAATGGATTGTGAGAGTAGCAGTCGATGCGACCAATTGAAGTTCAAAGTCTCCTCGCGGTGACCCCCATTTGTGAGATGATGTTGCAAGCCTCTGTATACTTGAGTCGGTGCCGATGAGCGTGCGAATGAAGGACATAGCCAGGGAGCTTGGCGTGTCCACAGTCACTATTTCTAAAGCATTGCGGAACCACCCAGATGTGGGCGAGGAAACACGTCAACGTGTTCTTGCGCGCGTAAAAGAGCTCGATTACCGGCCAAATCTTGCCGCACGCGGATTAGTAACCGGTCGCACTTACCTCGTGGGTCTCATCGTTCCCGATTTACTTCATCCTTTCTTTGCGGAAATCGCCGCATCCCTTTCAGACACCCTTCGCAAGGACGATTATTACCTGGTCGTCTCGTCTTCTGAAGAAGATCCCGATCTGGAAGAAGAAGAGATTATCCAGCTTTTGGCTCGAAGGCTCGACGCGCTGATCATCGCATCTTGCCGATCGAGCGTTGAAGTCTTTTCCCGTATTGAAAAGCAAAAGACTCCGTATGTATTGATAGACCGGAGCTTTCCAGGACTTTTATCCAATTTCGTGGGTGCCGACGATTTTGCCGCGGGAATGCTGGCGACGCAGCATCTAGTGGATGTTGGTTGCAAAAGAATCGCTCATATACGGGGGCCCGAGACGAGCCCTGGCATCCAGAGGCTCGATGGATACAAGAGAGCGCTTGGGCAAAACGGAAGAAAAGTGATCGATGAGTATGTGATTTTCGAGCCCAAGGGCGATGTCGGTTCCAGGCTGCGCGGAGCGGAAGCCATGCGTCAACTCTTGAACTGTAAACGCGTCCCGGATGGGGTATTCTGCTTCAATGATCCGATGGCAATGGGCGCCGTCAATGAGGCAGCGAACCAGGGCTTAAGGATACCCGAAGATATTGCCATCATCGGCTGTGGCAACCTTCACTATGACGATTCGTTGCGGGTACCTCTCTCGAGCGTCGACCAGCATAGTCACCAGATCGGGAGCGAAGCTGCCCGACTGGTGCTCGAAGCCTTGAAATCCAAGGTAGTGCGGAAGCCCGAGGTGATTCTGTTGCCGCCGAAATTAGTCGTGAGAGCATCCACCCAGCGAAGACCAGCGAAACCCGGCAAGTAACGCCGCGACGAGAAAATGAGACTGCCCGCGCGTGCCGGGCGGGATGGCGAGTCGTTTGTCGCAAGCGCGACCCAAATCATCGGGCGATTGGCGGCCTCTCTATGGGAGCCATCGACACATTCCGCACGATGCTCGACAAGGCCGGTGTCAAGTATGTCTACTTTGCCTCGCCCGGCACCACGCAAGAATGGCTCACATTGAGACGAGATCTGATCGACCTCGCTTCCAGTTCTTCCTTCCCGCCAACTTCAAGAAACACATCCCTGAAATCCAGCGATTGTTTCCTTTTCCTTGACTCCCCCTCAAGACATGAATAGGATAATTATCGATTAAGTTATCGATTAATGTCCCGATTTACGAGGTTGGAACTGATGCCATCTACGCTTGCCCAGTCCGATCAGCCGGTTGCCGGTGTCGATCCTGCGCTGGTTCCTCTTCGCACGTTGAGTTCAGGGGTCAGAATGCCTTCCATCGGCCTGGGAACCTTCGGCTCTGACCATGTCTCGCACGATTCGGTGGCCGAAGCAGTAAAATACGCCGCTTCCATCGGGTATCGACATTTTGATTGCGCATCTGTTTATGGCAATGAAGAGCGGATCGGCAGAGCGTTCAGAGCGATATTTCAGAAAGGGCTTCGCCGCAATGAAGCCTGGATCACCTCCAAGCTTTGGAATGATAAACACGGAGAAAATGACGTTATTCCCTCATGTGAAAAGTCATTATCCGACCTTCAGACCGGCTACCTTGATCTTTATTTAGTTCACTGGCCTTTCTCCAATCATCATCCTCCTGGTTGTGATGTTTCTGCGCGCTACGCGCATGCGGTGCCTTACATCCACGAGAACTACATGAGGACCTGGCGCAAGATGGAAGAACTGGTCGATCGTGGACTGGTCCGCCACATTGGGACATCCAATATGACCATCCCGAAGATGGAGTTGCTTCTCCGTGACGCACGCATCAAGCCGGTCGCCAACGAAATGGAGCTTCATCCCCACTTTCAGCAGACAGGGTTTTTTCGTTACCTGCTCGATAAAGGCATTCAGCCGATTGGATACTCGCCAATCGGATCACCGGGACGTCCGGAACGAGACCGGACACCGGAAGATACATCCCCTGTTGAAGATCCTGTGATCGTCGAAATTGCACAAAGGCTCGGGGTGCATCCTGCCGTTGTGTGCATAAAGTGGGCCATCCAGCGTGGACAGATTCCAATTCCCTTCTCGGCGAATCCGCGAAACATGCTCAGCAACCTTCTTGGTGTCATCAGCAAGCCGTTAGCTCCGGCGGACATGGAGGCTATTGCAAAACTGGATCGCAATTGCCGGTTGATCAAGGGGCAGGTATTTCTTTGGAAGGATGACCAATCCTGGGAAGATCTTTGGGACCTCGACGGGAGAATCACACCGGCTTAATCACGAAACACATTGCCGAGGATGAGGCGTATTCGTGTGTATTCCCCTGAAATGCCGACTCATTCCATCCCACTCGGCTGTCCCCGGAAGAATAACGCACGAATGAGGAGATTGAATTCGATGCAAGGGACCATGAAGGCGGCGTTTCTTCCGGGAAACAGCACGGTCGAGATCAGAATTGTGCCGGTGCCTAAACCAAGTCACGGTGAGGTGCTCATTGCGGTCAGGGTTTCTACTATCTGCGGCTCAGACATCCGTGCAATCTACCACGAACATCTCGGCAAAGGTCCTGAAGGCTACCAAGGAGTGATTGCCGGCCACGAACCATGCGGACAAATTGTCGAAGTCGGTCCGGGTTGCCGCCGCTTCAAGGTAGGTGACCGCGCGATCGTGTATCACATCTCCGGTTGCGGTGTATGCAACGATTGCCGGCGGGGCTACATGATCTCATGCACCAGCAAGGAGTATCGACGCGCTTATGGATGGCAGCGGGATGGCGGCATGGCCGAATACCTGCTGGCCGAAGAGAAGGATCTCATCCATCTTCCGGACTCTCTCACGTATTTGGATGGCGCACAGGTTGCCTGCGGCTTTGGCACGGTCTACGAAGCGCTGCAGAAGATAGGAATTGACGGCAACCACGCAGTGCTGATCACTGGTCTCGGGCCAGTTGGACTTGCGGCTGGAGCGTTATGCCGCAAACTGGGAGCTGAGAAGATCATTGGTATCGACATATCAGACGAACGCCGCGACATTGCTTTGCGCCTCGGTTTATGCGACGTAGTCCTCGCCGCAGGCACGGACAACGTCAATGAGGTCCGCAAACTCACCGGCGGAAACGGTGTCGAGCGCGCGGTTGACTGTTCCGGTCATGGGGACGCACGTGCGGTCGCAATCCGCGCGACCCGTAAGTGGGGCAAGGTGGTCATGGTCGGCGAGGGCGGCATCGTAGCTTTCAACCCCTCTCCCGACATCATCCATGATCAGAAGACCATCTTCGGTTCCTGGGTTACGTCAACCTGGCTCATGGAGGAACTCGTAGAACGGCTCGTTCGCTGGAACTTGCATCCAGAGCACATCGTTACACACCGTTTCTCTCTCGACCAGGCAAGCGATGCATACGAATTGATGGCCTCGGGGCGCTGCGGAAAAGTTGCGGTCTGCCCCGCTGCGGAGTAGCCAATGTATCAGACCACGAAGAGCATGGCCGAGAGCATGACTGTTCCGCTCTTCTGCTATCTAGTGGTAGCGGGCTTTGCTTTCTGGGGCGCAAATGTAGTGCCTAGTGTCAACCACAGCAGAGAAATGCTTCGCGAGGTCGAAAATGAATGTTGGCCCTGATAATAATTCTGAAAAGTGGGAACAATTGCTGAAACATTGGCTTCCCCTGCTGGGCCACCGCAACTGGATCGTCGTGGCTGATTCTGCTTATCCGGCGCAGACGAGCCTGGGTATCAAGACGATCGCAACTTCGGCCGATCACCTTGAAGTCCTTGCAAGAACCCTGCGCGCGATTGCTGAATGCAGGCATATTCGCGCCAAGGTTTATGTGGATGCCGAGTTCAAATATGTAACTGAGGAGGATGCACCAGGTGTGTCTGCCTTGCGGCGCGAGCTTGATTGTCTTCTGAAAAATGAAAAGGCAAGCGAAATGGGGCATGAACAGACCATTGCAAAACTGGATGAGGAGTCACGTGCGTATCAGATACTAATCCTCAAAACGACGCTCACGATTCCCTACTCCTCGGTCTTTATGCAGTTGGATTGCGGGTATTGGAGCGATGCCGCGGAGAGGCGATTAAGACAATCCTTGGTAAATGGGGAAAGAGCCACATGATGTTATGCGGTCACAGGCAAGCCCCAAACAGCTGTGGGTGTCAAGGGGCGATTCCCTGATGTCAATCTGTCGGCCGGTATTCGTTCGATGGGTCGGTGGACCTTGGTTTTATCGCAAGATTCTTCCTAGAGGCCGGATAACAGAGTTTTGTCCGACTTGACGTTCATTGAATTTCCTGGTGCAAGAGGGGTTCACCGGGATTGCAGTTCAGGCTCAGCTCCGCATTACGCTGGTACGCCTGAAACCACCACCTTGGTCGATTGGCCGGCCCGCGAGGGCTAAAAGGAGCGATGACAAAATGCAACGAAGAGACTTCTGCAAGCTGATCGCGGCTGCCGCGGCGGCCCGAGCAATTCCGGCAAAAGGACAGCCAGCCTTGAACGCGCCTGCCGGCTTCAACAAACTTCAACAGACCTACGAAGAATTCTGCGCGACTCCGGAGGACAAACGCATTTTCTATGCGCTTGCAGACGGGAAGATCGTCGAGACCAAACTCGACGATGCAAACTGGACCCCAACTGCATGGGGTGAGCCGCCAGAGTTGCCCGGCGGCTCGTGGGATGGCGTGCCGATGCAGGCTCCCATAAGTGGGCTGAGTGGCGAAGGCCCTTATCAGCCGACCTGGGATTCCATGCTGCAATACGACGTACCCGAGTGGTATCGCGATGCCAAGTTCGGCGTATGGGCGCATTGGAGTCCGCAATGCGTTCCTGAATTTGGCGACTGGTATGCACGACAAATGTATACAGAAGGCTCTCCCGACTACAAGTTCCAGATGCAGAAATACGGACATCCCTCCCAGTTCGGGTACAAGGATCTTTGTGCGCAGTGGACGCTTCTCAACTGGGAACCGCAGGCTCTGATGCAGAGGTTCAAGGATTCCGGGGCGCGTCTGTTTATTGCGCTCGCAAATCACCACGATGGATTTGACACATGGAACTCAAAGCATCAGCCGTGGAATGCAATGAATCACGGTCCGCACCGCGATGTGTTGGGCGAGTGGTCTGCCGCCGCGCGGGGACAGGGAATGCGCTTTGGCGTAACCGTACACCAGGCGCGCAACTGGTGGTGGTTCCAGACCGCGCACGGCGCCGACAAGAGCGGACCTTATGCGGGTGTCTCCTACGACGGCCGCATGACAAAGGCCGAGGGGAAGGGACAATGGTGGGATGGGCTCGACCCGCAAATGCTCTATGCCGCGAAGCATCCCAAGGATGCGCTGCCCGACGCTTCCTACGTGAAGCAATTCTACGACCGGACGCGAGACCTGATCGATCAACACGATCCTGACTTGCTCTACTTCGATAATTCGCTGCTTCCACTGGGCTGGGCGGGCATGAATATAGGCGCATATTTTTATAACCACAACTTGAAGGCGCGCGGAAAGATGGAGGCCATCCTCAATGGCAAGCAAGTGCCGGACAAGTTGGCCAAAGCGTTGGTTGCAGATTACGAACGTGGATTAACAAGCGGGATCATGCCGTATGCGTGGCAGTCGGAGACATGCATTGGAGATTGGCACTACCGGCGCAGGCTTTTTGACGAACCGGGTGAATTCGGGGGCTATCTGCCACCGCGCGATGTAATTCACTGGCTTGTCGACACGGTAAGCAAAAATGGAACTTTCATCCTGAATTTGCCTGGCATGCCGGATGGGACGATCGACAGCAAAGAAACCGCTGTTCTCGACCAGATTTCGGCATGGATGAAGGTCAATGGCGAGGCAATCTACGAAACGCGTCCCTGGAAGGTCTACGGCGAAGGACCGACTCAGATAGAAAGCGGATCGTTCAAGGGCACAAGCATCAAATCACTGGGAAGCAGAGACTTCCGCTTTACGCGCAACAAGGCAAATAGCGTGATTTACGCGATCTGCCTTGGATGGCCGTTCGGAGATATGCAGATTGCCTCGCTGGGATTGTCGAGCAAGACCAATCCTGGCAAGGTTCAGAACGTAACCGTTCTCGGTTCTGAAGCAAACCCTAAGTGGACCCAGGGCGCAGACGCACTGAACGTAAAGTTACCGCGGCAGACCAGGGAGGTGAATGACTACGGCGCTGCAATAAGAATCGCGCTGAGCTGAAATGGAGCAAAAGGGCCGGACCTCCAGCACTTGTCAGCGACACAAAAGAGCGGGGGGTCTGGCTTTTATTTGGAGGAAAAATCGCGCTGAATGCTGAATTACCCCACCTGCTGCTCCAAAGCGTGAAGAGGAACAGGTTGCCGGAACTAACGCGCCTTCCCTGTGGCCGATTCGGAGTACTGGCTTCGCGCCCGGGCGATCAACGCAAGGGCGGCCTGGGTCACAGGATCATCCGGATTGAGCGCTTTCGCGGCCAGAAGTTCCTTCTCGCCTTTGTCGAGATCGCCAGACTGGCAGTCGATGATGCCCAGTTTCCTGTGTAGGTCGGCTTTCGCACGGCAGTCACCGCACGCAGCAATTGCTTCCTGTAACTGCCGGACTGCTTCAGGCCAGTCGTGAGCGGACTCGGCTTCGATACCGTTATTGGCCAGCGAGTCCGCGCGGTCCAGGATGCGACGCTCTTTCTGGACAAAATTGTAGCGCGTCATGAACTGTTCGGACTCAGCTTGATCTGTAGATTGCAATGCTCGCGCCAGGCTAAACAGCGCCTGAGTAAAGTTCGGATCGACCGCGATTGCATTCCGCCAGGCCACTAATGCCTTCGCAGTCTCGGACTGCTGCTCAAGGGATTGGCCAAGCATATACCAGGCCATCGCGTTACGGGGTTGCAGTTTGACGGTCTCTTCGAAAAGGCCGGCTGCAAGCTGGAGCTTGCCCTGCTGCTTGTCAATGAGGGCAAGAAAATACCGCGGCTCCGGCATCGACGGAGCCAGCATGCAGGCGGTTTCGAAATCGGCCTGTGCCTCGGTGGTGCGATTCAGATCAAAAAGAATACGCCCGCGATAGAAATGGGCGACGCCGGACTGCGGAGCAAGGCGGACTGCTTCGCCAGTTTGAATGAGAGCCGCGTTCAAGTCGTAGCTATCGGCCAGCGCGAGCGCCAAGTCCAAATGCGCCGCAGCCAGGTTGGGCGCCAGATCGACCACCTTGCGAAGGAGCGCAATCCCTTCGCTCGACTTGCCCATTTGCATTTCCACTTTTCCAGCCGCCGATATTGTGGCGGGATCGTTTGGCGACAGCGCAATGGCTTTGTCCAGTTCCTCCTCGGCTTCGGATTTCCTTTTCTGCTGGGCAAGAATCAACCCTAAGTTCAGAAAGCCTTCCCTATATTCCGGATCGTCTTCGATGGCCTGGCGAAGGCCTTTTTCGGCAGAAACGAAATCTCCATTCTTGGCGCGGACCATCGCCAGATTTCCCCGCGCCTCGACGAGTTCAGGCTCGAGGTCAAGTGCGGATTCCAGCCATTTCTGCGCGGATTCCAGGTCGCCTTGCGCCAATTCCAGTTGGCCCAACTCGGCGCGAACCTTGGCAAACGTCGGGTTATGGTCGATTGCCTTGCGCAGGACATCTTTCGCGCCTTTCATATCGTTCATGGCTTCCAATGCCAGCGCTAGATTGTAGGCAGTCTGGGCACTATCCGGATTCTCTTCGAGCATGTGGCGATAAATCTGCGCCGCATCTGCCGGTTTCCCGGATTGCAGCAGATCGTTCGCTTTGGTTCCCTCCGATGCCAGCTGGCTATTCAAGGATTCTTCGCCCTGCTCTTTCCGCAACTGCTCTACTATCTGCGTTGACTCCTGTGTTCGACCCAGCGAGCGCAGCACAGCGACCAGTTGGTACTGAGCCGACCTATCCCCGGGTTTTAGCGCGAAAGCTTTCTGCAACTGGGGCAGGGCCTGGCCGGGCTTTCCCATGCGCGCCAAAACGAGTCCGAGCTGATATCGGGCCTCAAAATCGCCGGGCGCTTTGGCAGCTCCAAGCTCAAGTTCCGGCTCTGCACTGGCATAATCGCCAATTTGCTGGTACACCGTGCCGAGCATGACATGCCCCGAAGGATCGCCCGGTTGCCGGCGCACGTAATCGCGAGCGGGCGCAAGCGCCTCGGTAAAAGCTGACGCGTCGATCAGCGCCTTAACCTGTGCGGCGAGCGCGACCGTATCGGTGGGACTTCGGCGGACCACCTCATGGTATTCGTCCGCGGCCTCGCGATTTCGGTGCTCGTTCGCATAGATGTTGCCAAGAGCAAAGTACGCAGCCGTCACGTCGGCATTTTTCTTGAGCAAGTCCGTTAGAAGCCGAATTGCGTCAGCCACTCCGGCGCCATCCAAAGCCGGCAGACCGTTGGCCTCCCTTGCCTTGGCAGCTTTATATGTGGCTGTTGCCAACGCGAGTTGCAAATCCCCGGCGTCCGGTTGAATTCGGAGGGCTCTCTGCCAGTAATCCATGGCGGCATCAAATCGTCTCTCCTTCACCAAAACCTGCGCGATCCCATCCAGGGCGCAGACTAATTGCGGGTCCGCGGCGAGCGCTTTTCGAAATTCGGCTTCTGCGTCGGCCGGGTCACCGAGGGAAGACCCCAGCGCACAATGCGCCAGATGCAATGCGGGATCGTACTGCAGAGCAAGGCGGAACTCGCTTATTGCCTCCGCAGGCTGCTGCTGACTTTGCCGAACGAGCCCAAGATCGAAATGCGCCTCGGCCAGGCGCGGCTCCAGCCGCAAGGCCTGTTTGAACGCCGCGACTGCGCATTTCAGATCGCCCTTCTCGGCGAACCAAGCGCCCTCTGCGTCATAGACGTTTGCAGGTGGCGTACCGGCCGGCGCATGCGCAGCCGATGTCGGTGGTTTGCAGGTGTCCGGCAGTTGCGCCGCCTGTGCCCCGACCGATAGGAGAAATGCGCTACAACAAATGAGCGATCGATTCATCATAGATGCACTCAAATTATTATTTCGTCTGATCCCATTCATTGCTGTGTGCCATTACGCGGCTCGGTTACTTCGAGCACGCGGTCCGCAGTCACGTCATGCAACAACTGCCTTGTACCGGACGGCCAGCGGATCTCGATTTCCCTCATCACGCGCGATTTGCCCAATCCGAAATGAACGCGCGGATCGCTTGAAGCTGCATAGCCCGTGCTGGTCGTTGCCTCGTTGTAAAGCATCCTGCCATCATCGGTGGTTACCCGAATCCGGGCGCCAATGCCCATCCGGTTGCTTTTCGTTCCGACAAGTTTGAGCAGAACCCAGTGATTGTGCGTGTCGGTGACGTTGCGGAACACGCTGACCGGAGCACCCAGAGCGGTCACTACGAGGTCCATTCGTCCGTCGTTGTCAAGATCCCCGTACGCGAGGCCCCGGTGCGGGGCTGGCCGAGTAAAGTCGGCCCCGGCAGATGAACTCACATCTTCAAACTGCCCGTTACCGAGATTGCGAAGGACAGAGTTTGGTTCGGCATAACGAAAGTGCTTCGATATCTCCGCGATATTGTCCAGAACATTGCTTCGGGCGACCGCCAAGTCCTTCCAACCGTCGTTGTCGAGGTCGACGATCCCGTTCGACCAGCCCGACATCGGCCTGGTTAGATTCGCAAGTCGGCTCTCTTGACTCGCGTTGCGAAACATTCCGTTGCCTTTGTTTATGAATAATGGAAATGTTTCGTTTTCGATCGCGGTATGCCAGATGTCCGGTAGGCCATCGTTATTCACATCCCGAAAGTCTGCGCCCATTCCCGCAAGGGCAGTCCCCTCGTCGTTGTAGGCCACACCCGCCTCAAAACCCACCTCCTCGAATCGCTTTCCCCCGAGATTGTGAAACAGGAGGTTTGGGCTGTTGTCGTTGGCCACGAACACGTCGAGAAAGCCGTCGCCGTCATAATCCGCAAACACGACTCCCATTCCCTTGCCCAACACGGTTGAAATTCCAGTCTCCGCCGAAACGTCGGTGAACGTACCATCCCCATTGTTGCGGTACAGTGTGTTGGGAAGCGGAGCAAAGCTGTCGGGGTGACAGTAACCGCGGCCATCCAGACCCTCGCAGACAGGTTCGAATTGTGGATCCCATTGGCAGTAATTTGCAACAAACAGGTCCAGTAGTCCGTCGTTGTTATAGTCGAACCAGCCGGCCGCAATGGACCACATCTTGCGGCCGTTGTACACGGCGCCGCTTAAACCCGCTTTCGCGGTGACGTCGGTGAATGTGCCGTCGCCATTGTTGTGAAAAAGCTGATTCCCGTTGACGTTGGCCAGAAACAGATCGGGCCGGCCGTCGTTGTCGTAATCACCCACCGCCGCGCCCATCCCATAACCCGCTCCGGTGACTCCGGCGCGCTCGGAAACATCGCTGAACGTTCCATTGCCGTTGTTGTGAAACAGGCGATTGTAATACTTCGGGCCCGTTTTCACCATGGATGGCATCTCGGCGCCGTTGACCAGGTAAATGTCGAGCAGACCATCCCCGTCGTAGTCGAACAACGCAATGCCGGCAGGCATGGTTTCAGGCTGGTGTTTTTCCGGGGTCGGGCAGTTCTCAGTCACAAAATGTACGCCGGCTTTTTGAGCGATGTCCTCAAATCTGATGGCCGATGGAAGTGGCACCGCCGGGTAGAAATCTTGGAGCTGCTTGCTCCGGCGCGGTCCCAACCAGGGAAACAGCATTTTCGGAGCCAGCAAACCGGCCGCGCGCAGAAAGGTCCGCCGGGAGCCGTCGATGATCGAACCCGGATCAACGGTCGGGGGCGATACTACGCGCTGGGCAAATACAATTCCAACTAGCGCTACAGTGCAAAGCAATAGAATCAACACCGCCAAACACATTCCTCTTCGTCTTCACTCTTTTAGCATAGATCGAGGCTTTGAAGAGAAAAGTGTTACCGCCGCGATTTTGCGTGCGGCGATGACACCATGGAGTTTCAGTCATTAGAGATGAGATACCTCCCGAACCGCGTGGATTTGTATTTTCCCAGGGCCTGCCCCCGCGGGGGACCGCAGAGGATGACCCTGGATTACCCCTAACCGAGATTCGTGGTCAGGGTGACAATACCACGAATTCAGGGTATTAGTAGTAGAACTTCAGACTCATCTGCAACTGGCGCGTCGCCGGCAAGCCGTTTTGGCCCGAGCGTTGGTATGTGGTTTGTCCGAAGTTCGTGTCAGTGATACCCGCGTCCGGAGGTCCGAAAACAACGTGGTTAAAGATGTTGAATGCATCGGCGCGGAACTCGAAGTATCTCTCTTCGCCAAGCCCCGGATGGAACGTGCGGGACAGGGTCAAGTCCGTATTGTTGTAAGTCTGCGAAACCAGTGAGTTCACCTTTTCATTCCCGTATGTGAAATTCGCCGGTTGCGCAAAGGCGCTTGTATTGAACCACTCCTTCTGGGTGTGGGGCCCACCGTTCGGGTCGCCACTCACGTTCAACCGTTCCTGGAGGCAGCAGCCGATATTCTCAGGGTCGCTGCCGGTGGTCACCGTGTAAGGCTGCCCCGAAGTTGCTTGCACGACGCCGTAAAGGGACCATCCACCGGCCACACCGGAGACCAGCTTATTGGGGGACTTGGTGTATGGCGACGCCGCCGTAAATGCCACAGTGAACACGTTCCTCTGGTTGAGGTCCGAAGTGCCGTAGTCGCCCTTGCGATTGTATGGATTCGACGAGTCGCAACTTGCACCCAGGTTGCAGCCATCGGCGTTGGACTGCGACAGCGTGTAGGCGGCCAGGAAGGTGACACCATGGGTGGCACGTTCTCGCACGGTGACCTGCAAGGCGTTGTAACGGCTGTCGCCGACGCTCTGGTCGAACCATTGCTGCAGCATGTAGGGGTACGGCCGCCGGGCTTGAACATTGCCAGGTCCCGGTTGAGGGGTATTCATGGTCGGGCCCCAGTCCTCATGACGGCCGTTCGCACCGACATAGTTCGCATCGAGAGTCAAATTGGCCGGTAACTGCCGCTGGATCCCCGCGTTCCACTGATCGAAGACCGGAGTCCGGAAGTTCGGATCCACCATCCACTGGCTGACCTGGCTGAAGTCGTTAATGGGATAAACGATCGCTCCGCCACTGCCCAATTGCAGCGGATCGGCGTTCGTCAACGTTGGTATGTTGAGGTTAACGCCGGAGGTGGCGATGGTGTTGACCGCCGGCCAGTTGCCACCGAAGTTCTGCGAGAGTTGAGTGGTGTCAGCCCACTCGTCGTAGAAGCGGCTGTAAGCGCCATGGATGACTGTCTTGTCGTTGAGGCGGTAGGCCAAGCCGACACGGGGAGCCCAGTCGAACAGCGAGTTCTTGACCACGCGCAGAGAGGGGCTCACGATGGCGTGTGCGGGAAGTCCGCCCGGAGCAGGCGTGCTCGACGAAGTGTAGATGCCCGTCGGAATGCAGGGCGCACCCTGGCTTGCCGAGCAGTTGGGCGGAAGCGCGTTCAGGATGTACTTGCCGGTGACCGGGTCGGCATTGCCGGTGTAGAAGTTCCCCGCCTTGCCAGTCCCATAGATCGGCGTGTACACCATGTCATTGCGGAAGCCGAGATTAAGGGTAAGACGGCTCGTCGCCTTGAACTGATCCTCGACATAGATCCCGTTGATCCGGCCACCGGTCACCACTTCGTCGATGTTCCGATAGCTGGCCCCATTCGGAACGCCGAGCAGCAAGGACGCCCAGCTATTTCCGCCTACGCCTTGATTTGCCCCGACGCCCGAGGTCTGCGTAGGTTCGAAATCCTCACCGGAATATGCGATCGGCGAGGTGAAGTTATTGGTCTCAAAATCCGCGCCGACTTTGATCGTGTGCCTGCCCAGAATCTTCGAGAATGAGCCTCCGAATTGCCAATCGTCCCCCAACCCGGATCCCTGCAACTGTGAACCACTCAACCCGACATAACTTCCCGCCGTGTATTGCGGGGCATACACCGTGTTGTTCAGGGTCATCCAGTACGTGGACATCCCGTCTTGCTGCAACTGCGAAAGAAACGCCGGAGACTCGCCGGCCCAAGTGGTGCCGGTGTAGGTGTATCCGTAGTTTCTGCCGAAGTATACATCCGAAAAGGTCGTCGAACTGAATTCGTGCGTCCAGTGCCCGATGTAGTTGTGGCCTGGAACATGCACGAAGGCACTCCCGATCGTACCCGAGGGAGATGTTTTGAACAGATCGAATTGGCTGTAGCGAAACATGAACTGGTTGTTGTTGCCGAAGTTCTGGTCGAAACGAAGCGTTCCCGATTCTTGGTTGTAGTCGTTGTTTTGGGGGTAAAAGAGGTTCTCCCCGTTTACCGTGGTGGGGCTGCTCTGCGGGATGATCGATTCGTAGAGCGTTGAGATCGCATTGATCCGGCTGGCTGGGATGCAGTTGGTGTCGCCACCGCAGAGCGAAGTGTTGCCCGGCCCTTCGTTGTACTCCTGGGTGAAGGTTTGGCGCGAGTACGTATTGGTCGCGGCGTTGAAAGTCGTCGTCGCCGGATCGTAAATGGGCGCACTCAGGGCGCTGAAGTCGCCTCCACGCATCGCGGCCGTTGGTCCGAGCGTTCCGGTTTCCGATTTAGACGCGTACCGATAGCCTTCCCATGCCACGAAGAAGAAGGTACGGTTCTTGCCGTTGTACAGCTTTGGAATGGAGAGGGGACCACCTGCTGAAGCGCCATACTGGTTCTGCCGCAGGGGTTCGACGGCATTTTCAAAGTAGCCGCGCGAATCCATATCCGAGTTGCGCAGGAACTCCCAAAGGACGCCATGGTACTGATTGGTTCCCGGTTTTGTGACCACGCTCACCGCGGCGCCTGCGGCCCCGCCGTACTCGGCCAGATCGTTGTGGCCCTGGCTCTTGAATTCCTGAATGGCGTCCACGATGGGCGCATAGTTGTATGTGCCGGACAACGTGTTCAGGTCGTTAGCGCCGTCGAGTATGAACATGTTGCTGCGGTTGCGAGCGCCATTCACCGCCGGGAAGCTGAATTGCCCGATTGAAGCACCATTCCATCCGCCACCTCCACCCGAGTTCTGGTCGGTATTGAGGTTCACGACACCCGGCGTGATCAACAATAACTGGGTGAAGTTGCGGCCGTTCAAGGGCAGGTCGTTCATTTCCTGCGGGGTGACAACCGTGCCTAATTCCGAGGTCGAAGTCTCCAAAGTGGGCGCGATGGCGTCTACGGTAATAGTGCTCGTCGCAGCGCCGACTTTCAGGTGAAAGTCGAATGTCGCGGTCTGCCCAACCAGGAGTGTTACCGGTGGCTGCGCCACTGCGCTAAAGCCGGTTGCGGACGCCTGCATGCTATAAGTGCCCGGCACGACGCTGGGGAAGTCGTAAATTCCGTCGGTATTGGTGGCTGTTTTCCTCACGACTCCAGTTTCGATGTTCGTGAGCTCAACTTGAGCTTTTTGAATTGCAGCGCCGTTTTGATCGTTAACAACTCCATTGACGCTCGCGGTTGCCTGTTGGGCCATGGCGACCGGGGGCATCAAACCCCCAACGCTCAAAAGCATCCCAAGCAGCCCGAGATTCCAGTGCCTATTCTGAAGTCTCCTGACGAAGGTCTCCATACTGCCTCCCTTAATTTTGTTGGCGCGCGTCCGAGATAACGTTTTCCGACTGCCTTCTTGTGAACTTTCGCAATCGCGAAGTTATCGATTACTTAATTGGGAAACAACAATAGTAGTTGGTCGTGCGCCTGTCAAGGACTATTCCAAAAAATTGTCTGTGGATGATTCGTAGCCGGTGTACATTATTGATTCAATAAAAGTTAAGAAGTCAGTGCCAACATTCCTGCCCCAGGACAAAGCCCCCTTTAGCCATGTGTCACAGATCACATGTCTATGAAGGCAATTGGCCTCATGTACAGTGGTTCGTGCCGTCCACGGGGCAGTCTCTAAACCACGGGGTTATGGCTCGTTGTATCGAAGTTCGAGTTGGGGTGAGCATGCGATCTGGCGCGCAGTCGGGCAGTGTAGCGCCTGCACGTAGACACCCGCCAATCAATACGCCGTGCAGCGCCGTTGTACCATGTCCGGAAGAGGTGAAAAATTAGTTGCGATTCTACCGGATCTGCGCTCACCCCCTGCGCTCCGTCCTGTGTGGCTGCGTTGGGAAATACATTGACCCCCTATGGTTCCCGTCCGTTCTTCTGGTGTCAGCGGTTTGCGCCTTTCTCGCTTTCGTGCTGTGCATCGCTCCTGCCTTGGCAATCGCGGCAGGCCAGCAGGGGCAAGCATCTGGCGGAGAAATGACCAACGCTGGCCCGCCGGCGGCGGTATTCGATAGTCAGCACCGTCCCATCACGGCCGGTGGCTTTGTGAAGACCGGTCCGGTTGTGTTCATCGATGCAACCGAAAAGGCCGGGCTCTCGAAATGGCGGAACGTAACCGGTGCGCCGGAAAAACGAGTGATCGTTGAAGCGAAGGGCTCCGGCGTCTGCCTTCTTGATTACGACAACGACGGCTGGCTCGATATTTACCTGGTGAACGGGTCGACGCTGGACGCTTTAACAGGGAAGGGGCCTTCACCGCATGCGGCCCTCTTCCATAACAACCATAACGGCACTTTCACCGACGTGACTGCGAGCGCAGGTGTGGCGAACGACCGATGGGGAACGGGTTGCGCTATCGGCGACTACGACAACGACGGCTGGCCCGATCTCTATGTGACCAATGTCGGTGCCAGTCGGCTCTATCGCAACAATCATGACGGCACGTTTACCGATGTCGCGGTACAGGCCGGTGTGGCCCTCGACGAAGGTTCGGCGGATATGGCGATTGACCACACCGGCGCCACCTTCGGGGACTACGACGGCGACGGCAATCTCGATCTATTTGTAGCCGGCTATATTGATCTTGATCTGAAAAATGCCCGGCTCTCCGGCTCCAAGACCGCGGGTTACGACTTCTGCCAATACCGCGGCGTGAAGGTGATGTGCGGTCCGCGCGGCCTTCAGGGAGCACACGATCATCTCTTCCACAGCAACGGCGACGGAACCTTTACAGACGTCAGCAAAAAGCTAGGCGTAGACGGTCCCAACGGTTATTACGGGCTCGACGCGCTGTTTGCCGACGTCAACAACGACGGCAAGCCGGACCTCCTGGTTGCTAACGACTCAACGCCGAACTATTTGTACATTAACAAGGGAAACGGCACCTTCAAAGACGACAGTTACGAAAGCGGATTCGCGCTCAACGGAGACGGACGCGAGGCGGCCAACATGGGGCTCGCAGTTGGAGACTATGAGAACAACGGACATCTCTCCGTGCTGAGCACAACCTTCTCAGATGATTACCCCATACTTTTCCAGAACAATGGCACAGCCGCCTTCACCGATGTCAGTTATCAGGCCGGAATCGCCGAGTCTGCTATCCCCTTTGTGAAATTTGGCGATGGATTCCTCGATTACGACAACGACGGCTGGAAGGATCTGTTCATCGTAAACGGTCATGTCTATCCGCAGGTCGATCAGCATCCGGAGTGGGCACAAACCTACGCCCAGCGCCCGCTGCTCTATCGCAATCTGGGCAACGGCAAATTCGAGTTGGTGCCTGCAGTCGAGGGAACAGGACTGGCGGTGGTCACCGTCGGCCGCGGCGCAGCGTTTGGCGACCTCTTCAATGACGGCAAAATCGACGTGGTCATCAACAGCATGGACGGACTTCCGGTGCTGTTGCGCAACGTCAATCCCGACCACCATCATTGGGTCGAGATGAAGCTCATCGGCGGACCTAAAAGCCCCCGCGACGCGGTCGGCGCATCCGTCTACCTGACCGCAAACCGGATGCGTCAACGGGGAGACGTTCTGAGCGGCGGAAGCTACCTCTCGTCAAATGACATGCGCGTCCACTTTGGTTTGGACAATTTGGATAAAGTCGATCAATTGGAGATTCACTGGCCCAGCGGCGCCGTGGAAAAGGTGACACTGCCGGCCGTTGACCGTATTTATACCATCACCGAAGGTAAAGGCATTACCGGCGCGTTGTGCGATGGCAAGCCCTGCGATGCATTTCATTGAATGAAGTTCCCATCTCCGATTCTGCCGGCTGCGATCCGATAAGGGCCATCCTTGGTATCGTTTGATTTGGGAGGTCCTGGATTCCCGTTTGATTGGACTGCGGTATCGTTAACGATCGATGCCATAGAGTGCACTAGCTGATGCCTGCGTGACACCGATGAATATTTCCTTCTGAAATTTCCCTCCGTTATGCAAAGGTCGATTCTTCCACAAAAAACGATGATAACAATCAAGTTCTTCTTGACAACAGTGGCAAGGAGAAAATAGATTCTAATGGCTCCGTTAACGTACCCGTTTCTGGAGCAGGATTATAGGAGCTGGAATGAGGTTCTTCGCGATTCGGCGCACGGCGTGGTCCTGGTCCATCAGCGCGTTGATTCTGATTTCAGCTACTTCCGCGACGGCACAGGCCCGCGATGCAGTCATTGTTTTGGACGCAAATGCCACTGGATCCATTTTTGATGGGTTAGGTGCCGTGAGCGCAGGGGCATCGTCTCGTCTGCTGATCGATTACCCCGAACCTCAACGATCGGAGATACTGGATTATCTTTTCAAGCCCGGGTATGGCGCTTCGATTCAGCACTTGAAAGTCGAAGTCGGATGCGATGTCAACTCGACTGACGGTTCCGAGCCGAGTCACATGCGCTCCCAAACCGACCACGATTTTACCCGGGGCTATGAATGGTGGTTGATGGAAGAGGCTCGGAAGCGGAATCCGGACATCATTCTCGACGTGTTGCCGTGGGGCGCTCCAGGTTGGATCGGCAATGGTCATCTCTATTCAAATGACATGGCAGACTACATTGCAGAATTCCTCGAGGGCGCTAAGAAAATTCACCATTTAAACATTCAGTATGTCGGGGTCTGGAATGAACGGATGTTCGACGGTACCTATGTCAAGGAACTCGCGCATGTACTGGCAAAACACCATCTCGATACAAAGATCGTCTGTTGCGATGCATATTCAGGGATTCCGTGGGGTGAGTGGGGAGTGGTGGAGGCTATCAAAGCAGACCCAGATTTGAAAGATGCGGTTTCAGCGATCGGCGTGCACTATCCACGGGAGCGAAATTCCCCAAGCACCCCTCCCGAAGCCCGAAAGTTGGGTAAGCCGCTTTGGTCGAGCGAGGATCAGCCCAATCCTGGCTCGGGACCATTCGTGTCGCGTGACTGGCCTGTTGGCGGACGCATATTGGCCAAGCAATATATTTCGAATTACATCGACGAGGGTTTCACCAAGACGGAGATATGGAGCCCCATCACCTCGTACTATGACAACCTTGCCGCCCCCAACTCGGGTTGGATGTTCGCGAACACACCGTGGTCGGGCCATTATGACGTGCAAGGAACCATATGGGCGACGGCGCATACTACGCAGTTTGCTCAGCCCGGATGGCAATATTTGGATTCGGCTTCTGGGCGCATTGGCAAATCCATAAGCTACGTTTCACTCATGTCGCCCAACCGGAAAGACTGGAGTGTAGTCCTGGAGACGATCGATGCGACTGCACCACAGCAACTCTCTTTCGACCTCCAAAACGGGCTGTCGCAAAGTACCGTGCATGTTTGGCAAACGGATGACAGCCACACGTTCGAAAAGGTGACGGACATTGCGGTTTTGAACGGACATTTTTCGTATACCTTTTCTCCTCATGCCCTCTACTCGCTCACTAACACAAGTGGACAGGGTAAGGGGCGGGCGATACCCCCGCCCGCGCAGCCATTTCCCTTCCCATATCGCGACGACTTCGAAGATACCAAGATTGGGCGTTCCCCGAGGTACCTCGCAGATCAAGATGGCGCCTTCGAGGTGCACCCATGCCATCAACGGGAAGGTCGCTGTCTGGAACAGATGATTCTGGAGCGGCCAATTCCCTGGGCTCCGCTGCCAGACCCCTTCACGCTGGCCGGCGATGCATCCTGGGAGAACTACGCGGTATCCATCGATGTACAGATTCCTCCGTTTGGCGCAGCTACGCTAATAGGGCGCATCGATTCGGCAGATGTCTTCAAAGATCGCGAAGCTCTCTTTCCTTCCGGGTATGTTCTGAAGGTCCGAGCAGACGGGCATTGGGAATTGCTGTCTTCCCAATACAAAAAGCCAACCGCGACCTTGGCGAACGGTGTTCTCGGAGACCTTTCGCTTGGCTGGCATCGTCTCGAATTGAAGTTCCATGGCCATAGCATCACGGCCAACCTCGATTCAACCCGACTGTCCACCGTTAACGATGATTCTCATGCGAGAGGAATGGTCGCACTTGGTTCTGACTGGAACCCGGTGCAGTTTGATAACCTCGCTGTCTCGAACGACTCCGGCACTGGCTTGAACTTCACACCATTACAACGCTGAAGCAAGGCCGTGGCACAACAGTACGCGCGGCCTTGTCACAAGATTCTCGGAGGAAAGTTTCATGCTGTTGAACTCAATGTCGCGCTTCTTGCAGGTCTTTGCCGCAGTTCTATTTGTTTCAGCACTCACACCTGCCGCTTTCGGACAGCCTTCGTCTCCATTATCCGTCGATGCAACAGACTCGTCTTCTGCCGGCCCGACCTCCTTTCGCGGCGGGACCTCAACAAGTTCCGACGGGCATGTGTTGGGCATGAATGAACGCTACCTTACGCTAGATGGAAAACCCTGGCTTCCAGTGATGGGCGAGTTCCACTACACGCGCGTTCCCGAGTCACAATGGGAAGAAGAAATCCTCAAGATGAAAGAGGACGGCGTTTCGATCGTTGCTACCTATGTTATCTGGATCCACCATGAGGAGATTGAAGGGCAATTTGATTGGACCGGCCGCCGCAATTTGAGGCACTTCGTCGAACTTTGCGCGAAGCATGGGATGTATGTCTATCCCCGCATCGGGCCATGGGCACATGGAGAGGCTAGAAACGGCGGATTTCCCGACTGGCTCCTGCAGAAGACGAGCAATACCCGTCAGAACGACCCCATTTACCTCGCCTACGTTCAGAAATACTACGCGCAGGTGGGGCTGCAGTTGAGGGGACTTCTGTGGAAGGACGGTGGCCCCGTCATTGGCATACAGCTCGAAAACGAATATGCGGCACGTGGCCCGAATGCTGGCGAAGCACATATTCTGCAGTTAAAGAAGATGGCGACAGAGTCTGGCCTCGATGTGCCCGTTTATTCCGTCACGGGGTGGGACAATGCAGTGGTCCCTCATGGGCAGACCATCGCTGTTTTTGGGGGCTATCCCGATCAGCCCTGGGATGCGTCGCTCGAGAATCTTCCGCCCCAGGAGGTATATGTTTTTCGTCTCAAGAGCCGAGTGACAGGAAATATGGGGATGATGGGGTCTGCGGCTTCTTCGAACCAAACTGCCAAGCAGTATGACTTCCCTTTCATCACTGCCGAGATGGGCGGCGGTGTCGAAGACACTTACAATCGTAGGCCGGTAATTCAGGCAGACGATGTTGCGGCAATGGTGCCGGTAATGCTTGGATCTGGAGTGAATCTGTACGGTTCGTACATGTTTCAAGGGGGCGAGAACCCGGATGGCAAGCTAACAACACTCCAAGAGTCCCAGGCAACGCATTATCCGACCGATGTGCCGGTCAAGTCCTACGACTTCCAAGCTCCACTTGGTGAATTTGGACAGGAACGCGAAGTCTTTCGAAAGTTGAAGGTCTTCAACTATTTCATGCACGATTTCGGACCTGCCCTCGCTCCAATGGAACCCCACGCACCGAATGTCCTTCCCGCCGGCCCGAAGGATCTGACAGTCGCCAGGATCATGGTTCGGTCGCAAGGTGATAGCGGTTTCCTATTCTTTAACAACTACGTCCGCGGGACGTCCATGCCGAAGCGCGACGGATTCCAGGTGCAGATCAGATTACCTTCCGGCACGCTCGCGTTGCCGGCTCGGCCCATCAATCTTCCATCCGGATCCTATGGGCTATGGCCCTTCAACATGCAGGTTGGATCACTGCGGCTTCGCTACGCAACCGCACAGCCGTTCGCGCGCCTTCAAGGCGGGAAAGATACTACCTATTATTTCGTTGCCACATCCGGCGTCGCATCCGAGTTTGCATGGGACAACAATGACAGTGTGAGGTTGAACGCAATCTCTGGCACGGTCAAAACAGAACAAGGCGTAACAACAGTGAGCGGCATAAAGCCGTCTCTCGCTCCTGCGATCACCCTGGACAAATCAGACGGCGGCCGGACTAAAATTGTCCTCCTCAGCCAGGAGTTTGCGGAGGATGCATGGAAGATAGGGATGCCAGATCAACAGCACCTTCTGGTGACAAGCTCTCAAATCTACTCTGACGATCGACACATATTCCTCAATCAGGATGGTGAGAATCAGTTCTCATTTCAAGTTACTCCGCCCCCTCGCGAGAAGCTCGGTGGCAGCGTACATCTGAATGCGAAGTCCGAACAGTCGGCGCAGGATTACTTTGCGACTGTGCCCGCGGTTCATCCGATTCTTCACTTCAAGGAGACCGCCAAGGCGGGCGACGTACCGCCGGCTCGATTGGGCGCTCCTGTATCCTGGCGGAAAGCGGTGGCAATTGCGCCGAGCGATACCGATTTCAACCACGCGGCCAAATGGAGTATCACGATTCCTCCCTCAGACTGGGCTCGAGCGCATGATTTGTTCCTCAATGTGAAGTACGTCGGCGACGTGGCAAGACTGACGTCAGATGGGAAACTGCTAGCCGATGACTTCTACAATGGCAAGTCGTTGCAAATTGGCTTGCGGAGGTTTCGCGAGTCCATAGACAAGACCGGACTTGAATTACAAATACTGCCGATGCGCAAAGACGCACCAATCTTTCTGGAGGATCAATATAGAATGCCTCCCGGTGATGGTCAGGTCGGCGATCTCAAAGGCCTCACTCTGGTGCCAGAATATCAACTGACAATCGATCTTCCTGAAACACACTAGATGCGTCGGCAGGTTTCGTTGAAGGGCGGTCGCGTTTAAGTCCGTCTTTCTTGTGGGTAAGGTCGAGAGGATCACTGGTTGAAAGTCGTCAACATGCTTCGTAGAACGTATCTTCCGATTCCTCCGGACGGGGAGAGCCATTGACATGATCGCAGTAAACTGGGGAACCACCAATTTTCGCGCCTACCACCTCGATGAAAACGGCGCGATTGCAGATGAACGTTCTTCTGCGCGAGGCATCCTCTCGGTTGAGCCGGGCCGATTTCCGGAGGTGCTTTATGCGGAGATCCGCGATTGGCTCAACTTAGGCGATGTCCATGTTCTGCTCGCCGGAATGGTTGGCAGTCGGCAGGGGTGGAAAGAAGTTCCGTATGTCCCGTGTCCCGCGGGCATCGAAGAGCTTTCTCGCGAGCTCATTGCTGTCGGCTTTGACTATGCTGAAACCTCCATCGTGCCTGGACTTTCCTGCTTGGACCAGAGCGGAGTTACGGAAATGATGCGCGGCGAAGAATGCGAGATCATCGGGATTCTCGAATCCTGTCTTGGCCCTAAGACCGTGTGTCTTCCCGGCACTCATTCAAAGTGGGTCAATCTTGATCGCGGAAAGGTTTCTGGTTTCGTCACGTTCATGACCGGTGAGGTCTATGCTGCGCTGAGGGATCACACGATCTTGTCGCGCCTCATGCGGCCAGAAATACGAAAAGACGAACCTTTTCGGGAGGGCTTAAAACGCTCCGCAGAAGTTGGAGGTTTGCTTCATCATCTCTTCGGTGTTCGCTCACTCGTACTTGCCGCCAGAATGAACGAAGAGGACGCGGCGTCGTATCTGTCCGGACTGTTAATTGGCCATGAGGTGAGCGCGATGCTCAAGGCTCGATCTCCTGTCCATTTGGTGGGGACCAGCAGCCTATGCCGTTTGTACGCGCAAGCAATCAGCACGTTTGGCGGAACCTCGTCCATCGAAAGCGACGGCGCCGCGGCAAGGGGTTTGGCTGCGATCGGAAGGAGATTGGGATGGATTTGAGTGACTGGCTGCGACGTTGTCCCTTGATCGCGATCCTTCGTGGAATCGAGCCTGCAGAGATCGTGTCGGTGCTGACCGTTCTTGAGAGCGCAGGCATCTGCATTGCCGAGATACCGTTGAACTCGCCAGATCCATTTACAAGCATCTCTCGTGCAGCCCAGCAATTTGGCGGCCGCATGTTGATCGGCGCGGGGACAGTTACAGATCCTCGCCAAGTGGGAGAGGTCGCGGCATCGGGAGGGAGACTGATAGTCACTCCTCACTCCAACGCGGCAATAGTTCGAGAGGCAAAGTCGGCCAAGCTCATTGCCGTGCCAGGGTTCTTCACTCCCACCGAGGCGTTTGCAATGCTCGACTCGGGCGCTGATGCTCTAAAGCTCTTTCCCGCTGAAGCCTTGGGCGCAGCCGCAGCGAGGTCTCTTCGTGCAGTTCTTCCGAATGGGACGATGTTGATCCCGGTGGGCGGTATCGACCGGCGATCGATTCCGAGTTGGAAGCGAGAAGACGTTAGCGGGTACGGCGTTGGCACCGCGCTTTACAGGCCTGGAGACTGCGCGCAAGATGTCAAAACAAAGGCTGAGCATCTACTCTTTGCGTGCAATGCAAACCCGCAGTGATGCGGAGCCTTGGGACCGGGACGCTCAAACAGATGCGCACCGGAGCCAATTGATCTTATTGCACAGTAAACGTCAACGAGGCGGTATGCTGCAGCGAACCAGAGGTCGCATTCACTGTCACCGTGGATGTGCTGCCCTGTTGCTGTTGTTGAGACGAACCGCTCCCACACCCCTGAAGCGCACCTAGACCGATCATCAAAACCATCGGCATCAGAATTCCTCGGAGCCAAGGCATAGAATTGGCTGATGGGCCACGCTGGGGTGGTATGTATGCAACGCAGCGGTGGCGGAATGGCGGGGCCCAGCGCGGGATCGGACGCGGCATCCAGAACAGCCTGCATTCCCTGGTTCTCATAAGTTGCAAAGTTAGTGAATGTGCTTCCCGGCGATCCACTGGAGCCGGTAGCGAGTCCCACCAAAAGAAAACCGGTGTCTACCTCATTGCCGATGGCGACAATATCAGGCATTCCCCCTGCGGCGCGGTACTCCTCAAGCTGCGCCTTGACATAGGTGTATATCGCGCTCGATGTCTGAGTGGCGCCGTATCCTGTCCAGGCGCCAGGCGCATTCTGAGAGGTGCCGCCGTCATAAAACAAGGTGAGTTCAATCGACATGCCCAGTTGTTTTGCTCGCCTTGCGACTGCCAGCTCAGCGGCATCTGTATTTGCATAGCAACCATTGCCGGTGCATGTTGCGGGAATCGCGGGAGACGAGCCTGCGCCTCCCAGCGTATAGGTTGTATAGAGCGGAGTTGTGGTGCCAGGAACAACCAGCGGCGTTGGGCGCAACCTGATCAGGTTGATTCCGTTGTTCTTCATGATTTGAAGCACATCGTCCGTCGTGCCCGCATTGTTGAAAAACGGCACTGAATTCTGTGTTCTCAGAACTTCCTGCTTGCCTAACTGACCATTATCGTCACCGCGGAAGAAGGCAGGGCGCAATTGCCACAACTGACTTTGGGATACGCCGCCTGGAGCATCCTCGACGAGTTGAGTCCCTGCATCAGCGGAGCCTTCGCTGACATCGAGGTTCAAGCTCGTTCCGGCGTTGGCCACCGTATAGTAGCCATTCGTTGTATAGGTGAAAGTCCATTCCTGCGACGTGATGTTGACTGCACAGGGTTGCTGCACTACCTCGCTGGTCCCGCCAGATGTAGCTGTGTCCATGCAGAGCCCATCGGAGATACTGCTCACCTTCCAATTCCCGGTAGGCATCTGAGTGATGGCCCACCGCTGTGTCAACCCCGTGAGGTTTCTCGGGTTCTGAACGAGGGAGGAACCACTGGCAGAGGATCCGGCTTGAATATCTGCTTGCAAACCAGAAAGCTGGTTCACCAGATAGTATGTCTCGCCGTTAATCCGGCTCGGGTCTACTGGTTCCGCGGGTTGTTGAGCCGACAGACCAGCGGCAAGAATTGACAAGGCCGGAACTAGCTCGATGTGCATTGATGGCATCTCCTCAGCAGGTGTACGAAATTTGAAGAAACACGGAATCCCCAGCTTCATCTTGCGGAAAACTGGAGCTGTTCTGGTATTGACTTCGCATGTGCGACGATTTCCCGAAGTTCCTTGAGTTTGCCCCAAGTTGGCAGACGTCGTTGATGAACATCAGTCCCACATGCGCTCGATCGACTCGAGCGACTTACCTTTTGTCTCCGGTTGACGAATGGCCAGATAAATGAAACCGAGCGCGCAAATGCCGGCATAAATCCAGAACGTTCCTGAAGCACCCAAAGAGTCGTTCAGAAGCGGAAACGTGTAGGTCAGCACAAAGCAAGCGACCCACAGCGACGTGACGGAGATTGATACCGCCGCACTCCGAATCCGTCCGGGGAAGATCTCCGAGATCACGACCCAGGTAACCGGCGCGAGCGACATGGCGTAGCATGCGATTGCCGCCACGACCAGCAAGAGCATGTGGAGCCCGTGACTGTGTCGGTGGTAGAGAAAGCCGAGCACGGAATAAATGATCGCCAATCCCGAGGTCCCGAAAAGCATCAAGATGCGCCGGCCGTATCGATCCACAGCGCGCAGCGCGATTACTGTGAAAATCACATTTACCGCACCGGTAACTACGATGTTGAATAGAATGTCCGAAACCTGGTATCCGGCTGCAGAAAAAACCTCTTCCGCGTAGTTGAAGATGACGTTGATCCCGCACCATTGTTGCAATACAGCGAGAAAAACGCCTAATCCAAGCACCCTCAGCATCTTTTTTTCAAGCAGCGACCTCAAAGACGTCTTGGCGTGGTCTCTCTGCAAGGACGCCTGAATCTCAAGCGACACGCTGTGGCCATATGCTGTTCCGCCAATGCGTGTCAGGATCGTCTCGGCCTTGGTCATCTGCCCTTTGCCGGCAAGCCATCGCGGGCTCTCCGGAACAAAGAACATGGCAACGAGAAAGAACACCGACGGAATCACGGTGACTCCGAACATCCAACGCCAGCCCACCTGGCCGTTCCAGGAGTAAAGAATGTCGTTTGCTGTTGCGTTGTGCGGAATCGGCCGGGCAATAAGCCAGTTGGCCAATTGAGCCAGCAGAATCCCGATGACCAGGGTGAGTTGGTTCAAAGAGACGAGTTTGCCTCGCAGATGAGCGGGAGCAAGCTCCGCAATATACATCGGAGAAAGACTTGACGCTAGACCAATTGCAAAGCCGCCCATCATGCGCCACACAACAAACGCAGCCAAGTGTCCCGTAAAGGCCACGCCGACCGAAGACACGGAGAAAACCAGCGCTGACAGCAGCAGGGGAAGTTTCCTGCCGAAGCTATTGCTCAAAATTCCCGAAGTGAGCGCGCCGATCAGACAACCAATCAACGCACAACTCATCGCCCATCCCTGCTGAGACGCGGATGATAGATGAAAGAACTTCTCGTAGAAGGGTTTCGCTCCGCCTATAACGACCCAGTCATACCCGAATAGCAGCCCGCCCAGAGCGCCAACACTGGAAATTGTCCAGACGTAAACGGTATTGATCGGAGTTCCGGGTGGTAAGCCAATGGGGACAACTTTGTCGGTAATTTGCATAGTCTCCAGTTACAGTCGGTCCAGCCAACTCATTTTGGCCCAACGCAGCGCAGCAACTATACTGTGTACGTTAACGGCCCTACAATTAAGCCATCTGTAGACAGCGCCTGTCAACCTCAATTTCAAGAACATCCGAGGCCGATTCGAAGACCATTGGCTTCAGCTACTTTCGCATGGAAATGTGCTCCAAAGTGGCTCGGCTGTTGATCGGATACAATGTGTTACGCCAATGAACGACAAATTATCCACTTCCGCCGGCATCAAGGAAATCGCGAAGGCCTTGGGTACCTCTATCGGAACCGTTGATAGGGCTCTGCACGGAAGATCCGGAGTGAGCCCAAAGACCAGGGACCGCGTCCTGAAGATGGCGGAAAAGTTGAACTATCGCCCGAATGTTGCGGCGCGCAACCTGAAATTGAACCATCGCCTCAGGGTGGGGGTCTTTCTGCCGGAGCAGATTGCCTCCTTTTTTGACCGCGTCCGACACGGAATTCGAGCCGCCGCGGATGCAGGCGGTGGAATTGGTGTAGACCTTATATTTCATTCCTATCCGCGCCTCGGCGAGGGAGACTCCGACGCCATTGAGAAGGCAGACTGGCAGCATTTTGATGGCATCATTATGGCTCCTGGCAATCCGGCTCGACTCGGAGCCATTGCGCGGAAACTGGAACAGGGAGCAAAGCCGGTGATCTTTGTCGCTACGGATGCACCGCGAACCCCTCGCCTCGCTTCAATCGCGGTGGATGCGACGGTCAGCGGTGGCATAGCCGCGGATCTATTGGGGCATGTATTAACAGCCCCGGCATCGGTCGCCACGATCACCGGAGACCTTCGCATCCAGGACCACGCGGAGAAACTTCGCGGCTTTGCAGCGTCTTTGGCCACGCTCTCTCCGCATTTGTCTCTGCTCCCGGCTATCGAATCCCACGAATCGCCTGACGATGCATACCGTGCCGCGATGGATTTGATCAAACGTCATCCTGATCTTGGCGGCCTCTATATCAACACAGCCAACAGTCTCCCTGTTTTGCGCGCCATGGAGGAGGCCGGCCGCCTGGCTGGTATGAAAGTGATCGCAACCGATCTCTTTCCTGAACTTGTTCCACTTATTGAGGACGGAAGAGTGTTCGCGTCCTTGTACCAGCGCCCCTTCTCCCAGGGGAAAGCCGCTTTCGAAATGCTGATCCGTTTCCTTTCTTCCCACGTTGCGCCGAAGCCGATCACTCGCCTGGCACCCCATATAGTTTTACGAAGCAATCTCAGCCTGTTCGTCGAGATGCTCGAAAGCGACGATTCGAGTTCCCTTTCTATTTAGTTCCCATTGGGCCTTGGCTTCAGGCTTTGCCAACTCTACTCTTGACAGCCCCGTTCAGCGCCGGTATTCTTGCGTGTACGTTACCGTTTAGCGCACGAGGATCGCAATGTCGAAACAGGATAGAGAGACCACCCAGAACTCGACACACTACCTTCAGTTGCCGCCTGCACCGCCGGAATTGTCTGGTCCCGTCAAAGCTTGGAATGAAGACATTGCGATCTGGACGTACGAGCCCGAGAAGCCGGATATTAACCCAATGTTTCTCGAGAAACGTGTATACCAGGGCAGCAGTGGCAGAGTTTACCCACTGCCATTTATCGACCGAATCTCGACCGAACCTCAAGAGAAGATGTGGAAAGCCATCCACATCGAGAATGAGTATCTTCGCCTGATGATTCTTCCCGAAATCGGAGGCCGCATTCATGTTGGATATGACAAGACAACAGGCTACGACTTCTTTTACCGCCAAAACGTCATTAAGCCTGCGCTTGTTGGTCTAGCTGGCCCATGGATATCTGGCGGAGTTGAATTCAACTGGCCCCAACACCACCGCCCTGCGACTTTTATGCCTGTCGAAACGCAAATTGAAAATGCGTCAGACGGATCCGTCACCGTCTGGTGCAGCGATCACGATCCGATGCTTCGCATGAAGGGAATGCACGGTGTATGCCTGCATCCAGGTCGATCGGTGTTAGACCTCAAAGTACGGCTGTACAACCGGACTCAATTCACGCAGACCTTCCTCTGGTGGGTCAATGTGGCAACTCGGGTGCATGAACAGTACCAGTCATTTTTTCCAACCGATGTCGGTTTCGTTGCTGACCACGCAAAGCGCGCAATCACAAGCTTTCCTTTGAGTAACGGCTCGTACTACGGGGTGAACTATTTGGAACGCGCCCAGGACGGAGTTCCCGCAGACGAGAAGCCGCGCATGTTTGTGCCGGACGGGTCGTATCCTGCAAATGATTTGAGTTGGTACGCGAATATTCCGGTTCCGACCAGTTACATGGTTACCGGTACCGAGCAAGACTTTTTTGGTGGATACGACCATCGCGCCGACGCTGGGGTAGTTCATGTAGCAAGCCACCATATCTCTCCTGGAAAGAAGCAGTGGACCTGGGGGAATCATGAGTTTGGCTATGCCTGGGATCGCAGTCTTACCGAGCATGACGGACCGTATCTTGAGCTCATGGCCGGGGTCTATACAGACAATCAACCGGACTTTTCCTTTCTTGCGCCCTGGGAGACGAAGACCTTTACGCAGAAGTGGTATCCGATTCATCGAATTGGAGTGCCGCAAATGGCAAACGCAGACGCCGCGCTCAGTCTCCAGATAAAAGACGGCTTTGCACGAATTGGAGTCTCCGTTACACATTCGTTCGAGGGCGCGAAGGTACGGCTCGTGTGCGGTAAAACAGAGATCGAAAGTTGGACGCGCGATATAACGGCCGAGGATCCGCTGGTCGTAACCGCGAAGTTACCATTTGATACTCCGAATCAGACCGTATCGGTAATTGTCGAAGCCGCTCAGGGAACACTCATTGAGTACATTCCAGCCTCGATGACACCGGCAATTCAACCCGCGGCTGCGAGGGAACCCCTCCCGCCAGATCAAATCGCAACGCTTGAAGAGTTGTACCTAACGGGGCTTCACCTCAGCCAATATCACCACGCAACCAGGCGGCCGGAGACTTATTGGCAGGAAGCTCTAAGACGAGATGCTGGCGACAGCCGCGCCCACAACGCTTTGGGCCTGTGGCGTCTCCGGCGCGGCGAGTTGCAGTGCGCTGTGGATCATTTTGAAGCGGCTATCGCTCGCCTTACCAACCTGAACCCCAATCCCTACGATGGGGAGCCATTCTACAATCTGGGAGTTGCTCGTCGTTTTCAGCAAAGAGACAAAGATGCTTACAAAGCATTCTATAAGGCGACGTGGAACGCAGCATGGCGTGGCCCTGCTTATTTTGCACTCGCAGAAATCGATGCGAAAAGGGAAGATTGGGAAAACGCCCTCGATCATGTGCAACGCAGCCTGAAGGCCGAGGCAGACAATCTCAACGCGCGAAATCTTCTCTGCTTCATTCTGGAAAAGCTAGATCGCCCCGAAGCTGCAGAGGTCATCCACCGAGAAACAGTCTCATTGGACCCTTTGGATATCGGAACCCGATGGCGTCAGGGCGCCGCACCCGCAAACGGACAAGAATCCCTCGATCTCGCATTTGATCTGATGCGCGCTGGAATGGATGAACAGGCATCCGAAGTGCTCTCTTCGACTCGAGCCGAATTGCATGATGGCTCCATTCCTATCATCCTTTTTGCTCTGGCTGCAGTACAGAGAAGGCTCGGATCGCCTGAAGCCGATGCGACCCTCTCCAGCGCCCTCAAGGCTCCACTCGACTACTGCTTCCCCTGCAGATTGGAGGAAATGCTGCTCCTCGAATCGACATTGGCAGTGCATCCTGAGAACGGCGCGATCTACTATCTTCTGGGAAATTTACTCTACAATGCAGGACGCCACGAGGATGCGATCGCTGCCTGGGAGTCTGCCTCTTTGCAACTGCCCGATTTGGCTACGGTATGGCGGAACCTTGCTATTGCGTACTTCAATGTTCTTGGTCAAAAGGATGCCGCACTTCAGGCCTTCGATCGGGCTCTCCAAGCTAACCCCTCCGATGGTCGTGTTCTCTATGAACGTGACCATCTCTGGAAGCGCGTAGGCAAGTCCCCGCAATGCAGGTATACAGAACTTCTTCGGTATCGCGGCCTAATCAGTAAGCGGGACGATCTCTCAGTGGAGTTGGCCACGCTCCTGAATCAACTGGGACAGCCTTCGCAAGCCCTTGACCTTCTGTTGCACCGCAAGTTTCAGCCATGGGAGGGAGGCGAGGGCCTCGTTTTAGGCCAATACATCCGGGCACGTCTTCTGCATGGCCGGCGCGCACTTGAAAACGGTGACGCTAAAAAAGCATTGGATGAGTTTAATGCCGCGCTCGATGTCCCAGAGAATCTAGGTGAAGCCAAGCATCTCTTGGCCAATCAGACAGACATCTACTATTGGCTAGGTGTCGCCTGTAGCAAGCTGGGAAAGAACGAGGACGCCAAAGTCTGGTGGAAACGCGCGACGGCGCACAAAGGCGATTTTCAACAAATGTCTGTGCGTAGCATCTCCGACATGACCTATTGGAATGCGATCTCGCACCAACGCTTAGGCAAGCAAGCCGAGGCTGAAGCGATTCTCCGCAGCATTTATGAATATTCTATCCAACTTGAACAGTTGGAGCCAAAGATCGATTACTTTGCTACTTCGCTTCCGGCCATGCTGCTATTGAACGAGGACTTGGTGCAGCGAAATGGCATTGAAGCCAAATTTCTCAGGGCGCAGGCTCTGGCTGGACTGGACCAAACAGCTGAAGCCGAGACATTGTTGCGGGGAATCCTGGACATTGATATGAATCATACTGGCGCTGCGGATCTTCTCGATCAAATCCAGACTTTGAAAGAGCAGATCACAGCCGACTGAGCTACCCCACTCTTAGGTGGACTTTTCCCGAAAAGCCGGGCCTCACGTTGATCGGCTCTTTCATGTAATTACCCAACCCGAGGTTGGCGTAGTTCCACAGATCGTTCACGATGAGCTTCACGTTTCCATCGGGCGCTGCAGCCTCAACTTCGAGACGCACTGCCTGTGATTTGTCCGACTGAATCCGCAGGCGCGGTCCGCCCTCGCCCGCCTGTGCCGAAGCATATTCGATGTATTCCTTCATACTCCTGAAGTCGTTGGAGCCGCGGCCACCTTTGTCGTTTGGGCCGAAAAGATTGAAGTCCAATTGGTCGTCGCTCCAGGAATGATCCTGCTTCCTGTTGATCTCGGTCTCGATTCCCCGCTTCGTTCGCATTGCCACTCCTGTATTTCTGCCAATATGGTCTTTGGGATAAACGGAATGCAATCCGGCTCGTTTCCACTCTAGCCTGTCAATCTGACGAGTCAATGAGAGGCTGACGCCGACTCGAAGCCTGCGGAGGACGCCATGAGGTGGCGCATGGTCATCGGATGGTCGAGGGGTACGAGCTTGCTATCCTGCAACACCGCCGGAGCTAAGGCTTGTTCCATGGAATCGAACCAGCACGATGCTCGATCTTTATAGCACCAAAAAAACGAATAATCACTCTTTTTGACAAGATTTAATGAAAGTGAGGTTGGATGCCAAAAATTTCTGAGGAAAAGCGACAAGCCCGTCGCGATCAGATTTTAGCCGCCAGTTGGAGGTGTTTCGCCCGGCGAGGACTGCATTCCACGTCGATGGAAGACATCGTTCGGGAGGCAAAGCTCTCTTTTGGAGCGGTTTACCTGTATTACAAGAGCAAAGACGATCTCATTCAGGCCGCCTTTTCGACGGCTTTTCAAGAGATGCAAGCGTTCCTGGCACCCATTATTACAAGGGAACCGGCATACCCACCCAGTGTTTTTGTCCGTGAGACTACCAAGGCTCTCACCGTGTACGCTCACCGTGACCAACTGAATTTTGGTGTCTCTTTCCTCATGGGTTGGGGCGAAGCTGAATTCAATCCCAAGGTGAAGGAATTAGTTAGCAACGGTCAGAGGGTGCCGAATCTGAATCCCTACATAGATCAGCGATACTGTCGCAGTCAAGCCGCTAACAGCACTAGCAATGGATGCAATCTCTGAAGGCAACACTATACCTCCTCAAACGGCTCATAAGTTGGCCAGCCTGGCACTGTCGATTGCCATGCAGCGTTGCGGCCCATTGACTATCGGTGGTCAAGTGAAGCATCGCCAAACTTCCACCGCAGCCATGGTTAATTGCATAAACGTGACGGCATTTCGACACGCGGCCAATCTGCAACTTCGGCAAAGCGATTCTCTCGTTTTTTAGTCTTTATCGTCCAGTCAACAATCATCCACCAGTAGATCCAGACACAGCGGCGAAGAAATTGAGGTCTTGATCATCCGCCATCCGCTCCCCATGTCGTTGATGTCAAGCAGGTATTAATACCGATATGTCTTAGTGCTGTATCTGGAGCGCCCCGCGACACTACCTTACGCATCGTCGTGCTGCCAGGCGGGGCGCTTCTGATACAGCGACTTGAAGGAAGCCGCCCCCATTGAAGGCTATGCAGTTTGAATGGGTCTGATCGGGTGCAGAGGGATCTTGAACAGAGTGAGTTGGGTAGGATCATGCGACATTAGGGCCGGGCGGAGCGGCGCAGTCCCTTGCGGAGGGCCGAAGTGGA
>Ga0302319_10002527_pt1 | contig 39385 bp, 36 predicted proteins | sample Bog_T0_2_FD_203319 | JGI IMG/M metagenome (GOLD analysis project Ga0302319, IMG submission 203319) | Peat permafrost microbial communities from Stordalen Mire near Abisko, Sweden - Bog_T0_2 | ecosystem: Environmental > Terrestrial > Soil > Wetlands > Peat | place: Sweden: Abisko, Stordalen Mire... | reverse complement strand
ACACCGTCGCCAATGTACACGGTGCTCGTGTTGTTGGTGCCGGCAACAGCGGTCATCGCTCCCAGAGCAACATCGTTGGTGGAGACATTGATGCCGGTCGTGCCGGTGTCAGGGCCGATCTGGAGTTGACCAGCAGCGTTGATGGTTCCTGAAGTGCCGGCCGAGAGTGTGCCCAGGCCAACCGCGGTCGTGATGGCTGCCTGCAACGTCGCGATCGTGTTGCCGGTAGCGGCCTTGAATACCATGGTGCCGCCCGTGGCCGCGTCGCTGATGGTGGTGATCGAACCGGCAGTCAGCGCGGTTGTGGTGGCGAGGGGGGTAGCGGTCGATCCCTGCGTCGAGGTGAAAGTCGTCGGCGTGTTGGAAGCAAACACGTTCTGCCCGTTAAAGTTGGTGGTCTGGCCAATCTGGTTGATCTCGGACAGGATGGACTGGAACTCGTTGTTCAGGGCAGCGGCCTGCGAGTTGGCGCCGGTCGTGATGCCGCTGGTCGAGCCTTCTGTGGCCAGCGTTACAGCGCGGTTAAGGAGCGTGGTGACCTGTGACAAGGCGCCGTCAGCGGTCTGCAGCATGCCGATGCCGTTGCTGGCATTCTGCTGCGACTGCGTGAGGGCGGCCACGTTGGCCTGCATACCAGTTGCAATCGACAAACCTGCAGCATCGTCCGAACCGGAGTTGATCTTCATGCCGGTTGAAAGCTGAGTCAGGGTCTTTTGCAGATTGGCCTGCGTGTTGGACAATGCGTTCTCCGCCGAGAGGGAGGAGATGTTATTCAGGATAGTCAGTGCCATTGGGTGTTTCTCCTTGTTTGCCCTTTTGCGCCTGCACTCGGCTTCTGTTGTGGGGCCTTGTTGAGGCACCTGATCGTCGAGAAGGAGGTCGTCTTGGACAAAAGCTCTATCGGTCCGCATGCAGAATCCATTCAATGGCTAACTCATTTAAACGTTCAGGCCAGAGGACTGTTCGTTGAGGATCGGCGAATCCAGCCTGCTATTGCCTCACCATTTGCCTCGGCAGTAACATGGCGCTCAGCCAGTTATTAAATTTCCCTTTCGTGCGGCTAGGTACTTATAAGTGAAGGCGATGCACGTCCGGCCCTTGAGTTAGGGAAGCTCTGAATAAGTTCTTTTGACGGTGATGTGATAGGGCGTGGCTTTAGGGAAGCTCCGATCAAGTTGACCAGCAAGGGATTCCGGCTTGCGAAGAGCATTCCCTCGGGGGCTCAAGCCGGATTCTTGCTGGAACCACTTGTGGCACGGCACCCAGGGGTTACCCGGTCGTTCCCTTTCAAATCAACGACTTGCGCAGAGGCTCACTGGACCGCAGACTGATCGGGGCTGGTGCGGCCCACCCTTGCCACATCAATAAGAAGGTGGAAACGATGAGGCACCCAGGCATCTGCGGTGCGCCAGACGGCGCTCGCGCGCCAAGAAGCCCCGCTTGACCTCATCGCGTTTAGGCGCTGGTCCGTCGCGCGTACAGCAGAAACTCTCGATTGCCTTCCATGCCGGTAATGGGCGAGGGGATGGTTTCGATGACCCGCCAGCCCAGCGAGCGGACGCACTCGGCTACGCGGTCGATGGCCAGCTGGTGGGCCTCCGGATCGCGCACGATCCCTCCCTTGCCTACGTTGCCGCGGCCGGCTTCGAACTGCGGCTTGACCAGGATGACCGCTTCTTCGAGACCGGGCGCGGCGGCGAGGGCTGGGGGCAAAACCAGCGTGGCGGAGATGAACGACACGTCCATTACCAGGAGCGAGAGATCTGGGCTTCCTTCGGCAGCCGCCAGCGCGTTGGCTTCGAGCAGCCGGGCGTTGGTGCGCTCGACAAGGCGCACGCGCGGGTCGCTGCGCAGCTTCATGTGGATCTGCCCGAACCCGGTGTCGATGGCGGTGACGTGGGCAGCGCCGCGCTGGAGCAGGCAGTCGGTAAAGCCGCCTGTCGAGGCGCCGATGTCCAGGCAGGCGCGGCCTGCGACCGGGATCGGCCAGTGATCGAGTGCGCCGGCCAGTTTGAGGCCGCCGCGGCTGACGTATGGCTGCTCCTCGCCGAGGATGCGGATCGGCGCGTCGGCGGGGACAGTCGTCCCCGGCTTGTCGATCTTCTGCTCCCGCACCAGCACGCGGCCGGCCAGAATGAGCGCGCGGGCGCGCTCGCGGCTGGGCACGAGCTGGCGCTCGACCAGGACCAGATCAAGACGGGTTTTTAGGACAACCAGCTTCTTCTCCAAACGTTTTCCTTGGCTGGCGGCGGCCCCGGCCTTGTGTGAACCTGCACCGCTGGGTTATTTTGGCTCTTGGCAATGCTACCAATTCAGCCCGATCCCCAGCCTCGAAATCCGGAAGCCCCTCTTGAACGTACTCCAGTTGAAGATGGAGTTCCGGCACAAGGCGAGAAGGTTGAACCCATGGACGACGCTGCCCTGCTTGACGCAGTGGCCGAAGGAAATCACGACGCCATGGCAGCGGTCTTCGACCGCTACTCGCGCATTGTGTATTGCATTGCCTTGCGTGTCTTGCGGGAGCCCTCGCTGGCGGAGGACGTGATGCAGGAAGTGCTCCTCCAGGTATGGAAGCGGCCGCAGGTCTTTGTTGCGCAGCGGGGGAATCTGGCAGCATGGCTGAGCGTGGTGGCGCGCAACCGGGCCATCGATGTGCTGCGCAAACGGTCGCCGCTTGATCCGATAGGCGAGCTGCCCTTGCCCGACCCGCGGAATATGGCCCTCGATAGCGAGCAGAGCTGGCTTATCGACAAGGTGCGCAACGTTCTGGAAACACTGCCCGCCGAGCAGCAGGGCCCGCTCGAGTTGGCCTATTTTCAGGGCTTGAGCCACACTGAAATTGCCGAGCGGACCGGGTCTCCGCTGGGGACGGTGAAGACGCGCATTCGCGCCGGGCTGATGACGATCCGAAAGGCGATGACCGCATGAACCCGAGACTGCACATTGCCGAGGACGACCTGGCGCTCTACGCAGCCGGCGCGCTCACCGCGGAGGAGACGGCGAACGCTGAGGCGCATCTCAAGGAGTGCGCGCGGTGCGCGGAAGAAGTGCGCCAGAACACGCTGGCGCTATCTGCCTATGCGCAGACCACACCGGAGGCCGCGCCGCCCGAGGGCGCAAAGAGCCGCTTCATGGCCCGGCTGGCGGAGACTTCGCAGGGCGAGAGTGCTGTGCCGGCCCGGCAGGCCCTTCCAGTTGAAGAGCCCAAGCCCGGCTTCTGGCGCGCGGTCTTCGGTTCCGGCGCTTGGTCCACGGCGCTGGCCGGAGCACTGGCCGTGCTCTTGGCGGGTGTGGGACTCGACGATATGAAGAAGAGCGTGGAGATGCGCCCGCTGATCAAGCAGGCGGAAAAGGGCGCCATCGACTCCGCACAACTGGCCCAGCTGATGGAGTTGCTGACCTCGCCGCAGGCCAGGAGAGTGGCGCTGCATCCGGGGCCGGTTACCGCCCCTCCGCCGGAGGGACGGGTGGTGTACGCGGCGCGCACCGGCAAGCTGATGCTAACCGCGTCCAACCTGCATCCGCTGCCCCAGGGCAAGACCTATGAGCTGTGGATTCTGCAGCCGGGTGGAAAAGCGCCTCTGCCTGCGGGCACGTTTGCGCCCGACAACTCGGGTAACGCCGCCATGATCCTGGCGGATGTGCCGGCCGGGCTGACCGTGCAGGGGTTTGGCGTGACGATCGAGAACGCGGGTGGGTCCCAGACGCCGACGCTGCCGATTGTGTTGTCAGGTTTGTAGATAGAACCGGGAGCGAGGGCAACAAGCCAAAGGGTCATTCCAATTGGATGGAATGACCCTTTGGCGTTTTATCTGTTGACCTGACTTAGGGCCGGCTATGGCAGCGTGCGGCAAACGGCAAGCGACGTTTCATAGGTTGCGCCGGGCAGGTAGCAAGGCTGCCCATAACCGGGGGTCCGGCTGACCGCGTTCGCATTGCCGGGGCCGGCGTTCTGCGAGGAAACGCGCACATCCACGATGTTGCCTTCAACCAGGACTGTGGTGTCGACAATGTCCAGATCCGTACGCACGATCATCAGGTAAGGGGTGTCCGGCGAGGCCACATAGACCTTGCCCTGCTCCGAGTTCTGGGTGGAGACGACGGTGCGCGGATGGCCGGTAACCGCAACTGTCTTTTCCACGGTGTGGCTGGAAAGGGTCACGATGGAGACGGTCTGGTCGGCCTGATTGGCGGTGTAGGCGCGGCTGCCGTCGGCCAGTGCCGTCACCGAGGCGGGATTGTTGCCCACGGCAATGGTGTAGGTGGTTCCGAAACCGCCGGTCACCGCGCCGCAGTTGGCATAGCTGGTCACGCCGCCCACCGTGCAGGTGGGGTTGGCGTAGGTGTTCGAGTCGTTCCCGTAGACGTCTTGGCTGACGTCGATCAGGCTGATGGTTCCGCCGTCGTAGTCGGCAATCACCAGTTGATTCGTGGCGGGGATGTACTCGGCGTAAACGGGGCCGGCAACATTGGTCATCCCATTGGTGCCGTTGGGCGGATTGCCGGAACCAAGCTTGGCCGCATTCAAGGCATTCACGGCAGTGAGCGAAAGCGGTAAGGTGGCATGGCATGTGACCCACTGCCCGCTTTGGTTTTGATACGGCGTGCAGGTGTCCGGCGTGTTGTCCGAGGCATTGATCACGCTGATGGTGTCATCCCCGCGGTTCAGAACGAAAAGCCGCCTGTTATCCGAACTCTCCACGGCAAAGACCGGACACTTGCCGACCGGAATGGTGGAGGAAACAGTGTCGGTCGTAAGCTCAATGCCGCTCACTGAGCCGAGGGGAGCGGTGGTGGGCGAGGTGTTGCAGGCTGTGCCGCTGGCCACATTGCCCTGATTGATGGAGAACAGACGCTGCCCGCCCGTACCCTGGCCCATGATCGTCACCGGCGTCTGGGAGACATCGATGGCCAGCTTGAAGGCCTGGGGAGATCCGCTGAAGACGTCTGTCACGTTGCCAGTCAGATCCGCGGCGAAAAGTCCGATGGAGGGGGTAAACAGGTTGACGGGCTGCGCCGTGGAGGGCAGCGTGGAGTAGAGGACGTTTTTGGCCTGCAGGTTACTGGTGATGGGAAAATTGCTCAGAGTTCCATCGCTGTTGACGGTATAACCATTGCTGCCGGACTCGTCGATCGAAAAAGTGATGGGGCCGGGACCGATGGGCGCCTGGGCCAGCACGGAATCGCCGGCGTAGTCGATGATGGTGGCGATGCCGGGCGTGATGACCGAGGGCGCTGAGACCACCACCGCATAAGAGGGTGGCTGCGGCTGCGGTCCGCTGGGGGTGATGGGCGTAACAACGGGCCGATAGGCACTGCCACAGCCGGCAATCAGGGCCGCGCCCGCAAGCGCCGCGCCCCCTTGAACCAACCGCGCGCGCGCCTGGCTTGCATTCATTGGAAAAAGCCTCATTCAGTAGGTTCCTGCTTACTGTGTGATTGTAAATCAGGCAGCCGGGGGTTAGACGCGGCTGGGAGGTGGAAAGGTATCGACGCTGGTAAGGCGATACCATGGGGCGTGGATTCATTGAAACTCAAGTGGCAATCGAAGCTCGCATGGCAATCAAAAGTTGTCCTGCTGCTGGTGCTGCCCGTGGTGGGCGCGGGGCTGGTGCTCGAGACGCACTGGTGGGCTACGCAGGAGCTTCCGGTGGCGATCTGGACTTTAGGCCTGAGCCTGCTGCTGGCGCTGGCGGTGCTCAAGCTGCGCGCGGCCACGCCGACCGGAGCCGCAGCCGGCGCGTCCATTACCGCTGGCCTCATGTTTTCGACCGCAGCTTTTCCCTATCAGCCGTGGCACACGGCGCTGCCGCCGGTGCTGGCGGTCTCACTGCTGGCCTGGGGTGCAACCCGGCTGGGCCGGACCAAGAAGGAAGCACTGGGCACGGCGGAGAAGCGGCAGGGGCGCTCGGCGGCGCAGGTGGCGGCCAATCTGGGCGTGGCGGCGCTGGTCTTCACCGAGGTGGTCCAGTCATGGCTGACGGACGCGGGTTGGTTTGCCCGGAGCGGCGCGGGGACGGCCTTGGTTTTCGCACTCGGCCTGGCAGCGCTGGCCGAGGCGGCGGCGGATACGGTTTCGTCGGAGGTGGGCCAAGTGCTGGGAGGCAGGCCGCGCATGATCACCACGCTGCGCGCCGTGGATGCGGGAACGGATGGAGCCGTAAGCGTGGCAGGGACGCTGGCCGGAGTAGCTGCCGCAGGAGTGGTCGCGGGCATTGGAACGCTGGCCCTGCGCGGCGGCTTGGGACTTTTCTGGATCAGCGCGGCCAGTGGAGCTTTTGGGCTGTTGTTCGACAGCCTGCTGGGGGCGACGCTGGAGCGGCACAAATGGCTGAACAACGACGCGGTGAATTTTTTGTCGACCACGGCGGCGGCGGGGTTCGCGCTGGTGCTGATGGTCGTGCTTCCGCATGCGGGAGTTGGATAGGTTCGTAGTTTCCGAGCATTTCGCGAGGAAACTACTTGGGAAGGGCTATCAGCTCCGTACCGCGGCGAATGAACTTTTCTCTATTATGCTGTTAAGGCTGGATTTCCTATGATTGCGAAGTTGAAAATGCCTTGCTCTTGTCTGGTCAGCGGACTCTTAGGCATGATTCTCGGAGGACAGGCCGTTAGCGTTGCCCAAGGCGCGAAGCTGTCACAAAGCTACCCGGCCCACTTGCCTTACAGTTTTGGCAATTTTGTCTGGTGGAGCGATGATGAGCTGCGCCTCCTGCTCAAAGAGCGAATTCCTGGCTTAGGCGACGAGATACCAACGACGACCGCAGGTGAGGGCCGCATGCGCGACGCCCTTAAGGCATTGCTGAAGGAGAAGGGCGTCACGGCGGAGATTCAAAGCCAGGAGCCATCTTACTCGGCATTTGGTGCACAACGCGATCCTGAGGTGCCGGCACCATCCATCCAATTCAGCATCATGGATCCACAGATCCTGCTCGATAGGGTCGAGTTGAAGGTTGAGCCCGTTGGGCTTGCCTCACTAATGCAATCTGAATCCCCGTGGGGTGAAGGACGGGCTTACAGTGCATTTGGAGATTGGTTCATTCGATCGCGGATCAAGAATGTGCTCAGCCAGAAGGGGTATCTCGGTACACAGGTTCAAGTTCAACACCCGACGTTCCGCAAGGATGGGTCCCGAGTTCTAGTGAATCTCGAAGTAACAGTGAATGCCGGGCCGCAATACCACGTCTCAGCGATATCAGTAGATGGCGGGCCACTGCTCAAGGACAGAGATCTATCTCCGCTCTTCGGCATGAAGGTAGGGGATGTGCCTGGCCGTTTTGCCCTTGGAGGATTGGCTGGAAAACTCCGTGACTTCTACCTCCACTATGGGTATGCCGACGTGGAGGTGGAAAATCTGCCGATTCTGGACCGGGAGCGCGCCCTCGTTGCTTATCGCCTCAGTGTTATTCCTGGCCCCGTTTACCATCTGCGCACCTTGATCGTTCAGAATCTCAACTTCGAGCAGGAAGGCAAGGCAAGAGAGCTGTTGGGGATGAAACCGATAGACATTTATCTCGATGAAGCAATCAACGGCCTATATCGCAAGATCGCGGATGAGCCCATGTTGAAGGGTTATCACTTCAGCTACGGTCCGAAGAAGGACGAGGCGGCAAGTCAGATCGACCTGACCCTGGATTTTTACAAGGAGGGGAATGAGAGCAGCGTGACGATCAAGTAGCTCTGCCGAAGCTCCTCAATGCAGATGCAGCCGCCAGAGCGTGTAGCTGAGAATTTCGTGCGAGACGCGCTCGAACTCCCCCACTTCGGAATTGGCGCCGCCTGCGACGGGGACGCGGGGGCGCGGAGAGGTGAGCACGTCGAGACCGTCTGCGGCGCAGATGGCATGGATGCGGAACAGATGCGTGCCATCGCTGACGATCACCAGGCGCTTCAATCCGTTGGCTCGGGCAATCACGGCGATGCGGCGCGCCGAGTCCTCGGTGTTGCGGCTCTCCGTCTCGGCGATGATGGCTTCCTCCGGGACGCCCTGACCTTCCAGGTATTCGCGGCCCACGGCGCCCTCCGAGTACCGATCGCCTCCGTTGCCGCCCAGGGTAACAATCAGCGGCGCTATGCCGCGATGGTAGAGCTGAAGGGCGTGATCGAGGCGGGCGCGGTAAACGGGCGAGGGCTTGCCGTCGTACTCTGCCGCTCCGAAGACGCCGATGGCGTCCGAGGGAGCAGCCTGGTCCTGGCTGGCGTAGCTCTCAATCTGCACATAGACCCAGCGGCACCAGCCAAGCGCACCGCAGAGCAGCGCCAGGATTAGGACCAGAACCATGCGGAGAAGGAAACTGCCGCGGCCTTTCTTGCGCGATTTCGAATTGGACCGGCGCGTCATCGGCACCTTCTCACCCGACCCTATCGCTGCAAGACCATGACGATCTCGTGCGTGGGAATGGCGCCTTCGCGCAGAATCTCCCAGCGGCCCGGTCCCAGCGAGAGGTCGACAATGGTGGTGGGCTGGGCGTGGCCGGTGGGGCCGCCGTCGATGATGAGCGGAATGCGGTCGCCGATCTGGTCGCGGACGCAGGCCGCATGGGTACACTCGGATGCGCCCTGCAGGTTGGCCGAAGTGGCGGTGATGGGCAGGCCAAAGCGCTCGACCACGGCGCGCGGAATAGCTGCGTCCGGCACGCGCAGAGCGACATTGCCTGTATTAGCCGTGGAACGCAGCGGCAGCTTGGTGCCGGCGCGGACGATGATAGTCAGCGGACCGGGCCAGAACTTGTCGGCCAGCTTGTCGAGCTGTGGGTCGGTGTCGCGCGCCAGTTCATAGGCCTGGGCCAGGCCGGAGATGAGCAGCGAGAGCGGCTTGTGCTTTTGCCGGGTCTTGATCTGGTAGATCCGCTCCACCGCGTTCAGGTTCACCGGATCGACGGCAAGCCCATAAAAGGTGTCGGTGGGCAGAGCGACCACATCGCCCTTGCGCAGGCAGGAAACGATGTAGTCGATTCGATCTGCCTGGGGTTCATCGGGATGGACGCGCAAGATCTCCGCGGACAAGAAGGCTTACCTCGGTTCCCTGGACTGTTTCCGCTCTGGGGGTGATTTGGATGAGCCAGCCCGTGAGCGATGACGCCGTAATCAGAGACACCTTAAAGTCGGAAACTAACACAGCCCGCCGCGACGGGCAAGTTGTGCCGATCACAAGTTGTGCCGATCGAAGGTCCTGAACCGCCGGCCCGGGTCGTCAGCTTAGAATCGGCATAGCGCTTGAGGGTTTCCAGCCTAAGGTGTCCATTGATGCCTCTACGAATTGTACAGAGTAAACAGAATCCGCGCCTGAAGCAACTGCGCCGGGCGGTGGCACAACCCCTGCGCGACGCAGGCGGAGCCGGGCGCGGGCTGGCTGGGATCGAAGGGCTCAATCTTCTGGAAGAGGCGCTGCGCGCGGGCTTGCGTGTGGAATGCGTGTTTGTGGCCCAGGGCTCCGAGCGCCTGCTGGACGATCTGAATGTTGCCGGGCTGAACCTGGCCCCGGAGACCGAGATCCTGCTGCTGCCTCGGGCGCTGCTGGACTCCGCTCTGGCCACCGAAGCTCCGCAGCCCATCGCCGCTCTGGTCGAGCTGCCAGGCTGGACCTGGGAGCACATTCTGGGCACTCGCCTGCGCGGCGCGCCTCTGCTGCTCGTCCTTGCCGGCCTCCAGGACCCCGGCAACCTGGGAACGATTTTGCGCTCGGCCGAAGCCTTTGGCGCTTCCGGCGTCCTCAGCCTGCCGGGGACCGTCAGTGCCTGGAACCCCAAGGCTATCCGCGCCTCGGCCGGCAGCCTGTTCCGGCTTCCGCTGCTGGCCGCAGAGGCAGAGGACGCGATCCCGCGCCTGCACAAGCACGGAGTGACAATCTGGACCACGCTCACCGAGCGCGCCATACCGGCCAGCGAGACGAACCTCGCCGGCCCGGTTGCTCTCATCATCGGCAACGAAGGTAACGGCGTTCCAGCCTCACTGGCCGCGCGCGCCGATGGCATTCTGACGATTCCCTGCCCTGGCCCTGTGGAGAGCCTCAACGCCGCCGTGGCTGCCAGCGTCCTGCTCTATGAGGCAGCCCGCCAGCGCGCCGCCAGCCCTGGTTTCCAGAGGAGCCCGCGATGAGCCTGTTCGACGGCGAGCCCGAGGGACCCAAAGGCACTCTGCGCACGGCGCCGCTGGCCGAACGCATGCGTCCGCACAGTTTAGAGGAGTACAGCGGCCAGGAACACCTGCTCGGTCCCGGCAAGCCCTTGCGCGTGCAGATCGAGCGCGACAGTCTGGATGGATCGGGCTCCGGCTCCATGATTCTCTGGGGTCCGCCGGGGGTGGGCAAAACCACGCTGGCCAAGATCATTGCCGAGACTACCCAGGCGAACTTCATCGAGTTCTCCGCGGTCATGAGCGGCATCAAGGAGATCAAGCAGGTGATGGCGACCGCCGCCCAGGCCTCGGAGATGCACTCGCGCACCATCCTCTTCGTCGACGAGATTCACCGCTTCAACAAGGCACAGCAGGACGCGTTTCTGCCTTACGTCGAGAGGGGAACTATACGGCTGATCGGGGCGACGACGGAGAATCCTTCCTTCGAGATTATTTCGGCGCTGCTTTCGCGGTGCCGGGTTTATGTGCTGCAACCGCTGAGTGAGGAACGAATTGCCGAGTTGCTGCGCCGGGCGCTCGAAGATCAAGAACGCGGCCTCGGCGCTCTCAACCTTGCGGCGGACGACGATGCGCTGGAACTGATCGCCAGCTACTCCAGCGGCGACTGCCGTTCGGCCTACAACACTCTGGAGGTGGCGGCGCAGCTGGCTCAGGCGGCTGCTTTGAAAGGGCACGACTTGAGTCGTGCCGAAAACGCCCAAACAACCGACGGGGCTTTAGCCCCTGAGGTACGCTCTCGGCCGGGCAATCACATCGACCGCGCCATCGCCACCGAAGCGGTGCAACAGCGCGTCCTGATGTACGACAAATCCGGCGAGGAGCACTACAACCTCATCTCCGCGCTGCACAAGAGCGTGCGCAACAGCGATCCCGACGCCTCGCTCTACTGGCTGGCCCGCATGTTCGCCGCCGGCGAAGACCCGCTCTACCTCGCCCGCCGCGTGGTGCGCATGGCGGTCGAAGACATTGGCCTGGCTGCGCCGGAGGCGTTGAATTTGTGCCTGAGCGCCAAGCAGGCCATGGAGTTTCTCGGCTCGCCCGAAGGCGATCTGGCGCTGGCCGAAGCCGTCGTCTATCTGGCGCTCGCGCCCAAGTCCAACTCCGTCTATACCGCCTGGGGCGCCGTGCAGGGCGAGATCGAACACACCCGCCAGGAGCCTGTCCCGATGCACCTGCGCAACGCCCCCACGCGCCTGATGAAGGAGCTCGACTACGGCAAAGGCTATCGCTACGCTCACGACGAAGAAGGCCGCGTGGCCGACATGGATTGCTTGCCCGACTCCCTCCGCGGCCATAGCTACTATCAGCCCACCCAGGAAGGGCGGGAGAAGCAGCTGGCGGCACGGATGGAGGAGATTCGGCGCATTCGCTCCGGCAAGCGCAACAATGCGTGAATGCCGCCCCGCACCCCTCACCAAAATCCTCTGTCATCCTGAGCCGGGTGCACGACCCTCAACCCGCCGATGAAGCGTGGGCGCCCAGGGTTGATGGCGCAGCCGCGCTAAGTTCATCCCCAGGACGCAACTCGCAAGAGGCAAGTCAGGCTGCTCCTGAAAAATCAGGAAGAGCCCGTCAGTTCCAGTTCCCTGTCCAGCCGCCCGTGCAGCCGCTCGGTGAATCCGGCGGGCAGCTCGAATACCCGGTCGTCGGCCATCAGCACCACCACGTTCCGCGTGGAGTCGAGCACCGCCGAGCAGATCTCGCAGGTCTCCAGATGCCGGTCGACCTCGGCGCGCAGCTCCGCGTCCACCTCGCCGTCGATATAGGCGGAGATGTGCTCCCAGACGTGCTTGCAGTCGATCCTCACCCGTTGCCTCTCATGATTTGAGCCACCCAAAGATCCCCTTGCGTTTGGGCGCAAACCCTTCCAGGCGTGGCGCAAGCTCCCGTTGCAGCAGGGCGCGCGCCCGGTGCAGCCTCACCTTGACAGCTCCCTCGGTAATCCCCAGCGCAGCCGCGGTTTCACGCACGTCCATTTCTTCGATGTCCCTCAGCAGCACTACGTTACGGTAAATCTCCGGCAGGCCCTCAATGGCCTTGCGCAGCATCGCTCCCAGCTCCTGCCGTTCCAGCGCCTGGGAAGGCACCTCGCGCCAGCAGGTCAACAACGCCGGCGTATAGTCGCCCGTCTGTTCGTCGGTCTCCGCGTCCAGCGGATCCTCGCGGCGTGTGCCTGCCTTCCGCAGCCGTCCCAGCCCTTCATTGCGTGCGATCGATAGCACCCAGGTGCGGAACTGAGACTCCCCGCGAAAATTCTCCAGATTCAAATAGACCTTGATGGCCGTGTCCTGGGCCGCATCCTCGGCCTCGGTCTCATTGCGCAGCAGCGACAGGAGCAGAAAGTAGATAGCCCGCTCGCAGGGACGAATGAGGTCGTGAAACAAATGCCTTTCGCCCGCCACGATGCGGCGGATACAATCTGCCTCGAATTCAGGATTCGAATTGGCCATTGCGCCTTTGAGTCAGCGTTGGAAGAAACCGCCGATCGCTCTTCCGTCCGCCCTAATCTCTCCTCAGAACTATACCGCGACTTACGCAAGGGGAGTCCGGCGAGCGCTTCAGAGTCTCAGCCCAGGATTGCAAGTTTCTTAGATTCAAAAGAATCCTTGTACGCAAAAGACAAAATGCACTGTACAATCTCCACGAGGAGACCCATGGCCGGAGATATTCAACTTACGTGCAGCGATTGCGGGCAGGACTTTACCTTCACCGCTGCGGATCAGGCGTTCTTCCAGGAACGTGGTTATTCGACCCCGAAGCGTTGCAAGACTTGCCGTCAGGCAAAGAAAAACGACCAGGGGGGCTCCGGCTACCGTGCGGCTCCGGCACAGGGAACACCTGTGATTTGTTCGGGTTGCGGCCAGCCTACAACAGTGCCTTTTGAACCGCGTGGAGATCGTCCGGTGTTTTGCCGCGACTGTTACCAGGCGCGCAAGGGCAGCGGCGGTGGCGGCGCGGGAGCTTCGCGCGGACGAGGCCGTTTCTAGCACTTGTCTGGGTCCGAGGTCCGCGGCAAGCATCGGATTCGAGCCGTTTCCAGGCAAGGTCAGACAACATGATCGGACGAGTGATCTGGTGCTGCGTGCCGGGAAATCAGGTGGCGCGTTGTTCCCTTTCGATCTTCCGGCAATGCTAAGTGTGTGTTCTAAGCCTTAAATGGGGGCAGCCACCGCAAAAGCGGCTGCCCTTTATGCTGTATCGGCCCAGCCCGATGTGCCGTTTTTTGAATTCATGGCAGATCGCCGGATTTCCTTATCGTCGATAGACAGCGGAACTCCAGCCCGATAAACTGGCCTTAACTCCAACGCCCAACACCTGAGGACGCATCCCAGTATCATGGCTTCTCAACTGTCCTTTGCAGGATTCGCCTGGAAAAATCTTTGGCGCAGACGCCTCAGGACCCTGCTCACTCTGTGCGGTATCGGCATGGCAATCGGCGCTTTCGTCGCGCTGGTCGGCTTTTCCCGCTCCTTCGAGCACGAGTGGCAGCGGCTCTACTCCTCCAGCGGCACCGACATCGCGGTCGTCGACAAGAACTTCATGAATACCTCGGTCAGCGAGTCGCTGCTCGGCAAGCTGCGTGCAGTTCCCGTGGTCGCCCAGGCCGATCCCATGATCTTCAACATCATGGATATTACGCCCGAGGTCAACGCCCTGGCCTTCGGCTGGCTGCAGGATTCTTACGAGTTCGATTCCCTCACCTTTTCCGCCGGCGGACGCTTTCACGACGGAAAGCCCGAGATCATTCTGGGCGAAATGCTGGCCCGCAACCTGGACAAGAAGGTCGGAGACACGCTCGACCTGCAGGGCAGCAGCTTCACCGTGACCGGAATCTACCACGGAGGCACGGCTCTGGAAGCCGGCGCCGTCATCATGCCCATCGATCAGCTCCAATTGCTCACCAGCCTGCAAGGCAAGGTCTCCGGCTTTCATGTCCGGCTCAAGCCCGCGCCCGCTGGCGAAGCTGCCGAACACTACCTCAAGCACGCCCAGCAGGAAATTGAAGCCGCGCTGCCCGGCCTGAATGCCCAGGGAGCCGCCGACCGCGCCGCCAACAACCAGTTCGTGGGCCTGGCCCATGCCGTTGCCTGGGGAACGTCGTGCATCGCCCTGCTGATGGGCATTCTGGGCATCGCCAACACCATGGCCATGTCGGTCTTCGAGCGCACACGCGAGATCGGCATCCTGCGCGCCATCGGCTGGAAGACCTGGCGCGTGCTGCTGCTCATCCAGGCGGAAGCCACAGTCCTGGGTTTTGTGGGCGGTTTCATCGGTATCTTCTTCGGCTGGGGCGCACTGCACCTGCTCTCCATGCTTCCGCAAACGGCGAGCGTGGTCTCTACTTCCCTCTCCTGGCTGCACCTGGTTGAGGCGCTCGGCATCTCCGTCCTCTCCGGACTCATCGCCGGCGCTTACCCAGCCTGGCGCGGCGCGCATCTTTCCCCGGTGGAGGCTCTGCGCCATGACTAGTCCCCAGTTGGAAGTGAGAAACCTGCGCAAGAGCTACGACGACGGCCGCATCGAGGCGCTGCGCGGCGTAAGCCTCTCCATCCAGGCCGGCGAGTACATCGCCATCAGCGGGGCCAGCGGCAGCGGCAAGTCTACCCTGCTGCAGCTGCTCGGCGGCCTCGATGTCGCCACCAGCGGCGAGGTGTTCTTTGAGAACTCCCCCCTCGGTTCGGTCGTCGATCTCGACGAATACCGCGCCAACCGCGTCGGCTTCATCTTCCAGGCCTTTTATCTGCTGCCCACCCTGCGCGCCATCGAGAACGTCCAGGTTCCCATGCTGGCCGTCGCCGGAACCGCGAAGAGCCGGGGAGAGCGGGCCGAAGCGCTGCTGCGCGAGCTTGGACTCGAGCACCGGCTCTATCAATATCCCAATGAACTCTCCGCAGGAGAGCGCCAGCGCGTGGCCATCGCCCGTGCCCTGGCCAACAGTCCCTCCATTCTGCTGGCCGACGAGCCCACCGGTAACTTGGACAGCGTGAATTCAGCGCGTATTATGGAGATACTAACCGGCATACAGAAGACACACGGAATGACGTTGATCATCGTCACCCACGAAAACGATATTGCCAACGCGGCTCCACGCCACATTCGCATCCGCGACGGGAGAATCGAACCATGAAGTTTCCCGCCGCCGCGCTGCTTGCGATGCTCGTATCCTCCAGCCCGGCCTTCGCTCTCGACGCGCACGGCGCCCTCGAAATTGCCCGTCAGAACGCAGAGAAAGCTGACTTCCGCGCCTCTGGCCACCTGGTCCGCGTCGATCCCGCCGGCGTCCGCACCAGCTATCCGATCACCGTGAGAGCCCATTGGTTCCCCGGCGTGCTGCGTGTCCTGGTCGAACTCGCGCCGGCATCGAGCGCTGGTCAGGCCCTTCACGTCCTTTTGGAGATGCACCCCGGAGCCGCAAGTTCCATCCGTGTCGCCCACCCCGGCGACCCGGCTCCCGCCACGCTTCCGGTCGACAAATGGACCGACGGCTTGGCCGGCACTGGCTTCAGCTATGAGGATTTCCTGGAAAGCCAGCTGTTTTGGGCCAGTCAGTCGGTCACCGAGCACGTCAAATACGGCGCCCGCGATTGCGACCTTGTGAAAAGCACCTCCGGATCTGCCGATAAGACCCACTACAGTGAGGTCAGCACCTGGCTCGATCGCAGCATCGGCTTCCCGGTATACGTCGAAAAGACCGTCAAAGGCAGCGGCGCAATTCGGGAATTCACCTATTTCGGCCTCCGTCACGACGGGGGTATCTGGTCAGCCAGCCAAGTTGAAGAAAAAAATCATGGCCAGCCGGGCTCGACACTCCTTATCATCGACCGCGGGAGCGCAAAGGCAAGTCTTACCCTCGGGGATTTTAGCCCGGAACGCATCACTCGTTTTTGAACGATTTACCCATTTCTGACCAGATCACCGGTTCCCAGGATTGTTCTTATGTACATTGTTCTTTCGGTTGTCGCGCTGGCTGCGGTTCTGGTCGGCGCCGGTTTTCTCTACCAGGTGATCGGATCGCATCGCGACCGGCTGCGTTTTGCCTCGCCGGGCCGCTGGGTTGAGATCGGCCGCCAGCGCCTGTATATGCTCGAAAAAGGCATCGGCGGCCCCACCGTTCTGTTTGAAGCCGGCATCGCCGCCACCAACCTCAATTGGTTCCACATCCAGGAGACCGTCGCCCGCTTCACCCACACCGTCTCCTACGACCGCGGAGGCCTGGGCTGGAGCGGCCCCAGCAGCACCGCGCGCACACCCGCCAACTGCGCCTCAGAGCTGCACGATCTGCTGGAGCGCGCCAACATCAAGCCGCCCTACATCCTGGTGGGCCACTCCTTCGGCGGCCTGGTGATGCGCCGCTACGCGCTTAGCTACCCGGAAGACGTCGCCGGTGTCGTCCTCGTCGACCCCATGCGCTGCGAAGAGTGGCCGCCCATGAATGCCGGCCGCCAGCGCGAAGTCGACCGCGGCAGAAAGCTATCCGGCTACGCGGTGCCCATTGCCCGCTTCGGCCTCGCCCGACTGGCTGTCACTTCGTTGCTCTGCCGCTCCGGTCGCATCTCCGGCCAGCTCGCCGGCGCCGCAGGCAAGGGCGGACGCCACGTACTCAGCCGCGTCACCGAAGAGGTGGGCAAAATGCCCCGCGAAGTCTGGCCCATCGTTGCCGCCCACTGGTCGCGACCCGGCTACTACGTGGGCATGCGCGACCACGTTGAGGCCGTGCCCGACACCGTTCGCGAAATGCGGGATGCCGAGCCCATCCACGACATACCCGTGCTGCTGCTCACGCCGGGCAAATCGACGCCGCTCTCCGACGCGCTGGTACAGCGCATCGGTGACAACGTGCAGCAGGTCATCGCCATCGACAGCGCCCACTGGATCCATTTAGACGAGCCCGACCTGGTCATCCAGTCGATCCGCGAGATGGTCTTAGCCGTAGCCGCCGAGCCCGTCGCCGCTTCGCTGTGATTGCGCGCAACTCTTGACGAATGACGGGGGGCAACGTCTGTCCATCCAGAAATGTATGGGTACCCCATCAAGGTCTCGTCCGCCGCGGCGGAAGACCTGGGAAATGATGAGCCACCAATCCGCCGTTTTTCTTTTTTGTAGCTCCGAGGATCGAGGTTCCCCAGGTCTGAGAATCCAGACCTTGGGCACCCGATCTCTGTGGCAGGTTGAGATGTGGGCCACCCGCCTAGAATTGCTGTGAATAGGTATCATGTTCCTCTAATTTCCACAGTTTATGCTGAGACGGAATTGAGGAGTGTGGGTGGGCCACCCGCCTCGGTCATCCGCTTCTTGTTCTGGATGAATAGCCCTCGCAATCGATGAGTTGAATCCTTGCCACGCAAGGACAGCATCTCCGCGAAGCAACATCTCCCTCGTCGTTTGAATGAGCTATGCGCAATTCAGTGGTGCAAAAACGTCGGGCAGGCCAATTTATACTGCATGAGCACGAAAAGAGCAGCGGAAAGACGAGAGGGAAAAGCTTGGAACAATTCAAGACCACGCGGCGAGAATTCACAACCATTCTCGCTGGGGCTGCCGCCCTGGGAATTCCAGGCTTTGCAGCTGAATTGAACCCACAAACATCGAGTCAGCGGGAAATCGTTTCCCTCGATGGCGAATGGCAGATCCAGGATAGCGTCGAGCCGGAGGCGATTCCACATACCTTTGAACATACCGCGCCCGTTCCAGGTTTGGCGCATCTCGCTACACCACCTTTTCCTGAAGTCGATGAATATCAGACTCGCGAGCACATTGGGAACAAGATCAATCTGGGGCTATTGCCCAAATCAGCCGACAACGGCGCTTTAGGCCAAACGCCCCAGAAGCGAAATTATTTCTGGTTTCAGCGGACCTTCACCGTCTCATCCAGAAGAGAAGTAGCAATTCTCCAGATTAACAAAGCGCAATTTGGCACCGCTGTCTGGCTCAATGGAAAGAAGATCGGTGAGCATCTCGGATGCTTCACGCGCGGGAATTTTAATCTGACGGCCGCAATCGACTGGGAGAGCGAGAATCGGCTGCTGATAAGAATTGGAGCGCACCCTGGAGCATTGCCGACGTGGGTACCTGCGGGCACCGATGAAGAAAAGCCGGTGTGGACGGCAGGAATCTATGACCGCGTCGCGCTGCACCTCTGCGACAATCCCGTAATCGAGTTGGTTCAGGCAGCGCCGCAAATCCAAACATCCTCGGTGATTGTTCAGACCCGGCTGCACAACTATGGATCAGAAACACAGGTGGACCTGGTTCACCGTATTCAGGCTTGGAAAACGAAGCAACCCGCGAGCCGGCCGGCAAAAGACCGCATCCACCTGGCGCAAGGAGAGGTCAAGACCGTTACTCACACCATTCCGATCGATCACGCGACACTGTGGAGTCCGGAGAATCCCTTTCTCTATCTCTTGGAAACCAGCACACGCGGCGATAGTTGCTCCACCCGATTCGGCATGCGCGAATTTCGCTTTGACACACTCTCCCGGCGCGCCCTGTTGAACGGCCGCCCCTATTTCCTGCGTGGTTCCAACATTACATTGCACCGCTTCTTTGGTGATCCACTCAGTAAACAGCATCCCTGGGAAGATGCCTGGGTACGCAAACTCCTCGGTGAAATCCCCAAGAGAATGCATTGGAACTGTGCGCGCATCTGTATTGGACCGGCGCCGGAGATGTGGCTGGACATCGCGGATGAAGTGGGATTGCTTCTGCAATACGAGTATGCAATCTGGACCGGAAAAAATCGATGGCGGCACGAACTTTGGAAAACAGATGAACTGATCGGCGAATTTACCGAGTTTGTTGAAGACAATTGCAACCACCCCAGCATCGCAATCTGGAATGCGTCCAATGAAACAACAGACGATGTGCTGCGTGAAAAAGTGATTCCCGCCGTGCGTCCGCTCGACCTGTCCAATCGCCCGTGGGATAACGGCTACAACGTTCCCCAGGGCCCCAACGATCCTTACGACGACCATCCGTATATCTTTTCCTTCGCTGGCCAGCCTCCCTTCTATGACATGCGTTCCCTGCAAAACATGGAGGGTCCGCCTTTACGAAATGCCGGTCCCTCCGCTCATGCCGCCATTCTCAACGAGTATGACTCACTCTTTTTGAAACGAGACGGAACGCCAACATTCTTCAGTAAAAAGTTCTTCGATAATCTGGTGGGCCCGGACGCGCCTGTTGACAAGCGTTTTGAACTCCGCGCCTACCTGCTCGGCGGATTGACCGAGTTCTGGCGAGCGTTCCGATATTATGCCGGTGTGTTGTACTTGCCTTATCTTGACGCAGACCTGCCCACATCTCTCACCGCAGATAACTTTGCGGATGTCGAGAAGCTCATCTTTCAGCCTCACTTCGAACAGTATCTGCAGGAAGCATTCAAGCCCCTCGGTGTGTACATCGATATGTGGAAGCCAAGTCTCAATGGCGGTGCGGCGAACCGGATTGAAGTCATGATGGTGAACGACGAGTACGAAACAGCGCGCGGTCAACTGGTTCTTGCCTTCTCAACCGCGGACGGGAAACAAGAGATTGGCCGCGCAGAAGCATCTTTTGAGATCCCCGCTCTGGGACAAATGACCTATGTCCTCGCACTTCAAACGCCGGCAAAACCCGGCGACTATCTGCTCTCAGCCACAGCGGACTGGACTGGCCGCACATGGAGCCCTGTCACCAGCCGTCGCAAGGTGGTATCGGTCCCAACCTGAGCTCATTGAGCTTGTCTATGTTATGGGGTGAACCCCTTGAGTGAGACAGACTGCTGAAGACACAGTTGCTGTTCAGTGTCATTGTCTTCTCAAGGCGTAGTTGCTCCTTGAAGGTGGTTGATAGCCGGTGAAGCGGAGTCGGGCTCTGCAGGGTGCCCTCCTTTCCACAGTCTCATCGTGGAAAGGGTGGGCGGCCACGAACCCTTGGGGGGCGGGTAGCCAAGGTCTGACCATTCAGAAACGTGTGAGTGACCCTGATTCTGGTTCTCGCTCACCCGAGTTTCGACAGGTTCCCGCCGGATCAAAGCCGTCTCCATCTTCGGGTCAAAAAGCGTATCGCTCTTTAACAATCCATTCATCCATCTTTCTTGACTCCTTAATCAAGTTGCGACGGGGATATGTAACTTTTGGGACGGAGGAAATCCCATGAAAAGATCCCCTGTCACGATCGCATTTCTGTTTGCCGCCGCTTCCGTCTTGCCGGCTGGTTTGGTAGCCCAGGATAGCCACCCGAAGAGCTCTTCCCCGCGCCTTGCATTCCAGTCGAATACTCTCGCGCTCAGCCGCAGCGAATATGTGGGAACCGCTTCGACAGTCACAGCTGGCGAAGCCTTGCCGCTGGGATGCCTCGGAGGGTCAACCGGCCTGACGGTCAATGTACCAACCACGACAGGAGGCGCCGCGGCGGTTGCCGTACCCTGCGGAATTGCGACGGACAACGGCGAATATCCCAATCTCCTCGATACCCACAACGTCTGGAACAACGCCGGCTCCGACCCCAGCTTCGGCGTCACTGCACCCATCTTCCTGGACTTTCTGACCACCAGCGGACAGTTCCGGGAAACTTTCCCCGTCCCCACCAGCCAGATGGTGACCAGCTTCACATCAAAGTCAGAGCTGGCCCTGAATCTCTCGGCCGATGGACAAACCCTGACCTTCATGGGGTACCGGGGCGGTATAGGCTGCGGAGGATCCGAGGTTTCTCCCACCGCTCCAAACCTGCTGGATGTATCGCAATCGAACACCCCCGGCGTTTGCGATCCCACCAACCCGGTCATCTCAACCTTTGTAAGCAACCCTGTTGTTCCGGCTGCCTATTACCGGTCGGTTGCCGAAGTGGATGACAATGGCAACATCAGCTTCACCGACGGAAATGCCTACAGTGGAGACAATGGCCGCGCGGCTTTCAAGGGCGCCAACGACACATATTACATGGTGGGGAACGACAACTCCGGAAACCTCTCCAAGAAGCAGATGTCGACAACATTCGACGGAATCGATTTGAGCAACTCAACCGGTTCCGAGTTGCTTGTTCCCGGACAGACCCCGCCCACCTCGCCCAACATCGACATGATCGGCCGCCTGCAATTCGGCACCGACAAGCCGGGTAAGGACACCAACTTCCGCGGCTTGACCATCTTCAACAACACGCTCTACGTGGCCAAGGGCAGCGGCGGCAATGGCGTGAATACCCTGTATCAGGTGGGGAGCGCAGGGACGTTGCCAACGGGTACCGCTGCCGCACTTGCCACGGTGCCAATTACCATCTTGCCGGGATTTCCCAGCACGGCTGCCAGCACATCCACGGCGTTTCCCTTCGGCATCTGGTTCGCCGACGCCAATACTCTTTACGTTTGCGACGAGGGCGACGGGACGCTGGTGACGCCTGCCGTGAATGGAAACGTTGCGGATGCCCAATCCCTGGCCACTGCCGGGCTGCAGAAATACCGCTTGATCAACGGCACCTGGGTGCTGCAATACATGCTGCAGAATGGATTGAACATCGGCGTGCCGTATAGCATCCCATCGTATCCGGCCGCGCTCAATCCGGCTACGGGCGGCTGCCGCAACATCGCTGGACAGCACAACGCCGACGGAACCGTCACCATCTTCGCCATCACTTCGACGATCAGCTCCAATGGCGACACCGGAGCCGATCCCAACAAACTGGTGAAGGTGACCGACCGCGTGAGCGACACCACACCGCCCACGAGTGAGGGGAGCCTTGGATATTTCACGACGCTTCGCAGTGCCGGCGCTCGTGAAGTGTTCCGGGGAGTTGCATTCATTCCCAGCACCGGCAGCGGTTGGTAGCCTGCTAGTACCGTAACCGTGTGATTTTGTAATTCAACCCCAAACTGTGGGTGCCCCAGGTCTCGCGTTTGAGACCTGGGAGACTACCGATCCACGCGGTTGGCAGGTGGCCCACCCTTGACCTGCCACAACCGGGAGGGTGCCCCATCCTTTTCACAGTCTCATCGTGGAAAGGGTGGGCGGTCGACCCCACCAGCGCCGAGCAGCCGGCTGATCTGACCCTGGTTTTCGATTCTCCCTACTGCTTCTCCCCCGCCGTAAACGTGGTCCAAGGCTCCGCCTTCATATCGTGGAGGATCGGCTTCTCCCACGCGAATTGGGGATGCGCGGCCAGAAACGGCGCTGCGATGAAGTCCTCGCCGCAGGGATGGCCGGCGCGCCCGGTAAAGCTGAGCTTGGCCGCCATCTCCGCGTCCATCACCTTGCCCGTCACCGCGCCGCCCGGATCGTACGGCGCATCGCCCCACACCTTCTCGCCCACCGGTGACGTGTCTTCGTGCCCGCACAGGCTGCGTTTGCCGGCGTCCTGCTTCTTTTCGTAGCTGTCGTAGTGGTCGCTCAGATACGCCTCGGCCAGCGCCGTGTCCAGCTTGCCGTAGTGCTCCTGCATGAATTCCTCGGCGCGGATATGCCTTGCATTCATGCTGCTCTCCGGGTTGGCAGGGTTGAATCCAGGTGTGTCGTCCCGAATCAGCGCCGGGTCGGCGGCAAAATTCGACGAGACAAAATACCCATCCTTCTTCCGGCTCAGCGGCGTCTGGTGCAGGCCAAGTTCAAGATAGGCGATCTCGCCCGTCTTGCGGTCGCCTATGAGCCAGGAGTTGGCATAGCCTCCATTATTGCCCTGGCGCATGATGGCGGCATACTCATCGATCGAGGTCGCATACTGCATCGCCTTCCGCGAGCGCTCGAACTCCGGAATCCCGTTCGGGTCGAATCCGGCGGCCATGGGCAGCGTGGTCTCGGTGATCATCAGGCCGCCGGCGTTCACTCCGAAATCATCCTGGCTGGTGATGACGCCCGGCAGTCCGTCCATGAGCAGGTGCTGTCCACTAGCGGGAACGATGTCGAAGACCACCGTCCAGCGCTCGCCCTCCGCGTAGGAGGACCAGTTCGAGTGCGCGATCACGATCTTGCCATCCTTGGTGGCCGAGCCGGTGGCGATGAAGGCGCTGCACTTGCCCGGCGCAACCGCCGCTTCGGGGTTCGCCCTGTGCTCCTTCTTGTTCACCGTCGGCAGGTAGTAGTTGCTCAGCTCGATGTCCCCGTTGAGCGCGACGATGTCCCACAGGTCCAGCGACGAGCCTTGCGCCTTCAGCCCTGCTGCAATTCCCTTCAGCTCTTCCTGGTACTCGGGGTCGATGTGCGGCCAGAGCACGGTCTTGCCGGCTTGGCGAAAAAAGCTCCAAGGACGCTTGTCTTCATGCGGCGCGGTCACCGTGTAGACGTGGACGTTGTCTTCGATCTCGCGGGCCAGCAGGTAGCCATGCTGGAAGCCAACCTGCTCCGGCGTTCCCTCCAGGTGCACATACGTCCATCCGCCCTCGTTGAATTTGTAGCCTCCCTGCAGACGAGGGTCTGCGCCGGCCTGAGTGTCAGCATGGCCGGCCACGGGCTGGGAGTTCGGAAGGGGCGCTGCCGCTGCCAGAGCGACTGAGGAAAGCGCGGGTACCAAGAGAAGGGAACAGAACAAGGCGCGAGACAGGGAACGATCCATCGGGTATCCTCCGGGAATGCCATGAAGATACCACGATGGATCGGATAAAAACTAAGCCTCTAGCGCTTCTTTGCTGCCTTGGCCGCCGACTTCTTCGCTTTCACCGGCGCCGCCGACTTCTTCTTCGGCTTGGGGGTTGGCTTGGCGGCGGGCTTCTTCTTCGCCGGGGCAACTTTCTTCTTTGCTGGAGCTGCCTTTTTAGCGGCGGCCTTGACGGGCGCGGCCTTCTTTGCTGCTGCCTTGGGCTTAGTCTTGGCCTTGACAGGTTTCGCCGCCAGGACCTTTCCCTTGGAGCCTTGCGGAGGCTTCGCTCCAGGCTTCAGGGCGCCGATTGGCTTTACCGCCAGGATCGGCTTCCGGATAGCTTGGGGCGGCTTGGCGCCAGGACTAAGAGCTCCTCCAGGGACAGCGGCCAGCACTTCGGTCGTGGGAGCGGTTGCTTGCGGAGGCTTGGCTCCCGGCCTCAGAGCCGCGCCTGGTTCCACCTCCAGAATCTCGGGAGGTTTCACGGCTTCAGGCGGCGTGGATCCCATAGCGGGTGATCCCGCCTTCTTTTTGCTCATCTTGTCATCCTTTCTGTTTTCTGGCTCTTTTGCGTTCGTTTTGACTGCCGGGGGAGACACTTGGGGCGGAACTGCTGCCGACTCGGAGCTTGCCTTGGGATCGGCCTTGCTCTTGCCGGCCGCAGTCTTGGGAGTACGTTTCACCGGTTCCGATCCGGCGTCTGCCTCGTCGGCATCCAGGTCGTCATCCGCGGCTTCGCTCTCTTCCACAACGTCTGAGTCCGGCCCCAGACCAGCCTTCGGCAAATTCAAGCCGAGATCGATCTCATCGTCGTCACCGCCCAGGTCGTCCAGATCCTCATCCTCGTCCAGGCCGTCCTCCGAGTCCTCGTCGTCGTCGTACGTGCGCTCCTTGATCTTGGCTTCGCCGCGCTTGGCCCGCGGGCGCTTCACCGTCACCTGCGGAGGCGGCGCGGGAGGCGAGTGCGGCTCCAGGAAGGCACGCATCTCCTCCGCCGATGTCAGCTTTCCGTCAATCAGCTCCAGGAAGATGGACTGCACGATCTCCTTATAGGTGGCCAGCTCCGGCGTAATCCGCATCTCCTGCATCAGCGCATGAGGAATCCGCTGCCGCGCCTCGGGCCACACCTTGAGGAACTGGTTGAAATGTTCCTGAACTACCTTGTCCTTGCTTGTAAATCCAAGCCAAAGAACAGCTTCTGGATCATAGCTCGTGAAAAGCTTGAAGCCCGAGGAGGCCGCCGCATTCTCCTTGGACAGCAGCACTTTGGCAAACTTTGCCGCCACCGCGTCCAGCGAGTTCCACTCCTCCACAAACCCTGAGCGCAGGAGCAGTTTCTTGAGCGCCGCCAGGTCCTTGGCCGCCAATTTAGACGTCAGCAGCTGCATCTGCGCCGCCGACATATCCGCATGAACGCCTTGCAACTGCAGTTCCACAGCCAGATCGTGCAGCCCTTTCAGCTTTTCTTCGTCCACTTTGGCTGCCGACCACGCCGGAAACAGGACCTTCATCCAGCCCTCGTCTTCCAACGCCCGCAGCACCTTCAGTCCCTCGTCTTCGTGCCCGATCTGTTCCAGTTCGCGGCTCTGCGCCTCGGCGGACAAGCGCTCGATAACGTCCTCGGCCTTGGCATTTTCATAGCGGGTCTGCGTCCGCGGCTCCAGATCCCAACCCAGGCGCGCCTTGTAGCGCGTGGCCCTGATCAGGAGCGACGGATCTTCCAAAAATCCATAGTTTGAGACCAGCCTCAGGGCTCGCGCCTCAATGTCTGCCGCCCCGTTCAGCGGATCCATCAACAGCCCGAACGACCCTTCGTTCAACGAGATGGCCATCGCATTGACGGTAAAATCCCTGCGCCGCAAATCTTCCTGGATGGACGCCGGATGGTAAACAGGCTGGTCCACTTTGGCGTAGTCGATCCGGTGTGTGCTCACCACATCCACGCGGACCGTGCCCGGGAAACAGAGGAAAAGCGTACGGGAAATCTCGCTCTCCCCCCACCAGGCGCCGCCAAGTTTCTCTACTATTTTCTTCAGTTTAAGCGCATTTCCATGAACTGCCACTTCAAGGCCGCGAACCGCATGCCCGCTGGTCAAATCGCGCACCGCATCGCCGGTGAGGAACAGAATCATCCCCGCTTCGCGGGCCGCCTCGCGCAACTGGCGAAGAGCATTTTGCTGATCCGCGGATAGCCGGTTTTCCAAAAGGTAAATATAGTCGGGCATTGCTTCCCCTGCTTTCGCCGCTCTCAGCCCCGGCTACGTACCACGCGCTCAAGTGACTCATGTTGTTACGCTTACAGCGCGGTCCGAGGAGACGGCAAAGCAGTACATTAACACAATCAGTTACGGTTGGCTAGAGTCAATTGCACCCCGGATGCGGCTTTCCGACGTCTCGACCCAGGCCCGTCACCTGACCCGGCCAAAAATCAGCCGCCTGTTCGCCAAACCCCGCTTCGTGCGACAATCCCTTTGCATGGCCTCTCAGCGCAAACCCGTGATTGTGCGCAAGTTCTCCAGGGACTGGTACGCTGGCTACGCGGCGGCCGGCTTTGGCCAGGAGACGCCGGAACTGGAGATCTTGGACCTGGGCGGCAAGGTTCTGCGCATCGGCTGGGAACAGGTCAAGTGGGTCTGCTACGTCCGCGACTTCCCCGCTCCCTCCTCGACCGCCGACAACACCAACCCGGAGCGGCTGATGCACAAGCGCTTCTCCACCCGTCCGCGCACCGCCGGCGTATGGCTCCGCATGACTCTGACCGATGGCGACGAACTGGAGGGCCTGGCCGCCAACGACCGCTCCCTCGTGGAGGGCCCCGGCCTGCTCCTCACCCCGCCCGACACGCGCTCCAATACCCAGCGCATCTACGTTCCCCGCGCCGCCATCCAGACGCTCCAGGTGGCCGGCCTCATTGGCGCAGTTGCGCGTAAGGGCGTCGTCCAGCACCACCCGCCTTCCGATCAGCCAGACCTCTTTCCGACCGACGCCGACACAGGGATGCAGTGAACCCGCAGGAGCAACTGTTTTGAAAGGACCGAATCACTCCGGCTTTAGCCGCTGAGGGACGGTTTTATACCCTGCCTCGGGGGCTGAAGCCCAGGATTCCCTGGCTTCTTTGCGGCACGACTGAAGTCGAGCCCTTTCAAAACACCGATTGCGCGCCTTAGCGCTCTTCATGCGATTGCCCTGGACGCCGACACAGCGTAGACCCTCCGCCTTCCGGTACAATCGCATCGATGAAGCTAGGCGAGTTGGCAACCCGGCTGGGCGCGGAACTGCGCGGAGACGCGGAGCTGGAAGTGACTGGCGTGAAAGGAATTGAAGAGGCCGGACCGACGGAGGTGACCTTCGTGGCCAACCCCCGCTACGCCGCGCTGGCCCGCAAGACCCATGCTGCCGCTGTGCTGGTCGAGCCCGGCTTTCAGGAGATTTCCGCCGCGACACTCCGCCTTCAGAATCCCTATCTGGCCTTTTCCCGCGCCCTCGCGCTCTTCTACCAGCCGCCGGTCTATGCCGCCGGAGTCCACCCCACGGCGGTCATCGATCCAACCGCACAGATCGGCCAGAACGCCCACATTGGCGCTTATGTCGTCATCGGCCCCAACGTCCGCCTGGGCGCGCACGCCACGCTCCTGCCCCACGCAGTGCTCTATCCCGGCGTTCAGGCGGGCGACCATCTGTTTGCCCACGCCCATGCCGTGGTCCGCGAGAACTGCGTCCTGGGCGATCATGTAACGCTCGAGAACGGCGCCATCGTCGGGTCAGACGGCTTCGGCTTCGCCAAAAACGAGCATGGTCACTGGGAGAAGATTCCCCAATCCGGCCCGGTTCGGCTGGGCAACCGCGTCGACGTTCAGGCCAATGCTTGCGTCGACCGCGCCACCGTGGGAGCCACCGAGATCGGCGACGGCAGCAAGGTCGACAACCTGGTCCAGGTGGGGCACGGGTCCAAGATAGGACAAAATACTTTGGTTTGTGCGCAGACCGGTCTGGCCGGCTCCTCGGTCATTGGCAACAACGTAATCCTGGCCGGGCAAACCGGCATCGCCGGCCACTGCTCGGTGGGCGACGGGGTGATCCTCACCGCGCAATCGGCTGTGAGCCACGACGTGCCGCCGGGCAAGACGATCTCCGGCTCGCCTGGATTCGACAACCGCGTTTGGCTGCGGGCGGTCACCATCTTCCAGCGGCTGCCCGAGCTGCTCAAGCGGCTGGACCGCGTGGAGAAGAAGCTCGCCGCGCGGACTGCAGACAGCGCGCCAGATCAGAATGGGAGCCAGGAATGACGCCTCGCTGCGCAATCGAAGGCCTTGTGCGCCGGGGAGTCTTTGCCCTTGGCGCGGCTGCCCTCCTGGCTTTATCCGCCTGCCACTCGTATCACGTAGACGCTACAGTGGAAAACCACACCGGCGCGGCGATTCAGCTCCTTGAGGTCGACTATCCCAGCGCCAGCTTCGGAGCCGACAAACTGGCCGCCGGCGCAGTCTTCCACTACCGCATTCAGTTACGCGGCGCGGGGCCGCTCAAGGTGCAGTTCACCACTGCGGATGAGCGGCAAATTCAGATTGCCGGCCCCGCGCTGGCCGAGCGCCAGGAAGGCCAGTTGCGGATTGAACTGCTTCCCGGCGGCAAGGCCGGGTTTTATCCGCAACTGACCCCAGCTCCCTGATCTGCAACCCTGCTGCTCGCTGGGCAATTTGCCTGAATTTCAGTGCAATTAGATCTCCTTTCCCTGTCCAAACGGCGAATTTTTCCGATAAGTGTTTCAGGAGGGCGGAGGTGCCCGCAAACGCCTTAGCCAACGACAGTCGTCCCTGGACTCATGGGTTCCGGAGGTTCGGACTCGCCGTGCGTCTGGTCGCCTGCTTCGTCTCCATCACATTTGTCAGCGCGGTTGTACCGTGGGTTGAGAAATGGAAGCCGGAAAATAACCTGTTGTGGGTCGCCAATGGGCTTTTCCTGGCCTACCTCCTTTTGGCGCCGCGCTGGCGTTGGCCGGCCTACTTGATGACAGGCTTTCTTGCTCTTTCGGTGCGCGCCTTCTTTATGCCGACGGGTTGGAGTTTGATTCTTCTCTATAACCTTTTGGACATGGTCGAAGTGGGTACCGCCGCGTTGCTTTTGCGGCCCCGTACCATGGAGCTTCCCAGGTTTACCGAGCGTGCATACCTGATCCGCTTCGTGGCATACGGCGTTCTCGCCGGACCCCTCCTGGCAGGGGCTGTCTACGCCCTGGTCATCCCCTTTTGGGGATTACCGGTTCCACCGCATCCCTTCCTCAACTGGTCGGCAGCAGACTGCCTCGGCATCGCCATCGGCACCCCGGCCTTTGTCGCGGTCTTCCGCACCCGCTTGCGCAACGCCGTGGATTGGCGCAAGCAATGGTTCTACCCCGCCCTTCTGCTTTTAGTGGCCGTGGCAGCCTTCACCCAGAACACGGTCCCGCTTTTCTACCTCATCTATCCACTGCTGGTTGTAGTCCTGGTGCGGCTGGGGCTCGGCTATGCGTCGCTGCTCACGCTCTTCGTAACCGCCATTGCCGGCTGGTTGACGATTCACGGCAGGGGCCCGTTTGCCAACCCCGATCTTGCCCATCCGGCCGTGCCGGCACTCAACCTGCAAATCGCCATTACATCGGCCATGCTTCTCATCTATGCCGTCTCCATCGTTCTGGAGAGCCGAAACTCCATTGAGCGTCACCTGGAAAAGATCGTTTCCCTGCACGCCCTGGTCACGGAGAACTCCCGCGACGCCATCATCCTGGCCGACTTCCATGGACGTCGAACCTACGCCTCCTCTGCGGTCGAACGCATGATTGGCTGGCCGCCGGCGGAGTTTGCCCGGATCACGAGCCTTGAGCTTGTGCACCCCGACGATCTGAAGAGAGCGAAGGCAACCGTGCGTGGACTCCGCACCGGAGCCGAAGGAGCGATGCTTGAGTGCCGGGTTCGCAAATACAACGGCGACTACATCTGGGTAGAGGCCAACCTCCGCCTGGTGCGCGACGCCAAAACCGGTGCGCCTTCCGGAATTCTGAACATTGTGCGCGACGTGACCGAGCGCAAACTTGCCGAGGAGTCGCGCGCCTTCCACAACTCTCTGATTCGGGCTATCAACGAGGCTTCGCCCGATGCAATCCTGGTGGTCAACAGCGAGGGCAACGTGGTCTCGTACAACCGGAGATTCACAGAGGTCTGGCAGATCGCAAGGCCGGGCGGTCTGGCGATCCTTGACGAGGACAGCATCCCAATTTCCGATGGCCGGCTGCTGGCGGAAGTTGCCGGCAAGGTGAAGGACTCCGAGACCTTCGTCAAGCGGGTTCGAGAACTGTATGCCGATCCCGACGCGATCGATCAATGCGAGATCCTGTTGAAGGATGGGCGAACGGTGGAGCGCTATTCCACCTGCCTGCGCAGCCAGGTTGGTCAGAACCTTGGCCGCGTTTGGTTCTTTCGAGACATCTCGGGACGCAAGGTTGCCGAGGCGAAGCTCCAGGATGCCTACAAGGCCGTCGAAGCCCTGGCCGCCACCGACGCTCTGACCGGCCTGGCCAACCGCCGCCGCTTCGACCAGGTGCTGCAGACGGAATGGCGCCGCGCCCTGCGCGACTGCCGTCCACTCTCACTCCTGATGATCGACGCCGACCTGTTCAAGTCTTACAACGACACCTACGGCCACCCCAGCGGGGACAGCTGTCTGAAGCAGATTGCGGAGACCACACAGGACGTGGTGGCCCGGCCCGGCGACGTGGCGGCGCGCTTTGGCGGTGAGGAGTTTGCCGTGATCCTGCCCAACACCGACAGTAACGGCGCTCTGCAGCTAGGCGCCAGGATATTGGAAGCCATACGCAGCCGCGGACTGCCTCACAGCACCAGATCAGGTGGCATTGTCACGGTATCCATTGGATGCGCCACCGTCGTTCCTCGATTGGGTCAGCCTGCGGTGAACCTGGTTGAGGCGGCCGACGACGCCCTGTATGAGGCTAAAAAGCGCGGCCGCGATCAGCTGGTCGCGGCGGACCCGGCCATCGAGTTTCGGCGCAAATCGGCGCACGATCACGAGGAGCTGGCCGAGCGCACTGCCGGCCGGTTGGCGTAAGGAAATCTCCGCCTCTAACGCACCATGCTCTGGAACAGCGGCGAGTGGATCAGGCTGCTGAAGTCGGAGTCCGAGGCGGCGAAATGAATCGACATGCGTCCGGAATCCGAAGCGATGGCGGTCTCGCTCAATGCCTGCTTCTCCGCATCCGAACCGCTCAGCTTGCGCACCATCACCGCCGCCGTCAGAAGCGAGGAGATGGTGGCTGCTGCGAACGTGTCGCCAGTGGAGATGGTCAGGTCGAACTTCACGCCGTGGGTGAAGTCCATTCCGTACCAGGAGGACTGAAGCCGCTTCTGCACGGAATCGAAGTCGGTGACCGAGCCGGCCTCGCCCAGCACCTGCTTCATCATGGTCTTGGTTCCCTTCTCGTCCAGAATGCTCCACAGCGACGCCGTGTCGACGGTCTTCATGGCCTCCATCATGCCGTTGTTGGTGAGCATGTTGGGCGAAACGCCGTCGCGCGCATCCAGGGCCTTGGTCACCGCATCCTTGCTCCCGAAAACCATGGTCGAAGCATCCACGAAGCACAGCACCATGCCGGTCTTCTGCAGCGGATATACCCTGTTGGTGCGCACCAGCGTGGCTCTCACCTTGTTGGTGCGGAAGTTGGCCAGAATATCCTGCTCCGGGAACTGGCCTTGCGCAATGCCCACGGTGACCAGCGCTTCGCTCGACGGCGTAGGCCGGAAGAGCGCAAAGGCCAGCTGCTCCACGTCGTGATTGTCGTTGAGGCCGGACTTGGTGAGGGCTTCATCGAACTGCTTCAACTCCGGCGGCATGACGCGGGCCTTCAAGTCCATGGCTGACGCTGAGTTCTGCATCGCCCGGTAATCGATCACCACCAGCTGCTGCACATCGTGCGGAACGGCCGTCCGCGCATCGGTCGTCAACTGCGCTGCCTGCGCCAGACCAGCTGCGGTCAGAAGTATTACTCCAACTGAAAACTTCAAAGATGCCTTGAACAATTGTTTTCCTCCGGACGCCGGCAAGGTTCGCCTGGTTTTCATGGGATTCAACCGCGGCGTTGGCCAGCCCATGAGTTAGACGAAGATCGCCAGTCCTCTGTGTTCATTTTACCTGCTGCGCAATTTGGGCCCGGTGCTATAGCCTCCCGCGCTCGCTTTGCCTATGAATTTCCGGGCCACGCCAGCGGCGTCCCCAGGCGATGCTCCAGAATTCTGGTCTGGGCATCGAACCCTACCAATTGACGCATCCATTCGCTCTCCCGCTCACAGGCGGCCTCGGGGATCAGGCCAATCACCTCGCCCTCGGCCATAACCGCCTTGTGGCGCAAAGCCAGGCTTGAGACCATGCGGTAGACCTGCGAAATGGGCGTCACCTCGAAATCCGAGATGTTGAGCGAAAGCTGCGCCCGCCCACGGGCCAGAACCCCCATGGCTTGCACCGACTTGAGACCGCCGGAAGCGGCGCGAATCTCGCGCGCCATGGCCCTCACCATGGCCACGTCCGCGGAGTCGAAATAGATGTTGTAGGTGACCAGGAATTTGCGCGCGCCCACGGCGCAGGCTCCCGCGGTGGGATGCAGGCCGGGGCCGCCCAGGTCGGGCCGGCGCGCCGACTCCTTGCGCACCGCTTCCCGGAGCCCCTCGAACTGGCCTCTGCGCACTTCGTCGAGATTCGCCCGGTCGGGCCGCGCCGCGGCCGCCTCATAAAAGAAGATCGGCACGCCATAGCGCCGCCAGATTTCCAGGCCAGCCTGGCGGGCCAGCAGGGCGCACTGCTCCAGCTTGATGCCGGAGATGGGAACAAAGGGGATGACGTCCGCCGCGCCGATGCGGGGGTGCGCTCCCTGCTGGCGGGTCAGGTCGATCAGTTCCACGGCCTTGCCGGCTCCGCGAACCGCCGCTTCCACCACCGCGCCCGGCTCGCCGGCAATGGTTACCACCGAGCGGTTGTGCGCCGCGTCCATTGACCAGTCCAGCAGGTGCACGCCGTCCACGCACATCGCGGCCACAATGGCCTCGACACGCCGGGCATCAGTGCCCTCGGAAAAGTTCGGTACGCACTCGACAACCTGGCCGTTCATGCCTTGGCCCCTGCTCCCTGGTCCCCTAGTCCCTTAGTCCCTCAGTCCTCATCCCGTCACTTCCAGAACGTGTACCCGACCTGCACCTGGATGCTGGCATTCACCCCTGGGTTGCGGTCTCCCAGCGAAGCCGAGGAGATATGTACGCCGTTCACGCCCACGTCGATTGACCGTTTGGGGGCAACGAACCAATGGAACCCGCCGCCACCCTGCGGCGTAAAGTTGAACACCGAGGTGCCACCAGCCGTGCCGTGCGGAACCAGCTGGTCCGGAGGAAACTTGTGGGTGGTATAGATGAGGCCGCCCGCGCCCTGAAACCAGGGCTGGAACCGCCGGAAGCGGGTCACAAAATTCCAGCGCAGAATGACCGGCGTGAGGCTCAGCCCGGTGTAAGTGCCGCCGCCCTCGGGCGCCAGGTAATAGCATGTTCCTGTCGAGCATGGATAGAGGAATGTCTCCTCGTGCGGCGGTGGCGTGTAGGCCTGCCACAGCGGCATAAGGTTGGCAGCCAACTGGAATTGGCCGCTGAGAAGGCCGGCATGTACCACCGGCGTGAGCACCTTGCCGGCCTCGACACCGAGCGACAAAAAGCCGAAGTTATCGCGATTGCCCAAGCCGACGCCGCCATTCGCAAACGGCCCAAACTCCCAGCTTCGCGCATTGCGAACATGGGCAACCGGGCTATCGGCCATGTCCCGGCCGCCGGCAGCGGCGTTGCCGGGGGTCTCGGCGCTGGCGGCCGCAGTCGCCGCAATCAGGATCAACAGGAAACACTTCAAGCCTGGCCTCAACGTTCCTTCCCTTCCCTTGTTCGATTTACCGATCTTGCTGAAAAGCCATTTTTATGCCGCAAAAAGGCCGCCACAACCGGGCGGCCTCGCACATGCCATCCCAGGGTAAAAATCAGCCCGCCGCGTGCTCCATCTGTTCGGCGTCCATGTCAAAATTCGAGTAGACGTTCTGCGTGTCGTCGCAGTCTTCGAGAGTCTCGAGCAGACGGATCATCTGAATGGCCGCGCTTCCTTCCAGCTTCGTATAAGTGGAAGCCACCATGGTCACTTCGCTCATCGTGGTGGGAATGCCGGCTGCCTTGATCGCGGCCGCGACTGCCTCGTGCGATCCGGGATCGGTGATGATCTCCCAGGTGTCGCCCTCGTCGTTCAGGTCCTCGCCGCCGTGCTCCAGCACAATGTCCATCAGCTGGTCTTCCGTGGCCGCATCCTTCTCGACAGCAATGATCCCCTTCTTCGAGAACATGAAGCGAACCGAGCCGGTCTCGCCCAGGTTGCCGCCATTCTTCGAGAAAGCGTGGCGGATCTCGCTCACCGCGCGGTTGCGGTTGTCGGTGGTGACATCGACGATGATCGCCACGCCGCCGGGGCCGTAGCCCTCGAACGAGATTTCCTCGTAGCTGAGACCTTCGAGTTCGCCGGTGCCGCGCAAGATGGCGCGCTTGATGTTTTCCTGCGGCATGTTCTCGGCCTTGGCTGCCAGCACGGCCGTGCGCAGCCGGGCGTTGGTGTCAGGGTTACCTCCGCCCTTGGCCGCGACCGCGATTTCCTTGAGCAGGCGGGTGAATATCTTGCCGCGCTTGGCATCCAGCGCGCCCTTCTTGTGCTTGATTGTGGCCCATTTGGAATGGCCGGACATGAGAACCTCGGCAGGAATCGAATTACTGGCGCTGACACGCGCCTGACCTGCAGATTATACCACCGGGCGCGTCTCCTAAGCGCGCTGCTTCTGCTGCCCCCAGGCTACCGCATGAGCGCCAGCACATGCCCCGAAGTCCAAGTGGGATACTGGAGGCGTGTTCACCCTGATTAGGCCAAAAGCGGCTGAAATCAATCAGCGAGTTGCGGCCGCTGCCAAGCTACTGGCCGCCGCGCCTCCGCTGCTGTCCTTGTACGGCGGCCTTAGGCTGGCCGAGAGGCTCCCGTTGGGTTTCGCGCATGACTGCAGGCGATCAAGCATCGGCGTGGGAGGCGCAGCCTTCGCTGCAGCAAAGGCCGCCTTCACACATTGGGTGATGTTCGACCTGGGTTGGGTGCGTGTTGCGAATCCTGAGGCATCGATCGCACCGGGCCAGATTGTTGCAATTGAGGCGCATACGCTTGGGCTCTGCACACTCAATTTGAGCCGCATTCTCACAACAATCGATAGCACGACACAGTTTGGTTTCCTTTATGCGACCACGGCATTGCATGTGGAAGAGGGCGAGGAGCGCTTTCTACTGGAATTCGACCCCTCCAGCGGCGATCTCTGGTACGAAGTTGAGGCCGTATCCCGGCCCAAGGCTGTTTTTGCCCGACTCGGATTCCCAATCACCCGAGCCTTTCAGCACAGGTTTTCGCGGGATTCCCACCGGCGTATGCGCGCCGAGGCTCTTGCCGTGAGCGTCACATCTTAGCTAAGATGATGCTAGCTAACTTCCCGGGAGGTTCCCCATGGAGGCGACCATGCATGAAGCGAAGACCCAGCTCTCCAAGCTCGTGGAGCGCGCGCTGGCCGGGGAAGAAGTCATTCTGACGCACGGCCGGAATCGCGTCCCGGTAGTGATGCTTGTGCCAGTAAAGGCCCCAAACTTGCGCGAACGCCCCATCGGACTCTACAAGGGCCAAATCGAAATTGGGCCGGAGTTCTTTGAGCCATTGCCGGAAGAAGAGCTTGCGGCGTGGGAAAGTGCCGCGAATGACGACCTCCTTCTGGGCTCCAAATGAGGCTCCTGCTCGACACCCATACCATCGTTTGGGTCATGAATGGCGACCGGAGGCTTTCATCTGCGGCCCGGGCCGCCATCGCGTTGCCTTTGAATTCTGCTTTTGCGTCCGCGGCTTCGGTCTGGGAAGCCGCTACCAAATTCCGCCTCGGCAAATTTCCTGAGGCCACTCTTCTGGTCGACGATCCCCGCAAGATTCTTGGGTCACTGGAAATAGACCTGCTTTCAGTTTCGCTCGAACATGCGCGCCTGGCGGGCTCGCTGGTTCATGCTCACAAAGACCCGTTTGATCGTATGCTGGCCGCTCAGGCACTGCTGGAGAGCTTGACCCTGGTCAGCATCGATCCCATCTTCGACGAGTTTGCCGTCAGCCGGCTCTGGTAGTCCCAACTGACGGCGGCTGAGGCTGATTTACGCGCCAAAGCGCGAGGGCCGGCGAGCAGCCGGTTATTCCGCAAGTGGTAAGCACAAAAGTACCCCCCAGTGTAATCAAAAAGATACACGCTTTTTCATCGGAAACTGATACCCTGAATACATGAAGTTTGGGGTCTTGGTCTTTCCCGGTTCCAATTGTGACCACGATACCTTCCACGTGATTGCCGAAGTGGCTCACCAGCCCGTGACCTTCCTGTGGCACGACTCGGACAATCTGGCTGGCGTGGATGCGGTGCTTGTGCCGGGCGGGTTTGCTTACGGCGATTACCTGCGCACCGGCGCCATTGCACGCTTTTCTCCGGTCATGCAGGCTGTACAGCGGTTTGCCGCCGAGGGCGGCCTAGTGCTGGGCATCTGCAACGGCTTCCAGATTCTGACCGAAGCCGGCCTGCTGCCAGGCGCGCTCATGCGCAATGCTGGCCTGAAGTACATCTGCAAGCAGGTTCACCTTCGCGCGGAGACTGCCGATAGTCCCTTTACCAACCAGCTGGCCAAAGGAGATGTCCTCCAGATTCCGATAGGCCACATGGAGGGTAACTATTTTTGCACCCAAGATGAGTTGCACGCGCTGGAGGCTGAAGACCGGATCGCCTTCCGCTACGCCACCCCGCAGGGTGAAGTGACGCCGGAGGCCAACCCCAACGGGTCTTTAAGCAATATCGCCGGAATCCTGAACGCAAAACGCAACGTACTGGGGATGATGCCCCACCCCGATCGGTCCAGCGAAGCCTTGCTTGGATCATCTGACGGATGGAAGATTTTCGCTTCCATGGTTGAAGCACTGGCGGCCCACTGAAGTTCTTGTCGTAACCCGAGGAACCCCAGGTTCAAGAATGATTGATATCCATCACCATCTTATTTACGGCGTCGACGACGGGTCGCCCGACCTGGCAACCTCCCTGGCCATGGCCAGAGAGGCCGCGGCCGAGGGCGTCACCCACATCGTCTGTACACCCCACGCCAGCGACGCCTATCCCTATCAGACAGAAATGAACCTGGAGCGGCTGGAGGAGTTGCGCCGGCTGCTCCAGGACGAAGTTCAGCTCTCTCTTGGGTGCGATTTGCACCTCAACGGCGAGAACATTCTCGACGCCATCGACCACGCACCCCGCTACTCGATCGACGGCAAGGGCTACCTGCTCATCGAATTCCCCGACATGGTGATTCCTCCACAGTTGACGGATGCCATGCGCCGGCTGCAGGAACAAGGCTACACGCTGATCATTACCCATCCTGAGCGCAACCGGGTGCTGCAGCAGAAGCCCGATATGCTGGCCGACTGGATGCGCGCCGGATGCCTGATTCAGGTCACTGCGGGCTCTCTCTACGGCCGCTTCGGCAACGTTGCGGAAGCTTTGTCGAACGAACTGCTCGACCGTGGCTGGATTCACTTTCTGGCTACCGACGCCCACAATCCCAAGTGGCGTCCGCCGCACCTGAAGAAGGCGTTTGACTACGTGAGCCACAAGGCCGGCATAGAGACCGCGCGCCGCCTGTGTACCAGCAATCCGCAAGCTGCTTTGCAAGGCGTGCTGTTTCCTGAACAGCCGGAACCGGTCGGCCTTTGGGACCGTGTGCCGCTGAAGTTCGATCCCAGCCGGTTCCGATCCAGTTCCAAAGCCTCCTCACGAAAGACGGGCGTTCCCAAGCCGGAAAAGGACGACGTGCAGGCGAGTGCGAGAGGTTTCTGGGACCGGCTCTTTGCGCGCTAGTCCCTGCTGCGGCGAGCAAGACCGGGTCTAAGCCAGCCCCAGGCCGCCATCGACAGCCAGAATCTGCCCGGTGATGAACTTTGGTCCGGTTGCAAAGAAAAGCACAGCCTGGGCCACGTCCTGGGCTGTCCCGTTGCGCTGCATCGGCGTCCGTGCTGCAAGGCGCTCGCCGGCTTCCATCGCCTCATTTTCCAGCTCAATCCTGCCGGGCGCCACGCAGTTCACGCTCACCTCGGGGGCAAACGCACGAGCCATGGTCTGGGTGAGCATGTGCAGCGCGGCCTTCGATCCGCAGTAGTGAGCATGGCCGGGCCAGGCGCGCATGCCTCCCAGCGAGCCGATGTTCACGATCCTTCCCTGGGCTGCGCGCAGTGCCGGCAGGGCCTCCCGCGCTACCAGGAACGGCCCGCGGGCATTGGTTTCGAAGACGGCGTCCCAGGCTTCCAGGGTGATCTGCTCCAGCGGGGCTGACTCGAACACAGCCGCGTTGTTCACCAGGACATCCAGTCGGCCGAACTTGCTCAGAACGCGCGCAACGGCCGCCTGAACCGAGTCCTCCGAACGCACATCGCACTCCACCGCCTGCGAGCGGACGCCGAGCGATGCAATCTCCTCCGCCGTATTGACAACTTCAGCTTGAGATTGGCGATAAGTAATCGTCACATCCGCGCCGGCCCGCGCAAATGCCAGAGCGATCTCCCGGCCGATGCGCCGTGCGCCGCCGGTAACCAGGACCGATCTTCCGCTCAGGGTAAGGTTTGGCATCGCAGGTCGCTCAAGGTTCGCAAACAGGAAAAAGACGGCCCGCGCCTGCTGCTCTAGTTTGTCTGTGGCTGGCTGGACGGTGCGGCTGGAGCATCGGGCTTGGCCGGAGGCGGCGTGGACTCAGGCGCCGTGACCTTGCTCTTGCCGTCTTGCACAACCGTAGGATGGTCCTTGTAGATGGAGTACTGCTCGCCCGGCCGCAGCATCCGAATCTGAATCCCCAACTCCGCCTTGTCGATCTTGTAGTCCTCGCCGAAGGTCTGGAAGCCGCGTGCGATCACCTGCAGACGCACCGTATCGCCAATCGGCAGCACATCGATGATCGTCTTGCCATCTTCGTTGGTCTTCTGCTCCATGTTGCCTTCGTCCTTCTCGCCCACCATGGGATGGAAGATAACCGAGGCATTCTCAATTGGCTTGCCGTTCACATCCTTGAGAACGGTGACCTCGATGCGCGCGGTTGGCGGCGGCGCCTTGTACTTCCGGCCACGCTTGGCGGGGGCATCCTGGCCCTGGGCGGCAACAGCAAAAGCGGCCAGGCCGAACCCGGCCACGAAGACGGCGAGAAGAAAGATTGTGCGGCGCACCATAGGCATCATTGTAAATGGTTGGACGCATCGGAGGACAATGGGCAAGCAAGCGGGGGCCGGAAGGGCAATCGCATTTGAATCGTTGAAGAGTACGGGCTCAAGCCCGTACCCTTCAATCCTCGCTCTTGTTTCAAATGCAATTGCCCTGCGCCTACCGGGCTATTTCAGATAATCGAGCAGGGATTGAGGCACTACCTTGGCTGCAGCTGCCAGCACCGCACTGTTGACTAGCTCGGCTCGAGAGAGGTTTGTAGCTGCATCGGCTAGATTGGCTCCCACAAGCGAGGTCTGTTGGCTTGTCAGCGTCAGAGTTTCCTGGCCAAGATAGCTCTCCTGA
>Ga0302319_10002526_pt1 | contig 39397 bp, 20 predicted proteins | sample Bog_T0_2_FD_203319 | JGI IMG/M metagenome (GOLD analysis project Ga0302319, IMG submission 203319) | Peat permafrost microbial communities from Stordalen Mire near Abisko, Sweden - Bog_T0_2 | ecosystem: Environmental > Terrestrial > Soil > Wetlands > Peat | place: Sweden: Abisko, Stordalen Mire... | reverse complement strand
AGTATGCGTTGTAGGTCGGCAACTGCTCGGACTTCTGGTTGGAGGTGGGATCAATGGCCAGCACCGGCTCATCCAGCTTGGCGGTGAACTTGGTGGGGCCCAGCAGCTCCAGCTTGCGCGACTTCGGCGTCGGAAAGAGCGCTTCGAACTGCTCGATCTTCGCGTCCAGGCCGTAGGACTTCATCTGCGCCACCAGCCACTCGGCGTTGTCCTTGTCATAGGGTGAGCCCACATGGTGCGGGCGGGCGGAGAGCCGCCGCATATTCTCGCGCAGGCGTGCCTGGTCCGGGATGGCGCGCAACTTCTGCTCCCACTGCACCTCGGTGGCGGAGTGCTCCGCAGTGTAGCCGCGCAGAGGCGCGGGTGCGGGCGGCTCGACCGCATACGCGGCCATGGAGACGGACAACAGGCAGACAGTGAGTTTACGCATGGCAGGACTCCTCGTAGGTCTTCCAACAGCTGTTCAGCAGATGAGGTTCAAAGGACTACTTCAACAACGAGAGCGCAATCAGCAGAGCATTCTGCGGACCCTTCCACGCGTCCGTCACGTCGTCGGCTTCACCGAGGGAGTGCGCGCCGGAGTCCTTGCCGCCGCCGCCGATGGTAATCGCCGGAATGCCCAGATGCATGGGAACGTTCGAGTCTGACGAACCCTCGCCATAGCTCGCCTTGCCAAATCCGAGCGCCGCAATCGACGCCGCCGCCGTCTGGCAGATCGGCGAGTTCGGATCGGTCTCTCCCGGAGGCCGTACGCCCAGCGTCTCAAACTTCACCGTCAGCTTGCCCTTGTTGTTCCAGCGGGCGTTCTCTTCGTCGAGCCCCTGCTGCACCGCTGCCTTGAACTTCGCGTCTACCGCGTCCAGCGCGTGGATGTCGCCCGAGCGCTCGTCGAACTCAAACCACGCCTCATACGGAATGGCGTTGACGGACGTTCCGCCTCCCACCACTCCCTCATTGAAGGTGGTCTTGGGATTGGTGGGCACCTGGATGGCATCTATGTGCGCCACGGCGCGGCCCAGCGCGCCAATCGGGTTCGCAAGCCCGAAGGCGCCGAAGCTGTGGCCGCCGGGGCCGTTGAACGTGACCTTATAGCGGTAGCTGCCCACGCCGGAGTTGGTAAGGCGGTCCACGCCGCCCGGCTCAATGGAGATGAAGTCGTCGATCTCTCCTTTGATCGACGCTCCGAAGAGCTCCTTCATGCCGCGCAGATCGCCCAACCCCTCTTCGCCGACATCCGCGACAAAGGTCATGGAGCCTGTGGTCTTGAGGTGCTCCTCATTCATCGCGTGGATGACGGAGAGCAGCGCGGCCAGCCCGCGGCAGTCGTCGCCGATGCCCGGCCCCTTCAGCAGATTGCCAGTCCGCGTGACATGTACGTCCGTGCCCTCCGGGAAGACGGTGTCCAGATGCGCGGCCATCACCAGATGCGGGTGCGGCTGCGCGCCGGGGCGATCGCCGATCACGTTACCAGCCTTGTCGATGCGCACATTCAGTAGCCCCGCCTCACTGAATAGTCTGGCCAGATCCTTGCCACGCACATCCTCTTTGAACGGCGGCGCAGGAATCTCGCAGAGGCGGACCTGTTCGTCGACGAAGTGTGGCTCCGAGTACCGGATGACGTGCATGGCCTGCTGCACGGCGGGCTTGGAAAGAATCTCCATCGGCGTCTGCGCCCCTGCCACGCCTGCCGCGCTAACGGCCACCGCCATCAGGCCTGTCCGTATGTAACGAAAAACGAACGAACGACCTTCCCTATGCGAGTCGACGCGGACAAAAGGCATACATGCTCCGGGGCCCATGCGGGCAGTTGCATCTGTGGCTGTACCATCGGTTGTAATATCGGGAATCTACAGTGTCAACTTTTCAACGTCGCGCAACCGTGCTAGCCGCCGCGCGTCCCGGGCCACCGTCGTCACCGGATTTCGAATGCTCGCTGTTCACTCTGCCACTCGAAGGGACACCGCTCATGAAGACGCGCCTGCTCGCTCTGCTCGTCCTCTCCTCCACTGTGCTCGCCACGGCAGCGCACGCCGCCGACCCCGCGCCCAAGGTCCTCTATATCCGGTGCGGCAAACTGATGACCTCCGCCGACGCGCCGCTCAAGGGCCCCACCACGCTCATCGTCACGGACGGCCACATCACTGCCATCGGCGACAACCTGCCCGTGCCCGACGGTGCACAGCAGCTCGACTACTCCGCCTACACGGTCGTTCCGGGCTTTATTGATTCGCACATCCATCTCTGGACGGGCGCGGGCAACCCATCCTATGGCCTGCAGACCCTGCGCGCGCAGAAGGCCGTGGCCTACGCGCTGAACTCCGGCATCGTTGGCGTCCGCGTCCTCGGTACGGACGGCTTTATCGACGTCGCACTTGCCGACGCAGTGGATGAAGGCACCATCCTCGGTCCGCACATTCTTCCCGCTGGCCATCCTCTTTCCATCCCTGCAGGGCATACTGACCACTTCACCTACCCCGCCACTCTCGACCTGGACGCCTACTACACACCGCTGCAAGGCTTCATCAACTCCCCCGCCGATGCGGAGAAGGCCGTGCATCTTCAGATCAAGTACGGCGCCAAGGTGATCAAGATCATGGCCTCCGGCGGCGTCGGATCCCCGCTCGACTCCCCCACAGCCGAACAGATCTCCCCGGAAGAGATGGCCGTGATCTGTGAGCAGGCCCATATGGCCCACCTCAAGGTCTCAGCGCACGACGAAAATGCCAAGACCATCCTGGACGCCCTGCATGCCGGCGTGGACTCCATTGAGCACGGCTCCGAACTGACCCCCGAGGCCGTGGAGTATATGAAGGCCCATCACGTCTGGTGGGACCCCACCGTGTTTGTCGTCGACAACATCGTCCTCGGCGGCGACCACGGACCAACGTACCGCATCGCGAAGGGTAAGGCGCTCGCCGCCAAGCACTTTGCCAGCCTCAAGCTCGGCCTCACGAGCGGTCTGGCTCCGCAGATGGCCGCGGGCTCTGACATGCAATACGAACCCGGCACCGGCACCGTCCTTGACGAGATGATCACCATGGTGAAGTACGGTGCCACGCCCAAGCAGGCGCTCATCGCCGCCACCATCAACGGCGCGCTGCTCGCTGGCTGGGACGACCTGGGCTCCCTCGCCGTCGGCAAGGAGGCCAGCTTCGTCGCGCTCGACGGCGACCCCACCCAGGACATCGCCGCCGTCAAGAAGACCAAAGCCGTCATCTTCAAAGGCAAAGTCGTCCCTTCCACGCATCCTTAGCCGCTGCTTGTCTCTCCAAATGCCATCCTACAAAGGACCGCCATGAAAACCCTCCGCTCCCTGCCCGTCCTCGCCTTTTCCCTCAGCGCCTTCGCCGCGCACGCCCAGTCCACGCCCACCGCACATCAGCAGGTTCTACAGTACGTGGACCAGGGCGCAGCCAACTGGAAGCAAGTCTCCCGGCAGATATGGGACTATGCCGAGCTCGGCTACCATGAGAACAAGAGCTCCACGCTGCTGCAGACGCAGTTGAAAGCCGCCGGATTCAACATCCAATCCGGCGTCGCCGACGAGCCCACGGCCTTCATCGCCAGCTACGGCTCCGGCAAGCCGGTCATCGCGATCCTCGCCGAGTTCGATGCTCTGCCCGGGCTGTCGCAGCAGAGCTCGCCTGACCGCGACCCGGTGGTCGCCGGCGCACCTGGACACGGCTGCGGACACAACCTGCTCGGCTCCGGAGCTGCATTGGCCGCTGTCGCCGTCAAACGTTACATGGAAGCCAACCACATCGCCGGCACGCTGCGTCTCTATGGCACGCCCGCCGAAGAGGGTGGATCCGGCAAGGTCTACATGGTGCGCGACGGCCTCTTCAAGGACGTGGATGTGGTGCTTCACTGGCATCCCGGCGACCGCAACTCCATCATCAACGGCGGCCTGCTGGCTGTAGACTCGGCGAAGTTCACCTTCCACGGCATTGCTGCGCACGCGGCTATGGCCCCGGAGCGGGGCCGCTCCGCGCTGGACGCCGTGATGCTGATGGGAACTGGCATTGAGTTTATGCGTGAGCACGTGCCCAGCAACTCGCGCATCCACTACATCATCACCAAGGGAGGCGTCGCCCCCAACGTAGTCCCTGACCTGGCCCAGATGGACTTGATGGCGCGCAACCCCTCCAACACCACGCTTACCGGCATCTGGGACCGCATCCTCAAGATCGCACAGGGCGCAGCATTGATGACCGGCACCACGCTCGAGGTCACCGACATCGGCAGCGACGCCAACATCATCGGCAACGACCCGCTGGCCGCCGTCGCGCAGAAGAACCTGGAAGAGGTGGGCGGCTACACGATGGACGATACGCAAATGGCATTTGCACTGAGGCTGCAAAAGACGCTTGGCACCGACACTGTGCCGAACCTCGACCTGACCAGCATCATTGAGCCTCTGCGTCCCGTCGATCCTAACGCGCCTTCCGCCTCCACTGACGTTGGCGATGTCAGCTGGACGGTGCCCACCATCGGCTTCTCCACGGCGACCTTCGTGCCAGGCGTGGCGGCGCATACCTGGCAGGCGACGGCGTCCACCGGTATGAGCATCGGTCAGGACGGCATGATCATCGCCTCCAGAGCGCTGGCCATTACAGCCGTCGATCTGTTTGCCAACCCGGCGCTCATCGCCGCGGCCAAGGCCGACTTCGAACACAAGATGGCCGGCAAGACTTACCAGTCCCCCATCCCGGCCGGCCAGAAGCCTCTGCTGAACTATCGGACTGACTAACTCAATTTTGCTGGGAGCGCGAGAGTCTTTCGCCTTCATCCAGAGGAGTCTCTGCATACGTCTTGCGTTGAAGAGAAGTAGGGGCTCAGCCCGTCCTTTGACTGCTTCCATTGCAATGGGGACTTGATCCCCAGACGATAGCCGTGTCGCCCTGAGGAAAGAATGTTCTTGCACCCGGCAGGGCGTTGTAGTAATTTGAGGGAAATTATTTCAATTTTGCCCACCCGTTCACGTGGGTTCGCGTGTACCCACAATCCGGGATGCGCGGCAATGAAATGCGGCCCCACGATGTGCCGCTCTCCAGTCGCCTTCATGCAGGGGCCTCACGCGGGCGTGTCTTTGCGTTCGTTCTGACGTTGTCCTGAAAGCATTTGACACCTGCGGTATGCAGTGAGCTTCCTACGGTCGGGTTCCCTGCCTCACGCAATATCAGCTTCGCGCAGCAAACTTCAACCAAGAAATCATGCTCAGATCCACACAGATAAATCCTTTGTTCTAGAGGGGAAAAATCAGATGATGCAACTTCATTTACGGCGGCCGGTAGTCTTATCCATCACAGCAATTCTCCTTGCGATTCTCACCCTCGGCGCGGTCCCCGCATTCGCTCAGGGCACAACCTCCGGCACGATTACAGGTACCGTGGTTGACCCCACAGGCGCGGCCATTCCTGGTGCAACCGTTACGATCACCGACGCTTCCACCAAGCAAAAACGCACCGCCGTATCCTCGGCGGGAGGGCAGTACGTAATGGTGGATGTTCCCCCCGGCAACTACTCGATGTCGGCCATAAAAGACGGCTTCTCCGAGGATCAGATCAAGAGCATCATCGTCAGCGTGGGCACGCAGACCACCGCCAATCTCAAGATGGCCATCGGTGCGGAGAGCACGGTCGTCACCGTGGAAGCTTCAAACGCTGACCTGCAGACGCTCAATGCAGCGACGGGTACGACGGTTGACCCGGCCCTGGTCGAATCGCTCCCGTCCATCGGCCGCGACGCGGCTACCTTCATGGAGATGCAGCCGGGCGTGACGCCGGGCGGCATGGACGCCGGCACCACAGCCGACCAGACCACCTTCCAGCTCGACGGCGGCTCCGATACGTCCGACATGGACGGCACCTACACCGGCTACACCACGGCCAACACCAACTCCACCACCGGCGGCTTCATCGGCCAGGGGCCAGCGGGCGTCGTGCCCATGCCCCAGGACTCCATCGAAGAGTTCAAGGTCACCACCACCGGCCAGACCGCCGACTTCAATAACGCGGCGGGCTCTCAGTCGCAGGTCGTCACCAAGCGCGGTCGCGACCACTGGCACGGCACGGTCTACGAGTACTACCTGGACAACAGCTTTAACGCGAATTCGTGGCAGAACAACTTCCCCAGCGCGGCGGCGTCTACCTACCCGGTAAGTCCGACCACGGGGGCCAGCCTGGGCGCCACCAGTTACACCCCCAAGCCCAGCTATCACTACAGCCGTTTCGGCGTGGCAGCCGGCGGGCCCATTGCCCCCACTTACCTGGGCGGCAAGACCTACCTCTTCGCCAACTATGAAGGCTTCCGCTATCCGCTTGCGGCGACGTATGAGCGCACTGTGCCCTCCTATGCCTTCCTGCAGCAGCAGCAGCTGACCTTCGGCGGCACAACCTACAGCCAGGCGACCCTCAAGTCAGATGACCCCCGCGGCGTAGGCATGCCCGCGACGATCAATACGTTCTATAACACCCAGCTTCCGGTGGCACCTGCCTCGAACGCCGGATCGGTCGGATTTACCGGCAAGACCTACGGCGGCACCTTTGATCAGAGCTGCGGCGCGCTCAGCACATCCTACTGCGACGGCATCAATACCATCGGCTTCAGGGCCAACATCAACACGCCGCAGACCAGCAACTTCCTGGCCACACGCCTGGACCACGACTTCGGCGCCAAGTGGCATCTGATGGGCAGCTATCGCTACTACAACTTCCAGAACCTGACCAGCAACCAGGTGGACATCGGCGGCGGGCTTCCCGGTGACACAGTGGGAACCCCGAAGGCTGTTGCGCCCCGTCCGCAGCAGCCCTGGTTCCTCGTCATCGGCCTTACCACGAACGTCAGTTCGTCCCTCACCAACGACTTCCACTACAGCTTCCTGAAGAATTTCTGGCAGTGGAAGGGTGCCGGCGCGCCCCCGCAGATTACCGGAGCGGGCGGAGTCATCGAACCGCTGGGTGAGAGCAGCGCCACCACTGTCCTCGCGCCCTACAACGTGAATGCCCAGAACATCCGCACCCGTATCTGGGACGGCAAGGACACCTCCCTCAGCGATAACGTCGCCAAGCTGAAGGGCGACCACTTCATCCAGGCCGGCGGCTCGTACCAGCGTAACGCGGACTACCACCAGCGCACCGACAACGGCGCCAGCATCAACTACACGCCGACCTATCAGTTGGGCGATGCGGGCGGCGGCGGCAACGTAACCTACACGACCAACGGTACCGGTGCTGCCTGCACCCTCGGACTTGGTTGCGCGGGAGCCAATGCGAGCACCAACTATGCTCGCCTTCTCGACACCTACTACGGCATCGTGACCGATTCGCAGGTGGCGGACACCTACTCCAACGTCAACGGCAAGCTATCGCTGAACCCCGCTGCCACTCCGATCAGTGCCCATACCACCATCCCGTACTACAACATCTTTGCCAGTGATACCTGGCACGTGAAGCAGGGCCTGACGTTGAACTACGGTCTCGCCTATGCGATTGAGATGCCGCCTTCGGAGTCGAACGGCAACCAGGTGCAGTTTACAGACGCCTCCGGGAACCCGATTGTCCTCGACCAGTGGCTCGCCACCCGCAAGAATGCGGCGGCCGCCGGCCAGGTCTACAACCCGGAGATCGGCTTTGCACTGCTGAACAATGCACTGGGCAACCACAAGTACCTGTTCAACCCCTACTACAAGGCCCTCAGCCCGCGCCTGTCGTTCGCCTGGAACCCGAAGTTCAAGAACAAGAACCTGGCAAAGATGTTCGGCGACGGCGCGACTGTCCTCCGCGGCGGTTACAGCCGTATCTATGGCCGCCTCAACGGCTCCCCAGAGGTTCTCAATCCGCTCCTGAGCCCTGGTCTCATCCTGGGCGTGCAGTGCAAGTACGTGCAGTCGAATAACACCTGCAACAATAACGGCAACTTCACGGACACTACGGCTTATCGCTTCGGCGTGGACGGAACATCGCCGGTCCTGGCTTCCGCTCCCCCGCCCACAACCCTGACGCAGCCCTACCATCCTGGCGTGGACGGTCCGGGCGTCTCCATCGCCTCCCCGCTCGATCCGTCGCTACGGCCGAACGATGTGGACACCTTCAACGTCTCCATCCAGCGCCAGGTCAACCGCAGGATGCTTCTGGAGGTCGGCTACATCGGTCGTCTGATCCACAACGAGTACGTTATGAAGAACCCCAACCAGGTTCCGTACAACATGTCGTACGGCGGGCAGACGTTTGAATCCGCTTACGTTGCATTGGAGACGGCGCTCGGTTGCACTGTCTCCTCCTCGCTGTGTCAGAAGAGTGTCGCTCCGACCGGCGCAGCGGTCACGCCACAGCCGTTCTTTGAAGCAGCGCTGGGCGGCCCCACTTCCGCCTTCTGCGCAACTTCGACAAGCTGCACGGCTGCGCTGCTGGCCAATTCCACCTATCTGGGCTACTTCCGCGCGCAGAAGGTCTTCAACATCTGGCAGGGTCTGGATAACAACACGGCGGGCGCCTCGGCTTCAACCAAGAACCCGCAGTTCATCTTCCCGCGCAGCCTGATGGGAACGGCGATCACCAGCCCTGCAAATGCCGCTTACGGCGCTGCAGGTCAGGTCGTCACCGGCTTGAGCATCGCGTTGCCGGATGCTTACAGCAACTATAACGGCGGCTATGTCTCCTTCAAGGTGAGCAGCTGGCACGGCCTCACTGCGCAGGAGAACCTCACCTTCTCCAAGGCCCTGGGTATCGGCGCTTACAACCAGTACTCCAGCTCCATCACGGCGGAGGACTCCTACAACCTGAAGCAGCAGTACGGCGTTCAGTCCTTCAACCAGAAGGTCATCTTCAACACCTTCCTGGTGTATGAGACTCCCTGGTACAAGGACCAGGTAGGCATCGCCGGCCGTCTGCTCGGAGGCTGGACGATCTCGCCGGTCATCGTGGCCGGTACGGGCCAGCCCCTGCAGTGCTCCAGCTTCAACTCCGGCCAGAACTTCGGCGGTGAGGATGGCGCCACCTTCACCGACCAGGAGAACTGCGTCTTCACCTCCACCTACACCGGCGGCTACCACACACACCGCGGTATCTACGGCAGCAACGATAGCAGCGCTGGCGTCGGCACTCCAATCCCCGTGGGCACCAGCGTGCATGGCGGTAATTCTTCGGCGGCCGTCAACATGTTCTCCAACCCGGCTTCGGTGTACGCCAACACGCGTCCCCCGATTCTTGGCCTCGATGCTCGTAACAGCGGCTACGGCCCCATCAGCGGCCTCGGCTACCTCAACATGGACGCCAGCATCCGCAAGCGGCTGCGGGTTTGGGAGACAGGCAGCCTGGAGTTTTCAGGAACGTTCTTCAACGTCATGAATCACAATGACTTCTCCAACCCGAGCCTCTCCATCAACAGCGCCAGCTCCTTCGGTGTGACCAAGACCCAGGGCAATAGCCCACGCCAGATCGAGATGGGTGTTCGCGTCAACTACTAATCTCAACCGGGCTGCGAGAGCAGCATCTTCTAACCAAGCGGCGCCGAGGGAATCCCCCACGGCGCCGCTTTTCTGTGTGCATACGGAGAGCCATCCAGAGCGAGCATCCTCGCTGTGGATCTTCACATTGGCCTGGTCCCAGAAAAGCCGCGATCCTATTGCGGAATCCATCGAGAGCGGTGATCTCCCTGTGCCAACCAGCGCGATGGATACTGTGCGCTCTTGCTGAGTCTCGTTCTTGACACCTCGCTCAAAGAGTGTGCTGAGCACAATTGCTCAGCATTGCGGTTGACAAGCGCCGATACTTTTCCAAAGTCAGAGTTGGGCAACGTTCGCTGCTGGTCGTGCTCGGCGGCTCAAAACGAAAACTTCAATCATCGGACCAGAAGCCTTAGGACAGGAATCGACTTCCGCATCTCTTATGGTGACTGCACGTGAAACTTAAGCTCCATATAGTCGCAGTTCTGGTTCTGACGGGCGGATGCGGGGTTGCGGTAATTGCCCAGGCGCCGCCCGCGAATCAACTGCACCCGGCAACCCAAAAGGCAAGCACCGCGCACAATGGCTTTGCCGGTGATGAGAGCTGCGCTCTCTGCCATAGCGACGTCGCCACTAAATTTGCGCACAATCCGCACTCGGCGCTGACCTTGATGCACGGCCGCGCAGGCTTTACCTGCGAGAGCTGCCACGGACCCGGACAGGCCCACGTGGAGTCCGGTGGAGACGTGACCAAGATTGTGCAAATGGGCAAACTCACACCCAAGCAGGTGGATGCCACTTGCCTGGGTTGCCACGCCGGTGCGCACCCTAACTTTGAACGCTCGCCGCATGCCAGGGCAGGTATCGGTTGCACCAGTTGCCACAGTGTTCACAGTCCGGAGAGTGAGGCCCAACTACTTAAGGTAGCCCAGCCCCTGCTTTGCTATCAGTGCCACACAGATATCAAGCCGGCATTTTCCGCGCCTTTCCATCACAAGGTAAATGAGGGGCTTGTGCAGTGCAGCGACTGCCATGACGTTCACGGAACCTTTGGCAACAACAATATCAGGTCCACCGCCGATCAGAATGCGATCTGCACAAAGTGCCACACAGAGACCCGAGGACCGTTCGTGTTTGAACATGCAGCGGTGAAAGCCGAAGGCTGCCTGGCCTGCCATACACCGCATGGCTCTCAGAATGCACGGCTATTGAATGTTCCCAATATCAATCAGCTGTGCAACCAGTGCCATAGTCCAGTCTCTGCCGGAACGGTTCATGGCATGAATGCCGGTTCGGCGGAAGTTACGCCGTGCATCAGCTGCCACACCATGATTCACGGCTCAAATATCAATCCAGCCTTCATAAGATAGTGCAGCCCGAACGGGACAATGCGGCAAATGAATCCGCCGAAACCTATGTTCGATTAAACACCGCTTCACCGTAGACGAGGCATGAGATGACGAAGATCGACTGGTTTTCTCGGGTGCCCAAGGAACAGATCTCGCGCTTAGGATGCGCGTGGATCGCGGGGAGCATTGTTATCGCGACGCTGCTACTGAGTATCCGATTTACGGCAGCCCAAACTCCCGCCCTGGCTAAACCTGCTCCGGCAGCACCTGAGGTGAACGTGACGGCGGCCCCGGATCAGACGGTGGAAAACAGGTATTTGATTCACCAGACAGCCGATCTGGGTGGTCATATCGTCGGTGTCTCGGGCAGCGGAGCGATGTATGACACACTGGTCAATCTTCACTCCGGACCGCGGGTTCTCGGCCAGACTCTTACGATGCACGCAGTTCCAGGCACCAAGCACTCCCTAATGGACTCTCTCACTGCCTTCAGCAGCGGCTTCGGTGGTGACCCCAACAACTTTGCCAAGCTGGACTTCTCCAAGGGCAAGCTCTACGAGTTCAATGGCATGTTCCGCCGCGACCGCCAGTACTTTGACTACGACCTGTTGGGCAATCCGAGTATTCCGTCCGGGATTGTGATCCCCTATGGCGTGGTCGCCGGTGTGCCGACCACTGCATCACTGTCATTTCCGCAGGTCAATCAATCGCCTGTGATGTTCAACACCGTGCGCAGGATGACGGATACCAGTCTGACCATCCTGCCGCTTTCTAAGCTGTCCTTCCGGATTAGCTACTCACAGAACATTTTTCAGGGTCCGAGCCTGAGCCCAGGCTACGACATCGGCAAGTCTGATTTGTTGCTCGAGGAGTACCAACGCAACAGCACAGATGACTTCCTGGGTGCGATCCATTGGAAGCCCTTTCAGTTCACAACGATCACCTTTGAAGAGCAGGTGGACCACTACAAGGCAGACTCCTACTTTACGGTTGCACCGACTCAGTTCAACGTGCAGGAGGCTGATGGAACGCCTGCCGCGCTTGGCAATTGGGACGCTACGTCTTCCCCCTATCCGATTGCGGCCTGCAACACTGCAAGTATGGGTAGCGCCTACACCAACGCTACCAACTACACCATGCTGTCAGCTCCGCAGACCGCCGGCGGCCGGCCGATCATCAATCCAGCGTGCGATGTCACTACGAGCTACCTTCGATCCCAGCCAACGCGGATTATCTACCCTACAGAAAGCATTCTGTTCCAGAGCACCAGCATCAAGAACGTCGCCACCAACGGCGACTTCCGCTACACGATATCGAATAGCAATCTCGCCAATTACTATGAGAACTTCCGGGGCCTGGATACTGCGATCCGTAGCGTCACGTTTTCCGGCAACGCGACTGCCCAGCGCAGAATGGTGAGCTTTGACTACGGCATCACCTGGCAGGCAACTAAGACGATCAGCCTATCCGAGCAGGTTGACTTCTCAAATCTTCATCAGCCCGGCTATGCGAACATCACTCCAGGTATTACTCAAAATACGCCAACCACGGCAGGCAATGAGACCATCAACTACGCGGGGCCGCTGCTCGCGGGAGCCAGCTACAGTGTTTCGGGCAATCCCACCGGTACTCCGCTGTATGCATACTTCGGACAGAAGACCCTAACAAACAATGCGACCGTAAGTTGGGATGCATCGTCTCAAGCCACGCTCTCGCTGACCTATCGCTACCGGACGCATACCATCATTCAGACCAGCGGGACCGGTCCAACCAGCAACCTTATCGGTATAGACGAGAATGGCGGAATCCTCAACGTCGCATATCGTCCCACGTCGCAGTGGAGCGTGAGCGGTACTCTCGGCGTGCTCTATGACGACAACGCACTGACCCCGGTGGAACCGCGGCAGACGAAGCACTACAGATTCCACACCAGGTACAAGCCAAAGCACTGGGCAACGGTGTCTGGTTCCTTCAACGACCTGGAGCGGCACAACAACACGAACAACACAGGCGTTACGCCCATCGACGGTCCGCTCGGGCATGTCGAACACAGTCGCAATCTAGGTGTGGGTCTTACGTTAGCACCGAACGAGCATTATGGGTTCGATGTGAACTACAACTACTCCGACATATATACATCAACGAATGTTTGCTATCTGAACGGCGCGGCCGCGACGTTGCCCGGGACTGCCTCCACCACAAGCGGTGGCGCAGCGAATTTATGTCCGGGAGTATTTGTGAGGGGATCGACAACGGTGCTCTCCGACTGGGGGCCAACGAAGGACTTCATGGATGCACCCACGCAGTATGCATCCGTTGGGGCAACCTACTCACCGAATAAGAAACTCCGTACCGCTGCGGGATACCGAATCAGCTCAGTGAGCGGTAACCAGTTCTTCGCAGATGCGCAACAGGTCAATGGCTCGCTGCAGTCTGCATATCAGTCTCCATATTTTAATGTTGCCTGGACGATCCATCCAGGATTGATCTGGCGAGCAGAGTACAACTACTACGGCTACGGGGAGGGCGGGCCGTCCGGCCCACAGTTCTGCAGCACGTCCACGAGCTTGACCTCGGCTGTTGTTCCCTGCACCTCACTTGCCGCTCAGACAGGGTTGACGGAGCCATCTTCTGGTCTCACCGCTCCCCGAAACACGCATGCCAACATCCTTACCCTCGCGATGCACTACGAGTTCTAGTCGCAAACCAAAATGAACGCCAACAACTCAACAGGAGAAAGAATCGTGAAGACATTATCCAAAGCAGTATTACTCACCGTCCTGGCCATATCGGCAACGGGAGCCCAGGCGCAGGGTGCGGACACTTATAAGGCCAAGTGCCAGATGTGCCATGGCGCAGACGGATCGGCGAGCACACCGGCGGGAAAAGCAATGAAGGTGCCCGCTCTGGCGACGTTCGTGAAAATGTCAGAGTCGGACTTGATTGCCATCGTAAAGAGTGGAAAGGGAAAGATGCCAGCCTATTCAGGCAAGCTGACCGATCCGCAGATCAAAGACGTTACGACCTACATGCTCTCACTGAAGTAAGCGAGGGACGATGGCAAATCTCGATGAATTCAAGAGGAATCGGGTTCGCCCGTTTCTCTTCTATGGCAACAACCGCATCAGCCTCATCGGCGGAGCGCTGACCAGCGCCTCCGCTATGGTGTTGATCGGCTTCTGGGTCATTGACGTCTTCGGGCACAGCGGCTCAGAGAATCCCTACCTTGGGATCATCATTGACCTCTGTCTTCCGGGTCTGTTCATTCTTGGTCTACTGCTGATTCCGGTAGGCATCTGGTTCCGGCAGCGGCGACTGCATGCGGCGGGTCAGGTTCCGTCCGTCTTTCCGGAGATCGATCTCCACGACCCCGTTTTTCGCCATGGCATTGAGTATGTAGTGGTTGCCACATTCATCAACTTTGTCATTGTAGGAACAGCTACCTACCGTGGCGTGGCGTACATGGATACTCCATCCTTTTGCGGCCAATCATGCCACGTGATGCGTCCGGAGTGGACGCAGTATCACGTTTCCTCACATGCTGACGTACCATGCACGTCCTGCCACATCGCCCCCGGTCTCTCGGGCTTCGTTCATGCCAAGGTCAACGGCACCAAACAGCTCGCCATGGTCGTGTTCCAGGACTACTCGCGACCAATCCTGTCGGGCGATAAGATTCCCGCGGCTAGCCTCACCTGTTTGAACTGCCATAACCCAAAGGCGCCTATCGGCGACAAACTTCTGGTGGAGACTCACTTTGGCGATGACCAGAATAGTTCGATGACCAGCACCATCGCACTATTGCATGTAGGCGGAAGCGATGCATTCGGGCATCTCAGCGGAATTCACGGCGCCCATATGAGCCATATCGAATATGTGCCTACGGACAGCACCCGCCAGACCATCCCCTGGGTCTCCAAGACCAATGACGATGGTTCTATTTCTGAATTTGTCTCGACAGATGCAAAGGCCCCTCCGGTCGGCCAACGCCACGTCATGGACTGCATCGATTGCCACAACCGCGCGGCACATTCTTTCGACACCGCAGAGCAAGCCCTGAACAAGGACATGGCCGCCGGCAGTCCAAGTGCATCGTTGCCCTTTATTCACAAGATGGGACTGGCGCTGATCAAGGCGGACTATACGTCTCCTGAGGACGCGGACACGGCGATCACCGCGGGCCTGGAGGATTATTACCGGACCCAGTATCCCTCTGTGTGGAGCGGACAGCGCGCCCAGATTGACCAGGCCGCGAAGACTCTTGCCAGAATCTACAGCCGGAACATCTTCCCATTCATGAAGATCACCTGGGGGACGCATCCCAACAATCTTGGGCATAATGATTATCCTGGTTGCTTCCGCTGCCACGACGGCAGCCACACCGCCAAGGATGGCAAGTCCATCACCAATGATTGTTCCGTCTGCCATAACCTGGTGGCTGTCGACGAAGCAAAGCCCAAGCTACTAGCCGATCTTGGCATGCAGTAGTTTCCCAATGTGGAGATTCAAAAGGCTATGGAGTTCCATGGCCTGGGTTCCATCCGTATCAAACAACCTCGGTGAGGTCTTGGACAACACCATTCCTACCATCGTCGCCAATTTGCGGACCGCGATCCACTTCACTTTCGGGCAAAGCCGGGTGTGCGATTGCGTCGGTGAAGCTCATGCGGATTCCGTGCTTCGGCCGCAGGATGACCATGGGGCGCGCTTCGATCGTCTGGCCAGAAGTCAGTGCAAAGTCATATTTTCTGAGTAGCACGCTCAGAATCATCAGAATCTGCAACATAGCGTAGTGATTGCCGATACAAACCCGCGGTCCGCCTCCGAAGGGCAGGTAGGTGAAGGGCGTGCGCAGCTTCTCGCTCCCTTTGACGAAGCGAGTGGCATCGAAGCTCTCTGGATTCTCCCAGTGGCGTGGCGCGTGGTGCGCACCATAGACGTAGACGATGACAGTCGATCCTGCGGGAATAGCGATGTCCCCGATGCTGTCGTCCGCAACGGCCATGCGGTCAATCATCCAAAACGGCGGGTAGAGGCGCAAGCTTTCCTGAATGACCTGCGTGGTGAATTCGAGCCCGGGAAGGTCTGCGTGACCCAGTGGCGCGTCGCCCAGTACGGAATCGAACTCCTGCCGCACTTTTTCGAGACAATCCGGTCGGGAACTTAACAGATAGAGAAGCCACGAAAGACTATTCGATGAGGTTTCATGCCCGGCGACCAGGAGTTGCATGCTCTCGCTGAGTACCAGCTCATCGCTCATGGCTTCGCCGTCGCTGTAACGGGCATCCATCAAGGTCTGCAGCAGGTCCTGGCCCGGCGGCTGATTGCGGCGCTGCTTGATGTACTCCATCAGAACGTCGTCAGCGCGCGCCCGCATCTCCTCGTGTTTGCGGAGTTCGCCCGAGGCGGAAAACCACGGATTCAAATAAGGCTGAATGGTTTGACGAACAATAAATTCCTGGACGGTGCAGATGGTATGGCTGACGAGATCGATATCTTCATCCTTCAGCCGGGCGCCAAACAATGAACGGGCGACCATCGCGAAGGTCATCTTCATCAGGTGTGGATAGATATCGACTGAGCCGGCCTGGACTTGTGCGTCAAAATCTCGCAGGGACTCCGTGAGGGAGTCCTGCATGATGGTGGAGAGCGCGTCCAGCAGTCTGCGATCAAAGCCCTTCTGGATCAGACGCCGCTGGGTGCGCCAGGCTTCTCCGTGGGTAGTAAGAAGACCCTTCCCCAGGAAGTGGCCCATCCGTTTGACCTGAATTTCGGATTTCTCGTAGTTCTCCGCGTTGGTCTTCAAGACATGCTGAATGACGGCGGGATCGGTCGTAACGATAGCCTCTTTCAGGCCACCCAGATAGAACCGGAATGTATCACCGAAGGCTGCGGTGTACTTCGACAAGACGTTCACGGGATTAGCGGCCATGGCGCGCGAATCCGTGAAGGAACGAAATCGTGAGACAGCAGGTATCGGTGTCGGCAATGTCAGACCTCGCTGCCTACATGGCTGTCCAGACGCTCGCTAACAACAGCGGGAGGATTCGTGAACTTTATCTGAAGAGATTGGATAGCCATAGGGAAAAGACCAGGCGCCTAAGAATAGGTTTCGTCGCCCAGTTGCTTCAAAAGTATCAGATGATGCCAGATCGCCCTGGTCATGGTGGGATGTTGGCGATAGGGAATGCCAAACTCCGCCGCGGTCTCCTGCACGATCCTGGTCAGCGGCGCATAGTGGGTGTGGCAGACGAATGGGCACAGATGGTGCGCGATGTGATGGTTGAGCCCACCGGCAAGCCAGCCTACGACCGGGTTGCCCGTCGCATAATCGGCCGTCGTAGCAAAGATGTGATAGACGTTGTTGTCGAACTCGTTGCGGCTGGAGGGGAAGTATGTGGTGTCAATGGTATGCGTGGTCTGAAACACGAGAGCGACACTCAAACCAACAATGAGATGGACCAGAAGGAACGCCCCTGCGACCAACAGAGGCGATTTCCCCAGCACCAGAATCGGCAAAATCAGCATGTAGGTGACATAGAAAGCTTTGCTCGCAAAGAGGACGGCATACTCCCGCGTGGGGTGTTTGGTGCGCTGCAGGTAATCGTGCGACGGGAAGAAAAAGCACTCAAAGTCCCGGACGAAGACATAGTCGAGAGAGAACATCGCGTACAGCAGCAGAGCATAGATGTGTTGAAACCGGTGCAGGCTAGTACGGGGCTCATGCGGCGTGAACCGAAGCAGGCCGCGCCCCGTCAGGGCGTCATCTTCACCGTGGACATTGACACACGAGTGGTGGCCTCGATGATGGAGAATGCGCCACATGTAGGAGTTGATTCCGCAAAGATCGAAGACGTAGTTCAGCGTCTTGTTGACCGACGGCACAGACGAGATGGCGTTGTGGTTGCTGTCGTGGGCGATATTCAGCAGCAGGAATGTTTGCGCGAGGCCACCCAACACGTAGAGCGCAACAAACTTCCATGAACCGGGCCTGAGCGCGTACAGGGCAATCCAACTGCCCACCAGCACGGCCAGGCCCGCAGCGATTTTGACCCACATGGTGCGGTCGGCTTTAGGCGAGATATTCTGGTCGGCAAAGAACCTGTCCAGGCGACGGCGTAAGACCTTGGGGAAGGAAGACATCCCTGCCGGGTCGTCAGCCGGCAGGCTCGGCGAGGCCTCCGATGGCACAAGATCAGCGATTTCCGGTCTAAGATTAATTACCGCTTGGGTCTCCAACGTCACCGGCTCCTCCGCCATCTTGTTGAGTGAACCCGGCTCAGGCCAGGGTGGTAGCATCGGCGGCCTGAACCACCGGCGGATATGTTGCCCGCCCGCAACGTCTCTACCGTGATGGTAGCGCGAGAACTCAGGGACAATCAAGGAAATTCGCGTTCCAGATGGCTGGAGCGGGGCCATGGTTGCTGGAAGATGTGCGGGAGAGGCGAGAATGCCAGCATGGCTTGCCGACTGTGGCAACAGGACCCATTCCCCACCGTGGTCGAGCCGGCATTTGTTCCCAGGGTCTGCCTGCACTATAATTGTGCAATACTCCGAGACTCAGCAGTACTTCATCTCACCGGGACACGGGGAGCAGCAAGACACTTCGTGGTTCTCACAGTACTGATTTTCCTATCCGCCCTGGGGGTATAGCTGATCGATTATGGCTTCGATTTTAGACCAACTAGATAAGCTGGGTGACGAACACCCGCACAAACTCCTTTATTCGTACCTTGACCTGAACGGCAATCCGCTCGAGACCTACACCTACGCCTCGTTTCTACAGCGCACGAAGGCGATCGCCGGACACCTTCGGAAGGACGGTCGCTTCGCGGCGCAGGACCGGCTCCTGCTCGCCTATCCGCCGGGGCTTGAGATGATCTGCGCATTTTTCGGCTGCGTGCGCGCCGGACTGATTCCCGTCCCTGTCTATCCACCCAGCTCTCGCGGATTCCAGAGCGCCCTGTTCAAGATGGTCCACATCGCCAAAGATTGCCAAGCGGCCGGGATTTTGACCAGCGCAGACTACCACGCCTCCCTGAAGACCAATCTCACCCGGAGCGGGGTTTCTGCATCCGGAGTGGACGTGGACTACATCTCCGGTCTTCCGTGGATTGTCACGGAAGGGTTCGTGGATACGGTTTCAGACCAGCCCTTCGTCGACACTGCAAAGATTCTGTTTCTCCAATACACCTCAGGATCCACGATGGAGCCGAAGGGTGTGATGGTCACGCACGAAAACATCCTGCAGACCTGTCCGCTGGTGATCGACCATCCTGATCCGGTCGTCGTATCGTGGCTGCCCCAGTATCATGATATGGGTCTGATCGGGTGCTACCTGTATCCCGCGCTGCGAGGCGGCACGACCTACGGCTTCGCCTCCATGGATTTCATCCAACGGCCGATCCTGTGGTTCGAAACGATCACGGCCTATCGGGCTACCGCAACCGCAGCCCCCAACTTCGCTTACGACTACTGCCTGCGCGCCGGGAGGCTATCCAAGGAGAGCCTAGAAGAGTGCGACCTGAGCTCCCTGCGTGTGCTGATGTGTGCTGCGGAACCTGTAAAAGCGGATACGTTCACACGCTTTCTGGAGACGTTTCAGCCCTACGGACTGAAGTCAGAGAGCTATTACGCCGCCTACGGGCTGGCCGAGAACACTCTGGCCGTCTCTCTCGGTGGCCGCAAGATCGTTTCGGTGAACAAGCGTGCGCTTGCGCTGGGCAAAGCGCACATGACCACCGAGGTCTCTGAGATCGACGGTGCTGCTCAGATTGTCAGTTGTGGAACTCCGCTGCCGGGTATCGACGTAAAGATCGTGGATGCGGAACAGCACGTCGCTCTGAAGCCAGGCCACATCGGTGAGATTTGGATCGCCGGAACCGGCAAGTGTCTGGGTTACTGGAACAATCCGGAGCTGACGTTGAAGCAGTTTCGTGCCCGACTGGTGGACGACAGCCCGTACGACGACGGCCACCTGCGCACCGGCGACATGGGATTCTTCCACGACGGTGAACTGTTTGTCTGCGGCCGCATCAAGGACATGATTATTCTCCGCGGGCAGAACTATTACCCGCAGGATATCGAGAACGTTGTGGAGAAGGCCTCCGGATTGATCCGGGCCCATTGCGTCGCTGCATTCCAGATTCACGAGGACAGCGAGCCTGCTCTGGCTATCGTGGCCGAAGTGAAGAATCCGAAGGCACTCCCGGATGCAAGGAAGATTGCTGCCGCAGTCCGCAGTTTTCTCAACGTGGAAGTGGCGCTGATCTCTTTCATCGCTCCTCGCGCGATGCCCAGAACCAGCTCGGGCAAGATCATGCGCCATAAGGCCAAGAACATGTGGCTGGCAGGGGAGTTTACCGTTCTCACCGAGTTCTCGCGGGAGAAGGATGCCGGCTGCGCCGAGCCCACATCCGGCGCGCAATCGTCTTTCGACGAATTGAAGGCCAGGTACAACCTCACCGGCCAGGAGTCCTACAACCTTGTCGAAGCCGGGCTGGATTCGCTGGACTTGGTTGTGTTCATGCATGAGCTCAAGGAGCTTTTGAAGGACAAGGGCGCAGAGGTGCTAGCGCGTCAGGTCGATATCGGTGTCATTCAGCGGGTCAGCGTCGCCGAGCTGTTTGGGCTCGCGGAGCAGTTGGAGCATGCGCCCGAAGAAGCGATCCTTCAGTTACGCCATGCCCTCACAGCCTTCCGTGAGGAGCAGCGCGCCGCGGAGAAGCAGATGATGAGCGACGACAGCAAGCTCGTCTTCTCACCTCCCGTACCGGCGTCTTTGCCCGAGGTGCCGGTCATGAATCACGTCCTGCTCACGGGCGGCACCGGTTTCATCGGACCGTTCCTCATCAAGAGCCTGCTGGAACAGACGCGGGCGAAGATCTATGTCCTCGTCCGGGCTTCCGACGACGATCAGGGCATGCAAAGGTTGCGGGCGGCAATGGAATCGATGGGCCATTGTCCTTCCGGGCTGATGCAGATGTTCGAGGTCCGCGTTATACCCATCTGCGGCGACCTGGGACAGCCTATGCTGGGCCTGACCCAGGAGGTCTGGGACTTCCTCGCCAGTGAGATGGATACCGTATTCCACAACGGCGCGACCGTGAACTACCTGTTCAACTACGACAGGATGCGCGACGCGAACGTGATGGGAACCAATGAGGTCTTGAGACTCGCATTCGAAGGACGGCCCAAGGAATTCAACTACGTCTCGACTACCTTCGTGTTTGGTTGGGCCGTGAAGTCAGTCCTCTATGAGACCAACTTCAACGAGGACATGGAGTTGCTTGATTTTGGATACAGCCAGTCCAAATGGGTAGCCGAGCAGGTAGTTGCAGACGCGCGCAGCCGCGGGCTTTCCACCCGCATCTTCCGCCCCGCCCTCGTCAGTCCCTCCGTTGCGGGCGGAGGCAACAACTTCGATATCGCCGTTCGCCTGGTTGCGTTCATGGTGAACCACGGCATCGGGGTGGATGCCCTGAACCAGGTGAGCTTCGTTCCAGCGGACATTGTGGCCAATAACATCGTTGCCATCTCCATGACGGCAGGGACGGCGAACAGCACGTACCATATCGTGCGCGACGACTATGCCAACATGATGGATATCACCAGCCTCATTACCAAGTTGACCGGACGGCAATTTGAGGTGTTCAGCGTGGACGATTTCGTCCCTGAGCTGATCCGGAGATGCCGCAAGGAAGATTTGCTTTTCCCGCTGCTGGACTTTCTGGTGGGCTCTGTGGAGAACATCACCGCGATGGAATTCAAACGATATGACAATTCCGCATACCAGGCGGCGCGGGATGCCTCTGCCTGGGGCATCCCAGACCCATCCCTGGAGGACACCGTCAGCGGCATTCTGAAGTTTATGCACCGCAAGGGGATCATTTCAGTTGCAGCTCGCGAGCCCAGCACCACATCCTCCCCCGCTGAGCCTCTGGCCTTCTCCGACGCATCCACCGCCACAGCCTTTTGAACACCCCATTCAGGCCGAGTGCTGGCCGGTTTCCAACGTGCCTGTGGTGGTTAGCTTGGCATGTATGACATCATGAGAGTCATGCATGTGCACCGTCTCTGGACGTCCGGGGTCGTCCTAGCCGCCGTCGTAGCGCTCCTTCCCTTTTCGTTTCACTCCGGCCGCCACCTTGAGACAGCGACACGCGTGGAAGGCAGTCAAGCGGAGAGTGTGCAGGAGGAGTTGGCCAGCCGTTTTCACTCGCCATTCGTTGACCGCGTGGTGCTGGTGATTCAAGGGCTGCCCCCCGCAGACTCCGATGATGGCGAAGCGGCACTCACCACCATCGTCGCGGATTTGAAAGACCAGCCAGGCGTATCCGGGGTCGTCTCCTACCTTGATATGCGGGATTCGGTCTTCCTGGGCAGAGGAGGCGGAACCTTCGTTATGGTTGGCCTGTCATCGGCCGGTGGGCCGGTAGAGTCGCTTGTCCCTGAGCTTCATCAGCGGGAGCATGCTCTTGAGAACCAATTACGCGACCGGTATCCGGGCGTGAAGCTCCAGCTCACGGGCGAGATTCCGCTGAACTTCGACATCCGTAAGGCGAGCGCCGACGACCTGCGCCACGGGGAAAGTCTGGTGATTCCCGCGACTCTGCTTCTGCTGCTGGTTGCCTTCGGAAGCCTATGTGCCGCCCTGATTCCCCTGGCCGTTGGCCAGCTTGCCATTGCAACAACTCTGGCGATCACCGGATTACTCGCCCAACACTTCCACTTGTCCATTCTCGTTCAAAATCTGGCAACGATGCTGGGATTAGGACTCGGGATCGACTATGCGCTTCTGATGGTCAGCCGCTTCCGGGAGGCGATCTCAGCGGGCCATAACGGATCAGCAGCCTCTCTCATAGCGGCACGTCAGGCCGGCCGCACCCTCCTGATCTCCGCATCGACCGTAGCTGTTGGGTTTCTCGCGCTACTGACGGTTCCTATCGGCGAAATCCGCTCCATCGGCGTCGCAGGATTCCTGGTGGCCGGCATCAGTGTTTTGCTGACCAATACTCTTGTGCCGACCGTGCTGGCCTGGCTGGGGCCGCGGATCGATGCCGGCCGCATGCCCTTTGCTCCCAGGCTGGATGCACAGCGGTCTGCACGAGCTGGGAAGCGCTGGAGAAAGTGGGGAAAGGGGATTGTCGCTCATCCCTGGCTTGCGTTGTCTCTGGCAGGTGCTCCCCTGCTTCTGCTCGCGTGGCAAGGCACGCGGCTGGAGACCAGTGTCCCCCAGGGGAATTGGCTTCCGCAGTCGGCGGAATCCGTACAGGCGCTGCATGCGCTGGAACATATTGACCGGGCCGGCGTCGTGTATTCGCTGCACGTCATCGTGGAACTGCCAAAGGATTCCATCGCGGAGACCGATGCGGGCTGGAACGCGCTGGACCGCTTTACCCAGCGGCTCGCGAGTGACCCGCGTAGCGCCCGCATCGTTTCTGCCACGGCGCTGACCCAGGGCGATCAGACTGCGCTGGGTGACCTGCCCGCGGACATGCAGCGGACGTTTCTCAGCAGCGACGGACATGCGGCTTACATTGAGGTGATGCCCAAGGCCTACGTCTCCCTGCACGGTCAGGTGGACTGGGTACGCGAACTCCGCAAGATTGGCGCTCCGGCCCTCACCGGAGTGCCCGGCGCAACCATGCTGATTGGCGGCATCCCAGCTCTCAATGCTGACTACCAGACGATTATCAACGACCACCTGGTGCCGGTAACGGCGATGGTTGTGGGCGCAACGCTGCTTGCCCTGCTGGCCGGCTTCCGGTCGCTGTTTGCTGCGGTCAAGGCGATCATGCTGAACCTTATCTCCGTTGCCGCCTCCTTCGGAGCCCTGGTCTTCGTCTTCCAGGACGGACACGGCAGCGGCCTGCTGGGCGTTCATGGGGGAACGGGAAGCATCTTTCCCCTGGTTCCAATCGTTGCCTTTGCCATCGTCTTCGGACTCAGCATGGACTACGAGGTCTTTCTGGTCGCGCGGGTCCTCGAAGCTAGGCGGAGCGGACTGAGTGAAATGGATGCGATCCCAGAGGGAATGGCCAGAACCGCCGGACTGATTACGAGCGCCGCCGCGATCATGATCGTGGTCTTCGCGGCATTCACCTTCGGAAGCTTCCTGGTGGTGAAGATGATCGGATTTACGCTGGCGGTCGCCGTGCTGATCGACGCGACCCTGGTTCGAATTGTGATTGGGCCTGCGCTCCTGCGTATTGCAGGCGATTGGAACTGGTGGCCTGGAGGTCTCGCTAAGTCACACAGAAAGCCTGAGATGGCGAACCGCAAATGATGCATGCCGCCCCCGCCGGTGCAGCGAATTCCGCTGCCGCTCTTGACAAGCAAGTTCCAGCATAGAAAGTGTCGGGATGCGGTGGACATCTTGACACCATGGAAATTGGGGCGCAATCGGCGGTGACTCGTATGAATTTTTTCTATCGGTGGAGATAAAGATTCAATTGGACATTCCTCAGGAATGTTCCTAAACTACGTTTCTCACCAGAAAAACAATTCCTGCTTCCACTGAAGCCTTCTACGCAGAGCTGTTGAACCAGCCTACAGAGCAGTCCCCACATTTTTTCTCTCCTACCGCTCCAGGCTGATGCTAAGACGTTCTCATTAGTTTTTGGGGCGATCCTGCTCTGCACCTGGGTGCCCTTTTTAAGGCGAAACTCGTTCTTCCAATCAGCACACTTTATTTACCGGAGGCCGGAATGAAGAGCAGCATTGTAAGAGTATTTTTGGCAGTCAGCATGCTATGTGGCATGGCCGCAGCTCAACAAACCACGATCACCGGACAGGTGTTGGACTCCCAAGGGGCCAGCATCGCGTCGGCCAACGTGGTGGCGCAGAGCGCGTCAGGGGCAACATATAAGACCGTCAGCGACAAGACAGGACACTTCCAGATTCCCGGCATTCCCGCCGCAGCCTACTCCGTTCGGGCAGAGGCCCCGGGCTTCGCTCCTTCCATTGAGAAGCTCACGGTGCTGGTTGGCCAAACGATCGATGTGAGTATGAAGCTGGCACTGGCGAGTGCCACTTCCACCGTGACTGTGACCAACGACGTGGCCGCGATCGACACGACATCGTCCCAGGTGGCAGGCAATATCGATCCCGACACCTTCGCAAAGATCCCGTTGAATGGCCGCAACTATATGGATCTGGCGACGCTCCTCCCCGGCATCCGCCGCAACGCCATCACCAACTACGCGCCACTGGGCACGCTGAATGGCGGCCGCGAGCAGTTCAACCTGGATGGCCAGCAGGTGACAGCGAACGGAGCGGACACCAGCTTTGGACAGGCGCAGTTCAGCCGCGATGCGATCTCTCAATTCCAGATCATCACCAACCAGTTCGACGCAACCCAGGGACGCACTGCACAACTAGCAATGAATCTGCAAAGTAAGTCCGGTTCCAACGCGGTCCACGGATCGGTCTTCGGTTACTTCCGCAACCAGACCTTCGATGCCGCCGATCCAATCACGAAAACAGTGCTCCCATTCTCCGATCAGCAGTACGGTGGCTCCTTTGGTGGAAAGATCATCAAGGACAAGCTTTGGTACTTTGGCTCCTATGAGGCGGAACACCGCCCCCAGGTCAGCACAACAACGCCATTGGGCTTCATTCCGCAGACCTACAACTACTCCAACACCCTTAGCAACCGCGAATATCTGGGGCGCGGCGACTACCAGCCCAGCACACGCGACCACATCTTTGCACGCTACTTCCGTTTCGACACATCGTCGCCTGATCTTCTCCCTGCCGGCAATGCTTCCATCAGCCGTCAGTACACGAACAATGTGCATCCCTACGGAATCATCGGATCGTGGACGCGCAACATCTCGCCGAACCTGGTGAACACTTTCTTTGGCGGATGGTTTTACACCAGCAACCTGAACTCGCCGCTGGTGCCGAGCATGCAGCTCACCTTCCCTCTACAGGTGATCGGGGCAGCATACAACTATCCTTCCCACCTTCCCGTCTCGGTCTTCCACTTCCGCGACGATGCTTTCTGGCTGAAGGGAAAACATAGTCTGAAGTTCGGACTGGAGTATATCCGCGAGCTGAACGACGGTTCGTTCCCCCAGAACATCCGCGGCGTTGCAACCATCAGTACCAACCCAACCAATTTTGCGACCCCCGAAACATGGGACCAGGCCTTCCCAAACCAGCTTGATCCAACCACCTGGGACTACGCGCACATCAGCCCGTATGTGACCTCGTACACGCAGGGCTTCGGCAACTTCAATACAAATATCAAGCGCAACATATTCGGCAGCTGGATTCAGGATGACTGGAAGGCCTTGCCGAAGCTGACCTTGAATCTGGGTCTCCGCTATGACAATGATCTCGGATTGATCACGGCGGGCAATGACACAATCAACGGCATTGTGACGCCGCAACACGGCAACAACGCGAACTTTGCACCGCGTTTTGGCTTCGCATACGACGCCTTCGGTACCGGCAAGACGGTGGTGCGCGGCGGCTTCGGTGTCTACTTCGCCGAGATCATTGCAAATCAGTCCATCGACGCGCAGCTCTTCAACGGTGTGCAGACAGTGCAGGCGGCCGTGGCGAGCTCGCAGTTCGGCCCCAGCTTCAACATTCTGAACCCGTTCGCCGGCCAGAACACGAGCACCTTCGTGGCCAACGCCCCAAACATCATCCAGGCGATCCAGCCGCAGGCACCGACTATCAGGACGCCGTGGTCCGGCCAGCTCTCCTTCGGTGTGCAGCAGGAGCTGCCGCTGAAGACCACAGCTTCACTCGACTTCACAGGGCTGCGGGTGCATCATGACTGGCTGCGCCATGACGACAACGTGGTGTACAGCACTGCCACCGGCTGGAACCAGACCACGACTGTCGCGCAGGGCGGAAGCTGCCCCAACCCTGCAGGCTGCATTACTGGCCATGTGCAGCCGAACTCGCACTACAGCACGATCAACCAGTTTGCTACCCCGGACGGCGTTGGCTCGCTGCTGCGCACCATGCAGGTCAGCATCCGCAAGCAAACCAGCTTTGGCTTCACCGGAATGGCCTCCTATACTTACGGTCTGGAGAAAGACAACTCCAATGGCCCCTTCACGTACGCCTCCAATCCCTACAATATCCAGAACGAGTGGGCGAACTCGGTGGACGATCAGCGGCACACGCTGGCCATTACATCGAACTATCAGGCGCGTTGGGGCATCAACGGCGGCCTGGTCTACCACTACGGGTCCGGCCTGGCCTATGCGACCGTTATAGGCAAGTCGCCGACCGGCCTGGTCTCCAGCGCATCTTCCAGCCGCAGCTTCTGCTATGGCCCCACGGGAGTGGTGGAGACCGGCACCATCTGCTCACAGGTGAATGCGAACACGGGCTACACGGCCAAGGTCTACAACCCTGCGGTGCATAACCATTACGATCCGGTCACGGGCCTCACTACGGTGGACCGCAACTCCTTCCGTGGCCTGCCGAACGAGCGCATCGATGCCAACCTGGCAAAGGTGCTCACCTTCCGCGAGAAGTACAAAGTGACGACGCAGGTGGAGGCCTTCAACCTCTTCAATCACTCCAACTACGGCTCCTACAACACCACGATCAACTCGGCTACCTTTGGCGCTCCGACATCCACCTCGGGTGTGCTTGCCTTCTACGCCCGACAGCTCCAGTTCTCCGCGCGGCTGGACTTCTAACCAATCGTTATGCCTCCGCTGCCGGACTCCCCTCCGGCAGCGGAGGCGTATTTCGCGTCCCCCAGCTGGATACCTGAACTCCGCAAGTCGTCAAATGCTCGCCGCACCATTGTGCCTCCAACAAAGCAGGAGAACCCTCCGTGACCCGCACAAATTCTTATCCCCAAGTTGCCATAGCACTTTGCACCATCTCTCTCTTCACCTCACAGCTAGCGGCCTCCACCTTCCAGAAGACAGCGAGTAAGGGCGTCGTCAAATCGGTGGCAGTGAACGAGGGAACGAACATGTCCGCCACCCTCTCGCCGGACGGCAAGACGATGATCCTGGACCTTCAGGAGACTCTGTGGTCGCTACCCATAGCAGGCGGCACAGCCAAGCGATTGACTGATCCGCTGCTGGAGCCCTCGCGTCCGGACTGGTCGCCGAAGGGTGGATTGATTGCATTCCAGGGTTATAAAGGTGGCACCTTCCACATCTGGCTGATGAAGCCGGACGGAACCGGCGTACGGCAGCTAACCACTGGCCACGGCGACGACCGTGAGCCGCGCATCTCACCCGATGGCAAGACCGTGGCCTTCGCCTCCGACCGCGCGTTCGAGGGCAGTTACGACATCTGGATCGCCGACATCGCCACCGGCAAGCTCACGCGCAAGACCACCGCCGCAGAAGAAGAGTATGAACCAACGTGGTCTGCCGACGGCACTACGATTGCGTTTGTCAGCGGCAAGGGGGTTTCGCGAGGGCACGGAGCGTTTGTCGTCGGCGGTGACATCAAGTCAGTGGACAGCACCGGCGCGGTGAAGACGTTGTACTCGCTTCCCCATGGCGAAGCCGGCGATCCCTTCTCTGCGGCCCACTTGGACTCGCCCTCATTCTCTCCGGACGGCAAGCTCGCTTACACCGTCTTCAGCGGTGGCAAGAGCGAGTTGTTTGTGGACGGCAAACAGGTAGGCACGGCCGAAGACGTGTTCCCGTTCTACGCCAGTTTTGTGGGGAGCAAGGTGCTCTATACCGGTGACGGCAAGATTTTGCTGACGGACCTTGCCAGCGGCACGACATCGGCGGTCCCTTTTACCGCGACATTCCAGATTGACCGGCCCGGTTACAGGCACCGCATCTACGACTTCGACGCGACAGCAACCAAACCGGTCAAGGGCATTCTGCATCCCGTACTCTCACCTGACGGCAAGTCGGTCGTCTTTGCCGCGCTCAACCAGCTATGGATGATGCCCCTCGGCGGCAAGCCGGTTGCTCTGACCTCGGACAGCTTCTACAAGCAGGACCCCAGCTTCTCCCCCGACGGCAAGTCCATCGTGTTCTCCTCCGACGCGGTGGGCTATGAACGGCTCTACATCATGGACCTCGGCACTAAGACGGCGCGGCTGGTGACACACGCTACCGGCAACGCTGAGATTGGGGCCTCGTGGTCGCCCGACGGCAAGTCCATCGCCTACCACGATCAGGACGGAGCGACGTTCATTGCCGACGTCTCCAGCGGCAGTACGAAAGAGGTCTACAAGGAGGTCTTTGGGCCCTCCGAGCCAAGTTGGCTCGGCAATAGCAAGATACTGGCGTTGAGCGCGCTCACGCCGTACAACATGCGCTTTCGCGAAGGCACCAGCCGCATCGTGACACTGGACCTTGGCACAGGCAAGGCGGTGACCACAGAGCCCGCACCGTTCGCAACCATCATCACGCGCGCCTACAACGGACCCATTTACTCTCCCAACGGCAAGCAGATCGCATTCGTGATGGACGACTTCCTGTACACACGGCCCGTAGATGCGCAGGGTGTTCCTACCGGCCCAGCGAAGCAGATCACGCATGAGACGACCGATTCGCCCACATGGAGCGGCGACTCTTCGCACATTCTTTATCTATCCAACGCGAAGCTCAAGCTGATCGATGCTGCGGGAATGACCGCACCGAAGCTGGTTCCGGTGGACTTGACCTACAAGCCGGAAATTCCCCCCGGCTCCATCATCATCCACGCTGGCAAGCTGTGGGATGGACTCGGTCCCGAGCTGAAGCAGAACGTGGACATCACCATTGTGCGCAACCGCATTGTCAGCATCCAGCCACATACAGTCGATCCCACGGGTCTTGCAGCCGGGGTGCGCTTCATTGACGCTTCCAACAAAACGGTGATGCCCGGACTCTGGGAATCGCACAACCACAACTATGGCGGTATTGATTTGGCCGGTGATGCCAGCGGACGCCTGTGGCTGGCTTACGGCTTCACAGACCTGCAATCGCAGGGCGATGAGGGCTATAGCCAGATTGAGGTCAAGGAGTCCTTCGCAGCCGGAGACCGCGTGGGACCGCGGTACTTTGCGCCTGCTGAGCTCTTCGACGGCGAACGCGTCTTCTACCCGACCGACCGCTCCATCCGCTCCGATGCGCAGTTGCAGCGCGAGTTCGAACGCGCCCAGGCCCTGGACGTAGACAACTACAAGACCTATGTGCGCCTTCCCCACGCCTATCAGAAAGAGTTGATGACGCTGGCCCACGAGAAGGCCGGCGTGTGGATCGCCTCGCACTACGGCCTGCCTGGGCTGCTCTATGGTATGGACGGCATGACGCATGTCAGTGCGACCTCGCGCTGGGGTTACGCCTACACCCGCTCGGCAGGTGGCATTACCTATGGCGACATCCGAACGCTCTTCCCCGCCGCGGGCATGTGGGACATCTCTACGGCGTTCGCTTCCACAGCCATGTTCGGCGTGGACAATGGCGCAGCGCTGGTGAACGATCCCCGGCTCGCTGCGCTGGACGCTCCCTGGGCGCAAAAGGCCATGGAACAGGTCGCCAAGCGCACGCTTGCAACCGATCAGAAGGTCACAACGCGACAGCTCGAAACAGAGGACGACACCGTGGCGTCACTATACAAAAGCGGCGACGAGGTGATGCTGGGCATCGATTCCGCCGCACCCGGCGCAGAGATCCCCATTCACCTGAGCTTGCGTGCCGAGGTAAAGTACGGGCTGAAGCCATGGCAGGCCCTACAGACGGCTACCCTCTTGCCAGCGCGGGCCTTCGGATACGAAAAAGACCTCGGCTCACTGGAGCCAGGTAAGCTAGCCGACATAGTACTCATCGATGGCAACCCGCTCGTTGACATCAACGACACCGTAAAAGTAAATGCGGTCGTCGTGAACGGACAGTACTTCACTGTGCCGGAACTGATGTCTCCCTTCAAGAAATAGCTTCGAAGGAACGGCAACGTCAACCGCAGCGCAACCTCGGAAGGAAACCGTATGACTCTTCGCCGGCGCCTGCTTCACACTCTGCTCCTATCGTTCACAGTCAGCGTAACCTCGTTCGTTGTCGCGCAGGCGCCACCGCAAGATTGGCCCAAGGCCAACCAGGAGACGCTCGACATCTTCTCATCGCTGATTCGTATCGACAGCAGCAACCCTCCCGGTAACGAAACAAAGGTGGCGAAGTACCTTCAGAGCATATTGGAGAAAGAAGGTATTCCGTCGATCCTGGCGGGCGGCGAACCGGACCGGCTGTCGATCATTGCACGCCTGAAAGGCAACGGCAGTAAGAAACCGATCCTGATCTTCGGACATACCGACGTGGTGGGTGTGCAGCGGGAGCACTGGTCCCAGGACCCGTTCGGGGCCAAGCTCATCGACGGCTACATCTGGGGACGCGGCACCATCGACGACAAAGACCTTGTGACCGGCGCCCTGATGACTCTTATCTGGCTCAAACGCAGCGGCATTCAGTTGGACCGCGATGTGATCTTCGTCGCGGAGGCGGGCGAAGAGGGCGGCTCACCCAAACGCACCTACGGCATCAGCTACTTGATCGACCATAACTATCCGGACATCGACGCGCAGTACTGTCTTACAGAAGGCGGCTCGTTCAGCTCGACAGGCGACGTGCTGAAGTACCAGTCCGTACAGCTGTCTGAGAAAGAAGGCCGCGGCATGAAGCTGGTCTCCAAGGGCACTTCGGGCCATGGCTCCATGCCGCGCGAGGACAACGCGATTGTGCACCTGGGCGCCGCAGTAGCGAAGCTGGGCGCCTGGCAGCCGCCCATGGAACTCACTCCAGTCACCAGGCTGGAGATGGAAGGGCTGGCCAAGGTCGCTTCGCCGGATGTCGCCCCCTACTACAGAGACCTCTTCGACCCGGCGAAGACACAGGCCGCGCAGGATTGGTTCCGCAAGAATGATATCCGTACCAACTCCACGCTGCGCACCAGCATCAGCCCCAACATCATCCAGGGTGGCTTCCGCTCCAACGTCATTCCGTCCGAGGCGGACGCGACGCTGGACATTCGCGCAGTCCCAGGCGAGGACATCGTAAAGTTCAAGGCGATGATGGAGAAGGTCATCGACGACCCCGAGGTGCAGATCGTAACGCCGGCAACCTGGCCGCCTGAAACGCCTTCATCGAGCCTGGACACCGAACTCTACACGGACATCGCCAGCGTGACAGCTACCCAGTTTCCCGGCGTGGCGGTGATTCCAGACATGTCAACGGGAGGCACCGACATGAAGGGCCTGCGCGCCAAGGGTATGCAGTGCTACGGCATCGGTGCCGAGCTGCCCTCGGAAGACGCCATCACCCATGCCATGCACTCGGACAACGAACGTATCAAGGAGAAGTCGCTATACGACTTCGTGAAGTATGAGTACACACTGGTGGCAAAGATCGCGGCCCACTAGGAAGGTGGAGAACACAGCCCCGCAATCGAACGTCGCGCCTGTACAGGGCAGCAACCGAAAGCCGGAAATCCGGCCCGCGGAAGCGCCGCTGCCTAACTTTCTCTCAGGGAGAAAGTTCGCAATCTGACTGAATTCAAATGGTCGGGGCGGAGAGATTCGAACTCCCGACCCTCTGCTCCCAAAGCAGATGCGCTACCAGGCTGCGCTACGCCCCGATCTCTACCATCCTATCGCAGTCGCGCCTTATCCGCCTTAGAACCGGTAAGTAGAATGTAGGCCCAGCGCCGTCAAAATCGCTTCACTGAAGTAGGTCAACACCAGAAACGGCACCAGCGCCATCGCCATCAACACCACCGCCAACAGCCCCATAAACAGCCAGTCCCGCCATGTGTCTCGCCGCCCGGTCAGCAGTGTGCGCTCCAGCAGGTGGTAGTTGCGGCGGTTCGCGCGCCAGGCGATGTCGAAAACGTCGCCCAGCACCGGTATCGTTCCTACCAGCACCTCGACACCCACATTCACCACCATGCGCAGGATGGTAATCGGCGGCGCGCCCCGCACATACGCTGCCAGCACGATGAGGCAACTCGCCAGCCCGCCCAGCACGTCACCCACTCCGGGGATCAGCCCGATGATGCCGTCCAGACCAAAGCGGATATTTGTGCCCGGCACGCGAAACCATGTGTCCAACACGCGCGAGAGCAGGTCCAGGTTCTCATCGCGAAACGCGCCGCCCGCACCGAAGCGCGAATGCACCTGATCGGCGTCCGCGAGGGGCGGCAGAATCTCCGGCTCTGGAATTACGCTCAACTGGTACACCTCTCCGCACACGCGATTCTTCGCTTCCGTCTGTCAGGATGCTACAATCAATCATTGTACGGCGGCTATAGTTCAGTGGCAGAACGCCGCTCTGTGGCAGCGGATGTCGTGGGTTCGAACCCCACTAGCCGCCCCAATCTTCCCAGCAATCTCATCCCACCGGCGGCCGACCTTTCGCGCCTTCGGTTCGGATTGCACTGCGAGACTCGATTGCCCCCCGCTTCCCACAAGCAGACCACGGCCAAGCTAGCAGCAGCCGCACCGCCCAACCTCTTTGCCGGAACCTCGGGCTGGGCCTACTCCACCTGGAAGCCCGGCTTTTATCCCGCCGAGGTCCCTGCGCGCGCCTTCCTGAATTTCTACGCAGCGCGCTTGAACTCCGTCGAAGTCAACTACACCTTCCGCACACTGCCTTCGGCCACACAACTGGAGGGCTGGCTCAACGCCACACCCTCTGGCTTCCGCTTCAGCTTCAAGGCGCCACAGAGAATCACCCACTTCCAGCGATTGAAGCTCAGCGCCGACACCGTCGCCGAGTTCGTAACCGCGCTCCAGCCCGCTCACGTGGCCGGCAAGCTGGGCCCCCTGCTCTTCCAGCTTCCACCCAACTTCGCCGCAGACGACGCACGACTGGACGCCTTCCTCCATCTTCCGGCATTCGACAAATCGCTACAGCTCGCCTTCGAGTTCCGTCACCCCAGCTGGTTCAGTGACGCCACCTACAGCATTCTGCGCCGGCACAACGCTGCGCTCTGTGTAGCTGAATCCGACGACCTCGTCACGCCTGATGTCGCTACCGCCGACTTCCGCTGCTATCGTCTGCGCCGCACCGGCGGCTACTCCTCGAAGCAGATCGCCACCTTTGCCACACGCTTCACCGCGCTTGCCCGGCAGGGCGAACTCTTCGCCTACTTCAAGCATGAGGATGAACCAACCGGCGCACTCCATGCTCTGGCCCTGTTGCGCGCGGCAGCCAAGCTCCACTCAGCAGCCGGAGCCTGCCCATGAGCACCGGCAGTCAACCCTCCTGCGCGGCAACGCCCTGGCCGGAAGGCTATACCTCCTTCGTTCCCCGCTGGTGGCTGCGCAATGGCCACCTGCAGACCATCTTCGGCAACCTTCTTCGTCGTAAGAACAAGCTGCCCACTCCTGTTGCACAGTGGGTCGAGGTCTCACCTGCCCACGGAACGCAGATCGCAAGCCAGGTTCTGTGCGAGTGCCACTGGCAGCAGCTACCCGTGCGCGCGTTCCGTCCTACAGCAATCCTTCTGCACGGTCTGGAGGGCTCGTCGCGCTCGCAATATGTGGTCGGCAATGCCGATAAGCTCTGGCGTGCCGGTTGCAACGTCATCCGCATGAATATGCGTAACTGCGGCAGTTCCCTGCTTGGTGACCCGCAGCGGGCCACGCCGACGCTCTACCACTCCGGCCTCTCCGGCGACGTGGACCGTGTGATGCGCCACTTCATTGCCGCCGAAAATCTGCAATCGGTCGCGCTTATCGGCTACTCCATGGGCGGCAACCTCGTGCTCAAGCTGGCCGGTGAACTAGGCACTGCTCGGCCGCCGCAACTGCGCTGCGTGGTCGGTGTATCACCGGCAGTGGACCTCGCGGCTTCGGCGGACGCGCTGCACGTCGGCTTCAACAAGTTTTACGAGCGGCGCTTTCTGCGCTCACTGCTGCGCCACTTCCGCCGCAAAGCCCTACTCTTTCCGCGCGCCTTCGATCCGCGCCGCGCTCTGTCCATCGCCTCCCTCCGCGAGTTCGACGACCGCATCACCGCGCTCTACTCCGGCTTTCGCTCTGCAGACGACTACTATCACCGCGCCGCGGCGGCGCGCGTGCTTGCACAGATAGCCATTCCCACGCTGCTGATCCATGCCTGCGATGACCCCTTTATCCGCTTCCTGCCCGAGACACGCGCCGGTATCGCCGCAAACCCGCACATCACGCTGCTGGAGACAGAGCACGGCGGCCACTGCGCCTTCCTGGCCTCGCCCACCCAAGATAATGATGGATACTGGGCCGAGCACACCGCTCTGGCCTTCGTACTCACCCACGCCTGACCTCGGACGATTTGTCATCCTGAGCGCAGCCCTCGGGACTTCATCGCGAGAAGCGCAGTCGAAGGACCTGCTTTTCTGCCGCCCACACGCGCTCGCGCAGCCTCCACACCAGCTATCCTAAAGAGATGCTTTCCGACTGGTCCGCCGAGTGCTCCCATGATGCGCCTACGCTCGTCGTTCCCTGGTCAGACAGCGCGAGCGGGGCCCACTTCATCGACCTCCGCTCCCATCCCTACGACCTCGCTGAGATCTCCGAGGCCGAGCAGCACCCCGCGCTGGCCCGCGCCCTGCGCTCGCTCAACGCCACGCGCTCCCCCTTCCTCACCGCAAAGTGCGATGCCTGGGCGCTCACTTCCACTGACAACACGGCGAAGCTCGACGCCCTCGCCTTGGAACTCCTGCTCGAACCCGATGAGGCCGTCACAGGCTTTGCCGGCTATATCGATCTGCTGTGGCGCGAGCGCTCCGTCTTCGCTTCGGCGCACCAGCAGCAGGACCGCCTGGACCGCATCGTGCGCCGGGCGCAGCGTCTGCCTCATCGCGAGGCCATGCTCGAATGCGTGCTGCGCCCCGCGCTGCTCGACCTCAACGGCCCGCTCGAAGGCTTCAGCATCACGCTCTACGTCACCGCGCTCGGCCCCGACGCCGACACCGCCCATCGACGCTGGGAGCTGGCGCTCGAAGATGTTGTCGCTTTGCTGCGCAGCCGCGAACTCGAACCCGCGCGCGGCTCCGCTACAATCGATGCAGCGGACGCCTACCCACTGCGCGTCCGCAACTTCGAGTAGCCACAGTCAGCTCAGCTCGGGCGAGTAGCTCAATTGGATAGAGCACGGACCTTCTAAGTCCGGGGTTGCAGGTTCGATCCCTGCCTCGCCTACCACTTCAAAATCCGATTGTTTCGTGTAGACCTGAAAGTGAGCAAGGGCTTTCTACGGGTAGCGCCCGAGCAGAGACCATGGCTACATACTGGTCTCGTTTACAAGGACAGATTGTAGTGAGGGGATAGCAAACCACTCATAGTGCACCTCCGTCGGGGTGCCGATAGACAGGACAATGTAGGGTAAATTCCCATGGAAACCATCGTGACGTAACCCTGGTCAAAACGTGTCAGGTCCCACCTTGACTACAAGTGGGTTCCCGATGTGTTCGGAAGGAATGACACCGGGTACACGAGTGATCTTCCTCCCGCTATTAGACATCCAGGTAACCTCCACATCCAGGAGCCCGGTCCAGTTGCCAAGTCCGAAGTGGACTGGCAGGACACTCTGCGAATTGTAGCCGCTGCCCGTGTCCACCAACCGCCCACCAAGCACGGTTCGCGTGCCTGCTTTGTAGATACGGACTTCCGATCCGGCTTTGGTATCGTGGCCCTGCTGGTCGACTACCATCACTTCCAGCGACTGATGGGCCTGCGCTGGTGGAAGCGTGTTGTGATACAGCGAAAACTGGCCCCTCTCCTCATGATCTGCAATCGAGAGATCAATCGCACCATCCTTGTCGTAATCTACCCACACCGTGGCATGATCGGCATCATGCTTGAGCATCATCTCCGGCGTGACATCCCGGAAGTGGTCCCCTTCGTTGTGAAAGAGATAGTCTTCCTGGTGCTCATGGCCGGAGAGGTACCCGTCTGTATATAGGTCAGGTAACCCGTCGTTGTCATAGTCGCCCCAGCCCGCAGTGACCACGTGAGCATTGATGCTGACCCCGTATTGCGGCGCAACATCGGTGAATGTCCCACCGTCGTTGCGTAGCAGCCAGCTTGCCCCGTAGTTTGCATAGAAAAGGTCTATGTTTCCGTCGTTATTGAAATCGGCCGCGGCGATACCCACGCTGCCCAGTTCAAACGAACGCGGGGCGCCATCGAGCCCAAGTTCGTGCGCGACGTCCGTGAAGTGGTCTCCGTCATTGCGGTAGACCTTGTTCAGCTTTCCATTCTGGTTAGCTTCAAACAAGTCCAGCTTGCCGTCACCGTTGTAGTCGAACCAGATGGAGCCAACGGTCCAGTTGACGCCAGTGATACCCATCTTCTCGGAGACTTCGGTGAAGTGGTCTCCATCATTGCGGTACAGACGATTCTCTCGGTCGCGGAAGCCGATGTAGATGTCCGGACGTCCGTCATTGTTAAAGTCGATGAAGGAGACTTGGCGGGTTTCGCCATAGTCGTGCAGCCCCATCTGATCGCCAACTTCAGTGAAGTGTCCATGACCATCGCCGCGAAACAGTTTGTTAGGAACGTCGGGCGCGTAGGCATAGCCGATATATAGATCCAGGTTTCCGTCTCCATTGAAGTCACCCCAGGACGCTGCCGTTATCCGGTGACGGTAGTCGCCAAGGCCTGTGGACGCAGTCACATCGCGCAGTATGCCATGGTCGTTGTGAAACAGTTTGAAGACACCAGTGCTGAAGCTGAGGAAAAGGTCAGGCCAGCCATCGTTGTCATAGTCGGCCCAGGAGATCACGACCGGGCTGATATCCGGAAACGTGGCCTTTTGTGCACGCTCGAAGGGCACTTCGCCCGGGCTGCCATCTGCTTCATGGATCGGCTCAAGCATCTGCTTGGATTCCGCGACTGCATCCACCTTGGCGCGGCTGAAGGCAAGCGGAAAGTACTTGCCTGCTCCCCATAGAGGTGCAAGGTCCTTGGAGTGCTCACTGCCCGCGGCGGACTCATTGCCGGGTGCGTTCAGGGCAACCGAGTTATCCCAGTTGGACGTATCGAGCACCATCATCGCAGAGGCCCCGTGCATCTCCGCATTGCTGGTCTCAGTGGGAGAGCTGGTGGCCTGTACCGTGTACGCATCGCCCCCTCGCGAAATAGGCGGCACTCTGAACAGATCCGCAGTGGACGGTGCCAGTAGAGGATGCTCAAATAAGGCGCTGTGGAGCTTGCCCCACTGCCATGCCGATGTATAAGATCCATAATCGCTAGTCAGAGTGGAGACCGCTTCGGCCAGAGCAGCCAGCAACATTGTGTTGCGCGCATCAATGCGATCCTTCCCCGGTCTCGCGCCGAATCCGCTGTCTGGGGTCTTAAGCCATGCGATGACCTGACGAATGTCATATCGAGTGAAGTTCGCGCGCTGGTCCGCAGGCACATAGAGCGAATAGACCTGCGGGGTAAGCTTCAGCACCCAGTACTCATAGATCGTGGCCGCGACGGAGTTCCGGTCCAGCACCTCGTCCCAGCCGTCGAGTTGCTTCAACGCATCGTTCACCGCAGGGCTGTCGCTCTTCAGGCCCTTGAGCAGCGGCACCAGTTCGCGTGCGGGCAGGGAGTGCTCATCCTGCTGCAGAGCTTCAAAGTCCTCTACAGAGAACTTCTTGGGCTGGGAGAGCACCTCTTCAATTCGGTCGAAGCGATAGGGGGCAGAGTACTCAAAGCCGCGGACAAGATCGGTCTTGCCGAAGATGTGCGGCCACACATCGTTGTTAGCCGAAGCATAAAAGCCGTTGTGGCCGTTGAGCTGCCTTGGGAGTTGACTCATAGGCGTAAAACCCGACCATTCGTACTTGCCGTCCTTGCCTGGAACCGGCATCAAGCCATCCCAGTTGGGACGAATCGGGGAGAGCGCAGCGGCCATATATCCGTAATTGCCCTTTGTATCGGCGTAGACCAGGCTATGCGAGGGAAGATACCACGAGCGTTCAACGCCGCTGGTAAAGTCACTCCAGTTCGTGGCCTGCAGCACGTTGAGCGATCCAAGATAACCCGCTCCGCCAGCTTCAGAGCCGACCCACTTCAGGGCATAGGCAACATGTTTTTCCTTATCCTCGTAAAGCACGGGGCCATGCACCGTCCACTTGGCACGGAAGATCTCCGGCTTCATGCGCTGTCCCTTGACCTGAATGACCTCCGGGCTTATCTGCATGGGGAGCCACTCTCCCTTGTAGAGATAGCTGTCAGGACGCGCTGGGTCGGTCTGCTCAATATAGAGGTCCTGCTGATCCGTACCGAGGATGGTGAAGCCCCAGGCTACATCGGCGTTATGGCCAACGGAGATGCCCGGCAGGCCCGGCTCGGTCATACCGATCACATCGTAGCCGGGTGCCACCAGATGCACGAAGTATCGCAGCGCCGGGTTCTCCACCTCGCGGTGCGGATCGTTCGCTAGAATCGGCTTCCCGGTGGTCGACTTGGCACCTGAGATAACCCAGTTGTTGCTGCCGAGGTCGAAGGTCTTACTGTTGTCATAGGCCTCACGCAAAAGCACCTCCGCTATGGAAGCGCCTGGCTCGGTGACGGTGGTAGGCCCTGGAAGGTCCAGCGATCCTATGCTGATAGTCGCAGGCTTCACTGGCAATGGTTTGACCTTATAGTTCGCTGATCCCGCGCCTTTCGCCAACTCCAGGGCCTGCGGTG
>Ga0302319_10002525_pt1 | contig 39401 bp, 24 predicted proteins | sample Bog_T0_2_FD_203319 | JGI IMG/M metagenome (GOLD analysis project Ga0302319, IMG submission 203319) | Peat permafrost microbial communities from Stordalen Mire near Abisko, Sweden - Bog_T0_2 | ecosystem: Environmental > Terrestrial > Soil > Wetlands > Peat | place: Sweden: Abisko, Stordalen Mire... | reverse complement strand
TGGCCAGTATGTTTCCATACAGGCGCTGCGCTCGAAGCCCGGCCGCACCAGCCCTCGGCGCTGCCAGATCAGTGGCTACAGAATTTTTTAAAATGCTCTAGTCGCGAGGCTCGCCCGTGGCGGGTGAGCCTCGCGCAAGATTTTACGGGTGCTCTCACCCTTTGCGTCTACACAAGCGAGGTCAACCCCCGCATGGCTCGCCGAGCCATCGCTACATTTTATGCGCTCCTCCGGAGCGGGCGGAGGCCAAGGGAGAGCCAACGCTCTGGCGGAAGCCACTTGCCGATCATGATTTGAAATTCCGGCTTGATCCGGGAGGTGGCGGGGCTGCTATAGTTTGGGTGAAGGACGCTTGAGACTATTCACGACTGCAACCCCCACCGATGAAGTTTCCGTGTCCTCATTGCGGGCAACATCTTGACGCCGATGCGGATTGGGCTGGGGCGGCGATTGACTGCCCGAGGTGTGGCCAGGCGCTTGTGATTCCAGCGGCGAGCGAGGAGCCCCTTGAGGAGGCGGCCCCGGAGGAAGGGCTGATGGAGGAAGCGCCGGTCGAGGAAGCTCCGGCGGAAGTGTTGCCGCCAGTGCCAGCAAAGGCGCCTCCGTCTGTGAAACTGCCTCCGCGACCGGGGCGCGCGGCGGCTCCGCCGACGCGGGCGCCGAGCAGGCTGCCTGCGCCGAGGCCGTACAAACGGCCTGTGAAAAAGAGAGGGGGCGGGCTGGGGGCATTCCTGCTGACTGTCGTGCTCGCGGCTGGAGCGGCGTTTGTCTATCTTTGTTACAAGGATCACCAATCTCCGCAGCAGGTGTTGCAGAGATTGACGGCGCTGTTCCAGCCGGCTGCAGCGAGCACTCCCGCACCGACGCCCGTGCTGATTGCAAAGGCAACTCCGACGGCGGCGCCGGAGCCGACGGCAATGGCTACGCCCGTGCCGAAGCCGACGCCGGATCCGGTGGTGGCATGGCTGGTGGCGCACAAGGATCGCTGGCCAAAGCAGGCAACGCTGCTGGAGGCGACGGTGTTTCCCGTCGACTTGAAGGGCCGGAACGCAGGGACGGCGAAGGTGCCGGCCGGGGCACTGGTGGATGTGACGGATATCGACGAACAAGGGGTGGCTGTGACATTCGCGGATGGGAGCAAGCGTGTGCCGATCTCCATTACTGATCTGCGACAGCGGGCGATGGCATTGATGACCAAGGCAGCGACTGCGGCGGCATCGACGCCGGCCGCTGTGCCAGTTGCCATCCCATCTGCCACGCCGATGGCGGCGCGGATCGTGGCGCAAGCTCAGCCGGTGGCGACGCCGGACAATTCCCTCTCGCTGCTCTCCAGGACCGATGCTGATAGCGGCGCGGGGGCGGAGAGCGGACCGCCGGTCACGCTGAGCAATAGTGGCGACGGCTGGACGTTGAGCAATGGGATCGTCAAAGTCAGGATATCGAAAAGTGGGAGGGCAGAGTCATTCCTCTACAAGGGGCACGAGGTGCTAAACCCGAGAGAATCGTGGGAGCAAATGCCGTCCGGGAGGGTGACCCAATCGGTGACGATTGACCCGGGGTCAAACGACGGGGAGCGGGCGGAGGTGTCCGTGAAGGGGGTGAACGGCAGGATGGACATCGAGGTGCGTTACGCGATGGAACGGGGGTTGAGCGGGCTTTTTGCGTACGCCATTTATTCCCACAAGGCCAATTATCCCTCCGGAGGCCTGGGGGAAAGCCGGTACGGGCATCAACTCCCGGCGGAGTTCGACTGGCTCTCGGTGGACAAGGATCGGAACATGCCGATGGTCAGTGATAGAGACATTGATGCGGGGGTCGTTGTGCATGCCAAGGAGCAGCGCATCATGAGCACGGGGCTTTATAAAAACTCGGTGGAGCACAAGTATAGTTACAGCAGCCAGTTGTACAAGGATCCGGCCTTTGGGTGGTCGAGCATCAAGGATCATATCGGCGTGTGGCTGATCAACGGGTCCAATGAGTACATGGGGGGCGGCCCGACGCGGATCGATCTCGATTGCCACATGGGGCATGTGATTCTCGATTACTGGACATCGGGCCATTACGCCGGCGGGGCGGAATGCGGCGTGCCGGCGGGGGAGGACTGGACCAAGGTTGTGGGCCCGCTGCTGATGTATTGCAACTCGCTGGATAATCCCGAGACCCCTACGCAGGATGACCTGGATACCTTTCAGGCCACGGCGGGGAATCCGGTGATCCCGCAAGCCTGGACGGACAATGCGAATGCGTTGTTCCAGAATGCGCTCGAGAAGGCGAAGGCGATCAAGGCCGAGTGGCCCTTCCCGTGGGTGCAAGGGGTGGATTACCCGCATAAGGGCGAGCGGGGCACGGTGACGGGGAGGATTGTGCTGGATGATCCGCAGGCGGCCTCGCTGAAGCTGCCGAACCTCAATGTGGGCCTGACGCACCCGGATTATACGGGGCTGGGCGGGGCTTTTGCGGAGCGGTCGGGGAACGGGGACCTTGTGACATGGCAACATGACGCGAAGTATTACCAATTCTGGACCGAGGGGAGTGACGACGGGAGCTTTACGATCAACAATATCCGGCCCGGAACTTATACGCTCCATGCGTTTGCGGATGGGGTGCTGGGGGAGTTCGCGCAAGCGAACATTACCGTGACGGCGGGACAGAGTCTGGACCTGGGTAATCTCGACTGGAAACCGGTGAGGTACGGGAAACAGGTTTGGGAAATCGGTTACCCTGATCGCACGGGCGGGAAGTTCCTGAAGGGAGACGGGGCCGATTACTGGCTGTGGGGTTGGCCGCTGCGTTACGCGCTGCTGTTTCCCAATGACCTGACCTATACCATTGGGCAGAGCGATTACCACAAGGACTGGTTCTTTGAAGAAGTACCGCATGCGACAAATCTGTCCTTTGTGAACCCGGAGGCGAAGGATCCTGCCAACCAGCGGTTCGGGTGGGTGAAGGCCGAGTCGCAGGCGCAATACCCGAACTCCAATGAGAAGGGGCCGTGGCGTGTCTATGGGCAGGGCCGGGCGACGACGTGGACCATCAAGTTTAACATGGATAGTGCGCCGCAAGGTAAGGCGACATTGCGGATTGCATTGGCGGGGGCGGATGGCGGGGGCGGGCTGGCCATTGCGGTCAATGGCAATAAGGTCGGCACCATCTTCCCGGTAGGGACCAATGCGATGCGCTACAATACGGACCGGGGGATTTGGCGTGAGTATGCGCAGCCGTTTGATGCGGCGCTGATGCGCGCTGGCGAGAACCAGATGCAACTGACTGTGCCAGCGGGGGATGTGACCAGCGGGGTGGTGTGGGATTATCTGCGGCTGGAGCTTAAAGAGGATTGAGAGGCTGCCAGGGCGGGCGGCGGAAGTGGTGAAAAATTCCCGTCATGGGGAATGTCTTTAATTATAAAATTATCGACTTCCGAGCGATTGTCCTGCTAGCCTTGAGGCAACCTCCGACGGACGGCGCATCGCGGCGCCTGCCTGCCGTACCCCCAAATCTCTACGGTTCCCCCATTTATGAGAACATCGCGCTCGAAATCTCTCGGCCGGTTGCCGCTGGCCCGTGTTGTTCATAAAATATCCCGGCGGGGCGTGCGTGTGCTGCGGGAGATTGCGCTTAGGGCTTCGGTGGCGACCATGGCTGTTGTGGCACTCTTTGGTTTTAACCCGCAGGCGCTGGCGGCCAGCGAGACTTGGAGCGGCTCTGGCGGCAATGGCAACTGGAGCAATACGAACAATTGGGTGGGCGGGGTGGCTCCCGGCTCGACCTCGAGTACGAGTAGCGCGGATGTGGCGGTGTTCAACGCGGCGATTGCGAATGGGTGGGGGAACTCGGGTACGCCGGTGGTGATCGACTCGGCGACGCAGAATATCGGCGGGATTACCTTCACGGGGGCGGCGGGCAATTACACAATCGGCAGCACTGGCGGTAACTCGCTGCTGCTGAGCAGTGCGGGGAATATCCTGCTTTCCTCGTCGCTTGCATCGACCAACGCGGTGGAGACGATCAACGCGCCGCTGGTGCTCGAGGGAGCCTCCGGGAGCTATAGCTTTGTCAATAACAGCGCGGATGGCGCCGGGGCCGGGGCGGGGACGCTGGACTTTGGCGGAGGGATCACGGGTGTGGGGGCTGGGGCGACGGTGTTGAACCTGATGGGCGCCAATACCAACGGGAATACGATCAGCGGTGTGATTGGCAATGGCTCGGCGACTACGGTCGCGGTGACGAAGGCGGGGTCCGGCACCTGGAATCTCACCGGGGCCAATACGTATACGGGGGCCACCACCGTGAGCGCCGGCACGCTGGTGCTTAACTTTGGGGGCAGCGGGGCTCCGGCCAACAATATCGTCAGCTCTTCATCGGTCCTCACAATGGGAGGTGGCACGTTGCAGGTCAATGGAGCCAGTGGGGTGGCGAATAACCAGACATTCGCAAGCACTGCGGTTACTGCCGGACAATCGGTCATTAGTGCAGCCCCTTCCGCGGGCTCGATGCTTCCGACGGTGAATCTCGGCGCGCTCACCATGCAGGGCGTCGCTGGCGCCGGTGTGGAATTCGTCGGTTCGGCAACCATAGGCGCTTCGAACGTTGCAGTGCCCGCCACCGGGACGATCACCACCACCTCGTCCGGGTCCGGCGTATTTGGCGCCTATTATAACGCCGCCAACACGAGCGCCAACGTGGTCCAGGATGGGGCAACCGTCGGGCTGTATGACTGGGCATCCTCGGATACGACTGCGGGCACCGCGGGCGCATCCCCTTACACCATTATTGGCGGCAGCCAGGTAACGGGATTTTACCAGACCACAGGAATTACCACGACTACTGCCGCTTATGATTACAACCCGAGCGGCGACAATACACTTGGCACTGCCGCTGGTTCTCCGCTGGTTCGCTTCAACTATGCAGGGGCGGCGACAATCAACACGACTGCTACCACGGCCAATGGCATTTACGGGTTCCTTATCACACCCAACGTGGGTGCCAACAACGACACCTTAAGCGGCTCGGGTCTGGAGTTCGGCCGCTTTACCAGCGCCGTCCAGGCTTTTGGGACCATCGTTCAGAACAATACGCTTGGATATTTTGAAGTCGCGCTAAACCTCGAAGGTGGCCGTGAGGCGGCTCAGAACAACGGCCTGGTCCAGGCCGGAGCTGGCACTGTGGTTTACACCGGATCCAATGCCTACGAGGGTGCCACCTTTCTCAATGGTGGTTACTCAGTGGTCATCGCAGACAATGGGTTTGGAAATCCGGCTGATGCCGGAATCCAACCGAGTCATGCTCCCGTAGTTTCCGACGTTTACCTCAATGGCGGCACGGTAGTGGGAAATGCGAGTTTTACGATGGACAATGTCGGGGCCAACAAGCGTCCAATCAATCTTCTGGGCAATGGCGGCGGCCTCGCCGCGACCGCGGGCAATACGATGATCATCGACGGGGCGGTGGAAAGCGCCGTTGCCAACAATCTACCGCTCGTGATCGGCATCCCGGCGTCCAGCGCCAATGGGAATGTCGCGGGGCTGCTGCCTGGCTCCGGCGCGGGCACGGCGAATACCACGGCGGTAATGGCTACGGGCACGGTGGTGCTTAATGGCGGTAATGGTTACTTTGGCGGGACGGTCATCGACAGCGGCGTACTGAATATCAATGGCATTAATGCCCTGGGCGGCGCCGATTACGGGGGGACCACCCTCAATGGCGGCACCCTGCAATATGCCACCGGGGCAACCGGGAATGGATCGCTGGACCTGACCTCGATCGGGAACGCCGGTGTGACCCTTGCAGCAGGCGGCGGCACCATCGATACCAATGGCAACACGGTAAGCTATGCTGGGGGTGTTGGGGGAAGTGGTTCGGGGAATCTCACCGTGACGGATTCTGTGGGGACGGGGAGCCTGGCTCTTAACGGAAACAATACCTTTACCGGTTCCGTGACGGTTAATTCCGGGGCTTCCCTGGCTTTTGGCGGATCGAATCTCTACTCGGGTGCGACGGGTGTAAACGGGAAGCTGACGCTTAGCCAGGGGGCATCGCTGGGCAATACGGCGATTACCGTGGGCAATGCCGCCACGCTCAACGCTTCGCCCACTGGCAACGGGAACATCGCCATCGGCACGACGGGCGGGACGTTGACCTTGAGCGGCGGTTCGACGCTTTCCCTCACGGCGCCGGCGGCGGATTCCAGTGATACCTTGACCTTGAACTCACCAGGGAGTGGGACGGGGACGGTGTTTACGGTAGGTGGAGCGAGTAGCGCGGCGATTTTGGACTTTGATTTGAGTAATTTCGGATCGAATGAATTGGTTATCAATGATGGCACGACCGCTTTTGGGGCGGACGGCGGGGAGATCGTGATTTCGGCGGTTGGCAACGATGCGCTCCTGAGCAGTTACACGATTATCAGCGATCCGAATGGTGGCCTGGCGACGGGAACGGGCGTGGGACAGTATTTTGAGTTGGGTACTTCGCAACTCGTCGTTAACGGAACGACTTACAACCTGAGCCTGTCAACCTCGACTTCCACCGCGGAAATCCTGTCATTGAGCCCCGTGGGCGGGTCGCCCTATTATTACTGGACGGGCAATACGAGCGCATCCTGGAGCGCGGCGAATAATTTCACCACGGATCAAACGGGTGTCTTGCAACAGAACTATGCCCCCAGCGCCGCCAGCAATATCTTCCTGACGGCAAACTCCGCCACTCACTATTCCCAGACGCTGGACGGCAATTACACCATTAACAGCCTGAGCTTTACCGGCACGGGCACGGGCGCTGCCAGTAACTCGATTACATTGACCAACAGCACCCTGACGATCGACGCCACGAATAGCTTCACGGATGCCGGCAGCAATACTTATACGGCAGGGACAGGATTGGTGGTGCAACCAGGCTCGGCGGCGCACACGATTGCGTCGAACATCAACCTTGGCAGCAGCCAGACGTGGGAGATCAACAACTCCAGCGCGAATGCGCTGACGGTGAGCGGGGTGATCGGGAACGCGCCGGGAACGGGCGCGGATTCGCTGATTAAAACAGGCCCCGGCGGACTTACCCTTACTGGCTCCGACACTTACAGCGGCGGTACGACCGTCAATGGCGGCGTCCTGACAATCAATGGTTCCCTGCCGGCGGGGAATGCGGTGATCATTGGCGGCGCTTCCGCCAGCGGTACGCCGCTTCTTACTGGCACCGGGATTATCAATGGCTCGGTAACCCTTGCCAGCGCGGGCGGCGGCGCGGCGGGAATCGTCGACCCCGGCGGGGTGGGGGCGATCGGGACACTGACAGTCGGCAGCGTCACGTTCAACGCCGGCAGTATGTTTGACGTCGATCTCGGAGCCACTGGCGCCGACGAGCTCGTCATCACCGGCGCGGCGACCATCGCCAGCGGCGCAGACATCAGTTTCAATCTCCTGGGCACTCCGACGCTTGGCAGCTACGTACTGGCGACGGCCCAAAGCGGACTGAACTCCAGTGCATTTACCGGCACGGCGCCGACCAATTACCGGATTATTGCCAGCGGCACCACGCTCGACCTGACGCACGAAGCCAGCCAGACCCTCACCGGCGCCAGCCCGGCCACGATTAATATCATCACGGGAGCAACAACGCTGGTGAGCGGGACGCTGACCAATACCGCACCCAGCGGCTCATCGAGCCTGGCTGTCCAGCTCTCCGATGGCGGCAGCACTGGCGGCACACTGGGCTCGTTTACGGGCACCGGGCCCGTGGCCGCGAATAATGGCACGCTGACGGTCGGCGCCACGCTCACCGCCGGAGCAGTGGGCACTGGAAAAACATGGAGTCTTGCCAATACGGACCCGAATGCGATCACGACCACCGCCAGCACGGGGGGCACGATCAATGTCTATAATCACTCAAGCGCGCGGTTGTACGCAGCCACGGGAAACAACCAGTCGATCATCACCGGGGGTACATTTGCAGGCGCGACAGCGATCCTGGACAACACCACGGCGACCACCGGTATCAACGTGCCAGCGCCACTGGATGTCACCGCAGGCTCGCTCAGCAACCTGTCGGGCGGAGCAACGGGATCGCTGGCAGTGGGATCCAATAGCTCAGCGACTTATACTGCGAGCGGCTTTAACAACACCACGGTGGGCGGCGGGCAGACGCTAGCGGTGGGGCTCACCGCGGGCGACTCGGCAACCGTCACGGGCGCCAACGCACTGGCTGCGTTGAGCGGGACGTTCACTTACAATGTGTATGCCCATGCCACCACCAATGGGTTCAGTGGCGGCACCCTTTCCCTGGGCGATATTCACCAAGGCTATAACGGCACGGTGACGGCAACCAACAGCCTGACGGTAACCAATGGCAGCGCCGGTGATTTCCGGGTGGCTTTGAAGGGAAGCGGATCGCAGACCGGAGGCACCACCACGGGCCTTGGCCTGAATACCATCGGGGGGGGCGGCGCTCTCGCGGCAGGGAACAGCGCCAATATCACGGCCAGCCTTGGAGCGGGTTTGGGCGTGGGCCAGATCGATCAAAACTTCATTTATACCTTTGCGGATGATTCTAGTTTGAGCGGGGCCGGCGTGATCGGGACAGCGCCGATCACTGTGACCGGGCAGGTATATTCCGGCAGGATGATCTGGACGGGGTCGAACGGCAGCGCATGGAACACAGACGCCAACTGGAACGACTCGACCAGCGCCAGCGTCCATGCGGCGCCTGGTCTCGACAGGAATTTCACGGGGCAGGACACGGCTACATTTGGCAATACCTCCGGAGCTGTAACCGTCGATCTCAACAGTGCGGCTCCGAGCCTGAACGCCATGGTATTTACAGGCGCGGGGAGCTATACGATTGCGCAAGGAAGCGGCAGCACCGGGCTGACTTTTGCCGGAAGCGCCCCGAGCATCACTGACAGCGGGACCAACGGCATTAACACGCCGGTGGCAATCGCCAGCAACCTGACGACAACCGTATCCAATAGCAGTGACAGTTTGACGATTTCCGGAGCAATCACGGATGGTGGAGGGGGCAAGAGCCTGACCATGGCCGGCGCGGGTACTCTTATATTGAGTGGCAATAACAGCTACGGCGGCGGCACATTTGTGAACAGCGGGGTTGTGCAGGGCAACACCTCCAGCCTGAAAGGAGCCATCAGCGACAATGGATCTGTCGTGTTTGACCAGGCGGTCGATGCGACCTTCTCCGGGAGCCTCACCGGCTCAGGGTCGCTGATCAAGCAGAACTCCGGGAACCTGAGCATCTCTCCCGGCAGCGGATTTAGCGGGGCCGTTTCCGCGAATGGCGGCACGCTGACGCTGGGCGGGGCGCTTGCATCCACGTCCTATTCCGCAAATAGCGGCGGGTTATTGGATTTCAACGGCAACACGGTGACCATCCCTTATGGGAGCATCACCGCAAATGCTGGGAGCACTGTGGAGTACACCAATTCCACTGTGAATGGCGGCTACGTCCTGGGCAGCGGAACGAATCTGATCCCGTCTGCCGGACTCGCGACCTTCAACGGGGTGACAACCTATAACAGCACGGACATCCAGCAGAACGGGGCGGCAAACTTGAACAACTTCACCAGTGGCGGCGCCCTGACGAACGCGGCAAATGGACTGGACTGGAACGGCGGCACGAATACCAGCAGCGGCAGGTTCAATGTGAACGCCACGGCGATCGTGCAGAATTTTTCGAACACCGGGTTTACGACAATCAACAATGGCGGCGTCCTGAATAACGAGGGGAGCGGAGACCTTGTGAGCGGCGGAGGGAGCCAGATCACCATCAACAATGGAGGTGCGCTCAACCTGCAGGCCGGAACGGCGCTGGACCTTGAGGGAAGCCTGCTGGTCAACAACGGGACGATCAGCGGTCCGACGAATGTCTATTACGGAGCAACGGCGATCGGCAGCGGGACCTACGGTTCGCTGAGCGTCTATACGGGCGGGGCGTATCATCCCGGCAATAGTCCGGGGGTCGCGACCGTCAACGGAACGCTCACGCTGGGCCCGGGGGGGATCAGCGATTTTGAACTTGCGGATGCCACGGGCGGAGCGGGCGTTGGCTGGGATGAGACGGTGGTTAGCGGCGCGGACGGTTTCCTGGACGTCACGGCAGGCAATACCAGCAATTCGCGCTTCACGATTGATATCATCTCCGGGACCGTGGAACAGGAGGAGCTGGCCGCAAACTTCGATGACGCACAAAGTTACCAATGGCTCATGTTCACGACGAGCCAGGGTGTAACAGACTTTGATCCGTCGGACTTTACGCTGAACGACGCGGCGTTTCTCAATTCGCTGGGTGGGGGCTCCTTCGCGATTGCCCAGCAAGGGAATAATGTCGTGCTGAATTTCACTCCGCAACCGGTGCCGGAGCCCTCGACATGGGCGATGATGGCTGCGGGTTTGGTGTCCACGCTGCTCATTCGGAGGCGGCGGGTGCGCGCCTAAGGTCCGGTATCACGACGGCGCAATCCAGGGGCGCTGCCGGAAGAGTTTGAAGCTTCGGAGCGTGAGGGCAGGGCACGCTGCAAGGGAAGAATTGCGGGCATTGTCTTGTAGGAGATATTTTGCCACGTTCAGTGTCAGGGTCTGGTGCGATTAGGGAATAACATGGGCGGGATTCAACATCATGAGTCGTGCATGGGGATGGAACCAGAGCGTTGGGCTGGGGCTGGGGGACTGCCGTCGTGAACGCGCTCACATCCATGAGTCCGGCGTCGCAAGGAACGGAGGAGATCTTTCACCTCTGGATGATTTCCATTGCGATCTTCGGGCTGATTTTTCTGCTGGTGACGGGTTTCGTCGTTTACAGCCTGATGAAGTACCGGTGGCGGGAGGGGGAGGCGGAACCGGAGCAGGTGGCAGGGCAATTGACAGTGGAGATTGTGTGGACGGTCATACCGATGGCCATCGTGGTGCTGCTCTTCGTCCTCACGGTAAGGACGATGGCCGTGGCGGACCCCGGGCCGGCGCCGGCGCCCGACCTCATTGTGACCGGGCACCAATGGTGGTGGGAGGTGCGGTATCCGAAAAGCGGGTTGGTGACGGCCAATGAAATTCATATTCCCACGGGAGTGCCGTTCTCCGTGGAGCTGGACTCGGCGGATGTGTTGCACGAATTCTGGGTGGCCCAACTTGCGCGCAAGATGACGACGGTGCCGGGACATCCGAATCACATCTGGCTGGAGGCGGACACGCCGGGAAGTTATCCGGGGAGTTGCTCGGAGTTTTGCGGCACGGAACACGCATGGATGCGGTTCACGGTGATCGCGCAGCCACCGGCGGAATTTGCGGCGTGGGAACGGGCGCAGTTGCAGCCCTCCGTGCTGCCGACGGAGGCGGGGGCTGTTGCGGGAGAACAACTCTTCATGCAGATGAGTTGTGTGAGCTGCCATGCCATTGGCGGCACGCCGGCTCACGCGCGAGTGGGGCCGGACCTGACCCACCTCGCGGGGCGGATCCAGATTGGCTCGGGTGTACTGGATAACTCGCCGGATAACCTGCGCAACTGGCTGCGGAACCCGCAGGCGGTCAAGCCGGGGGTGGAGATGCCGAATTTTCAATTCACGGACCAGCAGGTGACGGTGCTGGCCGACTACCTGGAGACGCTGAAATGAGCGAATCACCCGAGGCAGTGCTGGAGAGCATCCTGAGCCCGGACCAGCGGGCGCATTACCAACTGGCGTGGCTCTCGACAGTGGACCATAAGCGGATCGGCATCCTTTACCTGCTGACCGGAACGGTCTTCTTCGTGGCTGGAGGCCTTGAGGCGCTCGCCATGCGGCTGCAACTGGCCGTGCCGAACAACCACCTCGTCGCGCCGGATACTTACAACATGCTCTTCACGATGCATGGGACCACCATGATCTTCCTGGTGGTGATGCCGTTGCTCTTCGGGCTTGCGAATTACTTCGTGCCGTTGCAGATCGGGGCGCGGGACATGGCATTCCCGCGACTGAATGCATTCTCCTTCTGGCTCGTGCCGCTGGGGGGTATTCTCCTTCACTTCAGCATCGTGATTGGCGATGCGTCGACCGTGGGGTGGTTTGCCTACGCGCCGCTCAATGAGACGCCGTACGCATCGCGCCTGGGGGTCGATTACTGGGCGATCTCGCTATTGGTGCTGGGGATCGGCTCGGTGGGTACGGCCATCAATCTTTTCACCACGGTGCTTTGCCTGCGGGCGCCGGGGATGACCCTGCGCCGACTGCCGCTTTTTACATGGATGAACTTCATCAACTCATTCCTTGTGCTGGCGGCGATTCCGGTGCTGAACGCGGCGCTGGTGATGCTGCTGTGCGACCGGCTGTTGAATACCCATTTCTTCCTGCCGGCGGAAGGGGGTTCGCCGATATTGTGGCAGCATATCTTTTGGGCCTTCGGGCATCCTGAGGTTTACATCCTGGCGCTGCCAGCATTTGGGATCATCTCCGAAATCATCCCCGTGTTTTCGCGCAAGCCGATCTTCGGCTATGAGTTTGTGGCCGGTTCCACGGTGGCTATCGCGCTGCTGAGCTTCGGGGTGTGGGCGCACCATATGTTCACCGTGGGGATGGGGCATGCGATGGACTTGTTCTTCGCGGGATCGACAATGCTGATCGCCATCCCGACTGGAGTGAAAGTGCTGAACTGGACCGCGACGATGTTCCGCGGGCGGATTCGGTTCAATACGCCGATGCTCTATTGCATCGCGTTCCTGATCCAGTTCCTGTGCGGTGGGATTAGCGGTGTCAGCCATGCCATTGTGCCGCTGGATTGGCAGACGAAGAACAGTTATTACCTGGTGGCACATTTCCACTATGTGGCGGTGGGAGGGATCCTGTTCGCGATCCTTGCGGCGGTGCATTACTGGTTTCCCAAGATGAGCGGGCGGATGCTCTCGGAGAAGCTGGGCCGATGGTCCTTCTGGCTGATGGTGGTGGGGTTCAATGGCACGTTCATGATTCAACATTTCCTGGGACTGGCAGGCATGGGACGGCGCATCTATACGTACCCTGACCTGCCGGGCTGGGGATGGATGAACATGCTCTCGACCGTCAGTTCGTTCTTCATGGCGGCGGCGGCGCTCGTGGTGCTGTGGAATATCGGATCCGCGATGCTGCGTGGCGCGCCCGCGGGCGATAATCCGTGGGAAGCCTGGACGCTGGAGTGGGCGACCACTTCTCCGCCGCCGGTGGAGAATTTCCATGCGCTACCGCCCATTCACAGCCGGCGTCCGCTGTGGGACGATGCGCACCCGGAGCGGCCGGACCCGGTCGTGGGACCGGATCATGAAGGGACGGCGCGCCCGGATAAGTACCGGAGCGCGATGGTGGCATTCGTCCTGTCCGAGGGAGCGTTCTTTGGGACGCTGATCCTGGCTTTCCTTTACTTTAATGTGCAGCCGCAGCAGGGGCCGACGCCGAAGTCGCTGGACCTGTTGAAGACGGGAGTCTTCAGCATTTGTCTCTTTGCGAGCAGCTTTACCATGTGGCGATCCGAGAAGGCGCTGCATCGGGGCAGCAATAGGGGAATGATTGCATGGTTAAGCCTGACGATCGCGCTCGGGGGTGTGTTCATCTGCGGCCAGGGCCTTGAGTACCAGAATCTCCTCGCGCACGGGATGTTGATCGATACGAACCTGTTCGCGACGACGTTTTTCACACTGACTGGTTTCCATGGCATCCATGTCATGGTGGGCCTCCTGTTGATGTTGATCGTCCTGGGACTGGCGATGGCTGGGGTCTTTAAAAGCAAGCCGCCTCCGGCCCTTGCGATGGTGGGCATCTACTGGCACTTCGTGGACATCGTCTGGATTCTCGTGCTGACGGTTGTTTACATCCTCCCGCGATTCTTATGAACACGATTCAATTCCTCACCACCGAATGGGTATGGTGTCCGCTTGCGCTGGCGTGTGCGGCCGGGGCGCTGGTGATTTATTTGCGAGGTGTGGGCTGGAGCCGGCGGGGGTGGTGGATGGTTGGGGCGATTGCGAGTTTCCTGATTGCGCTCATGTCTCCGCTGGCGGCGCTGGCGCAGGGGTATCTCTTTAGCGCGCATATGCTCCAGCACATCCTGCTGCTGGTGCTGGCACCGGCGCTGGCGCTCATGGCACTGCCAAAGTCCACGCGGGTGTCTGGGCGAATTAGCGGGCTGTTGCATCCGGCAGTGTGCTGGGGATGCGGAGTAGCGGGGATGTGGATATGGCATCTGCCGGCGCTGTGCAATGCAGCGGCGGAGTCGCGATCTGTCGCGGCGGTGCAAACGGTGACGCTGCTAGGGCTGGGGGTGGCGTTCTGGTGGCAGTTGCTCGCGCCTTGCGAGGCACAGCGTATCGCGCCGCTGCATGGGGTGCTCTATCTTTTCGCGGCATGTATCGCATGCACGGTGCTCGGCATCATCCTCACATTCTCCCCGGTCACCGTGTGCGGGGCGTATCTGCATCCCGTGGACCGGTTGGGGATTGAGCCGCTGATTGATGGCACCTGGGGAATGACGCCGATGCGGGACCAGCAAATCGGCGGCCTGATCATGTGGGTGCCGATGTGCATGGTCTACCTGGGAGCCATCTTCGGGCAACTGGCGCGCTGGTATGGCGCGCCATCGGAACCTTCAACGGCCAACCTGCACACCACATGAATCCTGAAACGAAACCCGATCCGAAGGCCGCGTGGCCGCCATTGCCACGGGAGCGTCTGCCGCACCCCACCTATTTCCCGGCTGGAATGGCGATGGGGGTCGCGTTCCTATTTTGGGGATTGATCACATCCTGGGTCATCCTTGCGGTGGGAGGCGGACTTTTCGTCGCCGCGCTGGCTGGCTGGATCACCGATATGCGCCATGAAGACCGAGGACACTGAACCGCCAATCGAGAGCCGGTTGCACGGCCGGCTGCAAATGGAGATCCAGCGGGGGCAGGAGACCCCTGCGGAGTGTGTCTCACGCCGGAATTTTTTTGCGAAGCTTTGCATCGCGCTGAGCGGCGTGTGTGCGCTGATCCTTGGTATTCCGATGGTGGGGTTTGTGCTGGCGCCGCTTTTTCGCAAGACGCCCGAGTCGTGGATCCCACTTGGGAAGACCGGCGATTTTGAGATTGGGAAGACGGTGAACGTCACGTTTGTGGATTCGTCGCCGCTTCCGTGGGCGGGAATTACCGCGAAGAATGCCGCGTGGCTGCGCCGCGCCTCGGCGACGGAGTTCATTGCCTTTTCCGTGAATTGCACCCACCTGGGCTGCCCGGTGCGCTGGCTGGCGGACGCGGAATTGTTCATGTGCCCGTGCCACGGGGGTGTGTACTACAAGGATGGAAGCGTTGCGGCAGGGCCGCCGCCGCATCCGCTGATCCGCTATGAAGTGCGGGTGGTGAATGACGAGGTGGAGATCAAATCCGCGGCGATCCCGATCACGACCACGCTATGAAGCGACTCGCGATGGCAGTCTGGAAATGGGTTGATGACCGCATCGGGATATCCGACCTGGTGGGACCGGCGATGAACCACCTTGTGCCGCGCGATTCCAAATGGTGGTACGTCTTCGGGAGCGCAACGATGCTGGCCTTCATTGTGCAGGTGGTGACGGGGGTGGCGCTGGCATTCTCCTACGTGTCCTCCTCCTCGCAGGCGTACGAGACGCTGCAATTCATCACCAATGACGCACCGTTCGGGCGAATGCTGCGCGGGATGCACTATTACGGCGCATCGGCCATGGTGCTGATGGTGGGCGCGCACCTCGCGCAGACGTTTCTCTTTGGCGCCTACAAGTTCCCGCGGGAGATGAACTGGGCCACGGGGGTACTCCTGCTTGGGATGACGATTGTGATGGGCTTTACCGGCCAGCTCCTGCGCTGGGACCAGACGGCGGCATGGTCCGTGGTGGTGGCCGCGGAGCAGGCGGGGCGTGTCCCGATCATTGGCGACTGGCTGGCGCGGTTCATCCTGGGCGGCAATACCATCGGGGGGGCGACCTTGAGCCGGTTCTTCGCGATCCATGTCTTTTTCATTCCGGCGATGCTCTTTATTTTCATCGGGCTTCACCTTTGGCTGGTCCTGCGGCACGGCATATCCGAGCCGCCGGTGCCGGGTCAGCCGGTGGACCCGAAGACGTACCGGGAGCGATACCATGAATTTCTGGAAAAGCATGGGCATCCCTTCTGGCCGGATGGGGCTTGGCGCGATTTCGTCTTCGGGACGGGGCTCATCATTGCCATTGCGCTGCTGGCGTACTTTGTGGGGCCGCCGGCGATCGAGAAGCCGCCGGATCCGAGCCTCCTGAGCGCAGACCCGCGGCCCGACTGGTACCTTTTGTGGTACTTCGCGCTGCTGGCGCTGATTCCGCCCCGGGTGGAGGGCTACATCATGATCCTGATCCCGGTGGTCATCGGCACGCTACTGCTGATTGTGCCGCTGGTGAATAATCGCGGCGAGCGGGCGCCGAGCCGGCGGCCATGGTCCATCGCGGTGGTGCTGTTGAGCGTCATCACGATCGGCTCGCTGTGGGTGCTGGGTGTCGCGTCTCCATGGTCGCCAAACTTTAATCCGGGACATCTGCCGGCGCAGGTCATCGGGGCGACATCCGGGCCGGTGTTCCAGGGGGCGGTGCTATTTGAAGAAAAGGGCTGCCTGAATTGCCACCTCATCAGCGGCGTTGGCGGCCGCCGGGGCCCGGATCTTTCCTACATCGGGAATGAATTGACGCAGGACAACATGGTGATTCGGATCGTGAACGGCGGGGTGAACATGCCGGCATTCGGCGGGACTTTGAAGCCGGCCGAGATTGACTCCCTCGTGGCGTTTCTCTCCTCCCGCCGCAGGGCTGTACCGTGACGCGGGATTCGCGGCGCGGGTTCAATAATTATTGAAGTTTTCCTAAATTTTTTAGTTCCGGCCACGTCCAATCCGTTTATGCGCGTGTCTTTTTCTCCGGAGCCCCGTTGGTGCATGGAGGTTCCGGTGACAGTCCGCGCGAAGCGGGGAAAATTCGCTGCGGACACCCGGTGGAGGAGACTCGACTCTTTTACGACGGGCTGTTATCCTCGAACAATATCTGCCCTGCCGTGCCGCCACGGCGCCCGTTTTTCCGTTGCGAACAAGGGGCAAAACAGCGGAAACATGTCTGCCGTAGATCGTTTGTAAGCCATGAATGTTGTGCCGCCTTCCCGCTTTTCTTCGAAGTGCTTATCGCGCCCAAGCGGTGGCTGGCTCAATGTCGCCCTCGAGGAATGCGCGCAGATGCTCGCCGAGATTTTCGATGAGAAGCGGTTTTTGGAGGAAACCGATGGACCTGCTGGATGTCACGGTATTCGCTTCGGTGGAGAGCAGCAGGACCCTCACGTCCGGGTTTTCTCTGCGGAAGGCTTCCGCCAGCTCGCGGCACCTGGCAAGAGGCAGATTGAGGTCGAGAATGAGAAGGTCCAGGTGTTCAGAGGGGCGCTCGATGAGGAGATCGCGGCCGGCAGATTCGCCGGATCTGAAAATGACCTTGTAGTCCAACGCGGTCAACTGACACCAAATCAGCCCGGAGAAACTGGCAAAATCAGCGACCAAAAGGATGGTTGGGCGTTTTTGGGGGGTGTTATTGGGAATTGGCGCCGCGATTGTGGGAAATGGGTTTTGCATGGGACCTCACAAATAGAATCGCGGCCGTACAGGGAGGGGTATTTGCGGATTTTGGCAAATACAGGTCTTGATTTGGTGAGAATCAGGGGCGCCGGAAAGTGCATCAATAAATATGAATTCAACCAGTAATTATAAGGCAGAAACTTATGGTAATTATAGATTATGCTAATTGTCGGTGGTCCTCTTACGTCTAAATCATCCAAATGCCAATGGTCACAGGAGCCCCCTGCTGTCAGTATGCCCGCTTCAACCTCCTTCCGGTAGTGTTCAGCTCCGGAAGACACACAATAGGGAGAAAAATAGGGTAACCATGTTGGAAATCAGAAAAGAAGTGAGCGGGATGGATGGCGGAGCCTTGGGAGCATCCCTGGGGCTCGGCGGAGGAGCTGGGCTCCTTGAATCGGCTGCGACGCCCATGTGGCGTGCGCCAGGGAAGAAGGACAAAGACCTTGCCGAGAAGCTGCTGCTGACCGGTGTGGTACTGGATACGGTGGTCGTCACCTGCGCCCTGTTTATTTCGTTCTGGCTTCGATTCTGCACCCCGATCCATGAGATCGGCGTGCCCTCCAAGTTGCACCTGGGGGCTTATGCCGGGTATATCGGATGCGGGGCGTTTTCACTCCTGTTCTCGATGAGTTACTTCAAGGTCTATGACCGGACGCGGCTGCTGCGCTTCCGGCATACCGCGGAGCGGACGGTCAAGGCGTGCGCGCTCTGGTTTGTCGGGTTCCTGCTGGTGTCGCTGATGTTCAAGTTTCAGCCGCCGGTTTCGCGCATTTTTGTGGTGATCTCCGCGATTAACGTGACCACGGGGTTGCTGGCATGGAGGTACGCTTTCCATCGTCTGCTCCAGCGATCGAAGGTGGCGACGGAATTGCGGCAACGGGTGCTGTTTGTGGGATGGAACGCAGAGTCGCAAAAGATCAACGAGAGTTTTGAGGCGGACGCCGTCCATCCCTACGAGGTGGTGGGGTGCGTGCCGTCGCCGGGGTCGCAATTTCGCCGAAAGCCGACGGTGCCGGTGCTGGGCGAGTACTCGGACCTGGACCAGATATTCCAGGAGAATTCGATCAATACCGTGCTGCTGTGCGACGTGGATTGTGTGAAGGGGGAGATCGTGGGGCTGGCAAACCTGTGCGAGCGGGCGATGGTGCAATTTAAGATTATCCCGTCTTATTTCCAGATCCTGGTGTCAGGGCTGCACCTGGAGACTGTGAGCGGGGTGCCGGTGCTGGGGGTGTCGCAATTGCCGCTGGATGTGCCGACCAATTTCCTGCTCAAGCGGATGGTCGATATCGTCGGGGCGGTGATCGGGTTGATCCTGTCCGCGCCGCTCATCCTGATCTTTGGGGCGCTTGTTTACATGGAATCGCCCGGGCCGATCTTCTACCGCCAGCGGCGGATGGGGCGCAATGGGCATACCTTTTCCATCATCAAGATCCGCAGCATGCGGCTGGATGCCGAGCGCGGGACGGGGGCGCGCTGGTGCGTGAAGGATGACCCGCGGCGGCTGCGGGTGGGGGCGGTGATGCGCTCATGGAATATCGACGAGGTGCCGCAGTTCTGGAATGTGCTGAAGGGGGAGATGAGCCTTGTGGGTCCGCGGCCGGAGCGGCCGGAGCTGATTGAGAACTTCAAGGACGAGATTCCGCACTACAATGCGAGGCACAATGCGAAGCCCGGGATTACCGGCTGGGCACAGGTCAAGGGGTTGCGGGGCGACACGGATCTGGGCGAACGGATCCGGGCCGACCTCTACTACCTTGAGAATTGGAACGTACTGCTCGATTTCCAGGTAATGATTATGACATTCTTCCACCGAGATAACGCCGGCTAAGAATGCATCGAATTTTTGCCACTCCATTCAGTAAACGCACTAGCAGAAGCATTCCCTCCCGACATACGGCGCGGTTCGTCACATCGGGTTGCCTGCCATTGTGGCTGACGCTGGCAGGGGCGATGGCTTTATCTGCGGGGCCCCTTGCGGCATCCGTCGATCCCGCGGCGCTGTCCACAAGCGGCACAGGCGCAACTGTCCCGGTGGCATGGACCGAGCCGGGGCCGCTGGCTCCGGACCAGGATGCTCCGCCGGCCCTGCCCACGACGCCTGGCGCGCCGGCACCGGCAACTGATGCGGCGGCAATCCCTCCGGAACCGATTGAGGAAGGACCGACGGTGATCGTGGACGGGGCGAAGCAAAGCATCGGGAGGCCGGACATCGCGCCGATTGTTGAGATTCGAACCACTTACGACGACAACATCTTCATCAGTCCGACGCATCGACAGTCCGATTACTACACGACAGTCGTGGCGGGTCTGGCGGTAGGGTGGGGGCAATTCCGTGATCAACTGACGCCGCTGGGCTCGTTCCAGGAGAGGTACGACGAGGCGAACGACCCGGACTTTGACACGCGTCAATTCTTCTTTGCGAGCTACGCGCCGGGATACACGTTTTTCGCCAAACATCCGTCCGAGGATACCCTTGACCAGAATGCGAGCATTGGGGCGCGTGGCATTTTTGGCGATCTGACCGTGAATGCGACCGGGGCGTACAAGCTCTTCTCGGAGGGGGTGGCCGAGGTGGGGAACCGGGTGAGGCAATCGCAGATCGGAGCCGAGGTCGATTCCATCTACCAATTCAGCGCGCGGACCTCAGGGGAGGCGGACCTGAGCGTGATCACCCATCATTACGACCAAAATTTCTACGTGAATTCCGACGAGTGGATCGACCGGAACTACCTGAGCTATCAGTTGTTTCCGAAGACCAACATTGCCGGCGGAGTCACGCTCGGTTACGTGAATGTGGACAAGGGTTCCAATCAAACGTACGAGCAGGCCCTCGGGCGGATAATATATGATGCGGGCAGCAAGTTGACCGCCAACCTGTTTGGTGGCATTGAATACCGGCAATTCGTCGATGGTGGAGCGAGCGTTACGAACCCGGTGTTCGACCTTGAACTGGCCTACGCGCCATTCCAGGACACGAATATCAACCTGAACGCGTCACGCGTCGTTGCAAACTCCGCCGAGTATGCCGGCCAGAATGACGTGGGCACGTCCGTGTCGCTCACGATTTCGCAGGCCATCTACGAAAAGCTGACACTCAGTGTGCAGGGAAGCTATGAGAACTACGATTACGGAGCAGGGGGCGGCGTTGGAGGCGTTCAACGCACCGACAACGCGATTCGCCTTGAATTGGCGGCGGCCTTCCACGTCACCAAGTTCCTTGCCGTCAACCTTGCCTATGACTACTGGCACAATGACTCGAACCTCAGCCAGTTTACCTTTGACGACAACCGTGTTTCACTCGACCTCGACCTGCTTTTCTAATCCATCGCGCTTATGATTCAACGACTCAAATCCATCGCCATGCTGCTGGTTGCGGCCGGTCTCATGGCGGCGCCGGCCGCGCTGATGGGGCAACAGCCCGCGCCCGGCCCTGCCGCGCCCGACGTGGGCGGCCCTGCCTTCGAAGGACCGCGACCGGCGATGACGTCGAACTCGTCCGCCCCTGCCAACGCGAACGATCACCTGCTGATGCCGGGCGACCTTATCGCGGTCACCGTTTTCCAGGAGCCCGATCTTTATTCCACGCTGCGCCTTGCGCGGGACGGCTCGGTGGTGTTCCCGCTCATTGGGCGTGTCAGCATCGGAGGAATGACGCCGCAGGCAGCGCAGAAGCTGATCCGCGACCTGCTGGACAAGGATTACCTGGTGAATCCGCAGGTGAGCCTGCTGGTGACGGAGTATGCGGAGCGCAGCTTTACCGTGCTGGGCGAGGTGCAGAAACCGGGCCGGTACGACATGCCCGACCGGGCGTCGGTCTCGCTGCTGGAGGCGATCGGCATGTCCGGCGGGTACACCCGGGTGGCCAACCCCTCGAATGTCACCGTAAAGCGGAAGGTCGGCAACCAGGAGACCATTTACAAGCTGAACGCCAAGAGGATGGCAGCGAGCGGGGACTTGAGCGCATTTGAGATCCAGCCCGATGACGTCATCACCGTCACAGAGAGCATCTTTTGAGAGAAACCACACCCATGCACCGAACCGTGAAGAATACAAACCCAGGAACCGAATCCGCCGGCGAGATGGATTTTCAAAAGCTCATCATCGCCGTGCTTGAGCGCAAATGGGTCATCCTTGGGTGCCTGGGCGGCACGCTTTTACTCGGGCTGATCTATATCTGCATTACACCGAAGACCTACTCCGCGACCACCGTTGTGCAGGTGCTGCAGGAGCAAAGCAAGTTCGTGAACATCGAGGATGTGAGCAGCGAGGACCTCGAGCAGGTGGAGATTCTCAAGACCATTGAGACCAACCTCACCAGCTCCCCGCTGCTGCTGGGGGTGATCGACCGCCTGAAACTGACGCCAGCGCAACTGGGCCTCAAGCCGAAACCCGACGGCAGCCAGTTTACCGACTACGAGCTGGTGCAGGCGATGAATGACCTTGTGGTGGTGAAGCTGATGCGAGGCACGCGCCTGATCAATGTCACGGCCAGCAACACGAATCCTCTTCTCGCCCAGGCAATCTCGGGTGAGATCGTCAACGAGTATGTCCGTATCAATACGGCGCAGCGCGCCGGGCTCTCGAGTGAGGCGAACAAGTTTCTGCTGGAGGAGTCCGACGTGCTCCAGCGGCAGGTGAAGATGGCCGAGGATGACGCCCAGGCGTACAAGGATGCGCACCCTGGAGTCGCGCTGGAGAACAGCGAGGATTTTATCGATCAAAAGCTGCTGGCGCTGAACAGCAAACTCAATGACGCGAGGGAACATCTCTTCCAGGTGCAATCCGACAATGCCCAGGTGCAGCGGCTGTTGAGCAGCGGGACCAATGTCGACAAGACCGCGCAACTGCTCACGATCTCCAGCGTCAGCAGCGATCCGGCGGTGCTTCAGTTGCAAAACAACGTGGCCAACGCCCAGGCGGCGCTTGCCCAGCTTGCGAAGCGCTATCGCCCGAAGCATCCGGCCTACATCCAGGCCGTGGCGCAATTGGCCGGCCTGCAGGTGGCGCTGGCCCACGCGACAGTCCAGGCGGCGGAAGGACTGGCGACGGCGGTGGAATCCGCGAAACAGACCGAGGCGAATTTCCAAGGGGACCTGAAAGTCCTCGAGAAGCAAAAACTGGATACGGACAAAATCGCCATTCCATACCGGGCGCTGTCCGAGGAAGTGGACGACAACCGGCAGCTGTATGAGAGCGTGCGGATGCGCCTGAAAGAGACGGAGGTCACGCGCGACATCGGCTCCAGCGAGATCCAGGTAGCCGCGCCGGCGATGCTGCCGCTGGTACCTTCCAAGCCGAAGACGCTGCTGGTGATCCTGGCGTGCATCATCGGCGGGTTGCTGCTGGGAGCTGCCATCAGCCATGTGCTGTCGGTGGTGGATACCTCATTCCGGTCGGTGGATGCGGCGGAGGCGGAACTCGGCCTGCCGGTGCTGGCGGCGATCCAGGAGCTGGGGCAGACCATTGCCACCAAGAACTTCCTCATTTCCAAGCAAACGGATGGAATCATGGCGGAGAGTTTCCGAACGTTGCGCACGACCCTTTCGATCGAGATCGGCGAGACGGAGCGCGGGGTGATCCTGTTTACGAGCGCGGTCCCGGGCGAAGGCAAAAGCTTCTGCGCGGTGAATTATGCCATTGCGCTGGCGCAGCTTGGGAAACCGGCGCTCCTCATCGACGCGGACTTGCGGCTGCCGACGGTTTCCAAGACCTTGCTGGGCGCCACGCCAAAGCTTGGTCTCAATACCGTCATCACCGGCGAATCCACGCTGGAAGCCGCGGTGCGGCCGGTGGTGGATGTGCCGAACCTTTTTGTGCTGCCTGCAGGCGGGCGAATTGCCAATCCGGCTGAGTTGCTGGTAGGGCCGCGCGTCGGGGAGCTGCTGGAGGAGGCGGCCGGGAAGTACAACTGGGTGGTCATCGATACCGCGCCGGTACATGCCGTGAGCGACACGATGCTGCTGGTCAAGCACGCGGCGGCGGTCTGCTTCGTGATCCACTCCGGCAAGACGCCCGCCCGGGTGGTCAAGCGCGCGGTGAGCCTGCTGGAGAATGCGGGCGCGAAGCCTGCCGGACTGGTGATGAATCACATCTCCCAGCGCAGCCACAGCTATTACTACAACTACTACGGCGATTACGGTAAGGAAGTGTACGGCGCTTCCACAGAGAAAAAGCGGTAGCCGCTCGAGCCGATGAGTACGAGCCGGACAGAGCAAAGATGGGATTTTGGGACGCACAGCTCCGGTGGTGGGCTGAAGCGTGCGTCCGTGCGCGGGGGGTTCGTCACGCTCACCTCCCAGGCATGCAAGTTCCTGCTCCAGGCTGGGTCGCTCTTCATCCTGGGGCGCATGCTGAGTCCGGATGCATTCGGGTTGGTGGCGATGGTGGCGGCTGTGCTGACCTTTGCGCAGATGCTCAGGGACCTGGGGCTCTCCGCGGCGACGATCCAGCGGCCGGAGATAACGCACGAGCAGGTGAATACCTTGTTTTGGGTGAACGTGGCGCTCGGTGTGGCGCTCATGGCGCTGACGGCCTGCTGTGCGCCGGCGATCTCATGGTTTTTCAAGGAGCCGCGGCTGACTGGCATCGTGCTTGGGTCGAGCCTGAGCTTCCTTGCGAGCGGGCTGGGGGTGCAGCACTCGGCGCTGCTGTCGCGCCAGATGCGTTTTAAGTCGCTGGCGATAGCGGATTGCGGCTCGATGTTCCTCTCGGTGGTATCCGCCATTGTGTGCGTGATGGCGGGGATGGGGTATTGGTCGCTGGTGGTGATGCAGGTGGTGCTGGCTGCGGGCAATAGCGCGATCTGCTGGATCATGTGCTCGTGGCGGCCTTCCGCGCCTTCCCTCCACAAGGAGGCGCTGCCGATGATCAAGTTTGGCCGGGAGCTGACGGGTTTCAGTTTTCTCAATTACTTCGCGCGCAATATCGACAATGTCCTTATTGGGCGAGTCTGGGGGCCGGTCCAGTTGGGTTTTTACGCGAAGGCGTACCAGATCCTGCTGCTGCCGCTCACGCAATTGAACGGGCCGATGCAATCGGTGGCGCTGCCGATGCTGAGCCGCCTGACGGGCGAGCCGGAGCGGTACCGGATGGCGTACCTGCGGGTGATCCGGCTGCTGAATTTTGCGGCGATGCCGCTGGTCGGTTTCATGTTCGTCACGGCAGACTGGCTGATCCCGGTAATGCTGGGGCCGAAGTGGGGACCGGCGGTGCCGATGTACCGCTGGCTGGCGGTCGCGGGCGTGCTGCAGCCGCTGGCGAGCTCCACGGGATGGCTGTTTATGTCGCAGGGACGGAGCGCGGATATGTTCCGCTGGGCGTTCATCAGCACGGCATTGATCGTGGCATCGATCGTGGGGGCGTTGCACTGGGGAGCGACGGCGGTTTCGGCATCCTACGGGATCACCTGCACGTTCCTGGTTTGTCCCATTCTCTTTTGGTTTGTGACCCGTACGGGGCCGGTGCGGATGGGTGATTTTTATGCGGGCATGGCTTTGCCGGGGGGAGTGACGCTGGCCGGTGCGAATGTGTTTGAGCTGCTGCGGCTGTATGTGCCGAGCCCGAACCCGTACCTGGCGGTGCTGGTTTCGGCATTCGTCTGGCCTGTCATCCTTTGCGGGATTCTCGTCATGCTGCCCTCGGGCCGCGAGGCGCTGCGCGAGATGATCGACCTCGTGCGGAGCAACCTGTCCGCCTCCTCCACGCGCCGGCGCACACCAGCGATTGTCATCGCCTGACCTCCCAACATGCGTATCGCCTATATCACCCATCAATTCCCGGTGATCTCGGAGACGTTTGTTCTCCACCAGGTCCAGGGCGCGCTCGCGCGCGGGCATGAGGTGGATGTGTATGCGCCGGCGAAAAACGGGAAGGAACCGCAGCACGCGATCTATCGTGACTGGAAGATGGACGAGATCATGCGCCGCCGGCCTGCGACGGGATTCGGCGGATTGAAGAAGACGGTAAACGCCATCCGTGTGGGGATCGGGCCGGCGCTGCGGCAGCCGGGGCTATTCTCGAGATGCGTGGCGGAGAGCATGCAATTGGGCTTTGCGAATCCGCTGTCGCTTTTCGGCACTGCGGCGTCGGTGAGGGAGGGGGGGCGGTATGATGTGGTGCATGCGCATTTTGCGGACATGGGGTTGCTTGCGCTGCGGCTGCGGAGGCTGGGTGTGATGACTGGGCCGATATTGACGAGTTTTCACGGCATCGACGTGACGCGGCGCCGCTCGCCCGGGAACCTGATGGGGATGCGCCGGCTATTCGCCGAAGGGGAGGCATTTACGCATCCGAGCGACTACCTGGGGCAATGCGCGCGAGACATGGGCTGCCCGCGGGAGCGGCAGCAGAAGCTCTACTACGGAGTCGATAAATCGATGTTTCCGTTTCGACCGCGCACGCTAGCCGCGGGATCGCCGGTGCGGATTGTGTCCACCGGGCGGCTGGTTGAAAAGAAGGGGCTGGAATACGCCATCGCGGCGGTCGCCCGGCTGTTGCAGGCGGGGCGGAATATCCAGTACGACATCATTGGCGCGGGCCCGCTGCAGGAGACGCTGGCGGCACAGATCGCCACGCTGGGAGTGGCGGAGAACGTCCACATGCTGGGCGCGCAGGATGGGCAATTCGTGAGCCGGCGACTGGAGGAGTCGCACATCTTTTTGCTGCCAAGTGTAACGGCGGCGAATGGCGACATGGAGGGACTGCCGGTCTCCATCCTGGAGGCGCAAATGTGCGGGCTGCCGGTCGTCGCCACTTATCACAGCGGCATCCCGGAAGAAGTGGTCGACGGGCGTTCCGCATTCCTGGTGAATGAGAGGGATACCGACGCGCTGACCGAACGCCTCGGGCGGCTGGTGGATCATCCGGAACTTTGGCCGTCGATGGGGCGCGCGGGGCGGGATTTTGTGGAAGAGACCTTCGACGTGGAGGTGTGCAACGAGAGATGGAGTGAAGTGTACGAGACGCTCAGTGCGTCCTCAAATAAACCCGTGATGGCTGCTGCATGATGAAAATCGTCTTTGCCAGCCACAGCCAGTTCAACCCGCGGCTCGTCGTGGGCTCGCATCATCTCGCGCGCACGCTCGCGAGCGCAGGGCACGAAGTGCTGCACATCAGCACGCCGATCACCGTTGGGCATCTTGGCAAATTGAAGCATCTGCCCTACCGGGAGCGCTTCGATAATTGGCGCGCAGGCGGGCGGCAGATCGCGCCGGGGGTGATCGATTACGTGCCGCTGTCGCTGGTGCCGTGGCAACTGGCGCGCAGAAGCCTGTCGGCTTCGCGCAATCTCTTTGTCTCATCGATGCTCGCATTCCAGGCCACGGTGCGCCGCTTCGGTTTCCAATCGCCGGACCTGCTGCTGATCGATGAGCCGCGGCTGGTGGGCATCCAGCGGCTGCTGAATCCGGCGAAGACTTATTACCGCGCGACGGATCTGTATGCGGATTTTAAAAACGATCCGTCGATCAAGACCGCTGAGCGCATTCTCGCATCTGAAGTGGATGGGGTCATCGGGACCTCGGGACCGGTTGTCGACTGGCTGCGCTCCATTGCGCCCGGCTGCCCTTCGCTGCTGATGGAGAACGGCGTCGATTTTGCGCACTTCAGCGCGCCGCGGGCCTGCCCGGCGGAATACCAATCGCTCAAACGGCCGCGAGCAGTTTACGTCGGGGCGCTGGATGAGCGGTTTGATTTCGCGGCTGTGCAGAGGCTTGCGGAAGCGCGGCCGGAGATGTCGGTGATCCTGATCGGGCCCGAAGGCGGCCCGGTGCCGGAGGCGCTGTGCGCACTGGACAATGTGCATCTGCTGGGCCCGCGCGGTTACGACAGTATTCCGCCCTATCTTCAGCACGCCGATGTTGGGTTGCTGCCCTTGAACGATCACGCCGCCAACCGCGGCCGCAGCCCGATGAAACTGTACGAGTACGCCAGCGCCGGGCTGCCGGTGGTATCCGCCGCGACGGAGGAAGTGGTGCGGCGAGCGGAGGATTTTGTGTTCACGTACAAGAGCGCTGGCGGGATCGCCGATGCAACGGAGGCGGCGCTGGCCTCGCACGATGCGGGGTTGCGCGCCCGTGAAGCCGCGCGCACCCAGGATTGGAAGCAACTGACGGCCAACCTGCTCAGCTTTGGAAATGCAACGCCCGCGATGGAGCCGATGACTGTATGAAGATCGAAGTTACGCGAATTGTGAACTGGTGCATGAAGCCGCAGTCCATGGTGATCCTGACGGTTGTCATGAGTTTTGTTGCGTGGGTCTTCCCAGGGTTCCAGATATTTCGCAAGGGCTTCGAGTTCCGCGAGAACATGTTTTCGACCGGTGCGATCCTTGTGCTGCTGTGGTACGCGGGAATTATCGGGGCGGCGATGATTGGATTCCGACTCGGGAAATCCGTGCGCACTCCGCACGCGAACCTGGACCGCGTCATCGGGCTGGAGAGTTCGTCGGCTTACCTTGTGCTGACCATGGTGGGGGCACTTGGATTTGCGGCCCTGATGCTGTTCCTGCTCTCCCAGGTTGGTTTTTCCGGGGTTAAGGGCTTCCTGATGGAGGGCCAGGGCAATCAGCTCAAGGATGTGCTCTACGAGGATTATTCCATCGGGCCGCTATCGTTGCGGTATGTCGTGATCCTCAGTGGTGGGGTTGCCATTTTTCGGATGCTGTCGGGTATCTCGCGATCATGGATGGATGTCTTCAATGTGATGCTGTTGCTGCTGACCGCGCTGGTCTCCAGCCGGCTGAGCTTGATCCTGGGGCTGTTTGTCGGTTTCGGCCTGTACGCGGTGTACCATGAGACGATCCAGGTGAACGTGGTGAAGATCGGCGTGTTGTTTGGCGCGATCTTCCTGCTGCTTGCCGTCTATAATGCGGCGCGCAATATTAATTACTACCAGGCGCGCGGAAACGATAACTTCCTCGTCGCGGGTTTCTCGGAGATCCTGGCTTACACGGGCGCGCCATTCCAGGGGGCGCTGGCCACGGGAGACTATTTCAATGAAGTATGCAATGGCAGGGAGGTATCGATGTACTCGGGGATTGAGATCGAGCTGACCACCAACTCTGCGTTTGCGGAACTGACCGAGGATATTGGCGGCTGGAGCTTCCCGGTGGCCATCGTCACGAGCTTCCTCGCCGCGTGGTTCATGGGGGTGCTGACGTCGCACCTGCACAATTACTTCGCGCTGGCGTACTTCATCCTTCTCTATTGCTTCTCGGAGTTTTGGCGGATTTTCATGTTCTATCGCGGCATTGTGATCACGTTGATGGTGTTTGCGATCTGTGTGCCGTATGCGCTGGCCATGATCCCAAGGAAGGAGAGCACCCGGTGGGCATGAAAGCGCTGAAACCGCTGCCGGAGACCATGGTGATGACGCCGGATATGGCGCTGCCGGCCGTGGAGTCCAAGCCGGCCGCCGCGCGGCGCCGCGTGGTGGTGGATGCAAGGATGCTGCGATTCTCCGGGATCGGCGTGTATGTGAACAATGTCCTGCGGGCGTTCCGGGCGTTGAATATTCCATTCTCGTTCGCGGCGAATCAATGGACGGAGGAACTGGACGGCATGGCGCCGGACTATGATTTTCGCGCGCGGGTGTATTCCATCAAGGAGCAGCTTGCGTTTAACCGCCTCGGAATTTCCGCAGAGAATATCTGGTGGTCGCCGCACTACAATGTGCCGGTGCTTCATCGGGGCAGGCTGGTGACGACCATTCACGACCTTGCGCACCTTGCGCTGCCGCAATTCTTCGGCGCATGGAAAAAGCAGATGTACTCCAAGCTGATGTTCGAGGCGGCGGCACGCAAGTCGCACTCGATCATTTGCGTATCCCAATTTACCGCCGATGAATTGCTTCGGCGGACCTCGGCGGATCCCCGGAAGGTCCATGTGATCCACAATGGACTGGATGAAAAGTGGTTTGACACGGAGCGCGGGGAGCGCCCGTCCGCGAGGCCGTATCTATTGTGCGTGGGCAATGTGAAGCCGCACAAAAACTTCCAGCGGGTGATCCAGGCGTTCGCGAAAATCCAGGCGCGACACGATGTCGATTTGATGCTGGTGGGCAGAAAGGAAGGATTCCTCGCGGGCGACAGCGCGGTGCTCGATCTCGCGGGCGTACCGGAGGGGCGGCTGCAATTTACCGGGCATGTCTCCGACAGCCTGCTGCGGAGTTATTACGCGCATGCAGAGGCGCTCGTTTTCCCGAGCTTGTACGAGGGCTTTGGCATGCCGCCGCTGGAGGCGATGGCGTCCGGTTGCCCGGTGGTGGCATCGAATGCGGCATCGATCCCGGAAGTATGTGGTGAAGCGGTGATCTACTGCGATCCGCACTCGGTGGATGACATAGCCGACAAGATCAAACTCGTCCTCGACTTGAAGGGGAATGAGCGGCTCACCTTACTTGAAAACGCGCGAACTCACGCGGCCCGCTTCAGTTGGAAGCGTTGCGCCCGCGAAACATGGGAAATTCTCCAGAATGCAGGCGCTTGAAACCCTCATTCTCCTATTCCTGTGCTGCACTTTCCTTCCCGTCCTCGCGATGGCCGGGAGTGCGCCTGAGCCGGTGAAGGTGACGGTAAGCGACCTGCCTGCCTCATTTTATGACCGGCCTGGGCTGGAGGGTATGCCGCGGGTGGCTTATCATACTCTGCCGGTGGTCAATGTCCGTGACATGGGCGCGAAGGGGAATGGAGAGGACGACGATCTTGCCGCGTTCAATCGCGCGCTGGATGCGGTGCTCGCAAAAGGGGGAGGCATCATCTTCATCCCGAAGGGAATCTATGTTTTCAAGCGCCCGGATTACGCGAAATCGGGTTTTTGGCCGATTGCGCGGCCGGGCCGCAAGAGCATCTCCAATGTGCACTTTGTCGGGGAAGGTGAGGAGTCGGTCATTCGCTTCGTCTCGCCGATCCACGACCAATCCTACGGATGGAACTTTGGGAATGTGGAGAATGTCAGTTTGCGGGACATGAGTTTCACCAGCTTCCCGCTCTTTTGCACGCGCGGGGATGCGATATCGCGCGGGATGTACCTGTTCCAATTCGGAAGTTACACGCCGGGGCAGCAATACGCGCATCACGTGGAGATCATCAATGTATCCACAGACCAGGGGATCATAGGGCCGCTGGTGCGGCGGGGCGCCGATGATATCTGGATTGTGGATTGCAAGTCTCGCAACAGCTCTGCCGATGGGATCCATGCCGATACCGCGCAGCATGTGACTGTGGCGTATAACTGGGTGGAAAATACGGGCGACGATTCCATGGCGAGTATCTCCGTGGCGGCTGTGAAAAACCCGGCGGTGGATAATCATTACTACTTCAATACGTCACTTGGCTCGCAGTGCCGGGGGCTGGCGCTGGGCGGGTATAATGGTGTCGCAATGGGAAACTGGTTCGAGCGCAGCCAGCTTCCCGCAGTGTATCTGCACCCGCATGGACACAGGCCGGTGGAGGGGGATCCGATTATTCACCCGGTGGTGACGGGCAATACAATGGTCCGTTGCAACTTGCAGAACAGCCTGCACCGTTATCCCGGCAACATCCTGGGAGAGTTCAATGTGTCCGATGCGGAAATAACCCGGAACAAAATCCTTGGTTGCCTCGGCAGCGGGATCGCGTTTCGCGTCTTCCCGACTTTTCTCTATCACACGGGCATCCCGGTTTTTGTGCCGCGGAGAATCGATATCAGCGATAATGCCATCAAGGATAACAGCGGTTACGGTATCGAGGTTCAACTCGGTACGGAGATCGACGGCATGACAATCACCGGCAATTTGCTGACCGGGAATGCGGCGGGAAGCGCGACGTTCTCGGGAAAGGTCATGGCGCCGAATTTCCAATCAAACCTCGTCGATATGGCTCCGGTGGAATCAACCATCAGTACGCTGATGGACTTCTCCGGCAAGACGCAGGCTGCGCTACGGGGATTCCAGGCCGTGAGCGGTCCACAGTCCGTGGAATATCCGACTTACTATGCTGCGATTGGCGCGATGCCGGTGGAGACGAGCGCGGTGCCATTGCCACAGCCCGATCCGCCCAGTTCGCTGCGATCGCTGAATGTCCGTGACTATGGGGCGAAGGGTGACGGCAGGACCAATGACACGGGCGCGTTTGCGGATGCTATCGCAGCGTTACCGGCGGAGGGCGGCGTGCTGGAAATCCCCGCGGGTAACTATCTGCTCCAGCCGGTAGCTGGGAGCGACAAGCCGTCGTGGACCTGTGTGAGGGATGATCTCGCAATCATGGATCGCGCGAATGTTCATTTGCATGGTGAGGGTGGGCCGCAATTGATCTTTACCGATCCGGATGCGCAAGGGTTGCGATTGATCCATGTCCAAAATTCGTCCATCTCAGGCATCGCGTTTCGGCTCCGCACTCAACCGCCGCTGCGGCATGATCGCGCGCTGGTTGATCTCTCCGCGTGCGACGGGATTTCTCTGGATGGACTGGAGATCGATAACTCCAGCGGACCGGGATTAAATGTGGACGCGTCGCGGGTGGTCACGGTTGAGCATTGCAAGATCGCACATGCGGGCACCAATGGTATCGGGATTCTCTCGAGCAGCCAGTTACTGGTGGAGAATTGCACATTGAGCGACAGCCGCGATTGCGCGGTCCGGATCGACCAGACCGGCAGCGTGACGCGCCGACCGCAGTTCGTGCGAATCGATCACAATGAGATCCAGGGGGTGCGCGAGGGTTTTGGAATTGCGGTCTGTACGGGAGATCAGATTGAGGCAAGCGGCAATAGTATCGCGGATTGTTACCAGGCTGGCGTTGCGATTTTTCAACAGGAAGGATTTTTACCACCACCGCGGAGTGTGGTGATCGCGGGTAATACCTTGACGCGTTGCAATGCGGGTCCGTTTGGTTACACGGACGGAGCGATCTCCGTCTTCGCCGTGCGGACGGACGGCGGCGGCGATTTTCGATTTACCGGCAATACCATCGAAAGCACGCCGCATTATGGCATCAGCATCGAGCGTGCGGCCAAACTCGATCACGTGACCATCCAGGGAAACACCGTGCGCGATGCGAAGCTTGGCGCCGTGAGCATTGCAGCTCCGCAGAAGTCCGCCATCCAATCCCTTGCGCTCACGCCATAGACCATTTTACCATGATTGAAAGCGACACCGACGTTGATAGTGCCACGCTGGACAAGGCGCCCGAAGGCGTCTCGACCGGTGGCGGCCAGCGTCCCGGTCTCGCGCGGCGAACCATGCGCGCGGCGAGTTGGGCCACGATGGAGAGCATGGGCGGGCAGTGTATTTCGTTTGTTGTCTTCCTGGTGATGGCGCGGCTGCTGACGCCGTCGGACTTTGGCGCGGTGGCACTGGCGAATCTTTATGTCGCATTTTCCCAGGTGCTGATCTTTCAGGGGCTGGGACAAGCGATTGTCCAGAAGGCTGAGCTTTCCGCGGAGGATCTGGAGGCGGCGTTTTGGATTAACCTGGCGTTTGGCGCAGTCATGGCCGCGGCTACATTGCCGCTGTGCGTGCCGGTGGCGCTTTGGTTTCACTCGCCCGGGCTGGCCGGGTTGCTGCGCTGGCTATCGCCGATTTTCATCCTGAGCGCCGCGGCGGATGTGCAGACCAATTTGCTCCAGCGTGAGTTTGCTTACAAGTCGCTGGCGCTGCGCACGGTCGTCGCTTTCACGTGCGGCGGGTTGGTGGGTATCCTTATGGCGCGGGCCGGTTATGGCATTTGGAGCCTTGTCGGACAGCAACTCACCGTGGCGGTCTTCAACGTCCTGCTGCTCTGGACGGCGAGTCCCTGGCGTCCGCGGTTCCGTTTTTCCGTCCCTCATGCATGGACCATGTGGCACTTTGGTGCGCGCCTAATGGGGCATGAGTTTGTCAGCCTCGGCAGCCGGAGATCGGACCTGTTCTTCGTGGGCAGGTATCTCAATACCGTGGCTGTCGGCACTTACACGGTCGCGGCGCGTGTCAGCACCTTGCTCAATGAGATTGTGGTGCGCTCAATCAGCCGTGTGAGCCTGACGTCGCTTGCGCGCTTGCAGGGCGAGCCGGAGGGAATGGGCGGGGCGTTCTCGCGGATCATGCAATTGCAGAGTTGCCTCATCTTTCCGGCGGCGGCGGCGCTGAGTTTCTTTGCGCGGGAGGTGGTGCTCGTGACGGTGGGTCCGCACTGGATCGCCGCGGTGCCGGCGATGCGGGTGCTGTTGCTGGCGATCCCGCTGGAGGCGCTCTCTGCCTTGAACGCGTCGGCGATTATTGCGCGCGGACGGCCGGGTTGGGTGTCCATTTTGACCTGTGTCCATGCGGGCGTGAACGTAATGCTCTTCGCGATCGTCGCCCGCTGGGGGATCGTGGCCGTGGCGATCGCGTATGTCATCCGTGCCGCCCTCCTTTACCCGCTGGAACTCGCTTTCCTGCGCAGGTTGATCCCGATCCCGGTCGCCCAGATTTGCGAGTCATGTCTGCCGCCATTGATCGCCGTCGTGGCGATGACTGGCGCCGATACTTTGATCCGCATGTTACTTCCGGATGGCTTTCCGCCGATTCTACTGCTGCTTGCGGGATTGCCTGTGAGCGTGGCGATTTACGGAACCTTCCTGGCTATTATGCGGCGCGACCTCATCTTTAACACATGGAGTGATCTGAAAATGCTTCGGGCCTAGGAGTAACCATGCGCATTCTGATCATCAGCAACCTCTTTCCACCGTTTATCCTTGGTGGAGCGGAAGTCTCGACAGACTCGCTTGCGGGGTGGCTGGTATCTCGCGGACACGATGTATGTGTCCTGAGTTCCGCACCGCGCCCGACGAATGTGGAATCGACGGTGCGCGCCGATGGTGTGCGGATCGAACGTCGTTACTTCCCGAATCGTTATTCCGTTTACGATGCGGTGCAGCACAGCACGGTGGAGAAGACGGCCTGGCATATTCGCGATCATTTTCTGGCCGAGTCCGAGGTGATTTGCCGCGAGGTGATCGAGTCCTTTCAACCGGACATCGTCAATACGCACGACCTGCAGGGAATTGGTTATAACATCCTGCGCGAAATCGGCCGGCAGGGGCTTCCGTGTGTGCAGACGCTCCATGATTTCGGATTTCTCTGCGTGAATATGAACATGTTTCGCGGCGGCGAACCGTGTGGGCGGCGGCACTTCATCTGTTCCGTATCGGCGATGGTGAAACGCGCTTATTTTTCCTCAATCTCGCGGCTTGCCTTCTGGTCCCCGTCGCAGGCGCTGATCGATCTCTACCGGCCCTCGCTGCCCGCCCACACGGAGGCGGTTTGTATTCCGCTCCCGCTGTTTTTCTCGCCGCGGCCTAAGTCGGCGCGCGTCGGTGCGAGCGGCAGCGGCGGGGTGGTGCGACTGCTGTTTGTGGGCCAGGTGACGGAGGCGAAGGGTATCGAGTTTGTCCTGCGCATCCTGGAGCCGCTGGCGGCGCATTATAGCTTTGAGATCGTGATCGTCGGGAGCGGTCCCATCCTTGGACGCCTGCGGGAGCGCTATGAGCGCGCGGCGTGGGTGAAATTTGCCGGGCGCGTGCCGACGGCGGAGGTAGCGGGTTATATGGTCTCCAGCGATCTGATGCTGTTCCCGTCACTTTGGTTTGAGAACTCGCCGCTTGTCGTGCGGCAGGCCAATCAGCTAGGCCTTCCAATTCTCGCGAGCTGCGTGGGCGGCATCCCGGAATTGGTGGGACACGGAGTCAATGGGCTGCTGCTGCCACCGGGGGACGAGGAGCAATGGCGGAACTGCCTGGGTGAATTGCTGGGGTGTCCGGACAAGCTCCAGCGGCTGGGCGCCGGCGCCCGTGAGTCGGCCTCTGATTACGACGGCGATCTGCTGGGCGAAGCCGTGGTGCGGTTGTACGAAAGAACCATCGGCGCCGGCAACTTACCGGTAGCGGCGCCACCGACGGAGGCGGTCGCGGTATGAACCCGTTCTTCTCAAGGATATCGCGCGACGGAACCACGGCGCAGCGCGGCTTCACGGTGCTGCTGTACGCGGGGTGGGCGATTACCCTGAGTTACTTTCCAAGCGGTGTCCTGCTTTTTTACTTTGGGAGCGCGGTATATGTGCGCGATCTGTTGCTTGCGCTGCACATCATTGCGTCGCTGGTCTGGCTCTACCGCGTCGGGGATTTGCGCACTGTGATGCGGGAGTCTGCGATCCTTCTGCTGGTGCCGCTGCTCCTCATTCCGGCGATCGCCGATGGGGACTATCGCTTTGAGGCGATGCGCACGGTCAAGTGGACTTTTTTCTGGCTCGACTGGATATTCATTGGCCATTTTGCATTCCAGAAACGGAATTGGGATGTGTGGCTGGGGGTCTTCATGGGTGTCACAGCTTTTGAGTTACTCATGGAATGGCTCATCGGCGCGTATGAGTGGAAGGTGGGGCATTACGTTTTCGCCACGGCCACGACCTGGCAGGACAAAACGCTCTTCGGGGTCCAGGCCGTGAAGGATTTGATGTTGGAAGGGAGGATCCGCATCCGGGGATTTCAGCGTGATGTTTTCTCATTCGCGAATCTCATGGCGATGAGCGCGGTGATAGGCCTTGCGTGGGCCAGCATCTCGCGCACGGTCTGGGAGAAGGTTATCGCGTTCACGTGGGCGGCGTTTTTCTCAATCATGCTCGTGGTATCCGGGGGGCGCTCGGCGCTTTTTGGCATTTTCGCCAGCACCATCCTTTCCATTGCGTATGTTGTGGATCATCGGTTTACGCGGCGGTGGTCGGGAAATTACGTGCTCGCGTGGGTCGCGATTACCGTAGTGATCAGCTTTGCCGGCGTGGGCAGGTTAACGGAGGCGATCGGCAGCACACTCCTGAGCAAGACCAGTATCGGCGACTCGGAGAGCGCTTATATGCGGGATGAGAATTGGTCAAACATGCTGGATGCCTTTGAGGAAGAGCCCATCATTCTCGTCATCGGCGGACCGTATGCTTCGCTGCTCGACACGCGGATATCGCCGATGTTCCACTGGGCGGATAATCAATTTCTGTGGGATGCGTATCATCTCGGTCTCGCGGGCGAGGTAGCCATCGCGTTCTATTTTTTCCGGGTATTCTGGAAAGCGAAGGAGAGCTCTTATCCGCGGGCGGTGGATGTGCTGGTGCTCTGTCTGCTCTTCGTCGTCGGGGAAGGCATCGCGCGCGAGTCGCTGACATTCATGGGCTGCATGCCGCTCTTTGTGGCATGCGGCTATGTCAGCAGCTCCTCCGCTAGCAGCCGGTCCGCTTCCTCGCGATCTTCGCGCTCGCGCCGGCGGCGGAGCCATACGGCCCAGGAACCTTTGCCATTTGTAAGATGAAAGTACTGCTCCGCATCAGAAGCGATGTCACGCAATATCCGGGAGGGGACTATGTCCAGCTCCTGCGGATGCGTGAGATGCTTGAGCAGCTCGGTTTTGAATGCAGCATTGCGCCGGGGCTCGGTCCGATGCCGGCGGGCGTGGATATCGTCCACTTATTCAATACGACGCGGATTCATGAGACGTATCTGCAATTCCGCGAGGCGAAGCAGCGCGGCATCCCGGTGGTGCTGACGCCGATATGGCACTCGATGCGAGAGATGCGGAGGTTCTATGCGCGGCTCTATAAGATGCCGATTTTCCCGATCTGGAAATATATGGCGGCCAAGGAGCTCTTTTACGCTCGACGTTCAGGCCAGCCGGTTTTTCCCGATGCGACAATCCGTTACCGGGCGCTGCAGCGGGAGGTGATCGCCGGTGTGGATATGGTTGTTACCAATTCCGAGGCTGAGCTGGAGATCATGCGCGAGGAGCTGGGTGTGGAACCCCGGGCCGCTCGGGTGACGGCGCCCCTCTTTGAAGCCGAGCCTTTCCCTGAGCAACCACGGCCGTCATCCGATGGCGTTGAGCGAAAGGATCTGGTGTGCGCAGGGCGGATTGAGCCGCGTAAAAACCAACTGGCGACCATCCGCGCGTTCAAGTCATTGGGCAAGGGAGATCGACGTCTGTTGCTCTTCGGCAGCATGAGCGGGGCGCATCCCGGTTATGAACGGGCGGTGCGCCAGGAGTTGGAGCCGGGGTGGGTGGAGTACCGCGGTTATGTCTCGCCGGAGGAATTGAGCGCTGCCTATGGCGAGGCGAAGGCGGTGATCCTTGCCAGTTACTTCGAGACATGCGGTTTCGCCGGGATGGAGGCGATTGCACGGGGCGCGCAGGTTTGCATCAGCGATACGCCGTACACGAGGTGTTTCTACGATGGGCACGCTATTTTCTGCGATCCGTTTTCGGAAGAGTCGATCCGGGCGGGCATCGAAAGTGTGCTGACGACCGCCGCGCCGGCGCTCGATGGATTTCTTCACGCTTTTTCACGCGAGACCGTGCTTCGCGAAACACGGGAGGTATACGAGTGTCTGACCAACTGACATCTCCCGCGGCCGGGAGCGGAGCGGCGCCGGCCATCCTTACCATTATCACCGTGACTTATAACTCGCGGGGTGAGGTGGGGCCGTGCCTTGAGTCGTTGCCGCGCGAGTTATTTGGCCGGCCGGTCGAGGCAATCGTTGTCGACAATGCATCCATGGACGGGACGCTCGAATTTATCCACGCAAAGTACCCTCACGTAGCCGCGTACCCTGCCGGCGGCAATCTCGGGTTTGGCACGGCCAATAACTTCGGCGTGCGCCGCAGCAGCGGGGAATATGTCTTGTTCCTGAATCCCGATGCGCGGGTGAATGCGGAGGCGCTGGGGCATTGCCTGCGCCGGCTGCAGGACGAAGCGGACATCGGTATTATCTCGCCGAAGCTGGTGCTCGCGAATGGGGAGATGGACCTCGCCTGCCGCCGCGCGGTGCCGACGGTATGGGACGGCGTTACGCGCAGTACGGGGCTCTCCCGGTTGTTCCCGAATGTCAAATGGTGCGCGGGGTACAATTTGACTTATCTGCCGGACGAAGAGACTTACCCGGTGGGCGCGGTCAACGGGGCGTTTATGATGATGCGGAGCAGCCTGTTCAAACGGATTGGGGCATTCGATGAGCGATTTTTCATGTATGGCGAGGACCTGGATCTCTGCCTGCGTTGCAGCAAAGAGGGATTCAAGGTCGTGTACGATGGGCGTTACTCTGTCATCCACCTCAAGGGCTCCAGTTCACGAAAGGTGTACAGGAAGATGTCGAAGGCTCTGTTTACCGGGACGAAGCAATTTTACCTCAAGCATTTCAATCCGCACAATTCGTTGATTGTGCGGTGGAAGTATGACGCACTTTTTTGGCTTTGGAGCGTATTCTCATCAACGGTGGGTGCGATCAAGGGGCACAAGGCGGCGCGACCGTTGTAACATCACGGGATCATCAGGTCGTCCGGTGTACCCATGGTTTTATCGGGGCCGGCGGAGATGATTTGCATATCGTCCCCGCTCATCTGGTGGAAGAAATAGGGGGTGCCCCATGGGTCAATCAATTCGCCTTTTGAGTTGAGGGATTGTCCCGGGGGCGGCCCGAGCACTGCTCCGCGGGGATTGTGGCCCATCAGAGCCTGCATGATTTCGGCATTGGTGCCGACAGGGTTTTGTCCATACAGGGTATGGTAACTGCCAATCATATGATGGACCTTCTCCAGTTCCACCATTGCCTGCGCGCGCCAGTTGGCATTGGCTGCGGCGGGCGCTGCTGAAGTTAGCGAGGGAGGGGGTGGGGGGAGGAGGACGTTGGTTGCGGGTGTGGTACCGGGTGAAGTTGAGGTGGTGGTTGGCGTGGAGGGTTGAGTGGCCAAGGCTGGCGCAAGAGAAGGCGAACTGACGGTGAACTGGGGGGTGGGGCTGGGGGAGGGGGACGCTGCAGCTTGTGGCGGGGGGGGCGGAACT
>Ga0302319_10002521_pt1 | contig 39448 bp, 40 predicted proteins | sample Bog_T0_2_FD_203319 | JGI IMG/M metagenome (GOLD analysis project Ga0302319, IMG submission 203319) | Peat permafrost microbial communities from Stordalen Mire near Abisko, Sweden - Bog_T0_2 | ecosystem: Environmental > Terrestrial > Soil > Wetlands > Peat | place: Sweden: Abisko, Stordalen Mire... | reverse complement strand
AAATACCGTCAAAAAGTTTCGCTTGGGGGCGAGAGGTCAGAATTATGGCGTAGCAACAACTCTGTTTCTTCAAGGACTTGCGCGTGTGGGCGATAGATCGTGAAAGATGCCGAAAGGCCCTTTTCACTCCCACTCAATTGTCTCTGGCACGTATAAGCACCTGACACTGTTAGCCTTTTCCTAAGCGTACAACGAACTTACCGTCAGATCTACCGCCAAATAATTCCGCTTGGGGACGATAGACGGCGATAGATGCCGAAACCCTCGCTCATGTCTTACCCTCGGAACTTCGCTCGCGCGTGTTGAACGCAGCGAGGACGCTCATGGGCAACCGCAGTGCGCGCCACCATTTACGAAGCATCAACGATTACCTGGGTGACCGGAGATCCTTTCCCCGTTAGCGATCGTGATGAGCGTCTGCACCGGGAGGCATTGATGGACTGTGGCGGTCACTTCTACTGTGTCGAACCGAACATGGCTTTTTATGTTCGGTAACAGACGGTCACGGGCCACTCATCCAGAAACAATTCGAGATCAGCACCGAAATTTCTTTCTTGCGGAGATCAATGATGCTTGAGCAAGGACTGTCGTGCATAAACCGGGCGGTAATCCCATGGATACCCACCCTCAATGAAGAATTCGCAAACATACCGGAACACGATGCCACGGGAGTGGATCGCCTGTTCGCTCCATTCGAAGCCACCGATTCTGCCAGCCAATGCGATCACACAGGGGAAACACTAGCCGGTGCGCTGTTTCGCTTCATGATGCTTGACGAGCACGTACTCTGTCATTCCCTGGCGCGCGCGTGCTATTCGAAGGGGGGGGGGGAGGGCCCGTGACTGTTTTGACACGCTCATACACCCTGCGATAGGCGCACTGGAGATACCGATGACTAAAATAACGACCAATGCGCGTCGGGCGCTGTCCGAACGTGAATTCGCTTTTCCTGCGCAGCGTAAGGAGCCACTGGAAAATGCCAGTCACGTACGGAATGCGGTCGCACGCTTCGGCCTGGTGACCGGAGTCTCCGACGCGGAGCGCGACGTAGCGTGGCGGCGGATACTGCTCGCCGCGAAGACCTACGGCGTAACGGTCGATAGGGTGGATTGGCGCCTTCCCGTGGATCAGGTACCGCAACACCCAAAATGACCGAAACGTTCTCTTTCCCGGAACTTCTCGCCCGTCGCGTCATGTATAGCGGCTACCTGTCGGTCGTTTCACTGTCACTGCGCTTGCGCGACGGGGCGATTGTGTCTCGTGACGTCGAATACCATGGCGACGCCGCGGCCGTACTTCCATATGATCCGGTGCGACGGTGCGGCCTCGTGGTGCGCCTGTTTCGCGGCCCGGTGTTTTATGCGACGGGGGTCGGGCAGCTGGAAGAGTCCTGCGCTGGCATGATCGGGCATGAAGAGGCATCCGCGGCCGCGCGCCGCGAGGCCGAGGAGGAGCTAGGGGTTTCCCTGCGCATATTGGAGTTCGTCGCCCGCATTTGGCCGAGCCCCGGTATCTCGTCGGAACGACAGACTTTATTCCTAGCGCCATATGCTGCCACTGACCGCAATGGACCGGGCGGTGGCCTCGCCGCAGAACATGAAGATATTACGGTCGTGGAGCGGCCCCTCGACTCACTCGCGGCGGACGCGCGGCTGGGTGAGGTTGCCGATGGCAAGCTGCTCACCCTAATCATGGCGCTTCAGCTGAGGAGACCGGATCTGTTCAGCGCGACCGAATACCCCTCGTCGCGGGGAGCCCTTTTCCGGTCGTTTGCCCCAACAATTCCGATAGTCGAGAGGCCTTTGTTATGAGTGCTTATTTTGATGCCGTCGTATTCATCGATCGTCGCGAGGCAAAGTTGTTTCACTTCAGCGCCAAGGGCGAGGTCAAGCTCGTCTTGGCGCATACCTCCGCGCAGCGCCCGCATCACCAGGCCAATCACGAAGATCGGACCAAACATGCCCCGGACGATGAGTTCATGGAAACCATCGTGCGTTCGCTGGATCATGACGGCAATACGCTCATCTGCGGTCCGGGCAATTCGAAATACGAGTTGCAGGCTTATGTGCAGAAGCACAGTCCGGACCTAGCAGCACGCATATCAGGGGTCGAGGATCTCGACGATCCGCTGGATAGCGGCATTCTCGCCGCGGCGCGGAAATTCTTCGGAACGCGGGAACACCGGCATGGGATGCAACGTATGCCCAGCGCAGGGCACTTTGACGTGCCGGGCAAGTCCTGAACGAGCCCAACTGTCGATGAGGTGCGCCGCCGTACATACGACAGCCTCAGTTTCGCAGTTCAATGGCACGTGTCGGACGTCATGCGCGTCCGACGCACCTACCCACATGCGTAGAACCCCAAGGAGATTTTCATGAGCCTCATTCATTGGGACCCGTTTGGCGATGTCAGCACTTTCATCCGTCTGATGCCGAACCCGGCGGCGACGTGGCCGCGGATCGCGTCAGAGGGCAATGGCGCGCGGAAACTCGAGTGGTCACCGAATGCCGATATCAGCGAGAGTGACAAGGAGTACGTGATTCGTATTGATCTACCCGCCGTCAAGAAAGAGGACGTCAGAGTAACTCTCGATGCGGGCGTCATTTCGATCAGCGGCGAGCGTAAAGCCCTGACTGACGACAAGGACGAGAAATTCCATCGGGTAGAGAGTTTTTACGGGAGCTTCGAGCGAAGCTTTTCTCTGCCAGATAACGTCAATGCGGACAGCGTCACCTGCGACAGCAAGGACGGCATACTGACGGTTCATATCCCAAAGAGTGCGACCAAGAAGCAGATGCCCAAGCAGATCATGGTGCAATAACGGGCAGCACGGCGATAGGCGAATTTCGAGCGACAATTAAGGGAGCGGCAGCGCGCGCTGCCGCGACCGATCCGGCGAGGGATCGGCTCTTTTCAGGTTGTTTCGCAATCGAGGGTTTGTCATCCAGCGAACAGACAGGTTTTCCCGGGTGCAGCACCATGATTGCCCGAACGTTGCCAAAGATCAGGAGACGAGAATGAAAAGTCGATGCAATCTCAAGGTACGCAGTCGGCGCCGCGCCTTATTTGCGAGCGTCGCTTGCCTCGCCGCGACCGTGCCAGCCTTGGCAATCGGAGCGACGACTGCCCCCCTGCCGGCGCAGCAATGCCTCACGGATCTTAAAGCCTTCGACAGCGTACAGCAGAAGGATGGTTATTGGCTGGACGGGGGTGGCTACGGCTACGGCTTCCCGGTCTACGGCTATGGCTACAGCTACGGCACTCGCTATGCCGAATCGAATCGATACTTGCGCGCTCGGCCGGGCTACGAAATACGCACGATGATCGCCTCCGCGAGGATCCTCGCGCAAAACGGCCAGCAGGTGGCCTGTGAGAGCGTGCTCAGCGCCGCACGCGACACCTATACCGCATATGTCACCGAACTACGCAACGGACAGGTTCCCCCGCCGAACGTATCGGCCTGGCGCCGCGAACAGATCGAAACCGCGGTTCCCGTGACCGGTGGAAATATTGCTTATCGCTCCGATCAACTCATCGGTGCGAGCATCGTCAATGGCAGCAATGACAGCCTCGGCAGCGTCGAGGACATCATTATGAGCCCGCAGACCGGGAAGATTGCCTACCTCGTGGTCAGCCATGGTGGCCTGTGGGGCATGGATGAGACTTATACCCCCGTGCCGTGGTCAGACTTCAAGTCCGCGGTGATGACGAACCTGCTGATATTGCCGGTGACGAAGAGCACGCTGGATGCCGCTCCGCAGTTCAGCAAGGACAAGGTCGGCCGACCGGGTGAGTTCGCAACCCAGAGCCAGGCCGTTGACTCTTATTGGACCGCCCATCCCCCCGTCGCCATGCGCTGACCGCCGTGCAGATACGATGGAAACCGATCGCTTTTTCGTGACCCGAATGCGGTGTGGCGGCGCAACCGGGAGCGGTTTCGGGTCCGCCGACATGGCCGCGACCAACGGCCATGATCCGGCGCCCGATCAATTCCGATGAGTGTCACAGGCGTCATGCAAAGGAACTCCACAACAGATTCGTCGGCCGTCAATCACCGCATTGTTCTTGCGGCACGTCCCGACGGCGCCCCACGCCTTGCGGATTTCCGCACCGAGACGCGGCCGATCCCAGCCCCCGCCGCCGGCCAGCTTCTGGCCCGCACGCTATATCTATCACTGGATCCTTATATGCGCGGCCGGATGTCGGATGCGCCCTCCTATGCGCCCGCCGTGGCCATCGGGGATGTGATGGTCGGTAGCACGGTATCGCGTGTCGAGGCATCTCATCACGCAGGCTTTGCGGCAGGCGACCTAGTGCTCGGCTACAGCGGCTGGCAGGAATTCGCAATCTCAGACGGGACGGGCCTCACCCGCCTCGATCCGCAGGCAAAGCACCCTTCGCAGTATCTTGGGGTACTCGGCATGCCGGGGTTCACGGGCTACATGGGCTTGGTGGATATCGGGATACCTCAGGCGGGCGAGACCGTCGTGGTCGCGGCAGCGAGCGGGGCCGTGGGCTCGGTCGTCGGTCAGGTCGCCAGGATATTAGGCTGCAAGGTGATCGGCATCGCAGGTGGCGCAGATAAATGCCATTTTGTCACGAAAGATCTCGGTTTCGATGCGTGCGTCGATCATCACGGCGAAGACCTGCCGACGCGCCTCGCGATCGCCTGTCCGCAGGGGATCGACGTCTATTTTGAAAACGTCGGGGGCGCGGTGTTCGATGCGGTCCTGCCGCTGCTGAATTCCCGCGCGCGGATTGCTGTCTGTGGGCTGATTGCACTCTATAACGAGAACACGCCACCGCCCGGACCGGACCGGCTCGGATTGCTACTCGGCACGATCCTCAAGCGCAGGCTGCGCGTACAGGGATTTATCGTGTCCGAGGACTTCGCCGGCCGACAGGCGGAGTTCATTGCGGCGATGACGCCTTGGCTTGCTGCAGGGAAAATAAAGTACCGGGAGGACGTCATCGAGGGTCTTGCGAACGCGCCAGCAGCATTTATCGGCATGCTCACCGGCGGAAATTTCGGCAAGCTCGTCGTGCGCATGGACGCTACCCCTGTTCAAGGGAAAAACCCGTCGTGAGCGCCAGCTACTACGCGGTCGTCCGGATCAACCACAACGCGGCGGAAGTTTTTCTCGTTAACGCAATCGAGGAATCGAAGCGGGTGGTCAATTCACATACCTCGATGCAACGCCTGCATCATCGCGGACCAGCCGACGGTCGCCCGCGCCACCCGATCGACAGGGATTACTTTTCGCGAATAGCGTCCACCCTGAACCATGTCGGCGGCACCTTGCTGACAGGCCCCGGCGAGGCGCGCTTCGAACTGGCTCGCTATTTGAGCGAGACCAGGCCCGACCTTGCTGCCCAGCTGGATGAAATCGACGCCCTGGACCATCCGGGCGACGCCGCGCTCGTCGCGATAGCACGCGACCATTTCCATCTCTCGGGCTAGTCGACGATGCGCATGTGGTCGCGGACGTCCTCGACGCCCGGCGCGTTCCATGCCGAGTTGCGCATGAGGTATCGCTGCCACCCATTCGTCACAGTGCCCGACAAGGTCACGATCCGGCCGTCGACACTGACCACGACATGCTGGTCCTGCGCATCATAGCGCCGCGTCAGCGCGGACTCGATATTGGCCTTCATATCAGCCACGGGCGCATCGCGATTGGCGACCGTGATGGCATTGGTGAGCCCCTTGACACCCCTCATGAATCGTACGGCATTCTCGGCGTTCTGCCGCTGGAAACCCGAATGAACAGTCCCTGACAGCGTCACCCATCCATCCTCGACCCGCGCACTAACGGCATCTATCGGCAGGTATGCCGCCCAGCTGAGGGCGTTGCGGACGGCGACGCCAAGTTCCGCGTCCCCAAAGGCGTCGGCCGTGACCACCTCCATATTGACGATGACTTCCTTGACGCCCGGAATCATCTCCGTAAGCCGCTCCGCCTCCCGGTTCTCGCCATAGGTGCTGACCTGTCCCGTAATCGTCACGATACCCCCGGCCACGGTGACGCCGAGATTCCGTGCGTCGACCGCGGCATCCCACTTCAGTTCTTCCAGCACATCACGCTGAATCGCATTGTCAGTTCGGGATGGCATTTCCTTCTCCTCGTTAGTGTCGAGCGGCAGCATGCGCTGCCCGGGCCGCGCGCACCGTTCGCTGTGCCACGTAGCCCATGCATCACGGTGTGCCACCGAACGGACACGCGCCTACTGTAGCCAGAGACTCGATCCGATGACGGACATTTCCGTCACTCCATTTCTCCGCTTTGCACCAGGAATCCATTCCATGAGCTATCAAAGCTTCAATCCGGCCACGGGCAAGCTCGTCAAGTCATTCCCGGAAATCACCGACGGGGAATTTGAGGGTAAAATTGCAGAGGCTGCGAAGTGCTACGAAAACTGGCGGCATAGGACCTACGCCGAGCGCGCGGTGATCATCTCGCGTGCCGCGGCCATCCTCGCCGCCCGTGTCGATGATTTTGCGAAGCCGATGACAATCGAGATGGGCAAGCGCATCAGCGAGGCGCGCGGCGAGGTGGAGTTCAGCTCGCGAATTCTCGCCTATTACGCGAAGCATGCGCAGAAATTCCTCGCGCCCGTGAAGCTGCATCCGACCATCGGCGAGGCGCACATGGAGAGCAGCCCGATCGGCGTGATCTTCTGTGTCGAGCCGTGGAACTTCCCCTACTACCAGTTGGCGCGTGTTGCCGGCCCGCATCTGATGGCGGGCAACGTGCTCCTAGTCAAGCATGCGAGCTGCGTGCCGCAATGTGCGATCGCATTCGAGCAGCTCTTGATCGAAGCGGGTGCGCCGACCGGCCTCTATACGAACCTCCTGATCTCGCATGACCAGAGCGATGCGATCATCGACGATCCGCGCATCAAGGGCGTGGCGCTGACGGGGAGCGTCGCTGCAGGGCGCAGCCTTGCCGCCCGCGCCGGCAAGAACCTGAAGGTTTCGTCCATGGAACTCGGCGGCAGCGACGCCTTCATCGTGCTTGAAGATGCGGACTTGGAGCACACGATCAAGTGGGCTGTCTGGGGCCGCATGTACAACACCGGCCAGACTTGTTGCACCGCCAAGCGCTTCATCGTTGTAGAATCGCTCGCCGCTGAATTTCTCGCAAGGTTCACCGCCGCCCTCAATGCGCTGAGGCCCGGGGATCCAATGGACGAGAAGACGACGCTCGGCCCCCTCTCGAGTGAGTCCGCGCTGACACAACTCCTTGCGCAGGTCAACGAGGCCGTTGCCGGGGGCGCGAAGCTTGTCCTGGGTGGCAAGCGCATCGACCGGCCGGGCTCCTACATGGAACCGTCGATTCTTACCGACATCAAGCCCGAGAACCCGGCGTTTCGCCAGGAATTCTTCGGCCCCGTGGCGTTGTTCTTTCGGGTCAAGGACGAGGATGCGGCGATCGCGCTCGCGAACGCCTCGGATTTCGGCCTGGGCGGCTCGGTGTTCACTCGGGACGAGGCGCGCGGCAAACGCGTCGCGACCCGTATCGAGACCGGGATGATGTTCATCAACAACATATCCTGGGCGGATGCCGAACTACCATTCGGCGGCATCAAGGATTCCGGGTATGGCCGTGAGCTCGGCGATATGGGCATCCAGGAGTTCGTCAACAAGAAACTCATCCGCACCGCGCACCTCGACGCACCGGCTTGAGCCATGCCAAAGATGCAGGTTGCGATGGTCGAAGGCTTCGGCAAAGCGCTGGTGCTGCGCGAATGGGACATTCCGATGCCCGGACCAGGACAGATCCTGGTGAAGACCGAGGCCTGCGGCGTATGCCACACGGATGTCCACGCCGCGGGCGGCGACTGGCCTGTCAAGCCGACGTTGCCGTTTATCCCGGGGCATGAGGGAATCGGCCGTGTGAGCGCCGTTGGCCCAGGCGTGACCCTCGTTCGGGAAGGCGATCGGGTGGGCGTGCCCTGGCTGCACAGCGCCTGTGGTCACTGCGAATATTGCCTCACGGCCTGGGAAACGATCTGCGCGTCGGAAATTTTCACCGGCTACACCGTCAACGGTGCCTTCGCCGAGTACCTGCTCGCTGATCCAAACTATGTCGCCCATATCCCGGCAGGGCTTTCCGCTGCAGCGGCCGCGCCGATCATCTGCGCCGGCGTCACCAGCTACAAGGGCCTGAAGCAGACCGAGGCTAGGCCGGGCGAGTGGGTCGTGATCTCCGGGATCGGTGGCCTCGGACATCTGGCCATCCAATATGCGAAGCATATGGGTCTGAACGTCTGCGCGGTCGACATCGAGGACGGCAAGCTCGCGCTCGCAAAGACCCTGGGAGCGGATGCCACGGTGAACGCTACCGTAGGTGATCCTGTCGCCGCGGTGAGGAAGGCGACTGCTGGCGGCGCGCACGGCGTTCTGATCACGGCGCCCTCGATCCCCGCGTTCAAACAAGGCGTCGGCATGACACGCAAACACGGCATCTGTGTGCTCGTCGGCATTCCACCCGGCGATTTCCCGGTACCGCTGTTCGAAGTCGTGGCCAACTGCATCAGTATCCGCGGCTCCTTCGTCGGCAACCGCGAGGATCTCGCGGAATCCTTGAGCTTCGCGGTCGAGGGCAAGGTCAAGGCAAATATCGAATTGCAGCCTTTGAGCGCGATCAATGCTGTGTTCAAGCGGCTGGAACACGGCGACGTCCCAGCCCGTGTGGTCTTGCAGTTCCAGTGAACGATGCAACCGCCCTGCTGAGCGCGCAGCGTGGGCGTGGTCTGGGCCGGCAGCTCGGATGAGTTGGCGCCCAAGCGCGGGACGCGGCGATTATCTTTGCGCGGGTCGCCACAGTGGTTCCGACTGCGGTGCGATCCGTTCGCAGGGTTGGCGCGTGGTATGCGCCGGGATCCACATGAGTGATATCCCGGCCCTTCTGTACTCCATCCTATGGGAGGAGCGCGATCTGCTGTCGGCAGCGAACCTGACGCGCAAGCATGGCCTCGCTTTCCTGCGCCTCGCGCCGGAGATCGGGATCGCCATGCAGACCGCGATCTATCCGTTGCGGCAAGCCAATGAAGCGCTCAAGGGCCAGCGCGCCTGGCGCTTCGAGGGCGCCGCGGTCCTCGTACCGTGACGGACATCCCCGCAGTCATGAGCGCTCCATGACCTCGCTGTTGCTGTTGGGGCTTCTACCGCTGATCATCGCCGTCCTCGGATGGGCGCTGTGGACTCCGGACCTGCGGCGCGCGGTGCTGCTGGCCCGGTACGCCGGGCCTCACGATGCGGTCTTTGAGATCGCCGGCATCCGTCTGTGGGTTCGCGATCAGGGAGATCCATCGGCACCGCCCATCGTGATGTTGCACGGCTTCGGTGCGAGCCTGCAGACCTGGGATCGTTGGTGCGAGGCGCTCGTGTCCGCGCATCGGATCCTGTGTTTCGATCTTCCTGGCTTCGGGCTGACCGGCCCTGATCCCACCGGTAGTTATTCGGATGAGCGCAGCCTCCTGATTCTCGCGGCGTTGTTGCAGCATATCGGTCTCGAACGCGTGGATCTCGTCGGGCACTCGCTGGGCGGCCGCTACGCCTGGGAGTTTGCCGCAAAGTTCCCTCATTCGGTACGCAGGCTGGTGCTGGTGTCGCCCGACGGATTCGCGGGCAACGCTCCCGCATTCGTCCTGAACGCGGGTCCACCGGCATGGGCCCCGCTGCTGCGATACACGATGCCTAAGATTTTGCTCTGGGTCGACCTGGCAATCGCTTATGGGAACCCTAGGCGCCTCCGTGGCGCAATCGTGGCACGATACGATGACATGCTGCGGGCCCCAGGAGTGCGCGCCGCGCTGCTCGCCCGCTGGTCGCAGATTCGTGTATCGGATCCCCGCTCGACATTGGCCACGGTTAGTGCGCCGACATTAATTGTCTGGGGAACCCGCGACCGAATTGTCCGACCCAGCCAGGCTCAGGAGTTCGCGAGCGCTATTCCGAGCAGCCAGATCGAGTGGCTAGCCGGCGTCGGCCATCTCCCACAAGAGGAACTACCGCTCCAATCCGTGGCGATCGTCGCCAAGTTCCTGCGACCTTGATCGGGCGCCGCCCCCTACGAATCTCGGTGCGCCGCCGCACCAACGGATGCTGACGATCTCAGTATGATCGCGCTGGTTCCTTCGGCGAGAGGATGGCAAACCGCTGCGGGATCCCCAGGAAAACCACATGCTTGAATATTCGATCGTCGAACCGGGAGGAATCTTGCGCGTGGCGCCGTCAGGTGCACTGACCGTGGAGGATTTCGCAGGCCTCGCACGTTTCGCCGACGCCTACCTGAACACCCACGGCACCCTCGGCGGATTGCTGATCGAGTCACAGGCGTTCCCCGGATGGGACAGCTTCGCCGCCTTGTCCGCTCACCTGCGATTCTTGCGCGACCACCAGCGCCGTATCGAACGTATTGCACTCGTGACCGACAGTCCGATCGCCCATGCGGTGGAATTGCTGGCCGAACCGTTCGTGGCCGCGGATATCCGCCTGTTTCCGTTTGGCCAACGCGACGCGGCATTGCGCTGGCTGCGGACCTGCGGGCGGACGGCGGTGCGGGTATTGGTGGTACTGACTTCACATGAGCAACTCGGCACGACCGGCCGGAAGACGGGGTTTTGGCTGGAGGAACTCGCGGCGCCCTACTACGTCTTCAAGGACGCCGGTGCGAGCGTCACCCTCGCCTCGCGGAAGGGCGGACAACCACCGCTCGATCCGGCCAGCGACGGGGAGGCGGCGGCAAGCGCCGCAACCATGCGCTTCAAGTCGGATGCTGTCGCAAACACACAGTTGGCGCACACGCTGCCGCTTAGTACCCTTGCGGCGCGGGACTTCGACGCAGTGTTTTATCCCGGCGGGCATGGCCCGTTGTGGGATCTGGCCGAGGACCCCCGATCGATTGCGCTGATCGAGGCTATGCTCGCGGCCGGCAAGCCGGTCGCGGCGGTCTGCCACGCACCCGGTGCGCTGCGCCACGTAAAGTCCGCGGGTGGCGAGTTGCTGGTACACGGCAAATCCGTGACGGGCTTTTCGAACACGGAAGAGGCAGCGGTCGGATTGAGCGCCATTGTGCCCTTCCGCGTCGAGGACATGCTGATCGCCGCGGGTGGACAGTACTCCAAGGCGCCCGACTGGCAGGTGCACGTTATGACCGATGGCTTGTTGATCACCGGCCAGAATCCCGCCTCGTCCGGCCCCGCTGCGCAGGCGCTGCTTGCCCTCCTAAGGGAAACCCCCAAATGACCACTCCCCAGCCCGCCCTCGATCCCTCTTTCCTCGCCAGCCAGAGGAAGCGGCTCGTCGCGCTACGCACCGATCTGTCACGGTCAATGGATCGCGATGCGGAGGAGGCGCGACAGGTGCTGTCGGCGGACCAAGATCACGCCAATGAAATCGAGGACCTAGCGCAGGACCTCGCCATCACAGACAATGACCGGAGTTTGTCGAGTCAACTTGGTCCACAGCTGATCACGATCGATCGAGCACTTGCCAAGCTCGACGAAGGTACTTATGGATTCTCCGATGTCAGCGGCCTGCCGATATCGATCGAGCGGTTGCAGGCATGCCCGCAGGCGCTCGGGACCATGTCTGAGGAGCAAGGGCCATCGACCGGCGACGTTCGATAACTCCGTCGGCGGCACTTCGTTTTAAACCGACGCCGCCCTGCACTTCAAGCTATTACAGTGCGTGAACTTGCGCGAGGCGCAAAAGCAATCGCAGTCGGTCTACTTTCCCCTGACGTCGATGGTCTCATTGCTCTATGTGTTGGAGAACGGGGCGCCCGCCGAGCTTTCCATCGTTGGTAGCGAGGGGATGGTGGGATTTGCGCTGATCATGGGTGGCGACACCACCCCGAGCCGTGCGGTCGTGCAGAGTGCCGGGCGCTGCTAATGGATGCGCAATTCACGAAACACGAGTTCCAACTCGCACTGCCAGTCCTTCACCCCATGCTGCGGTATACCCAGGCATTGATCACGCAGATGACGCAGACCGCGGCATGCAACCGGCGTCACTTTTTGGACCAACGGCTCTGTCGATGGCTCTTGATTAGTCTCGATCGGCTGCATGGCAATGAACTCCTCATGACGCAGGAACTCGTCGCCAATATGCTTGGCGTCCGACGAGGAGGCGTAGCGGAAGCTGCCGGCAAATTACAACGTTGCAGGCATCCTCCACTATCAGCGCGGCCTCATCACCGTGTTAGATCGCCCTCGGCTCGAAAAGCGGACCTCAGAATGCTACTAGGTGGTACGGAGGGAGCATGTGCGGCTTCTTCCGAATCGAACCGCGACCGAGTCGATCCGCCTAGAACGCCCGTTATAGGCTCTCTACACGTCATCGGCGCGGCGGCGTCCGCTCCAGCGCATTTTCAAAGAACCAACGGATCTGCGCGTCGATCTCCTCGCTGCCGAGCGGATCATTCCCGGATCCGAGCGCCTCCGTCATAACCGAAGCACGGTCTGTGCGCTGGGCGCGGCGCGCGGAGTCCTGGCTTGAAGCAGAGTCATTACCAATTGACATGGATTCTTCCCTCCAGTTGAACAGTGGCTGGCATGTTGCGCTGGAGATGGCGGATGGTCGGTTCGATGGCCCGCATTGCCTGGAGTGAAGACACAATCATCTACCCCATGTACGTTGCCAGACAGTCGCGCTTGTCGGCGCCGATTATCCTACCTTGGTGACATCTCCATGGCAGGCCCCTGGGAGGGCAACATGAGGGAATTGGAACGAGGACGGCGCTCCCAGCATTCCGGAACATACGGGAAATTGATATGAAGACTGTAGGCAGCATGAACCCAACTGGCGGCCTGGCTCAACGAGCGGACAGCCCATTGAGCTCGCACCGCTGGCTCTTCGTCGTTGAAGGGGTGGCGTTGGTACTTCTCGGCATCACCGCGATCGCCTTACCGACGATCGCCACGCTCGCCTTCGAGATATTCGTCGGCTGGCTCTTGCTGCTCAGTGGCATCATCGGCGGGGTGACAACACTATCCAATCGCCGCTCCGCGGGATTTGTCTGGTCATTGGTCTCGGCAATTGTGGCGATTACCGCCGGAGTGGTGCTACTGCGGTGGCCGCTCAGCGGCGCGGTGTCGCTGACCGTGATCCTGATCTTGTTCTTTCTCCTAGAAGGATTTGCGTCGATCATGTTTGCGCTAGCTCATCGACGCAATCAAACGGCGAGCTGGCGCTGGATGTTTGCAAGCGGCCTAATCGACTTGGGTTTGGCCGCGTTGATACTCACCGGGCTCCCGGGTACCTCCATCTGGGCCATCGGACTGCTGCTTGGCATCAACTTGATTTTCGGGGGTTCCGCGTTGCTCGCGATGGCGATCCAGAGACGGGGGCTCGCTGTGCGTGCCGCGAGGCAGGGCGGCTGATCGACTTGCAGTACCTCGCGCTCGCGTTTGGCATCTGCCTGGTGTGTTCGACGCTGGGATTCTTTCGCGTCGTTTATTTCGTGAGCCTGAGTTATGCTGCATCAATCGCGGTCCAGGCCGTGGCTGCCGCCGCCCTCTACTCGGCATCGATTGCGGGGTGGCCACTCATTCAAGTGCTGCTGCTCCTCACCTACGGAATCCGGCTCGGCAGCTATTTGTCGCTGCGTAATCGGGATCGAGGATTTCAGGACCGCGAAGCGATCCAGGGAGCGAAGCGGAGCCGCCCAGGGACTTTGGCGAAAATTGGCATGTGGATAGGGGTCGCGGCCCTCTACGTCATGATGGCGCTCCCGACCTTCGTGACCTTGTCCGCGCAGGCCGCTGGTTTGCCGCAGGGATCGCTGCTCTATGGCATTGCACTGATGGCCATCGGCCTCGGGCTCGAATCGGCCGCGGACTGGCAGAAGTCTCGGTTCAAGGCGGCACATCCCAAGCGCTTTTGCAACACTGGACTCTACCGCATCGTCCGCTGCCCCAACTACCTCGGGGAAATGCTGTTCTGGACTGGGCTCTGGATCTCTGCGACGACCGCCTACCAGGGTTGGCTCGAGTGGAGTTTGTGCACCCTAGGGTTGGCGTGCATTCTCGGAATCATGATCGGCGCTACGCGTCGCCTGGAGGGTGAACAAGCGGATCAATATGCGGCTGACGGCGCCTATGCAACCTACCGCAAGACGGTACCGGTCCTGTTCCCGTTCCTGCCGGTGTACACGCTGCGCCCCATCGGTGTCCACCACCCGTGAATGCATGCGCGTCAGCGTAGCAGGAGCCACCGGCTACCTTGGAACGCGGGTCGTGGCCGCATTACGGTTCCGCGGCATGCCGGTGGCCGCGATCGTGCGCAATCACGTCAGCAGTCCCGCGCTGCGCACCCTGATCACGCTCGGGTCAACGGTCGTTGCAGTCGATGCCGGTCGCGATGAGCCGTACGAAAGTGCGCTCGTTGATGCGGATGTCGCCATATCCTGCATGGCGTCGCGCAATACCGGGATGGATCCAGCCAATGACTTTTGGGCGATAGACCGGGACGCGAACATACGGTTCGGCGTGGCGGCTCTGGCGTGCGGGGTGCGCCACGTGGTTCTTGTCGCCACATTCGAGGGCCCCGCGTCGCGCCGCTACTCGGAGTTCAGTGAAGCCAAGGAACAGGCCGTGGATGCAATCCGACTTGCATGCGGGGCCGCCGGCGCCAGGCTCACCGTCATCCGGCCCACCGCCTACTTCAGCGACCTCACCGACCGGGCGTTCGAGTCAGTTGCCAAGAGTAACCGCTACACGGAGATTGGAGACGGATCGCATCGGATCAACCCCATCGATGGGCATGACGTGGCTGATTTGATCTGCCGCCAGCTCGAAGCGCCGACCCTTAAGGACCTGGAGATACCGGTCGGCGGCCCGGACATCATGACCTTCCGCGACATCGGCCGCCTGGCCGCCGCGAGTCTGGGGAGGAAGGAGCAACTTCGCATCCGGCGGATTCCGGTCGGCTTGCTCCGAGCCCTGGCCGCCCTCGCCGGAGCCACGGGTAGGCTATCACTTAGACTGCGTCGCTCGGCGGCGATCCTGAACTGGATGATCTATGTCGGCACCCACGATGCCGTCGCGCCATGCATGGGCGAGCGGCGCCTGCGGGACGCATTTGCTGCCAAACGACTCGCCCTCGACTCGCGACGACCGACCGTCGCCCCTTTGACGCCCTGACGCCCGCCGGCGCTTAGGGCCCAGGTAGCGGCAAGGCATTGACGAAGGCGAGCAGAGCGGGCAGCGGTGGACTGGAATCTGCGATCGCCTTGAGGTTTTGGGGCGTGATCGCCTCGATGCCGAGCGTTGCCTTGAGAGAGGATACGATCACTCGAAGGTCATAAACCGGTTCGTGCATCGGAACCATTGGCTTGTTCAATCCCGTTAGACCCCAAACGGCCATCATCGCAGTCCGAACCGAGGTCTCCACGGTAAAGACTGCATCGCCTGGCAACTCGACAAACTGCCCGATGAACGCCAGATTGACGCATCCGGCTGGTACGACCTTCGGGCGGTCGCTGATCCGGCGCGGCATGAACTGGCTCGTGATGTAAGGCATCATGGAAGTGGAGACTGTGGTGTGGGCCAGTATTCCGGGGATCTTGTCTTCGAGTCCGCAGTGATAGAGGAGCTCCGAGAAAATTTCCACCCCCGTGCACTCGCGCATGGTTTTCTTGATGAAATCGCCCTTCTTGTCGCTGCATTGACCATCGCCCCAGAATACATTGACGTCTGCCGGTTGATCCGGGAAATAGCGCCCATAGAGCACGAAGCTGATCTTCCAGGTCGAATCGACGATCGTGATCGCTCCGCCCGTGCCGGCCTTGTCGCCAGTTTTCTTCTCAAGGTACTCAAAAAAGGTTGGGTCCCCCGTGATGGTGGGAAAGAAGCTCATCCAATTGGACTTCTCGATGTCGGAAACGAACGTGGCCGGGCGGCCGAATTTCGGATCGCGCGCCGCCAAGTGTTCCCACACCGTGAAGCAGCCGCGATTCGCCGTCTCCCGGTCCAATTCCGGTGCCCGATGCGTATCCCCCATGGTCGCGTTCTGGGTGAGTGAGCCATTTGTGAAGAACACCAGGTCGTCGCGCGAGAGGGCCACGCGTTGAACACCCGTGGCATCGCTGATCGTCAGCGCGGTTGCGAGCGTCTCGGCCCCGATATCATGCGTTGCAATGTCCGTGACGGTCGTTCCCGGACGAAATCGGACGCCAAGGGACTTGAGCCAAACGTGAATTGGCTTGATGAGAGAGTCGTATTCGTTGAATTCGGTGTGCAGAATGCCCCTCAGGTGAGTCATCCCATGATCGTTCATCATGAACCTCATGATGTAGCGCCGAACCTCAATCAGCGAATGATAGTCGCGAAATGCGAGCATCGAACTCCAGCAAAGCCAGAACACCGAATGGACGAACTCCGGGCTGAACCAGTCCGCAGGAGTCTTCATCTCGAGTTCGCTTTCCGGGGTGAGCTGAAGCTCCAACATTCTCTTGGCGTCATGAGCGGACATCAGCGGGCCGGAATAGTCGTAGCGCCTTCCCTGCTTTTCCATGAGCCGGAAGTGCGAGTTGATCGGCTCTCGGACATTGGCCTGGTGGGTCTCATCGAGTATCGTGAGGCCAGGGATTTTAAGGGAGGGCACCTTGCTGCACAGATACCAGAGGCACTCCATATAGGCCTCGAGTTCTCGTTCGCCACGGCTGGTATAGCCGCTTTTGGGATTCCCCGCTGCGTCCATGGATCCACCCATCAAGGGCAACGTCTCATAGATCGTTACCTGATCCGCCGGCATGCTGGCGTCGGTCACCAGGAATGCGGCAGCGGAGAGGCCGGCGATTCCGCCGCCCACGATATGGGCGTGCTTGTCGGCGATCCGATCCGGCGGTGGCGCGTTGATACGATCGTAATTTCTCATGCGAAACCCTCTATGGAGCCGTTATTGAGTTGCCGGGCGGTCATGCGAACGCCTTCATCACGGCTTCCAGCTTTGTCTTGAATGCCTTGTCGTGCGGCGTAACTGCGGGGATTGAGCGCTTGATGTTGAGCAGTTGGTAGACCGCCATCTGCGCCGCCCGGATGGAATACTCCACCGTGAACACCACATCCTCCGGAATCTCGACGAACTGACTGATGAAGCCGAGGTTTTTTGAGTTCGGGGGAACCGGAAGAGGTCGGTCGCTCGCAAGTCGCGGCATGAACATGCTGGTGATGTACGGCATCCGGCAAGGGATGCAATTGGCGGAGTTGAAGACATCGGGATCGAAGCGTAGGTGGCCGCACAGTTCCTTTAAGATGTCGGCCCCCGTGCACTCGGCCATCGGTTTTGCGACGAAATTGCCGATCCGATCCCCGAACAGGGAATACCCCCAGAACACCTGTGTACTTGGGCTTTGATTCAAGAAATACGGCTGATTGTAGATGTCGATTGTCAAAAGCCAGTTCGAATCCTTGAACGTAATAATCCCGCCAAGCCCGGCTTCATTGCCGGAGAATGCACGCATGGCATCAAAGAATGCGGTGTCCTGCAATGTCACGCTGAAGGACCCCCACCAGGACTGGGCCACACAGCTATTGAACACCGCCGGGTTGCCAAACTGAGTTCGGCCGTTCGCGAGTGATTCCCAGAGGGACCAGCCCCCGCTGCTGCTCTTGACCCGCTGTTCGGGCGGTTCGGTCATCGAACCGATAGTGGATGCGTCGGTCATGGAGCCGTTCTGCAGAAAAACGAGATCACCGGCATTCACGGGCGTTTTCTCAGCCTTACCGAGTTGCTGATAAGTAATCCCAGTGACCACGAACATGCCGTCTTCGTATTTATGGTCGAATTCCGTGACATTGCAATTCATCCGGAAATGGACGCCACGAGCCGTCAACCAGGTCTTCAGCGGCAGCACCATGGAATCGTATTGGTTGTAAATCGTGTGCTTGAGCGGTGCCATGGTGTCAACCTCGGAAAACGACAGCATGAAGCGGTGCAGGTACCGCCTAAGTTCCGCCGCACTATGCCAAGGCTCGAATGCGAAAGTGGTGGCCCATATGAGCCAAAATTCAGTTGCAAAGAACTCAGGCGCGAAACAATCGCTTATTCTGTTTCTTGCCAGCGACTCCTCCTCCACGCGCATCAGCTTCAGCAGGCTCTCACGGTCATGCATCGAAAAACCCATGGAGTGGACCGGAACGATGCCGCGCTGGTGATCAACCAACCGAGCCCGGGCATGCGTCTGGTGAGAGTTGTTGAAATCGACCGTTTCGTCATAAACTGACTTGCCGGCATTGCTCAAGGAGGGAATGGTCTTGAACAAATCCCACGTGCATTCGTAGTTGTCAAAGGTAAACATGCGGCTGCCGCGCATCGAGTAACCTTTAACCGAGTCGCCGGCAGCGTCGACGCTGCCACCCAGCCGCGCTTCGCGCTCGAAGATGGAGATGTTTTCTCCGGGAATGCCGCCGTCACGAATCATGAACGCGGCCGCCGCGAGGGAACCGATCCCGCCCCCGACCAAATATGCTTTTCTGGTCGTTGTCATGTTAAATCTCTACGCACAATTGATAGCGGATTTGGAGGAGCGCGCCGAGAATGCCAGTCGACGTATTGTCGCGTCCGTGCGGTAGCGTACGCGTGTGCGAGCGTGCGGCAATTGCGCTCATGCCGCGCGCAATCAGGACAACGAAGTTCCTAGGGCCGCTCCGACGCCATACGTCACTCCCGCTGCAATACAGCCAAATAGCAACTGACGGACTGCCGAGTACCAGGCACCCCGCCCGTTGAACAGTGAAGTCAGCATCCCGACCACGCAGAGCACCAACCCGCTCGCGACCACGCTCGCGCCGATTGCCCAATGGCCCTTCAGCCAGAAGAATGGCACTACCGAGAAAATGGCGCCCGCGGCGAACAATGCGAACGAGGTGGCCGCGGCACTCCAGGGATTGCCTCCGAGCTCGGTCATGTCGATACCGAGCTCTTCTCGAGCCAATGTATCCAGTGCGCCTTGCTTGTTCTTCATGATGTTCGCGGCGACGCGTTGGGCATCCTCCTTCGGCATACCTTTGGCCTGATAGATCAATGCGAGCTCGTGCTCCTCTGCGGCCGGTGTCTGCTCAATTTCCTCCGCTTCCTTGCCGATCTGCGTCTGCGCCAGTTCACGAGCATTGGTCACAGAGAGCCACTCGCCCAGAGCCATGGAGCATGCGCCAGCCACTAGGCCGGCCAATCCTGTCAGGAGCACGATTTTGCTTGCTGCGCCGGCGCCTGCGACACCCATAACCAGACAAAAGTTCGACACCAGGCCGTCGTTCGCGCCGAGCACAGCTGCCCGCAGATTGTTGCCCGAAGCGGCGCGATGCCAAGGTTCGGCCCGTTCGATATCCGCGCCTACGGTTGCAGTTCCGTGGCTGCCGGCAGCGGCAGCGGCCTGGATCACCGCCGCGTGACCGCGCTCCTCAGCGGAAATTTCATGCGCATCGCTTTGACCAGCGTATTTGTTGCGATCGGCGAATTCGGCGGCGGCAATGCTGGGAAGCACGAACCGGGGGCCGAAACGTCGCGCCAGCTTCGCAAGCAGCCGTGTGCGAAAATTCGGTGCGAAATGCTCGCCGTGAACACCAGCGGCAGTCAGTTTGTCGCGCCACAACTGGGCATGACTGGTCTCCGCCTGCGACAATTGCAGAAAGAGATCTCGGCGCAATGGATCCGGTTCCGCAGCAGCGAGCGCCGCATAGAGCGCTGCTCCATTGAGCTCGTCCTGCAGATTGGCCTGATAGCGTGCAATGTCGAGTCCCATCGCGAATTAACCCGAAGCCGGTTGCGAAGCACGCAACGCATTGATTAATATAGCTTCATACGGCTCCGTATGTAAGCACATCAGAATGGTGCAACGTTGATTGGCACGGCAGGAGCGCCCGGCTATGTCCCGAACGGGTAGGTGTCCGGCAGGCCTGGCAGTTCCTCGGTGCGCAGCGGGGATACCGCGGTCGTGGTGTCGAACCACAGGTATTCATCGAACTGCAGCGGCAGTTGCGCACTGAAGTAGTGGCTTTCGCGTTCCGTCTCGGGGCGATAGATCACGCCGATCGCGCGTTCGAGACGGGGCTCAAACAGCTCGGTGCGTAATGCCGCACTCAGCCGTTGCAGGGGGAGCACGAACGCAGGCTCTCCGGTACGATGGCAGAGCAATTCATAACTCCCGAGCAAGGCCGGTCGCACAGCCATCACCTGCATGGGCTCATCCCAACTGGAAGCGGCGGCGACAGTCCCGCTGTCTGTGCCGAAGCCGATGGAGTAGCTTGCCGACCCAAACTCCCGTCGGCACAGGTTTCCGATGTTGAATTCGCCACGTTTGGCCATGTCCGTCGCCGCGGAATCGCCCACGTGGGAGTTGTGCGCCCACACGATCCCCTTGCTCTGCGGGCCGTGAAACCGGAGAAGGTTTCTCAAAGTTTCGAACATGTGGCTGTCGCGCAGATTCCAGGATTCCCGTGAGCCGTAGTACATGATTCGATAGTACAGTTCGGCATCCGCAACCAGCCGCGCATTCTGCTCGGCATCCAGGAATCGATCTCGACCGGCTTCGGTATAAACAGAGCGCTTTTTCAGCAACTCCGTCAAAATGGCAGTGACGGCGGGTGCGCATGAAGGATGTTCGCCCGTAACGGCTGCCCGACCATAGACTGCTGGATCCTCTTGCCATGGGGCGAGGCACCCATAGCGTCGGCGCGCCGCCGCGGCGGCGGGAGGGTCGACGCTGTCGAGATAGCCCAATACCGCTTGCATCGAGGTATACAGGCTATAGAGGTCGAGTCCGTGAACGGACGTCATCGCAGCGGGCGCCACCCGCTCATTGTGGATGCGCAGCCATTCGACGAACTCGGCAACCTCCCGATTGCGCCACATCCATGAGGGGAAGCGTGCGAAGGCCATCCACTCGGCTGCAGGAGCTTCAACATGACGTACGTAGTGGTCGATCCGAGCCGCATCCGGCCAATCACCCTCAATCGCCACAAATGAAAAGGCGTGATTCTCGATGAGTTCGCGTGTGATATGCGCACGCATCCGATAGAACTCCGATGTTCCATGGCTTGCCTCGCCGATCAACACGATGCGCGCTGCGCCGATCCGGGCGACCAACCGATCCATATCCATGGATTCCACCGATTGGAATCGTTCGCACTCGTTGACGAGTGCTCGAAGGAGCGCGGACTCAGAGGCGAATCCAGGCGCATTCTGCGATAGCTTTGCGGCGCGATCGGACTCAAACACGACAGGAGACCTGCAGGGCGCGTGAATCAAGAACGCTGATCAGCATTAGATCTCCAAGACGACGTCGATCGCAGCTAAGGCAAGGGATGCGAAGTAAAACTGAACCACCAGGTGGAACGATACTGTGCCAGGATATGCGGGTCTGTCTGTTAAGTGACATTCACACAAGGGATATCGGAGCAGTCGCGTTAACACATGTTTGCGAAGCGCGAGGCGTTTTCGAGCCCGGATGCGAGTGAGTGCGGCTGCCTTGAGAACGCCCCCCCTAAACCACTTGCGCCAACAGCGCCGGCGGAGCCAATTCAAGCGAGACCGGTACTGCGGACATAAGTATATTGAGCACCGGACAGTGCGCATCCACATGGTGCTTGAGGCGAGTCAAGTCAACTTGGCTCGCGCTACTTTGCAAGCGAATTGTGCCGCGGACGTTTTGAAAGCCAGGTCGGACGTTTTTTCCGACGCCATATAAACCACGAAGATCTAGGTCCCCGTCGAGCTTGATTGATACTGAATCCAGCGGGATTCCCAAGTGTTCCGCATAGAGCCGGTAGGTAATTTCCTGACAAGAGGCGAGTGCCACTAGAATCAATTCAACCGGGTTCGGACCGGTATCTGTACCACCGGCCGTTGGCGGTTCATCCACTGTAACGTTGAACTGGCGGACTTTCGTGTTGGTCCGAAGCCCTTCGAGCAATCGAGAATCGACCGAAAAGTGGGCGCGGGCGTGCTCCGGGTTCGCAGCGAAATCGGCTTTGGTTGCGAGAATGTCATCTTTCAGCGCCATTGATTGACTCCAAGAACTTGTGGTTGTGACCTGCTTTTCTTCCGGTCGCGCAATGACTGAATCAGGGACTCCGCCATCGTTGGCCCGGCGGCCGCATAGTGGAATCCGTAGCGATTGCGGGCCGCGCTTGCAGGAACTGCCGCCCCGCAAGGGCGGCCCCTGCGGCACGAGGACCTAGGCGACTTCCGCGCGTACTCCGTCGTTGTGCCAATAGCCATCGCGCCCGTAATGACGATAGAGGCCCACTTCGACTTCTCGATCCAGCATCGCGTTGCCATCATAGACGGGCGCGTCCTTGATCGATTTGCGACTCAGATCCACAGTGACGGTGGACTCGGACCAACTCACGTCCTGGATCCATTCCGGTGAAACGAGCACCTCGTGTCCCACCCACCAGTTGCTGGTATTGATCACCAGATAACGAATCGCCCATGAATGATCATCGAGGACGAATCCCTGGACGTGTCCGATCTCGCCGTCGCTCGCCAGGATGTGGTAGCCCTTCACCGCATTACAGCTTCGAAGGTGCGGATCGCCCCCGGAGCTCTCTGCCGACGGTGCATGCAAATATCCGCGATACTCGCTTTCGAACAGGTCGTTCGAGATAGCGCCCGGATAACCGTAGTCCCCCCAAAGTCCAAAACCACCCCAATAGTAAGGATAACCGTAATATCCCAGGTAGCTTTTCTCATATTGCCGAGAGATTGGTTTGTCGGTGTCGATGCTCGGACTGTTGCGGATTTGTTCCTGCGTAACCGTGACCGGCAGCGTTCCCATTTCGGTCGGCGGTTCACGAATCAGGTAGGGCGACACCAGCACTTTGCGACCACCGAGCCAGGCACTCGTATCGACGACGGCGTAACGGATTACCCAGGCTTCGTCGTCGAAGTAAAAATCCGTGAGCTTGCCGATCGTGCCGTCGGTGGCTCCGATGGCCATTCCTTCCAAACTCTTCACGCTGCGTAACATGGCGGGGTCTCCTTGCGAGAATTGCATTTGATGTCGGTACGGACAGCATCTCTCAACGGGATTCCATGGTCTGTGCGTTGACAGACGCTGTTCGACCTAGCCGAGAAACCCGCATCTTCTGTACGTAAGATACGAGACCCCGGCGATAGGCCCTCCGGTAATCGTTTCGGCCGGTTCGCAGGCTGAGCACGCCCGGTCGGGACTCCTAAGACCTCCGGAACCACGTGCTTAGTACGGTGCCGCACGGAATTGGTCTACCCTGCAGGGCAATAATGCGATATGACCTGCCGATCTGGGCTGTCTCTTCACGTCGCGTGATTTGGCGCGGCTCTTTCATCTGAAAGGTTGCCGCCGGCCACGATGGGCGTTGTCATACTCTTCGTGTAGAAGGAACCAACGTCATGGAACTGAATGAGGCCCTCTTCGGACGTCGGGCGACCCGTGAATATACACAGCAAATTGTCGATGAGGTCATCCTAAACCGGTTGCTCCTCGCCGCAGTGCAGGCGCCGAGCGCGGTCAATCAGCAGCCATGGATTTTCACGGTGGTGCGGAATCAAGGGATCCTAGATTTGATATCGCGGGACGCCAAAGCGCACGTGATGGCCACGATACCGGGGCCGACCCCTGCGGACCATGTTCATGGACCTCTCAGAGACCCAGACTTCCATATTTTCTATCATGCCCCTGCATTGATCTTGATCTCGGTCGCCGCCACGGGGCCGTGGGTTATCGAAGATTGTGCATTGGCCGCGGAAAATCTTATGCTCGCAGCGCACGGCGCTGGGCTAGGCAGTTGCTGGATCGGCTTCGCGCAGAGTTATCTGAATACGACGGCCGGCAAGAAAGCGCTCAACCTTCCGACGGCATGGATTTCTGTGGCCCCCATTATCGTTGGCCATCCGCGCGCTACACCGACAACTGTTCCCCGCCGCGCGCCAGTGGTTCGTTGGGTCAGTTGACGCCGACCGCTGCGCCTGACAGTGAACGGCCGATGGAAGCCGTAGCGCTGTTTGCACCGTCCGCCTCGAAGGCATTTGCGGGAAGGCTGGCGTCCACGCTGGATATCCCTCTAAGCCCTCTTGAGGAATTTGTGTTCGATTCCAGCGAGCGAATACTTAGGCCGCTTGAGCGCGTTCACGGGCTTTCGGTTTACGTCCTCCAATCGCTGTTTGGTGACGCGCGCGGCTCCGCGAACGATCGGCTGTGTGCGCTGCTCTTCCTAATTGGTGCGCTGAAGGATGCTGGGGCAAAACGGGTGACGGCTTGCGTGCCTTACCTTGCGTATGGCCGGCAAGATAGGCACACGCAAGATCGCGATCCGGTCAGCACTCGTTACGTCGCCCAGCTGCTCGAGGCCGTAGGCGTCGACCGAGTTCTGGCGATGGAAGTACACAATCCAGCTGCTTTTGACAACGCGTTTCGCTGCGAGACCATCCGCCTGGACGCCACCGCGGCATTCGTGCAGCATTTCGTCGTGGATGCGGCGGGTCACGACTACGCCGTCGCGACCCCTGATATCGGTGGGGCGAAGCGTGCACGCCATTTTCAAGAGCTTCTCCAGGCTGCGTTGGGGCGCGTGGTCAATTTCGCTTTCATGGACAAGACGCGCAACCACGGCGTGGTCAGCGGGAGTCTTTTTGCCGGCGATGTCGCAGGGCGCCGGGTGATCATTGTGGACGATCTCATCAGCTCCGGCACAACGGTGATTCGTGCCGTCGAGGCCTGTCGCAAGGCTGGCGCCGTTCGAGTCGATGTGGCGGCGACTCACGCGTCGTTCTCCGCGGAGGCAGTGCGTCTGTTTGGTGCCGACAAACCGGACTCCATCGTGGTCACCGACTCTATCGATCTTGGCGAGGTGTTCTCGGCGTATTTGACCACCGGGCTCACGGTGCTGGCGCTTGCAGCACCCGTTGCCGAAGCGATCCGGCGGCTGGAACAATGCCGCTCGTAGGTTCCAGCGTCTTGCAACAGCGAAAACCCAGGTGATAATTTGCATGGCTATCGGCCGCCATGACGCGCGTGCCATGCCAAAATGGCGCCCGCCACCGGCACCAGTCCTCATGCGCCCGGTACGTGTCGAAGATGAACCAGCTCCCCTTCATCTCGGTGTACCCGAGTTCCTTGCTGCCGAGACTCGCCATCTGCTGCTCGCTCAGGGGCAAGTTCATGTGCTCGGCCGCGTTGCCGTTCAGATCGTAAACCCCGGAAGAACTGTGACAAGCGGGGAAATCGCCCGCAGGATACGTGTTTGATCCGCACAGCTTCCAGTTGCCGCCGGGGCATCCAGGCGATTTCGAGCTCCCCGTCGCACAAATCCCCTGTCTATATTTGGGACCGTAACTCCAGCTCTTGCCCGCCTGGTCAACACGATTGTGGGCAAGCCGCATCTGGTGAATCGCCGCTTCCGGTGCTTCACCCTTGAGGCGATCGAACCCGTAGTCCGGCGGCTCCAGATTGCCTGCGCAGGCCCCTTCCCATTCGTGCGCATCGCACAGGCGCTTACCTTCGGCCTCGCAGATCAGCGCCGCCTCGCGCGCCTTCACCCACACGACGGGGTAAGCACATGGAATGTCTGGAAACTCGAACTGATCGATGCAAGCCTTGGCGTGCTCGGCAGTGGTCGTTTTCGCGTCGAAGAGTGGAACCATGTATTTGGCACCACAAATCTGCTCGAACTGGGGATTGTCGTACTTGACGGCCTGACTGTGCAGCATGGCGGCGCACTGCTCAGGCGTGACCGGATGCCGCGTGACGGCGGGATTTCCCTGCCCGATGACCTTGGACTGCGCGAATATCGATCGAATTTCCCGGATCTCCGCGTCGCTCAATCCATGAATCTGCTGCAATTGCTGCAACAGAAAGTCATTCTGCTCCGACAGGGTAACTTGCGCTGATGCGGATGACGCCGCACCGAGCAGAACCCAAAGTAACCCGGTCTTCATCATGGCGCACCTCGCCGTCGGGTCAGGTAGAAGAAATCCCGGTCATCTGGGAAGCTGAGAAACCGCGGTGCCAGTTCCTCCCTCCCTTTGCGATCGACCTCCTCCATGCCTTCGATCAGATGCTGCACGGAGATCCGACCGGCCTTGAGCGTGTAGATCGCAAAGTACGTATGTTCCAACGCATTCATGTCCAGGTGCATGGCATAGCGGCAGCCGTACGCCTGAAAAACGCGCGCCATGGCGCGGGGCGTCGCCGTCGAGAAGTAGCCGAAGACGAGATACCGAGTCTCTCCCGCGACTTGCAGGCAGACTCCGGCCCGAAGGGTGCGCAGGCGTTCATCGTCGGAGCCCGACCAATTCCCTGCGCCCCAGTTGTCGACCAGCGCGCCGGTCGATGAGATCCCGGTCTTTTCATCGAATTCGACCAACGGTACGCCATTTTGGCGCGCAAACTTGATATGCGGCAGCAACGCCTCGTCCGCGGCCGTCCAGGTCTTCATCTGCACCTTGCCGTCGTCCGTCACAAATAATGTCGCCAAGTCAGGCTGCGGCTTACTGAATACTACCCCTTGCTCAATGAAACCGTAGTGGGTGCCGTGATTGCGCTGGGCAAGCGCTCCGAAGCGAAATGCGCCATGTTCACGCTTGAAGCCGCCCGCGAAAGTCGCCGCCACCTGTTCGACCAGCGACGGATTGACGATGCCGTTAACCACCAATGGCGCCGCGGTGCCAATGCCATCGGGACCGGCCAACCGCGAATCTCGGGCGGTGGGCAGCACGCGCTCCGACCAGCCCACTCGGGGATGATCCGTGCCGAGAACGAACCCCAGGTCAAAACGTGATAGATCGAAGGACACCATATACTCGACGGCTACCGACTCGATCGAATCTAAGGGCTTCCCGCCGACCGCCTTCGGTTGAACGAGGCTCAGAAACATCCCCGGTTCATCCCGGATTGGATACCACCGTCCCATGCGCAGAGCCTGCGATCCCATTCCTAAGTCGATTCCCATATGTTCCGGAACCACCGCGACGTCCGCGAACGCGGCTGTGAGCTTCGGATCCTGTGGACCGCCGGCATGAGGACCCGGGTTTGCGCCCGCGTTGGAGTCCGCTTCGGACGCAGCTTTCTCAATGAACGCATCTTCGTAAAATTGCTTGCGCACGAACCCCACGATCCGCTCTCCACCCCATACATGATCGCGCAAAAAATTGGTGACGCGTTCCAGGTGGGTATAGCTGCCCGCGACCTGATTTCGAAGGAACAGCCGATCTCCGCATAGCGGCGCGTATGGCAGGTCCCCACGTTGCGCCTGCTCCAAGGGTGTCGCTGCTCCGTCCCGCCACAAATTACAGTCCACCGCGTGACCGCCGACGATGAGTTCAATCCCGTAGGGATTGGTCGGGATGAGCCTTAACATTTGGATGCGAGGTTTTGGGTTTTCCAGGTGATAAGCCAAGAGTTTCCCGGTTGCCACCGAGCGCAGTGTGAGGAGAAACCACGAGTTGATTTGCGGATTTAAATCCACCAGAGTTGCCGAGTCGGGGTCGTGCCCTGCAGGAAACTCGACGCTCTCGCTACGCCTGAATGGCTGCAACTCCACAATGGTTTTTGGTGCGTCGGATTGATATTGAACCCATTGCGAGGCCACCGTCGCTGCGGAATTTGGCTCGCCGAAAGATATATCCGCCGCCTGAAGGTTCCCCATGGCGAGCACCATCGCAACAAGGAAGCACACCCTGCGCCGGCGCCGGACGCGTGCCAGCCCTTTCATGACGCCAGCGCCACCAGCAAGCCCATGGCGCCGATCGCGCAAAGGCTGCCACGATCCGATAGCGCAAAAATCACCGGATCGTCGTGAATGCGGCCACGATTGACCATCAACCACATGTAGCTCACCCAATACATCAACAGCAGACAGACCCCCCAGAACAGATCATGCCGGGCGTAAAGCCGATGACTGATCTCGGTGTTGGTGTAGAGCGCCAGCACCATCGCAGCAAGGTAGCCGCTCGCAACGCCCTGCGCCGCCAGTATCAATTTGTCGACGTCGTGATAGCCGCGCGCGTGGACGAGTTTTGCTTCGACTTCGGATTCGAGAACAATCAACTCCGCGTAGCGTTTGATCAACGCCAGACTGAAAAACAGGAATATGCAGAAGCTCAGCAGCCACGCGGAGATGGTCACCCCGGTGGCCACCGACCCTACTGCAATGCGCAGTGAGTAGCCAATCGCCAGCACGAAAACGTCCACGAGCGCAATGTCCTTAAGTTTTAGAGAATACCCCATCATCAGCACGCAATAGACCCCCAACAGGGTGGCAACGCCGATAGATAGGTTCGCAGCGATCCCGAAGCCGGCGGCCAACAACAACGGCAGCATGACGAGCGCATGAGCGAGGGGTACCCGACCGGATGCCAGCACACGGTTCCGCTTGCTCGGGTGACTTCGATCAGCGGGCAGGTCGAGCAGGTCGTTCAGCAGGTACAGTCCGGAGGCGCATAGCGAGAACGCCAGGAAAGCCAGAAGCGTCCGTCCCAAGAGCCGGACCTCGAAAATTCGGTGCACGGCGGCGATGGGAACGAATACGAGACCGTTTTTGCACCAATGCAGCGGCCGCAGCATGCGTAAGTAGTCCTGCCAACGCGGTCTACGCTCGTCCGTAATCACCTGCACGGGAGTACTCTTTGCGACCCGTCGGGCAAGTCCGGGCGAGGCCGTGGCGAATAATGCTCGTCGGGCAGCGCACCACACAGGATAGTCGGACGCGCCGTTGCCGAGGTAGTCAAAGCCTCTGTTTCCAACCACATCGACCAATTGGTCACGCTTTCGCTCACCTTTCAGGTTGGTCACCCCGTCACTACCGAATACGCGGTCGAACAGGCCTAAGTCGCCTGCCACTGCCTGGGCGATCGCTTCGTCGGCGGCTGTGGCGAGGATCAGAGTTCGGCCTGCTCGTTTCTGCGCGCGCAGAAATGACACCACGCCGTCTCGATACGGCAGAGTGTGCACATCGGGGAGTACACTCTCGGAGACTCGTTTTTTGAAGCTCGCGCGGCCTTGCAATAGCCATCGCGGTAATCGGATTAGACTCAGCGGATCTTTTCTTGCAAGGACAGCGAGCGACTCGATGAGCGAGTTTGTACGCAGCAGAGTACCGTCGAGATCAACGGCAAGCGGTACTGGATCCCCGGTAGCGACGGCCGAGCTCAAAAGAACCATTTTGCCAGTCGCAGTGCGCCTTTTTTCCACGGAACACGATGAGTCACACCGGTCTTACCGAGGGAAGCGCCCCGGTTGGCGACATACCAGTCGTAGTTGCGGACGAGCGCCATGCGGTTGGAATAGCGAGGCGCAAAGGCCAGTTTTCCTTCCGCGAGTTCGATCGAGACGAAGCTCTCGATAGCAGCCGTCTCGTAGATCCATTCATAGAGCGGGGAGAGATGCAGGTATTCAAGGATCTCCAGGGCCGCGATAATCGGTTTAACAGGCAACTCGATCACGTGCTTTCCGTGGCCGGCCCGGTCGAGCACCGCTTGGAAATTATCGCGCATCGTGCCGAACACCTTGGCGCCCACGTTGAACGTATCGTTCACCTTGTGCGCGTTCAGAGTCGCACACGAATAGATGACATCGCAGAGATCGGCGACATCGAGCAGTTGATAAAGGTTGTCACCGGAACCGAGAACAGGGAAATTCTTGGCTGAATACGCCCAATCGTAAAGCAGTTCGAAGACACCGAGACGCTCGGGGCCCACGAAGCTCTTGGGACGAAGTATTGGAATGCAGCGACCCCGCTGCCGCGAATCCAGGCATAGTTGTTCTGCGCCGATCTTGGCGATCCCATAGGGACCCACCCCTTGCAGGCGATCTTGCTCATGCACGGGATGATGATCGGGGATTCCGTAGACCGAGGTTGAGGAAATGTAGATAAAACGCGGGACGGCGAACTGCGCCGCGATCTCGAGCAGCAGCCCGGTACCTTCGACATCGGTGGTATGAATGTCTTCCTTGCTGGCGAGCGGTAACGCGGCTGCGCAATGCACGACGATGGCCACTTCGCGCATCGCCTTTTCGACCGCGTAGCGATCTCGGATGTCCGCCTGAAAGACATCGATGGCGCTGCGTTCTGGATAGTCAAACGGCGCGATATCCATCGATCTGACTGGATGGCCTAGTGTGAGCAAGTGCCGAATCAGATTGATGCCCAGAAAGCCGGCGCCGCCGGTGACCAAAATTAACGGCTGCGTCATTGGCGGTACCTAAATGTGGTGTGCTTGGTCTACGGCCAGCCAAGCTCCCGCGCCAATATCACTGCAGCCTAGTCGCCCGGATCCACGGCATCTGTGCGTTACCAGACGGCCCTTACGCGATCGGTACTGCAGGTGATCGGCTCAGACTAGGCGATGACCAAATCGCCCGGCTAGCCCCCAAGGCCTGCGCTTGGGCAATCAGTCACAAAGAAATCCTCCAGTGGCCACCGAGTTACTGCGATACTGGTTAGCATGTTCTATCGCACTGCAATATTGATTGGTACCGCTATGCTCGCGGTGAGCGGCGCACGGGCCGCGTGCGCGGCCGCACGGGGTCCGTGCGATGATTCTCTCACCCGCAGCATCCCGGTTCGCGCGCCGGATGCGCTGGGCGGTCACGCTTTCGCCGAGCGGCTTCGTGGCATGAGCGATGATGAACGGGAGTCGATCATCCGGCGTGAATTGATTGCAGGCAACATCCCTAACTTTTTGCGCCAGTTGGTACCGATTCAGTTGCGCCCGCAATCGGTCGATGCGGCACGGATCGACGTCATCATCTGCGCTGCGCCCGATTACTTGGCCATAGGTTCCGATGAGGACTACCTGCTGGTACCGATGCGCCTCGGCACGGCTCTGTTGTCCGCCCATGACTTGGGCTTTACACTGCCGACGCCACGGATGGTGGATGCCATATACGCACAAGCGGCGGCACATCTCGTCCCGCAACCGCTCCCGGCCGGCAATGAAATGCGCTCGACCACTTATTCGGTGCATCACAATGCGATGGTCTCCGAACAGCGCGCAACCCTCGGAGTTGAATTGGGCGATTTGATCGCTGGCGACAAAAAAGACCTCGTTCTGACCAACCGATTGCGAAGCCACCTCGATCGCGTGGCGATTTACGGCTGGCACTCAGCGAATGGCAGGCCAATTCAGCCGCTTAGCACGGTTCATGGTTGGCGCTACGCCGACTACAGCCATGGAGCGCGCCTGGTGAGTACCGATATCTTCGTGAACGGCCAACGCCAATCGATCTTCAGGGCCCTGCAGGACAGTCGGCTGGCGCGTGCGCTCAGCGATGAGGGCGCCATCGCTGACTTGGGTGGCCTGATCGAAGCGCTGGAGAGACGGTCGCAGAGCCTGCTGACCGCCGCAATTCGGTGAGGTCTCAATTTTCCCCTAAGACACAATACGGTTTCGGGTATCCCTGGTTTGCAGGCACTCGCAACTCCAGTTTGCTGCCCCTCCACGATAGGGCTGGAAACCAGTTCGACAGGCCATTGTTAAGGGCCCAATGCATGTTGCGCGGCCAGGCTACCTGCAAACTCTAGCGGGTGGAATACTTCCGGCTCATCACATACCAGTCGATCGGCATGCGGTGGCATCAGATCGGTCAAAAACGCCAATAAGCATGCGTTCGTCGCGTCCACCGCGTCGAACGGAGTTCCGTGCCGTGAACCGCGAATCACGGCGATTGCAGCCCCCAATTGGGAAGCCAGTTCGCGTTTTTGCGCCAACGGCGTCAAATCGTGCTCAGCTACGATGAGGAGCACACGACTTCTGAGGCGGTTCAATCGGTCGGTCGCATTCCAGTGCACCAATGCTTCGACAATGTCGATGTAACTTTCGGCTGGCACGGCGCCGACGACTGCCGCCGCGCGCTCGCGAAGCGAGTGCTGCCATGGCTGCGGAAACATACGCGCCGCATAGAGTCGCGCCATTAACCGCATGCCGAATAACTGTAATAGAAGCACCGGCATGCGTGCCTCAAGCCATTTTTCTAAAGAGTCGATCCGATAGCTTGCCAGGCTGTTGACGAGCCCCAGGCGTGGAACCGATTCCGGCCGCTGCAACGCCATTTCCAGTGCGACGGCGCCACCGAGGGAGTAGCCGACGATGTTCGGTTGGCCAATCTCCAGCCGATCGAGCAGCGCCCACAGCGATGCTGAAAATCCCGCAATACTACAGCCGTCGCGGAGCGCACTACTGTGTCCGCACCCCGGTAGGTCCGGTACGATGACACGAAAACGCCCCTCTAACGCGCGAACCTGGAATGCCCAATCGGCTCCGCTCGATCCGAGCCCGTGTATCAGAAGCAAAGGAGTCCCACGCCCCCGTTCCAGGTAGTGCAAGGGTCTCGCTCTGTGTTCGAAGATCATCGGTCAGGTGCTACGTTTTGTTGCAGGGCTTTTAGATTCTTTCACGAGAATATCGGTGCGACGCGTTGATGTCCGTGCGTACCCGTACGCAAGGCGAAAATGGCCTTACCGGCTCTGCTTTTGCTACCTGATTGGGATGAACGTTGACTTCAGCCGTAGCCGAACGTGCGTCGGTAACCTCATAAGGAACCCGCCTCGACCTTCGCCTCTGGGGGAAGGCTTACCTTCGCACCGGTCTCCAATTTGACGTCCGGTTTGGCCGCATTTTTAAATGTCCGTGAGATCGCATTTATGGCGTTCGCAGCTAAGGCGTTAGGAACGCGCCATTTGATCATCAGTACCTTCAGACTATCGTTGACAATCAGGCAGGAGACCATGGCGTATGAAAATATCGCAACCGTCTGCCACCAAGGCAAAGGCGCAAGTTCTTTGAGACCCACCCAAGTGAGTACGGTGCCGATAACGGCGTCGGCCGCAAGGGCCGACATGAATGTCTTGCTGGGTAAGGTTTCCCAAAACCAGCTGCGCTCCCGCGCAGACACGACAGAAAATACAGCGAAGTAGAGCAGCATCAAGAAGCTGAAGGTATATATGCGTGGATCATTAGTGGCAAACCCGAATCGTGTCCAGCCGATCCACAGCAGGAACAGCGTCTCGACCACCATCGCGATACCAAGGACGATGGACACCGTGACGAAACCGCCAATTTTCCATGTCTCCGGACTCTGGGACGGTCGAACATTGTCGGTGGATAGAGATATCTTCGCAAAATCGGTCAGAAAAACCAGCAATAGCATTGCAAACGCAGAGACGACGAATTTTCCGGTCACGACGTAAGCGATGGCCACGAAGGAAGCCTTCAGGATCGTCCGGCTGATCTTGTTGATGATCCACGTCAGTATGCGCTGGTAGATTGTCCGCCCCTGCTCAATCAGCGCGACGATGTTCGTCAGCCCCGCCTCGGTCAACACGACACTGGCGGCGCCCTTTGCCACGTCGGTTGCGCTGCTGACAGCGATTCCGACTTCGGCCTGACGAAGTGCCGGAGCATCGTTGACGCCGTCCCCGGTCATGCCGGTCACATGCCCGGACGCCTGAAGATGCTTCACCACGATGCACTTGTCCTCGGGATACACCTCCGCGAAGCCATCGACGCCCGCCAAGAGATCGACCGACTGGTTGTCCGCCCGGGCGCTCGCTGCCTTTAGGTCCGCCATACGCTGGATGTTGGGTAGTCCTACTCCCCGACCTATCTCAAGAGCCACCGGGAGCGCGTCGCCGGTCAACATCTTTACCGCCACTCCAAGGTCGTGGAGTGTGGCGATGAGCTGTTTGGCATCCGGCCTTGGCGGATCATACAGGGACACGAGTCCGACCAATACCGCCGTGCCTCTCTCCGGTCCGCGTGCTACAGCCAGAGTCCGATAGCCCTTCTCGGCTGCCGCGCTGACGCGCACATCAAGAGCCGCGATGGCCGCAGTGTCGAGTTCGCACGCTTCCGCGATGGCGCGAACGGCGCCTTTCATGACACGCAGTCGTTTCCCGTTCTGCTCGACCAGGGCTTCCGTCCGACGGGTTTTAGCGTCGAATGGGGCGAATGAAACCGTCGTTACGGCGGAAACACCGTCGAATACGTGACGCTCTCTCGCTGCAGCGAGAAAGGCCAGGTCAATCGGGTCCTGGTTCGATTCCAGCGAGGCGAGTGCGCCGGCCGCCAGCACCTCAGCTTCTGTCACATTCTCCAACGGAACCACCCCTGTCACCGTCAGCCTGTTCATCGTAATAGTGCCCGTCTTGTCGACGCAGAGCACATTCATCGTCGCGGCGTCTTCCGTGGCGCTGAGGCGGGTGACGAGAACGCCGCACCTGGCAAGCTCCTTCGCTCCAACCGCCATACTGACCGTGAACATGACTGGGAGCGCGACCGGCACCGCGCTCATCAACAGGACCAGCATGAGCGGGAGCATCTCCATGAGCGGAGCGCCCCGGATCGCGGACAGCACGACCACCACGCACAGCAGCACGCCCACGATACCGAAGAGCCAGCGAACGAGCTTCGCCACGACGGCTTCGATGTGCAGCTTGGGGCGGGCCGCCTGCACAAGTTCCGTCGTGAGGCCAAGGGATGTCTTTGCCCCGGTGAGAAGTACCACCCCATTGCCTTCGCCACGCCGAACGACGGACCCTGATGAGAGCAATTCGCCCGGTGCCTTGTCCGCGTCCTGCGACTCGCCCGTTAGCACTGACTGGTCCACGCTCAACGCGCCCGTAAGGAGTTTTACATCTGCGGGAACGATATCGCCCGGGCGCACGCGGACGATGTCACCGGGGACAAGATCCCGGGCAGCAATGACCCGCCAACTCGAATCACGACGGACGCGCGCGCTGACCTGCAGGCGCTTTCGTAACGTGTCAACGACACCGGTGGCTCGCTGCTCCTGCGTGAAGCTCAAAACCGCGTTGACTACAAGCAGCGCACCGACGACCGCAAGGTCGGAGTAATTTCCCCGAACGGCAGACAGCACCATAATCGTTTCGAGCATCCAGGCCGACAGTCCCCAGAATTTTCTGAGGAATCGAATGACCGGGTGCCTCTTCTTTTCAGCTACTTCGTTATATCCGGCTGCCTTGCGGCGCTTGTCCGCCTCTGCATTCGTGAGGCCAGCGTCCGGGTTTACATGCAGCGTCGCGAGCGTATCGGGAACTGACGTTTTGGCGAAGTCAGGGACCCTGACAGATGCTGGCGCCGAAGGTGCGCGCAGGGCGTCCGTATTATTTGTCACTATCCCCATAGTGCATATTCCGGGGACCGGCATTGGGCATTGACCAAAGAGGGGCATGAAGTCGATGCGGGCCTATTACTTCCCGAATGACTGGTCCCATTCGGGAGACAGCAATTTCGATCCGGTCATGGCTCGACCGCAGCTTCGCACAAACTTTGGTCCATCTTCAGCGCCCACTCACTCACTGCGATCATGCGAAGGCGAATCGGCCCAACGACCCACGGGGCCGGAAAGCATCCGGCCCCGCGTCGTTCACCCGCGAACTCGAGTTCAATCGTAAGCGTATTCAACAACCAGTTCGTTCCCAACATTCCAAACCCCAGGAGCGTTCCATGCGAGGCGTCCCGCTTCGTCCTTTTGATACCACGAGTCCACCGTCCCGGTGAGCGTTGCCGTGTGACCGGAGACCGAAACCCGAATCTCCTGATCCGATAGGGACCAATTGCGCTTGAGCGCGCTGTCGATGGCCGCTTTTTCGACGACCTCCTCAGTTCGGGACTTGATCTTGATGTTGTTCGAGACTCCCATTACGCCCACCAGATTTCTCACAGCTTCCTCTGCGGCGTCACTTTGGTAGTTCCATTCTAATTCGCCGTCAAGGGTAACCCACCCTTTTTCGACACGGGCCTTCAATTTGTCGCCGGGAACCTCCCAGTTCCACTTGAAAGCGTTGACTATCTCGGTCGCAATGTCGCTATCGTCCTTCTTGGCCCAGCTGCTGGGATACTTGACTTCGATCTTTTCGACTACGGCCTTCACGCCTGCTACTTTCTTGGCCGCGTCTTCCGCTTCTGATTTCTTGGCAAAGCCATCAACAGTTCCGGTGAGAGTGATGACGCCATCTTTAGCGGCAACACCAATTTCCGCCTCACGTAATAGCGGTTCCCATTTCAGTTCGGCAATGACGTCCTGTTGCAGCTGTGAATCGGTTTTCATGATATTCCTTACTTCCAGTTAGTCGGCTATTGGGGTTGCATCTTTATCCACGCTTCCGCCCAACCAGAGCGCGTCCAGCGAGAAGTGCGGGGGATTGTAGGCGTGACCCGTTCTGGTGGTCTGTTCGGTGGCAGACGGACGTTGCCATACTGAGAAGGTGACGATGCGCAACGCTCATCGACTGCGCACATTGAAATTATTCTGAGTGGTCAGTTCGGCCGGCGGCCTTAGATGAAAAGTGCCTTCACCTGGTCATGGTGACCTGCGGACTCACGTGCGACCATACCTGCGCCGGTTAAGTTGCCAAAATACTCTGGGTTTTTGCCAGTTTTGCCCTACTTTACGAGGTTCCGGATTCACCGCAAACCGTGGCATGCTTTGTCGGCAGCCGTCTCACTCCCACTCAATTGTCTTCAGCACGTCTAAGCCAATGAAATCACTGTATTTCTTACAAGCACGCGCCGCACTTACCGTCAGATCTACCGCCAAAAACGTCCGCTTGAGGGCGATAGACAGCGATAGTTGCCGAAAAGGGCCCAAGGGCTTTCACCGCCTGCTTTAGGCGCTATCGACGGTCAGCGGCCCAAGAGCCGAGGAACGCCACACCGTTGAATCCTGTATCCTATCAGGATACAATGTAACGTGATCAAGACATTCCGTCATGCCGGGCTTGAGCGCTTTTATCGCACTGGCTCCAAAGCTGGTATCCAGCCCAAGCATGACAAGAAGCTGCGTACGCAACTGACCGCTCTGGATGCCGCGACACAGCCACAGGACCTGGCGGTGATCCCAGGCTGGCGCCTTCATGAGCTAAAGGGCGATCAGGCGAGTCGCTGGTCGATCACCGTCAACGGAAACTGACGACTGACATTTAGTTTTGAGGGCACGGACGTGGTGCTGCTCAATTATGAAGACTATCACTAGGAGAGGCGACATGAGCCAGATGCACAACCCTTGCCACCCCGGGGATGTGCTCAAGGAAGCCTTGAGCGAAATCAGCGTGACCGATGCGGCCAAACGCTTGGGAGTCGGCCGCGTGGCGCTCTCGCGCCTGCTGAACGGTGCCACCGGCATCAGCCCAGAGATGGCCCTGCGCCTATCGAAGGCGCTCGGCACTTCGCCGGAATTTTGGTACGGCATGCAGGTCAACTTCGATCTTTGGCAGGCCAAGAGGAAGTTTCGAGGCAAGGTGCGCCCTATCAACCAGCGTCCGATCACGGCCGCCTGAGCTGCCCTGGATTACGGGAAAGTCGTGCAGTTGCGTCTCGTCGCGCGCGACGCGGCGAGTTATTGCCAGTTTTGCCCCCATTTACGGGCTCACGCACTGACCGCGAACCGTGACAAAATCAAACGGGACACTCTCGTCACTCCCACTCAATAGTCTCCGGCACTCATAAGCACCTAAAAATACAGCACTTCTTCTCGGAGCACGCCGGACTTACCGTCAGATCTACCGCCAAAAACTTCCGCTTTGGAGCTGCGATAGACACCGATAGATGCCGAAAGAGTCAAGGCAATTTGGCAGCCATACCATGCGACTGGGGCTTCATTGCTCAGGATTTTCAGTTTCGCCATCTTGGGTGAACTGCTGCGGGGGAGATCAAACACCCAGACGCGCGGCCGAGTTTCCAACTGACAAGCGATATCCCATTGCCCGGTAGCCTCGCTGCCGCTTCACCCACATCCGCAGCAACGCCGGGTGACCGGTGTCCACGAAATCGATGATCCGCACATCGACCTTGCCGGCGTATTCCCGATGGAGACGCCCCGCGTACTGCTGCAGTGTGCCTTTCCAGGAGACCGGCATCGCCAGTATCAAGGTGTCCAGCGGAGGATTATCGAAGCCTTCTCCGACGAGTTTCCCGCTAGCCAACAGTATGCGTGGGGCATCTGTCGGAAGTGAGTCCAATTCCGTGATGACTGCCGCGCGCTGCTTCTTCGACATCCGACCGTGCAGCACCAACAGCGTAGGAACCTGGCTGCCCAGGGAGGCCTTGATTGCATCGAGATGCTCAGTTCGCTCGCTGAGCACCAGTACCTTCCGACCTTGCCCGAACGCCCCGCTGACCTCGAGCGCAATGGCGTTGGTCCGTTCTTGGTCGTTGGCGAGGTGACGGAACACGTCCTGAATGCCAGCCTCCCGGGGCAAGTCGATGCGTGCGTCCCATAACCGGGGCACCACTTCCAGATCACGGGGAGCACTGGCGGGCTTGGCGGCCGTGTAGCGTATCGGTCCACACTGCATGAAAATGATGGGCTGCTGCCCGTCGCGGCGAATTGGTGTCGCCGTCAGCCCGAGCACGTACCTCGCCTTCGTCCGCCTCAAGATCGCATCGAAAGAGACGGCGCCGACGTGATGACATTCGTCCACGATTACCTGGCCGTACTTTTCGACCAGCGAATTTACTTCTCCCTGACGCGACAGCGACTGCATAACGGCGATGTCGATCTTACCGCTGAGTCTGGACTTGCCCCCGCCGATGACGCCGACCACACTTTTGTCAACCGCGAGAAAAGCCTGTAGCCGCTCCTGCCACTGCTTCAATAACTCGGTTCGGTGAACCAGCACCAGTGTATTTACACCTCGACGAGCGATCATCGCGGCAGCGCAGACTGTCTTGCCGAAGGCAGTTGGCGCGCACATCACACCGGCATCGTAATGTAATATCGCCGAGACGGCAGCCTCCTGGTCCATACGCAGAGTACCAACGAAGCCGAACTCCAGCGGCTGGCCGTGGAAGCGCTCGTCTCGGAGATCGCACGCAATGCCATTCTCGTGCAGCAAAGTAAGCGCAGCATCCATGCAGCCGCGTGGCAATGCGATGTGCTGCGGGAACTTTTCGGCGCAGCCAATGACCCGCGGCTTGTCCCACACCGACATCCGCATTGCTTGGGCCTTGTAGAACTCGGGGTTTTGGAAAGCAGCCAACCGGATCAGGCGATTGGCTAGCGCCTGCGGCAGCTGCGCCTTTTCGAAGTAGATTAGATTGGCAAGCGTGACGTTCAGCGACTTCGGCATAGACCCAGAAAGCTTCTTGCTCGACGTACTCGCGCCCTTCCAAGGCGTAGCTAAGTCTTCGTCGTCGATGAACGTGACGTCCAGCGGATGGACACCACCAGTAGCCCGCAATACGGTTGGCTCGATGTCGTGCGCGTCCATCGGACGAATAGCCATCAGGAACGCCCACTGATCCGGGTACGGCTGCAGCTCGGAATCGACAAATACACTGCAACCTCTCTCTCGTGGCCCCTTCTGCAGCGGCAACGCAATTAGGTTCCCGAATCCGCCTTTGGGCATCGTGTCCTGGTTGGGGAACAGCCGGTCGTATGAGTTCAGCTTGAGCTGCCGCGTGCGTGTGCACGTGTGGCTGATGATGGCCGTGCCCAAG
>Ga0302319_10002520_pt1 | contig 39449 bp, 32 predicted proteins | sample Bog_T0_2_FD_203319 | JGI IMG/M metagenome (GOLD analysis project Ga0302319, IMG submission 203319) | Peat permafrost microbial communities from Stordalen Mire near Abisko, Sweden - Bog_T0_2 | ecosystem: Environmental > Terrestrial > Soil > Wetlands > Peat | place: Sweden: Abisko, Stordalen Mire... | reverse complement strand
CGGAGCCGAAACCGGATTTAGCGGTAACGTCTTCAAATCGTCCGCGCCCAAGATTGTGATAGAGGCGGTTCGCCACACTCCGATATTGGGTAGGGCTGCAATACTTATCGACGCCGCTATCCTGGCACCGGATGTCGGTTTCAGGAGTCCAGACGGTATAGTTCGAGACAAGCAGGTCGAGCAAGCCGTCGTTGTCGTAATCAAACCAGGCGGCGCCGGTGCTCAGGGTGTTGGGAGGCTTAGCGCCAAGGCCCGATTGTTCGGTGACATCGGTGAAGGTGCCGTTGCCATTGTTGTGATAGAGCGTGTTGGGGCCGGCGTTGCAGATGAAAAGATCAGTATGGCCATCGTTATCGTAATCGCCGGCGGCCACGCCGAAGCTGTAGCCTAAATCCCGGCCGAGCAGACCGGCAGCTTCGGTACGATCCTCAAACGTGCCATCGCCGCGATTATGCAGCAGGCAGTTATCGTAGGCGGGCGAAGATTTTTTGAGCGACGGCAGATCCGCGCCATTGGTGAAGAAAATATCTTGCTTGCCGTCATTATCGTAGTCGAGAATCGCGATGCCGCCGCACATGGGCTGGATGAAGTATTTACGGGCGGTATAGCCATTGTGGGTAACATAGGCGAACTTCGCTTGCGGGGCTGCATCATGAAATTGCGGGACTGAAACCGCTGCCGGCAAGCAGGCGCAGATGGCGATAAGCGCCGTTGCCCAGCGGAAACGCGTAGCGGCACTTTCAAGGTTTTGAGGCGCCGGCATGAGACTCAACCCATTGCTGTTCCGCTTCCGCTTCGGCGGTTTTTCCCAGGATGAAGTAATTCTTAGCGAGAAGCACATGAGCGGCGCGGATATTGGCATCGTCGTCTCCTTCGCCCAGCAACGCGGCTTTGGCTTCCTGGATGGCTTTCTCCGTCTGGCGATCATGATCGAATGACTTGGCCGCCTCCAAGTGCGCGGGACCAAACTGAGGACTGCGGCGCAAGATCTCGGCGACGACTTCTCTCGCCTCCTCGTTCTGGCCGCGACCCATCAGAAACTGCACGTACTGATAAGCGATGGCAGGATCGAAAGGCTTTTGACGCAAGTCGATAGCAAAAGCTTTTTCAAGAGCGGATTTGGCGGCGGCGGGCTTGTCAAGGTGATTTAAGCAGATGCCCTGAAGCGCGTACATCTGCAGCAGCGCCAGATTGTTCAAGCCGGGCAATCGGATCGCGGCCTGTTCCTGGCTGGCGCAGATTTCGTCACGGTTGTTCAAGGCGGCCCACTGCGCGTAATAGTGCCGAGCTTCCGGATCCTGTGGGGCGGTTTTGACTGCGGAAGCCAGCAACTGGCCGGCTTCGGGATTGCTAGGGTCCTGGTGAAACAACAACTCGCCCAGGGTGCGCTCGAGTGCGGGCGAAGCGGGGTGGTCCCGCAATCCGTCGCGGAGGGTGTCGATGGCGCGATCCAGTTGGCCCGAACGTTCGTAACACACTGCCAGCAGTTGATACGGGACTGCGACTTCAGGTCTGGACTTGGCGGATGAATGCAATAGAAGCGTGAGAGTGTCAATGGCGGCAGCGCAGTTTCCCTGGCGGATTTGTTCGCGTGCGGTCGAAAGCGCGCCGGGCGGGCTGGGCGCTTGCGAGAGAATCACCAGCAAGGGCAGCGTGCAAACAATCATGGCTCTTTCACATGCAGGATTTGATTTGACGCGACAGAATGCAATACCTGATGCGTGCCGCTGGGCCAATCGATCTCAACTGTCGCGACACTGTTTGCGCGGCCTAATCCAAAATGAACGCGCCGGTCGCTCGAAGACGCCAAGCCAACGCTGGATGTCACGTGGTTAAATTGAGCGGGGCCTATGGACGGTTGAATTTTGATCCTGGCTCCGATGCCGTCGCGATTGCTTTTGCCGCCTTCGAGCTGCAGAATCAGCCAATGATTGGAGGGGGTGCTCTCGTTCAGCAGAATCTCCGGGCGGTCGTTCAAACTCACGGTGACGATATCGATGCGGCCGTCGTTGTTGAGATCGCCGAAGGCGACACCGCGATGCATGGCGGCCCGGCGCAAGGCGACGCCGGACAGCACCGACTCATCCTGAAATGTGCCGCCGGTATTCCGCAAAAGCAGGTTCGGCAGCTTAGCCGGCAACCGATCGATTTCCCAGGAATTATCCAAAATCGAGCCGCAGGCGACAAATAAATCTTTGTACCCGTCGTTATCGAAATCAAAAATCCCATTGCCCCAACCGGTGAGCCTTTGAGAGGCGCGCGCAATGCCCGACTGGCTGGTAACGTCTTCGAAAAACCTGCCGCGGTTTCGATAAAACGGGAAGGTGTCGTGAATCATGCCGGTGACAAAGACGTCCGGATGGCCATCATTGCCGGTATCGCGAAAATCGGCCCCCATGCCGGCAATGGATTTACCGTCCTGATTGTAGGCGACTCCGACCACGATCCCCACTTCTGAAAATGTGCCGTTGCGATTGTTGTGGAAGAGAAAATTTCGGAAGGTATCGTTGGCAATGAAAATATCCGGATAGCCGTCGCCGTCGTAATCGGCAAAGGCGACGCCCATGCCTTTGCCAAGGTGGGCTCCCAAACCGGATTGCTCCGACACGTTGGTGAATGTGCCATCGCCATCGTTGCGATAGAGCATATTGGGCAGCCCCTGGTACTTGTCGGGCGAACAGTAAGTGGGAATTTGATTCACGCTGCAAACCGGTTCATTACGCGGGTCCCAGTTCACGTAGTTGATCACCAGCAGGTCGAGTTTACCGTCGTTGTTGTAATCAAACCAGCCCGCGCTCATGGCCCACGTTTTTCCATATTTGGGTTGAACGCCGCTCACGCCCGCTTGCGCCGTGACATCGGTAAATGTGCCATTTCCATTGTTATGCAGGAGCTGGTTATGATTCACGCCGGTGACGTAAAGGTCTGCAAAGCCATCATTGTCGTAGTCGCCGACCGCCACGCCCATAGAGTATCCAACGCCCGCCACGCCGGCCTGCGCGGTTACGTCGGTAAAGGTGCCGTCGCCGTTATTGCGATAGAGCCGGTTGTAGAAAGAAGGGTCTTCCTTCTCAAGACTTGGAATAGCCGCTCCGTTCACGAAGAAAATATCCAGCAGCCCGTCATTGTTGTAGTCGAACAGAGCCACACCGGAGATCATGGTTTCAATCTGATGCTTGCGGGGTGAAGCCGAATTGCGCAGCACGAATTGGACGCCGGAAGTTGGGGCTATGTCGCGGAAAGAAAAATGGACGCCGGATTGCGGGGCAGGCACCGGCTGTAAAATTTCCACAAGCGGCAACATGGCCGCCACGCTGCCAACCAGGCACACTATCGGGTTAGCGCTTTTCGCGTTCCAGGCCGTTACGCACCTCCGTCAAACGCCGGGCGATTTCCTGCTGTTCGGGTCCCGCGGCCAGCGCTTCCAGATAACACTTCTCGGCGTCCTGTGGCCGCTTGAGGGCTCGATACGCGTCGCCCAACATCACCAGCGAGTCTTGTCGCCGCTCAATGCGCAACGCCTCTTCGAGGGTTTCAGCGACCTTGGCAAAATCATGAGCGGCACGATAACTCATGGCTTCCTCCTGCAGCGTTCGGAAGCGCACGAGATCGCCGTTTTTGGCCGCTTCGAGGCCGGCCAGGAGTCGTTCGTTCTCGATCGCTTTCGAAGGTTCGCCGAGCGCGCGATACAGGCGGCTAAGAAGCCAAAGCAGGGCGCGCCGATCCAGCGAATCCGTCACGTGCTGTTGAGCGAACTCGGCGGCGGCCAGCGCCGGCTGGAATTGGCGCAGATCGTATAGGCAGGTTGCCACGCCGAGCAGAGCATCTACCGGCGGCGGGTCCGCCTTCAATAAAGTTTGAAATTCCTGCAGCGCTGCGTCGGTCTGACCGCCTCCGGCCAGAGCCTTGGCATGTCCGAGCAGCGCTTGAGGCGATTGGGGCTGCAAGCTGAGGGAGGCTGAAAACTCCTTTTCGGCGGCATCGAAGTTCTTATTCAGCAGAAATAGCTGCGCCAGCCAGTAGTGCGCACGCGCATCGGATTCATCGAGCGAGACTGCCTTTTCTAAAGCGGCGCGCGCCTCGGGCCCGGCTTGGCCGCCTTGCACCTCGAACATTCCCAGCAAGCGGAAAGACGGGGCGAACGCGGGGTCTGTGCGGGTTGTTTGGCGGAGTTGTTCAATGGCTTCAGCAGGTCGTCCGGACAAGCCGAGGGCGGCACCGTACAAGGAGCGAGCTTCCACCATGTTCGGCGAGATCGCAAGCACCTGGCGGAATGAATCGATGGCCGCAAGATAATCCTTCTCACCAAACTGGCACTGTCCGAGGGCGAACTCGACCGGAGCGCTCGGGTGGGTTTCGGCCAGCTGCTTTAATAAGGGCTCAGCCTCGGAACAGCGGCCTTGCGCCGCAAGCTGTTGCGCTTCGTCGAAGCGAGCCTGGTTGGGATCGGCCTGCAAAAGGAGTAACCAAGCCAAGCAGATCATGGGTTGGGTTCCTGCACAGTGAGGATGCGGTCAACTTTAATATTGCGCAGCAACTGGCGCGCGCCGCTGGGCCAGCGCACTTCCAGCTCACGCACGGTGGGGCTGTCACCCAAACCGAAATGTACACGGCTATCGCTCGAAGACGCATAGCCCACACTGGTGGTGGCATGGTTCCACTGAGTGCGGCCGGCAGCGTCCACCAACCGCAACTGTGCGCCCAGGCCGGAACGATTGCTGCGCGTTCCAACAAGCTTCACCAGCAGCCAGTGGTTCTGATTGATGGATACATTGCGAAAAACTTTGGGCGCTCCGCCAAGCACGGTAACCACGGCATCAATGCGACCGTCGTTGTCAAGATCGCCGAAGGCCACTCCGCGATGCGGCGCAGGTTGTTCAAATCCGTCGCCGGCGAAGCTGCTGACATCTTCAAACTTGCCGTTGCCGAGGTTGCGGAAAACCGAATTGGGTTCGGCATAGGTGCGGCCGTCATTTGCCTCGGCCACATTATCGAGCACATTGGAGCGCGCGACAAACAAATCCTTCCAGCCGTCATTGTCGAAGTCCATTATGCCGTTGCCCCAACCCGACATGTTCACCGTGTAGCGGCCCAGGCCGCTAGAGGCGGTGGCCGCGAAAAATGTATTGCCGATGTTGAGATAGAGAGGAAAGGTCTCGCGCTCGACCGCGGTATGCCAGATGTCGGGACGCCCGTCGTTATTGACGTCGCGAAAATCGGAGCCCATTCCGGAGAGCGCGTTGCCATCGTCATTGTAAGCAATGCCAGCCGCGACGCCGATCTCCTCGAAGCGCTTGCCGGCGATGTTATGAAAGAGAAAATTAGGGCTGGCGTCATTTGCCACGAAGGCGTCTACATAGCCGTCTCCGTCGAAATCGGCGAAGGAAACGCTCATGCCACGCCCGAGACTGCGCGCAATGCCGGTTTCTTCGGAGACGTCGGTAAAGCGGCCGCCGCCGTCGTTGCGGTACAAGGAAGCGTGCAAAGGCTCATAGAAGCGCGGGTGGCAATAGGAGCGCGAGCCGCCGGGCGAAGAACAGTAGGGATCCTGGTTTACGGCCCAGACACAGTAGTTGACGACGAAGAGGTCGAGCAAGCCGTCGTTATTGTAGTCGAACCAGCCGCCGGCGGTTGACCACATTTTCCTGCCCTTGTATTGCTCTCCCTGCAAATGCGCGGTAAGCGTTACGTCGCTAAAGGTGCCATCGCGATTGTTGTGCAGTAACTGGTTATCGCCGACGTTTGCCACAAAGATATCGGGATAGCCGTCGTTATCGTAATCGCCCACCGCCACCCCCATGCCGAAGCCGACGCCTTTGACGCCGGCCTTTTCGGTGACGTCGGTGAAGGTGCCATCGCGATTGTTATGGAACAAGCGATTCCAATAGGCGGGCGACGTTTTGATAAGGGAAGGGATCTCGGCGCCATTTACGAGAAACACATCCAGATAGCCATCCTGGTCGTAGTCGAGCAAGGCCACACCGGCGACCATAGTCTCAATTTGATTTTTGTTGGGAGTGGGGCTGTTGCGGGTGACGAAGCTTAGCTTGCTGGATTGCGAGACCTCGGCGAAGCAAATGGCGGCCGGTTCGCCGGCATGGAAGAGCGCCGCAAAGCCCAGCAGGAGGGCGATTGCGGCCGCTGGACTCACCAGGCCGAAGCTATGATGGGCGCGCAAACAGCTAGAATATAATGCGCGCGGACAATTGGATGGCGCGCGGGCTATTACCCGCGCTTTGAATCATGCCGAAAAATGGCGTGCCGAGGTCGTTATTATAAGGGCCGAAGCCGCGAATATTGAAGGCGTTCTGACCTTCGGCACGGATTTGAAGGTAGCGCTTCTCCGAGCCTAGGTAGAAGTTCTTCATGAGGGACAGATCCGTCTGATAGAACGGCGGATTTCGCAAATGAGGATCTACCACGGGAAGGTTGCCGATAGTGAAATTCTGGGCAACTTGCATCAAGCTGGAGTTGAACCTGCTCACACCGGATGAGGCGGGCTGCCCCGGCCCCAACAACGACAGGTTATCGCCCGTGTAAGATGGGTTGCTCAGGTTGTGATTGCTGCTGGTATAGCTGCCGTAGGTAGTTTCGACGAGGATATCGTTATTGGTGTTGATCGTGGTTGTGCCCCACCACTGAACGGGAAGCCCGTCCACATAAGTGGAGTTGCCGGCAAGCTGCCATCCCCCGGCGATGCGGTCTAAGACCTTTTGGCCGGAGGTTTGCGGATTGCCCATCCAATGCCTGCCTTGGCCGAAGGGCAGTTGATAGAGATAGGTTAAGACGATGCGTTGGGGTTGGTCGTTGGCACTCAAACCCCACGTGGAAGCAAAGGTATAGAGGCTCTGGGGCCGTTTGCCGCCCAATCCGACGATATCCTGGCCGCCGGTGATGCCGCCTTCGGGACCGCCGACATCATCGAGCAAATGACTGTAGGTATAGTTCAGCAGAAAAGTGAGGCCATGAGAAAAGCGGTGTTCGAGGCGGATGTTGAGTGAGTTGTAGAGCGAGGAACCGAGGTTCGACCCAAGCACCGAGACGGTGCCGTACTGCGGGTAAGGATATTCGAGATCACCCACCAACATTGTCGGGCCGGTAGTGGAGTTCGTCAGCGTTTGTCCGGCATTGGGCGATGCGATGGCAGTTGTCATGATGCCGGAATAAGCGGGAGTGAACAGGTTTGCGGGGTAGCGGCTGATAAGGTTAGTTGCCAGCAGGCCGAGTCCGCGGTTGCCCGCGTATTCCGCCGCTATCACGAAACCGGCGGGCAATTCGCGTTGCACGCTGGCGCCCCAGGTGTACTCGGTGGGCATGTGCAGATTCTGGCTGTAAGCGGTTACGCCCGGAGGGTTAGAGCTTTCCTGGTTGGTAAGCAGGGTGTCGCGCGAATAAGTAGTTACCTCGCCGGGCAGCGGGAAAGGATTGGCAAATGTGGAAATGAAATGCTTCAAGCCGTCGGTGGAAGCGTGCCAGCCGGCGTTGCCAGCATTGCTGAGTGGCAAGGCCGCATTGGCGCTGGAGAAGCCACCTTCATCGCCGGTCGTCGGCAGGTACATCAAGCCGCCGGAAGCACGCAGCACGGTTTTGCTGTTGAGTTGATAAGCGATGCCTAGCCGTGGCGCGAATTGATGCGAGTCGAGGTTTTGAAAATCGCGCGAAGGGAAGGCTGGAGTGTCCGGCAGTTCAACCGCGCCCTTCGGCATGCCGTTGACCCAGCTTGGCGCCGGGACGTTAGTGGGCAGGCCGGCGGCCGCAAGAGCGCCCGTCCAGGAGTAGCCTGGATTGATGGTAAAGAGCGACGGAACGTTCTGATCCCAGAAATAGATCTTGTTGTGGCGCTCGGTGGTGGGGCCCTCCCGATCCCAGCGCAAACCCATATTGACGGTCAGCTTCGGAGTGACTTTGAAATCGTCTTGCACGAACGCGCCGTTGTAGTTGACATTCATGGCGCGCGTGGAGGGACCCTGCATGGTAGCCCAATCGTCAATTCCCAACAGGAAAGAACCCAACGAGTTGGGGATACTTCCCGACGAACCGAAGCCATGATCGCCGGAGGTGGGGGCGACGGGGTTGCCGATGAATGTCAATACGTTGGTGCCGCCAAAGTTGGTGTAGTTGTCATAATAGCGGCGCGTTTCCAAGCCGAATTTTAGAGTGTGACGGCTGAGGACCTTGGTGCCCGTTAGCGAAAAGTCGTAGGTGGTGGAAACCTGGATATTGACGGAGGGCGAATCGCCATAGTAACCGCCACCTTGGAAATCTTCTTGGATATACGGAATGGCGGACGTGCCCAAGATCGCCTGGATGGCGGGATTCATCTTGATTGAATCGGAATTGAAATTCGCAGGCAGCGTGCTTCCCGAATTGAAAGGCTGGTGAATCACCGACGACCGCACGTCAAACAGCAAGGTAGGGGAGGCAGTCCAATCGTAGTTGATGCTGCCGTTCAAGCCGCCGTTGGAGCTGGAGGTGGAAGTGGTGAAAAGCGGACCACCCACGCGCGATTGGCCGCCGTTCTGGTCGTAGGTTATGTAGTGGATAGAAAGCCGTTGGTTGCTGGTGATGAGTTCGTCGAGACGCACGCCGAAGCGGAAAGTGTTGTTGGTCGTGTTCTGCGGCGCTTCGTAATTGTTTAAGCTGCTGTAGCCGGCGACCGAGGGCCGGTTGGGCAGCGGCAAGAAGGACAGAATGGCGGCCGATGTGGGCGAGATCTGCGAGGCTGGAACGGTTTTGCCATTGCCGCCCAGCAGCGTCAGACGGCTATAGCTTCCATCGGCGTTGGGGGTTGTGGCGTAGGCGCCATTGGGGTCGTACATCAGCGTTGCGATACCCCCGGCTTCGGTCTGAGACATGTCGCCGGTGCGTTCGGCCGCGGTGGGCACGCTCAGCAGCACTTGGTTGCCGGCTTGGAAGTACTTGTAATATTCGTTGTCAACGAAGAAGAAGGTCTTGTTCTTGCCGTTGTATATCTTCGGGATGGAAACGGGACCGCCCAACGTGAAGCCGTAGTCGTTCTGGCGGAAATGCACCTTGGGGTTGCCGATAGCGTTTTGCGCCCAGGCGTTGGCGTCGAACATGTCGTTGAACATGTACTCATATAGGTCTCCGTGGTAGCCGTTCGTTCCGGACTTCGAGACTAGCTCTACATAGCCGCCCGAGATGCGGCCGTATTCAGCCGAAATGCCGTTCGTTACCACTTTGAATTCCTGAACCGCGTCCATGGACGGCATCTGGTTTGATGCATCGTGGCCGCGACCGGTAGTGATGACGTTGCCGTCAACAAAGAAATCGATGCTGCTGGTGCGTCCACCGTTGATGCGGGTATCCTTGCTGACGCCGCCCTCGGAGCCTTGCACGTTGCCCGCAATGCGCAGCAGATCGAGCGGATTACGGTCAATCTCGGGCAAATTCATGATGAAGTCGTTGTTCACCACCTCGCCGGTCTGGGCGTCCTGCGTCCGCAGCGCCGAGGCCTCGCCGGTTACGGTTATGGTTTCGGTGGGTGAACCGACCTGCAGCGGCACATTGACAACGAGCCGGTCATCTACTTGCACAACGATGCCTTGACTTACATACTTCTTAAACCCGCTGGCCTCAACCGCTATCTGGTAGGTTCCCGGAGGCAGTTGCGCAGCCAGGTAATTTCCGTCGCCTAACGAAGCCAAGCGCGAAGCAACGCCGGTGGCTACATTCGTCACGGTAATGGAAGCTTTGGGAATAGCGGCGCCGCTGGGGTCTTGAATCGTACCCCCAATGGATCCGTATCCGGCTTGCGCCCGTGCCGATATGCACAGCGAAGAGCAGATCACCGAGGCGATTACGGCGATCCGAATGTTCCTTGCAAGCTGCCCTGTCATCATGGACGAACTCCCCCTTAGATCATTAACCGAGCGACCAAAGCTCGATGGTGCTGCGATGATGCGCCTAATCGGGAGGCAGGGTCAAGTGAATTCACGGTGAATACCCGGTAAGCGCAAGGCGTCGCCCGGTTTGGAGCGAATAGTACAATACTTTTATTTTGTGGAACCCGCTCGGATTATTTACTGTAAACTCTGGTGTTGGGCAACCAAACCGTGCCACAGATCAAACGAAGGAACGCCTTGGACAGCAGCCAGCCGGGGGTTGAAACCAACTGGGGACTGGTAACCCGGGTGGCGGACAGCCCGATGTTTCAGCGATCCGGCCGGTTAAGAGACCTGCTGCTGTACGTCTGCCAGCGAAGTATTGAGGGCCGCCTTGACGAACTCCGCGAACAACGGATCGGGATGGATGTGTTCGCGCGGGGCCCGGACTTCAGGCCAAACGAGGACAACATTGTGCGGGTGGAAGCGCGTCAGCTGCGCAAGAGACTGGAGGACTACTTTTCGACTGATGGCAAAGCTGAAGCGATCATCATCACAATTCCCAAAGGCGCTTACGTGGCGGCGTTCGAACCCAGAACCATGCCGCTCCGTGCAATCGATTCAGCTGAAGCCGCTATGCCGCCCGTGGGCGAAGCAAAACCGATTAGCGCAAAGCAGCCGTATAAGGCAAACTTCCCTTGGGCGATTCTCTTCTGTAGCACGACCGTTTTGTTTCTGGCCATAGCAGCCTGGTCGCTCCTGCGGAACCGCGAATCCGCGCACCCGATTTCGACGCCCAAAAGCTCTGCCCAAGCCACGCCCTTGTGGAGCGAGTTGTTCGACAAGGACCACCAGACTTATATCATCTGCGCGGACTCGGCTTTGGTTCTGTTGCAGGAACTCACCAAGAGGCCGGTAACGCTGACGGAATATGTGAACCGAAACTACTCCTCGAAGATGCAGAATCCGCCGTCTGAAGTAGAGACACTGCTGAGGATTCTGCCGCAGCGGCAATATACGAATATTTCAGATGTGCGGCTGGTGCAGGCAATTTTGCAACTCAACGACGAGTATCGGTCACGATCGGTTGTGCGGTCGGCGCGCAATGTCGAGTTGATCGATTTTAAGAACGGAAATTTTGTGCTCCTGGGCAGCAAAAGGTCTACTCCGTGGGTGGAGTTGTTCGAGCCGTCGCTGAACTTTCATTTTGTCTATGATGCGAAGCTACAGCGCGCGGGATTTAGCAATGCCAGCCCCCGGCCGGGCGAAAAGAGCGTCTATTGGATTGAGGGCAGTTCCACGCAACTCGACGAGACCTATGGCGTGATCGCCTTTCTGCCGAACTTGAGTCACAACGGCAATATACTCATGATTCAGGGCGCTACGGGAGAAGGGACCGAGGCGGCTGGGGAATACATAACTTCTCCGGAGTCTCTGAATCATCTCCTAACAACCATCCATGCAATTGACAACGACCATGTCCGATATTTCGAGGCATTGCTGAAGTCCGGGACCATCGCGGGCACTCCCAAGAACGCGGAGATCATTTCGTATCGTTTGATCCCCGCGAGTTAGTACCCAGCGGTTGGAAGGTTGTCGTCGGCGCAAATTCCGGGTGCCGTCGTTCGATTAGGCTGGAGATACACTGGGCTGTGGGCAATCGGTTCGCCTAGGAGACGACGAAAGTATGGCATTTCTGCAGGAGTTTCGGTGTGAAATTTGCGGAACGGTGAGCAGCAATCCGGTTCACTGGTTTGTGATTCAGTGCAGTCACGCGCAACTCACGGTGCTGCCGTGGGACCTGGAGACGGCGAATGCCCGGGGAGCGCGGCATTACTGCGGGGAACGCCATGCGCAGGTTTACATTAGCCGCTGGTTTGAATCGGCGTGTACGCCGCCGCTGCCGAACTTCAATACCATAGGCGCGCCCGAGGAGAGTTAGGCGGAGAATGCGCCGTTTGCGACGCTGACCGGATTTGGGCATTTGACCGAATCGTGTCGAAGTTTGGCGCGGGAAAAATTTCGGTAAGTCACTAAGAGCGCTCTTTCGAGCATCGCGTTCATCGGCCACCACCGTGCATATACAGTCTACGAGGGCTTACAAAGCCCCGACTGCACAGCAGTGGAAACGAGGAACATTTATGGCATACGAAAGTGTCAATCCCTACGACGGCAAGAGCGTTCAGAAGTTCGCGGAACTGAGCGATGCTGAGTTGGAAGTAAAAATCGCGAAGGCAGCGAGTTGTTACGAGACTTGGAAGAAAAAGTCTTATAAAGAGCGGGCGGCCATTGTGGCGAAAGCGGCGGAACTGATGCACGCCGATGTAGACAAATTCGCCAATCACGCCACCATTGAGATGGGCAAGCTGATCAAGGAAGCGCGCGGCGAAGTGAACTTCAGCGCCAACATTCTTGCCTACTACGCTAAGAACGGTGAGCGCTTTCTGGCCCCGGTAAAGCTTCATCCCGAGCATGGCGAAGCGCATATGGAGAGCAGCCCTATCGGCGTGATTTTCGGCGTGGAACCGTGGAATTTCCCTTACTATCAGCTAGCGCGCGTGGCCGGACCGCATTTGATGGCGGGGAACACCCTGCTGGTTAAGCACGCGGGCTGCGTTCCGCAATGCGCCATTGAGTTTGAAAAGCTTTGGATGGACGCCGGAGCCCCGGAAGGTTTGTACACGAACCTGCTGATCTCGCACGAACAGTCGGACAAGGTGATTGACGATTCGCGCGTAAAGGGCGTTGCGCTGACCGGCAGCGTGGCGGCGGGCCGAAGCATTTCGGCCAGAGCGGGAACGAACCTCAAAGTGTCTTCGATGGAACTGGGAGGCAGCGATGCGTTCATCGTGCTGGAGGATGCGGATCTCGAAAAGACAATTCCATGGGCTGTCTGGGGACGCATGTACAACGCGGGTCAGACGTGCTGCGCGTCGAAGCGTTTCATCGTGGTAGAAGAGATCGCCGATCAATTCCTGGCGCAGTTTAAAGCGGCGCTTGAGGCATTGAAGCCGGGCGATCCGATGGACGAGAAGACGACACATGGTCCTTTATCGACCGAATCGGCGCTGGTTGATTTGTTGAAGCAGGTGGATAATGCCGTGGCCAAAGGTGCGAAGGTTGCTTTGGGCGGCAAGCGGATTGACCGCGCGGGCTCGTTCATGGAGGCGACCATTCTAACGGATGTGAAGCCGGATAACCCGGCGTTTCGCGACGAATTCTTCGGCCCGGTGGCGATGTTCTTCCGGGTGAAGGATGAGGCCGCGGCGATTGCCCTGGCTAACGACTCCGACTTTGGTTTAGGTGGTTCCGTGTTCACCAAAGACGTGGCGCGCGGTAAACGGGTAGCGACGCAGGTGGAGACGGGCATGATGTTCATCAATAACATCGACTGGTCGGACGCGGAACTGCCCTTTGGAGGCATCAAAGACTCCGGCTACGGTCGGGAGCTGGGGAATATGGGCATCCAGGAGTTTGTGAACAAGAAACTGGTTCGCACACACGACATGGCCGCGCCGCTGGTCTAGCGGATTCGGACACGGACGCCGCAGCTAGCGCGCGGCGTCCGACTTCACACTGTCTCGTTATTTTAGACTTCGGCCTTCCAGGAGATCTCAATGTATGTGAATGTTGCAGTACTGCGCGAGACGTTAGCGCATGAAAGCCGGGTAGCGCTGATTCCAGCCAGCACAGCGGAGCTTGTGAAGTTAGGAGCGAAGCTGCACATGCAGACGAGCGCGGGGGAAGCGAGCAGCTTTCCAGACGAGTCCTACAAAGACGTTGCATTCATCAAAGACGGGGCGCGGCTGGTGGCGGACGCGGATGTAGTGCTGGCCGTTCAGCCTCCCGCTTTAGAGTTGGTTGAGGCGATGAAGGACGAAGCGGTATTGATCTGCTTCGTCTATGCCGAGCATCAGCAGCCGCTGGTGAAACGGTTGCTGGAAAAGAAAATCACCTGCTTTGCGATGGAGCGGGTGCCGCGCATTACACGGGCGCAATCGATGGATGCGCTGTCGAGCCAAGCGGCGCTGGCCGGCTATTACGCCATTCAACTGGGAGCGACCCATTTAACGCGGGTGCTGCCGAAGATCACTTCGGCGGCGGGCGCGATTGGTCCGGCGCATGTATTGGTGATGGGGCTTGGAGTGGCGGGTCTGGAAGCGGTGGCGACCGCGCACCGGCTGGGTGCGCTGGTGGAAGGGTATGACATCCGGCCCGACACCGAAGAGCAAGTTTTGTCGCTGGGCGCGACGTTTGTGAAGACGGGCGTGGATGCGCACGGCAAGGGCGGCTATGCGCGGGAACTAACCGCGGAAGAGAAAACTAAGGTAGCGAGTGTGCTGACGAAACACATTCAGCAAGCCGACCTTATCGTGACCACCGCGGCCATTCCGGGCAAGCCGTCGCCCAAGCTTATTAGCAGCGAGCAGGTAAAGGGCATGAAACCGGGCGCGGTGATTGTGGACCTATCGGCGGAGGGCGGCGGCAATTGCGAGGATACGCAGCCGGGGAAGACCGTGCGCGTGGGACCGGCAACCATTGTTGCGCCGCTGAACGTTCCCTCGCTGCTGGCGCAGGATGCGAGTGAACTCTATGCGAAGAACGTGTATAACCTGCTGGAGCTCATGCTGAAGGACAACATCATCAAGATCGACTGGACGGATGAAGTGATCGCCAAGACCGCGCTGACGCACGATGGCAAGTTGCAGGGTTCGGCCGAAAAACCTCCAGCTGAAAAAGCGGCTTAAATCACTGGATCACGAGGAACCTTCTATGAATTTTGAAATCTCAATAACGGGCTTTGTAGCCATCTATATCTTTATGCTGGCCGCGTTCGGCGGCTGGGTCATTATCGGCAACGTGCCGGCCATTCTGCATACACCGCTGATGTCAGGGTCGAATTTCGTGCACGGAATTGTGGTGGTTGGCGGCCTTTTCACGCTGTTCAATGCCAGCAGCGTCACGCAGCAGACTATCGGTTTTTTTGCGGTGCTGATGGGTGCGGGCAATGTGGCGGGAGGGTACGCGGTGACCGACCGCATGCTGGCCATGTTCAAAACGAGCGGGCACGCGGCGCACGCGACTCACGGCAAAGCACACAAAAAAAGTTCCGCTAAGAAAAGCTAGGAAATTCACATGCTCTCTAATATTGTTCATTTGATTACCGGCACAGCCGATCTCATTGCGGCCTTTTTATTTTTGTATGGCCTGAAGCGAATGTCTTCGCCGGTGTCCGCTCCCTCGGGCATTCGGGTGGCAGGCTTAGGAATGCTGGTGGCGATTCTCGCGAACCTGCTCAATGTCTTCACGGTGGATGCCGCGGCGAAACCTCATCTAGCAGTCAACATCGTGCTGGCGGCTGTCGCGCTGCTGCTGGGCGCGTCGGCGGCATGGTTCAAGGGCAGGGCCGTTGCGATGACGGAGATGCCGCAGATGGTGGCCATCTATAACGGTTTAGGCGGCGGCGCGGCCGGAGCAATTGCGGCGGTTGAGTTATTCGGGAACAAGACGCACGGCATTAGTGAACTGGTGGTGACACTGCTGGGCGGCTTGATCGGTGCGGTATCGCTATCCGGGTCGGCGATTGCCTGGGCCAAGCTGGACGAGATTTTGAAGAAGCCCATGCGCTTCCCGGGCCAGCGTTTCGTGAATGCCGCGGTTTTTCTAGCGGCGCTGGTTGTTGGCGGTTACATTGTCTTCACGGTCAGCTACGGCGGCGCGCCGCTGTTGCCTAGTAACTCAATCCTATGGATATTTTTCGGCCTCACCCTGCTGGCCGGCATTTTAATAACACTGCCGATTGGTGGCGCGGATATGCCGGTGGTGATTTCGATTTACAACGCGGCGACGGGACTGGCGGTAGGCTTCGACGGATACGTGTTGCAAGATCCCGCGCTCATGATCGCGGGCATGGTGGTGGGGGCGGCGGGAACACTTCTCACTTTACTCATGGCGAAGGCGATGAACCGGTCGGTCAGCAACGTGCTGTTTTCGAACTTCGGAGAGGCGAGCAAGAAGAAGCAGGGCAAGATGATCGGCAGCGAGAAACCAGTGGAAGCGAGCGACGCCGGCATCTTTATGCGCTATGCGGCAAGCGTTATCGTGATTCCGGGATACGGCCTGGCGGTAGCTCAAGCGCAGGAGAAACTCTACGAATTCGTGAAGTTGTTGCTGGCGGCGCGCGTGAAGGTGAGATTCGCGGTTCACCCGGTGGCGGGGCGCATGCCGGGACAGATGGACGTGCTGCTGGCCGAAGCCGGCGTGCCGTACGATCTCATCTTTCAATTGGATGCCATAAACGCCGACTTCGCCACCACGGATGTGGCGTTAGTGATTGGCGCCAACGACGTGGTGAATCCGGCGGCGCGGACGGACAAGTCGTCGCCGATTTTTGGCATGCCGATTCTCAACGCGGATAAGGCGAAGAAGGTTTACGTAGTGAAGCGCGGGCAGGGCAAAGGTTATTCAGGCATTGAGAACCAGTTGTTCTACGAAAAGAATTGCGACATGGTTTACGGCGATGCGCAGGCAGTACTGGTGCAGATGATTGAAGCGGTAAGAGGACTCGGGTCGGCGAAAGCGGCTTAGAGTTTAGTCGAGAAAGAGGAACGAAAAATGGCAAACAAAATGAGAGCGGAAGTTGTGGAAGCGTTCGGCAAGCCACTGGTGGCGAGGGAGTGTAACGTGCCCACGGCGGGCGCGGGGCAGATTGTAGTCAAGACCGAGGCGTGCGGCGTCTGTCACACGGATTTGCACGCCGCGAGCGGCGACTGGCCGCTGAAGCCAAGCCTGCCTTTTATTCCAGGGCATGAAGCGATCGGCATTGTGAGCGCGGTGGGCAAAGGAGTGACGCTGGTGAAGGAGGGCGACCGGGTGGGTGTGCCGTGGCTTTATTCGGCGTGCGGCCATTGCGAGTACTGCCTGACAGCGTGGGAGACGGTTTGCCCCGACGCGCAATTCGGCGGGTATACCAAGAATGGCGGATTTGCCGAATATATTCTTGCCGATCCACAATATGTGGCGCACATACCGAAGGGTTTGGCGGCTACTCAGGCCGCGCCGCTGATTTGCGCGGGCATCACGACTTACAAAGGGATTAAGCAGACAGAGGCGAAACCGGGTGAGTGGATTGCGATCTCCGGCTGTGGCGGATTGGGGCACCTGGCCATTCAATATGCCAAAGCCATGGGTCTGCTTGTGTGCGCCGTCGATATTGACGATGCGAAACTCGCGCTGGCCAAGTCACTCGGCGCGGAGCTGACATTTAACGCCAAGCACGGTGATCCGGCGGCGGCGTTGAAAAAAGAGACAGGCGGCGGAGCGCACGGCGTGCTGATTACGGCGCCGTCTCTGGGTGCTTTCAAGCAAGGCGTTGGCATGACGCGCAAGCGCGGCACTTGCGTGCTGGTGGGTCTGCCGCCCGGCGACTTTCCGGTGCCGCTGTTCGATGTGGTGGCAAATTGCATCACCATTCGCGGCTCTTTTGTGGGAACGCGCGAGGATATGGTAGAGACGCTGGCTTTCGCCGTGCAAGGTAAGGTAAAGGCCGATGTGGAACTGCAGCCGCTTTCGGCTATTAACGACATCTTCCAGCGTTTGGAACATGGCGATGTAGCCGCGCGCGTGGTGATCGACTACGCGGGGCATGCGGCGATGGAAACAAAAAGTGAGAAAGAAGAAGTTTATGCGCATTAATCGTACTTGGGTGAGTGCGGCGAGTCTTGGCCTGCTTTGGGCGGGCGTGGCTTACGCACAGAATTCAGGGTGGGAAGGAGAGACTGGAGTGTTTATCACGCCGATGGCGTACACGTCGTCGTCGACTGCTCACGGCTTTGGGCTTCCCATTGTGGGCTATCACTATCTGGATGGCGGGAACGTGTTGGGTGACTTTCATGAGATATCCATTACCGATGGTGCATTGGAGCGCTTGGAGTTTGGTTATACGCGCGCTCTCCATTCAGATGGAAACGTGGCCGGGCTGAGTCCACTCTGGCACGATGGTTTCAACATCTTTCACGCTAAGGTCAACCTGTTGGCGGAGAATGCGGGCAAGAAAGCTTGGGCGCCGGCGATTTCGATTGGGTTCATTGTGCGCAGCCAAGTCCACGACGTGGGTGCGGCGATTCTCAATAAAAGCGTGACGAATGGCGACGTCTACATAGTAGCCACCAAGACGATCACCCAGGCGAAGCCAGTTCCTATCATTCTGAGCGGCGGTATCCGAGGAACCAATGCCGAGCTATGGGGAATGGGGGGGAACACGCCGAATTTCGGAGAGCGCGCATTCGGAGCAATAGGCTTTGTGTTTAGAGGGCCGGCGCATACCTCGTTCATCGTGGCTTCCGAGTTTTCCCAACAACCGCGTCACCCCGATGAGTTACCGAACGCAATCATACCGACCACTATCACGTACGCGGTGAGATTTGTGCCGATGACGGAGCATAGGATTAACTTCGATTTCGGAGTGGCACAAATTGCGGGTCAGATTGCGCCTGGAGTGAACCTACAGGCGCGGGCGCAGGTTGCGGCGCAGGTGTCGTATGGCTTCTAAGCTAGGCTGGTCAAAGAACGAGCAATGAAGGCGGCGATTTTACAAACTGGCCAAGCGGATGGGCGATTTCTGGAAATCGAGGAGGTGGAACGTCCGGTTATCCGAGATGGTTATGTTCTGCTGCGGGTGATTGCGTGCGGAGTGTGCCGGACGGACCTGCACATTGCCGAGGGGGACCTGCCGGTAATCAAGCAGGCGCTCATTCCGGGACATCAGATTGTGGGAGAAGTGATCGAAGGGGCGACAGCAGCCGTGCCGCTGGGCGTCAAAGTGGGTGTTTCCTGGATGGGTGGCACAGACGGCGATTGCTGGTATTGCCAACATGATCGGGAGAATTTGTGCGACAAGCCTACCTTCACTGGTTACACGGTAAACGGCGGCTACGCCGAGTTTGCGCTGGTGCGGGCGGATTTCACTATTCCATTACCAGCCGGTATGGACGACAAATTCGCGGCCCCGCTGCTGTGCGCGGGAATCATTGGTTACCGCAGCTTGCGAGTGGCGGGAGTGGAGCATGGCGAGAGAGTAGGGCTTTTTGGATTTGGCAGTTCGGCGAGTCTGGCCATCACGATACTGCGTTCGTGGAACTGCGAGGTTTATGTTGTCACTCGAGGCGAGCGGCACCGCAATACGGCGGTTGCGCTGGGAGCTACATGGGTTGGCAAAGAGGACGACCGGCCTCCGGTGAAGCTGGACCGTGCGATTACGTTCGCGCCGAGCGGCAAGGTAGTTATCAGTGCGCTGGCCAGTTTGCGCAAGGGAGGTGCGGTGGCGATCAACGCTATTCATCTCGACCAAATGCCGAGCTTCGATTACGATAGCCTGCTGTGGGGCGAACGCGAGATTAGAAGCGTGGCCAACATGACCCGGCGAGACGCGCGGGAGTTCCTGCAACTGGCTCACGATCTGAACATAAGGCCGCGGATCAAAGTTTTTTCGCTGGACGATGCCAACAAGGCGCTGGTGGCGGTGAAAGAAGAGACCGAAGAAGGGTCGGCGGTGATCGTTCTTTGAGCTATTGATTCAGCAGCGGGATGTCTTTGACAGGCTTAGGGGCGGGGATCGTTTTGAGAAAGGCGTAGATATCGTCAATCTCGGAGTTAGAGAGTACCTTCGCGGTGTAAGGCGGCATGCCGCCACTCGGATGACGCACATAGGCACGGAGCGCTTCCACGGGAATCGTTGGAGGAGCGAGCCGTGGGCCATAGGAGCCGACAGGCGCGGCCGATCCTCCCTGGCCCTGCCGGCCGTGACATTGATAACAGCCGTCGGCGGTGAACAGCTTTTTGCCATTGTCAGCGTCGGCGGCGTTGAGGATCGCGGCGAAGGTTAACGCTACTAAAATTGCGAGGGGTTTCATGGGTGTCTCTTAGCGCGGTTGGGTGATGACATCAATGAGGACAGGCTCGCCGCGTTTCACTGTCTCAATGCCGCGGCGCAGGGCGGGGGCCAGATCTTCGGGCTTTTCAATGGGGCCGATACCTAGCATGCCCATACCCTCGGCGAGCTTGGCGTAGTTGATGGGTGGGTCGTTGAGATGAGTGCCGATACTGGTGCGGGTGATGCCGCGATTATGCTCGTTGGCGACAATTTGCACTTCCATCTGTTCCTGATGATAGGCGCGGTTGTTGTGCATGACGGTGAGGAGGGGAATGCGATGGTGCGCAGCAGTCCAAAGAACGCCGGGAGCATACATCAGGTCGCCGTCGGTTTGGATATTGACTGTCAGGCGGCCGTATTTTTTGTTTGCGAGGGCAGCGCCGACGGCGGAGGGTGCGCCATAGCCCATGCCAGCGCCGCCGGAACCTCCGATGTGACGATAGGGCTTCTCGAAATCCCAGAGACGCAGCGGCCAATTACTCACAAACAAGTTTGATTGGGAGGCGAGACACCAATCTTCGTTCTTAATCTGTCCCCAGACCTCGGAACAGAGACGGGCGACACTGATTGGGCAGGCATCCCATGCGTAAGAAGCATCGAGGCGCGCTTTAGCCAGGATATTCGTATGTTGTTCGGCTAGCTTGACGCCGCGGGCTTCGAAAGCGCGCTTCTTGTCAGCAGTGAGCCGGTGCTGCACCGCTTCCACTAATGACGGGAGAGTCGCTTCGGCGTCGGCGGCGATATCGAGATCGAGGGGTTGATAGCGCTGAAACTCCTGGTAATTGCTTTTTGCGAGCCGATCACCCGCGGAAATAGAGGCCAACTTGGCTTTGGTGATGGGATGGGACGAATATTCAAGTTGACGGCCGATGTTATTGACTAGGCCGTAGAAATCGGGGACTTCGAGACCGAGAATGAGGTCGGCGTTCTCGATGAGAGCCCGAGAGTTACCAGAAAGGTTGAGGGGATGGCGGTTGGGAAAATTCATGCGCATGCCGCTATCGACCACCGGGGCTTGCAAGAGTTCGGCGAGATCAATGAGATGGGCCATGGCGGCGTTGGTGCGCGCGAGACGGCCGGCGACGATGACGGGGTTTTCCGCTTCCGCGAGGAGACGAGCGAGTTCGGCGACTGAGGCGGAATCTCCAGCGGGCGCCGCGGTGAAACCGAGTTTGGGGATGACGAGATCGGCGCGACCTACAATGGGTACTTCCGAGAGTTCGGCGTCGGCCACGAGGACAACAGGCGCCGAGGGAGCGGTCATGGCGATTTTATAGGCGCGAATGGCTGACTCGGCGAACTGCGGGAGCGAGACGGGTGCATCGTCAAACTTAGTGAAGTCGCGAACCAGTGCGGCGGCGTCCTGGACGCTATGCAGCCAGTCGACGGAAGAGCGGCGCGTGGCAGCGTTCAAATTGTTGCCAAGAACGATAAAGACGGGGACGCGGTCACAGTAGGCGTTGTAGACAGCCATGGACGCATGCTGGAGGCCGACGGTGCCATGCGCAAAGACCAGCATGGGTTTGCCTTCGACTTTGAAGTAACCGTGGCCCATAGCGACCGAAGATTCTTCGTGGCAGCAGGTGATGAACTCGGGTTTGTAGTTACCTCCGTAGTTGATGATGGACTCATGAATGCCGCGAAAAGCCGAGCCGGGATTGGCGCAGAGATACTCAAAGCCGAGGGATTTGAATACTTCGGTCATGAAGTCGGCGCCGGGACGCTCGGTGGTTTGGACTTCCACATGAGCCGGCGTATCGGCGGAGAGAGATGTTGCGGGTACGGCGGCAGCGATGGCCGCCGCCGAGGTGGCCGCGCCGGAAAGAAAGCTACGGCGGTGGACGAGAGGTTGGGCGGGTTCGGACATCGGTTTAGTTTAGCTCAAAGGCGTGTGCTGGTGAAGAACTGATGGCATATGGCTACTGGGTGAATTCAGGACGGCTTCGCATGTGCTTTGCCGCCTCTTCGAGTTCCGCGACGCGACCGGAAAGTGCAGCGTTCGGAAACTGGCGAAGTTTTTGTCCGGCGGCGGCTAGATAATCCTGCGTGGCGGCGGACAGGCCCATGCGGAGTGCCGACGCCGCGCGGCGCAGATCGCACTGCACCATGATCCAGGGCATGCCGGCGGCCTGGCCGACGGACAAAGCGAGTGCGCCGGCATTATCTGCTTGGAGAAAATCGCCCACATCGAAATAGTATTGGGCGCGCTCGTTGAGCAAGCGCGCGGTCAAGAAGGCGAGGCCGTTCTGATCGGCGATCTGCATACTCCGGCTGAAGGCGGCATAAGAATCCTCACCCTCGCCGATCTGGAGCAAGATCTTTGATAGTAACGCGCCGGCGAGAATCTGCTGCTCGACGTTGCCGGTAGTCTGGGCGATTGTGAGAACGCGACGAGCGGCGTTGACGTTCCCGCCGTTGAAGTAACTGACCAAATTCGTCTGAATGTAAGTGGATTGCGCGACGCCATCAAGGTCGCCGGATTCGTTGAAACAGACTTCGGAGTCGGCAAAGAGGCGGCGTACGGCGAAGGTTTGAGCGGCTGGGATGAGAGAGGCGTGCCACATCATGGCGGCGCAGCGGAAAGTTGAATTGTTGGTCTTTTCCAATGCGGAATAGGCGTTTATTGCAGCGGCTATGTCACCGGCGCGGGCGTTAGCCGCTGCCGCGCTCATGAGGAGATTCGGCTGTTCAGACGGCGGAGCCATACCACCGGCACGCTGATGGAAAGCGGCCGCTTGCAGCAGATCGCCGCGCAAGCGGGCAGCGGCCGCGCGTTCGAGAAATGATTCGAATTGCGCCACCCGCTGCCAGCGAGGGCGAATTGCCGAAGCTTTTTGCAGTTCGGTGATGGCACGCTGCGGCTGATCCAAATCCATCCAACATTCGGCCAAAGCCGCGCGCGCGGCGATAAAGCGCTCATCTTTGGCCAGCGCCTGTTCATAGAGCTGGGTTGCTTTCCATGATAATCCGAGCTGCTGAGCGTGATCGCCCAGGCGGTAGAAACTCAGGGCCGCGGCCGCCGGCAGGTAAGTGGAGCGCGAGTATAACCATGCCGCGAGAGCGAAGCATGAACAAAGGATAAGAGCGGCGGCTGCCAGCAGTTTTGCTTTGCGACTGAGCCGAATGAGAGAGCGGCGCGCGACGCTGTCCTCAAGAAGGCGAAGCGCGTGATGCACATCCGTGAGTCGGCGCGCGGGGTCGGGGTCCATCAGGCGCCGGATGACGCTGCTCCAGACTGGCGGGAGAGCAGGTATGCTATCACCGGCGCGCGGTGGTTCTTTACGAATCTTGTCGAGAGCCAACACAATAGGAGAGACGCCGGTAAAGGGACGGCGGCCCACAACCATCTCATAAAGCAGTACACCGAAGGCGTATAGGTCAACCGCCGTAGTGACTGGTTTGCCCTCGAATTGTTCAGGGGCCATATAGGCGGGAGTGCCGGCGATGGTCACAGAGGATTCGGTGGACTGGGTGAGGGTGTGGGCAAGGCCGAAGTCGGTGACCACGGCATGTGGGCCACCGGCTGCGAGGTTGTTTTCCGTGAGGATGACATTGCCTGATTTGAGATCGCGGTGGACGACTCCCTTTTCATGCGCGGCAGCGAGAGCCGCGCCAATCTGTTGGGCAATGGGCAGAGCCTCGGACGGAGTTAGCGCGCCGCGACGGGAAAGATAATCGGTGAGAGTCTCACCTAGCACCAACTCCATGGTGAGAAAGGTGACGACGTTGGCCGTCTCCGGTTCGTGATGGCGGTGCAGATCGAAGATGCGGCATACGTTCGGGTGAGTTACGGTGCGGGCCAATTGCACTTCGCGCTTGAAGTGAGCGAGGGCATCGGGCTCTTCGACGCGCATGGTTTTGACGGCAACCCGTGCGCCGAGTTCGATATCTTCAGCTTCGTAGACTTCGCCCATACCGCCGGCGCCGATGGGGCGGAGAATGCGGTAGCGGCCGGCGAGAGTTTGCCCGGGCCTAAGAGTGCGCGCCACAGCTGCGGGCTGAACCCACTGCTTCTTAAATAGACTGAGATCGAGTATGCCGCCATTTTCGCTGCTGTTGCGGAGCATGGCGAGAGCCTCCTGGCGCAACTCGTCGTCGTTTGCCTGTTCATGAACGAAGGCCTCGCGGCCGTTGGCGGACTGTTCCATAGCCGCATCGTAAAGGCGGCGCAACTGGGCCCAGCGTGCGGCGGTCATTCAAACCTCAAGATGAGCTTCACGTAATCGACAGTGGTGTCATTGTGAATCATGATGTCGAAATAGTGGGGTGATTCGGTAAGAAAAACAAACTGGTTGAGTTCGACGGCGGGAAGCGGGACGCGGAGGGTTTTCACCAGTAAGTCGAAAGGATCGCCTTGCCAGATGCCGGCGCGGAAAAGGCTTTTGTGAGTGCCGGTGCAGCAGAAAGGTGCGAAGCCGAGCTCCAGGAAATCGTTGTAATCCATGCCGAAGCGGCCGTCGAATCTGCGCCTAAGGTGAGTTTCAAACAGGGCGCTGCAAATCCGCCGAGACGGAAGAATCAATGAGGTCAGAAAGAGGCGGTTGCCGCCATCTTCATCGAAGCGGCGGAAACGGCTATTGCCGTAAAGCTTGAAATAGATTCTGGCCTCCTCGGTGGCCAGCAGACGGGCACTCGGGGTAACAGGTTTCGGAGGACCGCGGAAATTATCCTCGATGCCGGCGCTAATGATGTGGTCGGGGCCGTGACAAACACACCAAGCTGCGGCGTTGAGAAAGCCGGAGATGGCGACAATTCTACAGACACGTCCCATGAAAAGCAGGTCAAATCACCTGCCAGCCGATGTGACCCTGGCGTCACAATATCATGTTTTGACCTTTGACTGAAGCCAGGCGCGCGCCGAACTCCACTCGCGCTTGACGGTTTTCTCGGAAATTCCGAGGGTGGCTGCGGTTTCCTCGACGGTAAGTCCGCAATAGAAGCGTAGTTCGACGATTTGCGCCTGGCGAGGGTCGCAGGCGGCGAGTTTTTCGAAAGCCTCGTCGAGTGCGATGAACTCAGCGGCGCGCTCGCGGACGCAGGTGAGGACGTCGTGCATATCGGCGCGCTGTTGACGGTTGGGCCGTTTGGCGGCTGAACCGGCGCGGGCGTAGTCAACAAGAATACGCCGCATGGTCCGCGCGGCGGAGACATAGAAGTGCGCGCGGTTTTCCCAATTTCCGGCCTTCGCGCCGAATAACTTCAGATAAGCCTCGTTGACGAGAGCCGATGCCTGGAGGGTGTGATCAGGGCGCTCGGCCGACAGGAAGCGCAGCGCGATCTGGTGAAGTTCGCCGTAGATGTGTTCGACGAGCAGGTCGCGCGCCTTTTGTTCACCCTGCGCCGCCTTCTGGAGAAGCTGCGTAATATCGCTCACGTTATCTATCATGCGGGATTCGCGGCGGAAGGGGGTCGAAATAAGGAGCGAAAAAAATGACCCCGATTTTGGATAGCTCTCGCATGTATAGCTGTAACCGGGTAACTCCGGCCTACTAGGAAAATCTCCGGCATCGCCGGATTAAGAGGGTAAGAACATGAGAAATCTAACGTCACTATCGATGCTGGGCCTGGCCGCCTGTTTTTGGTTTGTGCACGGCGCCGCGGGCTCTACTATTGGGGGAGTTTACGCCCTCCCAGGACCGCCGGTAGCTATCTCGGGAGTTGTGAACACGCCTGCTCCCTGCGTGGACCCGGGCAATCCAGGGTACCAAGGCCCGAATACGCTCACTTTCAACGAGAACGTGACGCAACCTACCGCTCAATGGGACGCCGCTTTCGACATAAATGTCAACAGTTGTGGCGGACAAACCGAGTACTTCGTCACCAAAAACATAACTAACAACACCGGCCTCAACTGGGACGATTTCGATGTCGAGACAGGCTCCGTCGATCCTATTGAGTGCCAACTTGCGGGAGTTGCTGGAGGGCCGACGATCTCGGGTGCGGGCACGCAAAATGCTACCCAGTCTTGCTCTCTTCTGCAGCAGGCCCCGGACGATTATTTGAAACTGTCGTTCAACAACCTGAGCGTTGCATCCGGCGAAACGATCAAGATCACATACGCCATGGACATTTGCGCGCAATGCGGCGGCCTGGCGGAAACCGTGCAGGATTATTCGGTTGCACCAACGCCCGAACCGGCGCCCGCGCTTCTAGGCGGCGTCAGCCTGGTCATGCTCGGCCTGTGGCGAAGACGACGCAGCGCCGGCGAACAAATCCGATTCGGCACTCAGAAAGTTAGGTAGTTGAGTCTCAGGAAATAAAAGGAGAAAGGAAAGATGAGAACGAATTTAGGCAAGACAATTACCACGAGTTGTGCGTTGATGCTGGCAATGGGAGCAGGTAGGTTGGGGGCAGGCCCGATCAATCTGGACACGGGGCAATTTCCTGGCGTTCTGGGTAAGCCCTCCGATCCTAATTGGACCATTGTGAGCGCCCCTTTTGGCGACACGTCCGGCAAAGCTGTGCTTATTACGAAACCCATTTGGAACACCCCTCCGGTGGGCAGTGACTGGATCGCAACCGAACCGGACTTGGGAGTTGGGGGGCCCTCGTCTGGGGCCGAGTATTCCGGCGGAACCTATACCTATGAAACACTGTTCAGCGGCAGCGCCGGCTCGCTTAGCTTAAGTGTAGAGGCGGATAACTCGGTGTGCGCCTACCTAAACAGCCAGCAGATCAACCTAAACGGCGGAGCTGCGATTTCGGGAGGTAATGGCGAGTGCTGGGGCGACCCAACCGGAACCAGCGTGAATCCGAGCGAGGGTTGGTCGAGTTTCGGCACTGCGACCGTAACGACGGGATTCTCGGCCACTAATACCCTCGAAATGGTAGTGACAAACGAGCCTGGCGCTGATTCATACACGGGCCTGCTAGTGGAGGGTAGCTTCACCCCCTCTCCCGAGCCTACGCCGGTGATTTTGACTCTAATAGGCATCGTATTTCTGGGCACGGCGGTTTGGCACCGTTTTGTGACCGCGCGGCAACTTGGCGGCTAGGCCGGAGACTGGTCCCTTACCGGTCCCTTTCGTACGCCGAGAAATGATCTTCGTCGTACGAAAGGGGTCCGCCAAGTCTTTATCCGCCAGCCGACAAACTATACAAAAGCAGCGCCAGCACGATCGTCGCAATGAGCACGTATTGCCTATCGCGTTCCATGGCGAATCCCACTAGCGCCATCGCCACGCGGAGAATCGGCGTGGCGATCAACAGCAATACGCCCAACTGAATGACCGATCTGGCGCGCAATGCTATGGCTCCGGTCACAATTCTCGATGGGGAGCGGTCAATATCGGCTTCGGCGGCAAAGATGTGGTAATTCGCACTCTCGCCGCCATGGCGCGCGAGGTAAAAAATTCCCCCTGTCAACACCACCGCACCCGCCATCAGCACGCCCGTGCGCAAGAGGACGGCGATCATTCCTTCGAGCTTTGAATCCGTCACAACGTACCCCGGACGCCAGCCACAATCATTTGCACGGCGATCACCCCCACCACAACCGCGAACACGCGCCGCAAAAAAACCACCGGCAGCCTGGCGAGGAATCGGGCACCCAGCATCGATCCCGCCAAAACACCCAGCATCACTGGCATGGCGATACCGGGATTCACATAGCCGCGGCTCAGATATATGCTGGCGCTGGCGGCGGCCGTCACGCCAATCATGAAGTTGCTGGTTGCGGTCGAAACCTTGAAGGGAACTTGCATCGCCTGATCCATGGCAATCACTTTTAAAGATCCTGAACCAATCCCGAGCAGGCCGGAGATCGCGCCGGCTCCGAACATCAGCCCGAAACCTGCCTTGACGCGCCGCACGGCGTAGCTCTCGGCAACGCCGTTATTGTTAAAAGCGCCATTGAGCCTCAGCTTCGTTCCGAGCGGATCGGGCGGCTTGGCCGACGCTTTGTGTATGTGCTCGCGCGTTGCTTGCCAGGCCGACTGCATAAGAATCACGCCAAACACGATACTCAGCGCCCTTACAGGCACGCGCGTTCCCAGATATGCGCCGCACAGCGCTCCGGTAGTCGTGGCGATTTCGAGAAACATACCCATGCGGATGTTCGAAAAGCCATCACGGACGTAGGCCGCCGCCGCACCCGACGAGGTGGCAATTACCGATACCAGGCTCGCCCCAATCGCGTAGCGCAGATCGACGCCGAGGAACAAAGTCAACACCGGCGTCACAATCACACCACCGCCCAAACCGGTAAGCGAACCTAGAAACCCGGCAGCAACGGAGGCGGCTAGTACAATCGGAACGAACTCAGCCACAGTCATATTGATATCTTCTTAGCTTAGATTGAGGTGTCATTTGAATAAGCTACTCTGCTCTCTCACACTGGCCCTGGTTGCTTGGGCGCAGCAACCGAACCCGCCGGTTGTTTCGCCGGAAGTTCATGCCGATGGCAGCGTCACTTTTCGCCTGCGGTCTCCCTATGCCCAGAAAGTCACAGTGGGCCTGGAAGGGCTCAAAGATCCGCTGCCTATGCAAAAGGACGAGCAAGGCGTGTGGAGCGTGAAGACCGATATCCTCGCGCCTGACTTATACGGCTACTCATACAATGTCGACGGTGTACATTTTCTCGACCCATCGAATACCGAGATCAAGCCGAATTTGATGAGCTTATCGAACGTGGTTCACGTTCCCGGCGCGACGCCGCTGCCGTGGGAAGCGAGCGACATTCCGCATGGCGTCATCCATCATCACTTCTACAAGTCGAGCGTGGTGGGCGATAACCGCGATTTCTATGTTTACACGCCCCCTGGTTATGACGCGAGCGCCAGCACCCGCTATCCGGTTCTGTATCTACTGCACGGCTACAGCGACGATGCCAGCGGCTGGACCGCGGTCGGGAAGGCGAACCTGATTATGGATTCTCTCATCGCGCAGAACAAAGTCAAACCGATGATCGTTGTTATGACGCTGGGTTATGGCGCGCCGGAAATCGTCCATCCGACGCCTGGTTCTTCGCCATTTAACAACACGGTCCTGCGGGATCGCAACTTCAATTATTTCCGCACGGCCTTGATCGACGAAGTGATTCCAGCGGTGGATCGCACTTACAAAACCGACTCGAGCCGCGATGCGCGGGCTATTGCCGGATTATCGATGGGCGGGGCTGAATCGCTATTGACGGGGCTGAATCGACCGGACAAATTTTCCTGGGTGGGCGCTTTCAGCATGGGTGGGTTGAGCGATGATTTCGCGGCCGACTTTCCGCAACTGAGCGCCGCCTCGAACTCTCAATATCACTTGATCTGGATCGCGTGCGGAACGGAAGACCGACTCATTACGCTCAATCGCAAACTGGTTGCATGGGCGAAAGAGAAGGGTGTGAAGGTCACACCAATCGAAACTCCTGGCATGCACACCTGGATGGTTTGGCGGCGTAATCTGATCGCCTTCACGCCGCTGCTCTTTCAAGGCGACTCGCGCGTTGTCCGCCCCGCCATCATTACCGGCCAAAACTAAAATGCAAGGCCGGTTGGTTCATTCCAACCGGCCTTTTCTAACGACCACTACCTAAGTTTACTTGGCATCTCCCGGCGGCTTGGTGGATGGCGCACCGCCACTTGGCGGTGTATTGCCTGCTACTACGCCTTGATTCACCAGGATCTTCACTTCTACACGGCGATTCATCTTGCGCCCTTCCCTGGTTTTGTTGTCGGCGGCTTCATGGGTGATTCCCATACCCGCCATCGGCAGAATGCGGTGAATCGGAATGTCACCCTGCTGCTCGAGGAAGCGGACCACGGAGTTGGCGCGCCGTTCGCTCAGCACCTGATTGAAGGACAATTTGCCGGTGCTGTCGGCGAAACCAGCCACTTCAATTACATAACCTTTTTCGGCCTGCGCCTTTTTGGCCAAATCGGCGAGGTCGCGTTTCGCGTCTTCGCTCAAGACATCTTTGTTGACGGCGAAATAGACGGTTGCCGAGTCTTTCACCTGATAGTTGTCTAAATCGGACACGCGGCGGTTCACATCGTTGACGCCTTGATTCGCTTGGTCTGCCGTTGACTTCACTTGGCCCACTAAACCCTGCGTCTGCCGTTCTTGATCTTCTAACGCGCTTTCCTTGCTTTCCAACTGGCCGGCGCGGCCTTCCAATTGAGTAGCGCGTCCTTCCAAAGATCCGGCCCGGCCCTCTAGGGCGCCGGTGCGCGCTTCTAACGGCGAAACCCGCGCGTCAATTTGGCGCGATGCGCGCATCGAGTTTGGATCGAACGTCACTTTATCGGCAATCAGGTCACCTGCGTTATTGCCCTTGCCTTGCGCTTCGATGTGCAGTCCCGGGACCAGCGCCGCCGTATCCATCTTGCTCGTGTGGCGGAAAATTACCCCGCTCTTCAACTGAATCTTGGTCACCTGCGACAGGTCGACTGTGCCGATAGAATCGTCATCCATGCGCAGCTTGATGGAATTGCCATCTCTAGAGAGAATAACTCCCTGGACCTTTTCCGATTTCCCGTCCGTGAAGGTACGCGTGTTGGGCGTTACCATGCCCCAGGCGAGTGCCGAGGCTGCGATGGAGCAAGCTACCACGGCGAACCCAATCCTGAATAAATTTACTGTCTGTTGCTTCATTGCCCTAATACTTCTCCTTCGTTGTTACTTATACTTCAACTGATACTAGACGCTTGCCTGAAAATCAAGTAACCGATTTTCAATGAGCCGCCCAAAATCGATCTCTATAAAGCTTACGATATTTCGAGCGCTAAGATGAACGGGAAATGCTAATAAACAGCCGGGATTCCGGCAGTTCCAAGGCAGTTGGAAAATTTTACGGGTGGTATGTAGTTGCTACCGCCTTCATCACTTTCGGCCTTGCCGTGGGCGTGCCGTATTACAACGTCCCTTTTTTCTACGATTATTTCCAAAAGTCGTTCCATTGGAGCCTCTCCGAAATCACGCTGGGTTTCCCGATGGCGGCACTTCTTACCTTGTGGGTGGGGCCGCTGCTGATACCAAAATTTAGTCCAAGAAAACTAATAATCGCCGGTACCGGCTGTACTGCCTTAGCGTTTTGGGGCTTTGGAACGATGCACGGAAGCCTTCTACTTTACTTCGCCCTTTATTTCTTGTACACAGTCGGCTATCTGTTTTCCGGCCCTATTCCCCATCAGATTCTAGTCTCGCATTGGTTTAGGTCAAAGCGCGGTCTGGCAATGGGCACCATCTATGTGGGCGTAGGATTGTGCGGCGGCTTGGGCGCGTATCTGGTGCGCGGACTGACCGACGGTTACGGTTTTCAAAACGCTCTCAAAATCATGGGCGGCCTGATTCTGCTCGCTTGGCCACTGGCGTTCTTTCTGCTCAAAGACACGCCCGCCGAAGTGGGTCAATTTCCAGATGGCGCCGATCATCCAGCGGCCGACGCGCACGTGCCGCCGTTCGGGTTCTCGCATCTGCTGCACAGCGGGCGCTTCTGGCTGCTGCTGATTGGCAGCGTCTGTTCGATTGGCGCTATCGGCTCCATCAACATGCACATGAAATTCGTGCTGCGCGACGCGGGCTTTACCGACCAGAAACTTTTGAACACCACCTGGGCGACGGCATCATCTTTGATCCTGTGGTCGAGCATCGTGGGCCGCCTGGCGATCGGGCATTTGGCCGATCTCTTCTCAAAGAAGCGCGTGATGACGGCAACTTACTTTGTTGTGGTGGGCAGCATCCTGCTGCTGCTGGCCGTGAGCCCGGCGCGCCCCAGTTCGCTTTACATCTTTGCCGTTGTCTTCGGCTTTTCGATGGGCGCCGATTACATGCTGATTCCGTTAATGGCCGCCGAGCAGTTCGGCGTGAACACGCTGGCGCGGGCGATGGCCATTTTGCTGCCCGCGAATACTTTGGGCCAAACATGGCTGCCGTATTTTGTTTCAGCCCTGCGCCAGCACTTCGGCAGCTATCAGACGCCGATGCTGGTGATTTTCGGCATCGCCATGGCGGGCGCGCTGGCCATATCGCTATTGCCGAAGGACGAGCGGCACTAAAGTCCTATTCCGTGGTGTAATTGATTTCCAAAGTGCGCACTTTCAACGAAGATGCCCAAAGTACGAACGCTGCCAGCGCGAGCACGCCGAATACGGCAAGATAAGCGGAAATAGGATCGCCATTTGAAATCAACAGGCGCAGAAGCTGGGGCATTCCGGGATCAACCGGCACTTGCACGGGACAAAGCGACTTGAGGTAATAGATGACGCTGAACTTCTTGAGCAGGGCAGGTAGGAGCGGATTGACATCTTCCCAAATCAGCACGATGGCGGCGGCGATGATGGGATTACGAATCAGCAATCCGGCGGCGAGAAACACGCTGCCATAGCCAACGCAAGCAAGCGCGGTGACTCCCAAATACGCGAAGATGTGAGACAAGCCGTTTTCCTGATAGAGGTAGCGCGAAACAATCGCGCCACTGAAGGAGGAGAGATTGGCGATGAGTTGCAGCGCGGTGCTGGTGGTAAAGATGACCGTTGCCGCGAGCAGGCCCGCCAAGTATTTTCCGGCGAGTAAGACCTCGCGCCTGATGGGCGACAGCAGGTAGTAGTGAAGGCTTTTATCGAGCATTTCGCCGCGGAACAGGTTCATGAAAATGCCGAGGCAGCCGAAGAAAACCGCCAATCGAATGAAAAAGAATTGGAAGACGCCCGCGAAGACATAAGTATTTTGGCCGAGCGACAGGCGCGCATTGGAAATCTGCCCGACCAATACGCCGTCGGCCAAAATGAGAGTGACGGAGCGATCGGTTCCGTAGTACTGCAAGGTTTCTTCCTGGACTCGAATTTCCTTGCCGTCGTCGTCGAATTTTCTGACCCGGCGAGTTCTTGATTTGGCGGGTTCACCGAGCGCGGCGATGATTTCATCGCGCGTCATCTTGTCATGAATGCTGGAATCCAATTGCTCGCCGGTGAGCAGGCGGCCGGTGCTGGAGGGTTCAGGCTGGGTGAGGTGAAAACTGCGCGTGACCACTGCCTGAATGGTGAATAACGCGACGGGCGCGAGCGCCAGAAGATAGATCCACAAACCGCGCCGGGCGAAGAAAGTCTTTTTGATTTCGAGCCGCATGACGGCAAGAATTTGAGTCCACCAGAGAGACTTCATTTGGCCGCCTCCTCGCTACCAATGAGATATTCGTAAACCGAGTTGACGTCGTCATCCACCGGCGCAACGGATTCGAGCTTGTGGCCGTTCAACGCGACATGATTCATGAGATTGAAGAAGCGGTCGGGATCGCTAGTTTTGATGAGCAGGCCTTTTTTATCGGCGTGCATGCGGACTTCGACAATGTGGTCTTCCTCAAAGAAGCGCGAAGCCAGGGTATTGGGATGATCGCAGCGCACGACAATCTGCATAGGCTGCCCTTGAATCTCGCTGCGCACGCCTTGGATATTGCCTTCGGCGACAATGTAGCCGCCGCTCATGAGAATGACCTGATCGGAGATGATGTCCACTTCGTGCAGTACATGGCTCGAAAGAATGACGTGGCAACCGCCACTTGCAAATGAGCGGAAGAGCGCAATGGTTTCGGCGCGCACCAGCGGATCAAGGCCGTTGAGCGGTTCATCGAGAATCAAAACGCGCGGATTGTGGGCGATAGACTGCGCCAAGCGGATGCGCTGGCGCATGCCTTTGCTGTAACCGGCGGCTTTGCGGTTGGCAGCTTCGCGCAGGCCTACGCGATCAATGGCGCGCCAGGCGAGTTCGTCGCATTCGGCAGCATCACGGCCGGAAAGACGCAAGTACGAATTCACGAATTCGTACCCGGTGAGGCCTTTCGGGAAGGCATCGAACTGGGCGCAATAGCCGACGAGGGCAAAGAACTTCTCCGGTTGTTCGGGCGTCAAGCCTAGGACGCTCACGCTGCCGCGCGTTGGACGGATCAAGCCAGTGAGCAGGTTCATCAGCGTGGTTTTGCCTGAGCCGTTGGGGCCAACCAGGCTGGTGATGCCGGGGGGGATGGATAAGTTGACGCGATTGACGCCGAGCACATCGCCGTAAAACTTGGAAACGTTATCGAAAACGATTTGGTCGCTCAACGCACCACCTCGTTGGCGCGGATTTTCTTCATGAGCAGGTAGAGGCAAATAGCCGCGAAAGCGAGCAGGCCAAACCACGCTTCGCCGACGGGCATGGCCCTATCGCCGGAATCGTGGAACAGATCCTGCCAAACGATATTGATCAACTTCGATACGTCAATTAAATACCCTTGCGTGGTTTGCAGCGTGTGATTGACGGCTTGCGCGAAGCCCGCGCCTAGGAACAGAACGGCGAGCAGGAGCGCGCCGGCAGCGATGCGCCACTTTACCCAGGCGGAAAGAGCGAGGGCGAGCAGCGAGATGGAGAGAATCCAAATCCAGGAGCCGAGGACGATGCCCGTTGCGATCCAGAGATTGTTCAGCGTCCATGTCCAGCCGGCAAGGCTGGCTTCGACGACGAAAACCGCCAATCCCGGAATCCAGGTGACCCAGGAAAGCACAATGGCGAGCACGGATAGTTTGCCGAGTACATACTCAATGCGCGAAAGCGGGCGGCACAGATAGAGAGTGAGGGCGCCATTGGCGAGATCGGGCGAGACGAGGCCGGGGCCGATGAACGCCGTGAGGATAAAGGCCAGCGACGATTGCGCGCTGAGAAAGATCAGGAAAAAGTTGCCGTTGATTTTGAAAAACGGCCCGTCGCGCAGGCCGCTGAAGCCGAAGGCGCTCAAATGATCGTTGGCGTAGACGCCGAGTATGCAGAGAAGTGGAAAGAAAAAACAGAGGACGAAAAACGCGGTGAGGAATTTCGATTTGAAGAGGTTGCGGCGCGAATAGCGAAACAACACCAGGAAGCGCGACCAATCTGGAGTGTAACCGCCGGAGTAACCGCGATACGTGCGCTTATAGACTGCCATTGGTGTGCTCCATTGCCTTGAGGAAAATTTCTTCGAGCGTGTCGCGGCGGAAATTCATGCGGCGCAGTTGGACGTTCTTTTCAGCGGCCACGCGATAGATGTCGCTCACTTCGATCTTGTCGCCGAGCACCAGCTTGAGCCGGTTCAACGCGCCGGGCGCCGATTCGCAGCCGAGGCCTTCGACGGCGGAGACGAAGCCATTGACATCGCCGCGCAGCTCCAACTCGACGAAGCGCTTGTTCAGGCGGCGTTCGTTTTCCAGATTGGAATAGTGGACGACGCGCCCTTGCTTGAGAATCACCACTTCTTCGCAAGTCTCTTCGACGTCGCGGAGCAAGTGGGAGCAGAGGACGATGTGCATTTCGCCGGTATCGCGCATTTCGCGCACCAGGCGAATCATGCGCTGGCGAGCCGGCGGGTCGAGGCCGTTGGTGGGTTCGTCCAAGATGATGAGCTTGGGCCCGTGCACGATGGCCTGCGCGAGTTTCGCGAGCTGTTTCATGCCGAGCGAATAGGTGCCTAGCTGGCGGTAACGAGCTTCGCCGAGGCCGACATAGAAGAGGGCTTCATGCGCGCGCTCTAGCGCCTGTTGCGGGGGCAAGCCGGAGAGTTCGGCCATCATGCGGATGAAGGCGACAGCGGTCATCTTGCTGATGAACGAATCGTTTTCGGGCATGTAGCCGACCAGCGAGCGAATGTGTTTCGATTCGCGCGCAACATCATGGCCGAGAATGCTGGCCGAGCCGGAGGTGATAGGCCAAAAGCCGAGCAAGGTGCTGATGAGGGTGGATTTGCCGGCGCCGTTGGGGCCGAGCAAGCCAATGGTGCGGCCGGTGAACGAACCTGTGATGTCACGGAGGACTTGGTGATTGCCCAAAGTGACAGATAGCGATTTGAGTTCGATCACAGGCTGCATGGTTTAGTTTGGGATTCCTTTTGGCGTAGCGCCTGGAGCTTTGGCGATGATGGTCTTGAGCGATTGGCCCTGTTCGATGCCGACGAGGGTACCGAGATCGAAGCCGAGGAATGAGCCGCGAGTGGAAGCAACGATTCGATCGGGCTCACCATACACACATACCAGACCGGAGCCGCCTTTGCTTAGCAGCGTGCCGAGAATCTGCTGCTGTTCGTTATCGGAAGGTTTGATTTGCTTGGCCAGATCGCCGAGAGCGGAGTTGTTCATGTTGCTGTAGATCATGGCTGAAAAGTTAGGGTAGCCATCGGCCGGAAGCTTAGATTGGAAATTTTGCGACTCAACTAAAGTGTGGCCTGTTTGCTTGTTCTGAATGGCGGTGAGTACATTGGGCTGGCTTGAGGAGGCCAGCAGGTAGCCATCGACATAGGTGTAGTAAGCGGCGAGCGCGGGTGCCTTGGCGGTGCTGAGCGAGTAGAAGGTGCGGCCGTTGACCTGGACGCTGTTTAATACCAGCGCACCCACTTTTTCGGGCACCCGCAGATTGAACTGCTGCACGAATGTTTGCAGGGTTTGCTGCAAGTGGGTTGGATCGTTCACTTCAATCGCCAGGATCGGAGCCAGTCCGGCATCCATCGCCATGGTAACGTCGGTTCCTAAGGGTGCGGCCACATCGTTGATCAAGTTGACGCCGGCGTGCGTTTCGAAGTTATTCAGCTCTGCGGTGAAGTTGGCGTCGTTGCCGGCGGCGAAGCCGAGCAGTTCCTGCATCATGGCGCGCGGACTTTTCATGATCATGGACGCGGCGAAGGCGGCATCAGGCGAGACGAAATCGAGCGAGCCGGCGGGGCTGGGCGCGCCCAACCAGGAAGCGATGCCTTGGCGCGCGCCGGCAAACGAAACGGCTGCTTTCATCTCCGTATCGCCGTTCATCGCCTTGCGCTCGAGCACCAGATATTGAACATTATTAAACCCGGCGGGAATGCCACCCTTGGCATCACCTACGGATTTGCTGGTGATTTGTTCCAGATTTGCGGCCAAAAAATAACTTGCGCCGTTGTCGTAGATCTTGCCAATGCGGGCGTAAAACGGCGTCGCGGTAAAACCTGCGGCGGAAACTTTTTGCACCACCTCTTCTACGCGCTTTAATTGCTCAGCGCTGGGCGAGGCCACGAGGATATTGTTGTCGAGGTCGAGGAACAAGGCGTTGTTGCCGGCAGCCGGCGCCGAACCGGCGGAGACGATTTGCACAGGCGAGCCGGCCGGTAAGTTGTTCTGCAAATATTCGGCCAGTCCAGCCTGCTTGATTTGTGCGAGGAAGACCGGACCAGCATGCTGGCCGGCGGCATCGCCGCCGACGGAAACGACGATTTCGTCGCCCAGATAGCTGCTAATGGAACTGACCTGATTGACCAGGCGATCAAACTGGCCATTCCTGGCGATGTCCTTCTGCTGCCACCATTGGCGCAATGCATCACTATCGGCCAAGCGATTGTCAAACAATTTTTTGGCCTCGGTGATCGTGCCGCCAAGGTTCGGAATGGCGGCGTAGAGGAATGTGTCGGCGGGCAGGTATTGGGCGAGCTGCGTTTGATAGCGGAGGCCGGGCGAAGGAATAGCCTGAATGTCTTTTTGCAAACCCGACAACTCATTTAAGAGCGCCATATAATCGCCCGAATTTTGGCTCCAGGCGAACTGGGCGGCGATGGGCATGTTGACGAGGCGGAAATTCGAGCCATACTGGTGGCCGGCGGTGAGGATTTTGTGGGAGGCGCCCATCGTCACGTCGACCGAACCTTTGGCCACGGCGATATGCGATTCCTTGGTGCCGTGGTTGATAGCAACAACGGAGTTAGCGATAGGAATGCTGATGTCGCCACTGGTGACGCTCACATTTCCGATTTGAGCTTCGCGGGCATCGACGATGACTTGGCCGTGCTCGACGTTGAGCGTGGTGGCGTGCCAACCGCCGCCGGAGATGCCGACTTCGGAGCGTTCAGCGAGTTCGGCCATGACGCCGCCGGCCAGCCGCAACATGGCGTGCGAGCCTTTGGCGGTGCGCAGTTCGCCGGCGTTCTTGATGATGGCGCCCGCTTCGACGAGCGAGACGCCTAAATCCGTGACGCGGTAGAGGGTGCCTTGGACGCTGGCCACTTCGACATTGAGCGTGCGCTGGCCCGGCAAGAAACCGCCTAAACCCAAACCTACGCCGATGGCGAGAACGGCGGCCGCGGCCCAGACGTAGCGGGGCACGGGACGGCGGCGCGCGCGGTTGATGGGAACAGGCGGGGCAGATTGGCCGGTGCGCGCTTCCTGCAAAGCATGGCGGCAAGCGACGCACGTGAGCACGTGATCTTCGAGCAAGAGGGCGCGAGAAGCCGAGAGAGTGTGATGCAGATAAGCGGGAATGAGGGCGCGCACGTCGGCGCAACCGCGTATTTTGCCGCTAGGCTCGGGCGTGACAAAAGCGGAATCGAAAAGGCTGCTGAAGACGCGCTTAGCGGCGGCCTTCACGATTTCGTCGCCGACTTGTTCGCCGCGGATTTTGCTTACCGCTTCATCTAGTTCATGCTGGCTCATTTGCTTTCTCCCATACACATACGAATTTCTTTCTGTAACTGGCGGCGCGTGCGGTGCAAGGACACCGCTACCAGCACCTGTGAAATGTTGAGAGCGCCGGCGATTTGCTGGTTGCTCCAATCTTCGAAATAACGCAAGGCGAAAATTTCGGCCGAGCGTTCGGTAAGCGTGCGCAAGGCGCGGCGCAGACAATCCTTGAGGCCGTTGTCGGCCGTTGGCGCAGCCGTTTGGGCGGCCGCCTCATTGAGCGGCACGGTACGGCTGGTTTGGCGTTGACGAATGACATCGAGCGAGGCGTTGACGGCCGCGCGCCGGAAATAACTTTCTTGCCGCGCCGGCAAAGCGTCTTGCGGCCCTTGCCGAAGCAGGCGCAGGAAGATGGTTTGCATGACGTCTTCCGAGTCGGCCGCATTGCCGGTGATGCGGTAGGCCGTGCGGAAAATCATGCCGTGATGCGCCTCAAAGAGGCGGCTGAAATCAGTTGGCTGCGTAACAACCTCGTGTTCGTGTACTGCCAGTTGCGTAGTTGCCTCCTCTTCGGTGTCGCCACTAAAGACGGGAGGGGTGTCTGATTATTACAGCACCCGCCGTTTTTTTTCGAGTTTTTGCCGGTTGAAAAGGGCGCATTGGGGAGGGGGTTTTTAGCGCCTATTACATATAAGGCGCCGAACGCGCTAAAAACCCCCCTCCGGAAGAGTGAGGGCGAGGCCGCTTTTGCCGGTTGAATTGACGGATGGGTGCGCACCCCAGTGCAACACCCGCGGCGGCCACTTGGAGCGAACGGAAAAGGCGGGCGTTCAGTTCGATGGCGGCGAGATCGAGTTGGGCGCGGAAGTATTTGCGAAGGGTCGTGGGAGAGATGCCGAAAAGAACGGTGATCTGCTTCCGCGAAATGCCACAGGCGGCCATAGCGCGGACGGGACTGAGTTGTTCCTGGCCGGCATGAAACGCGGGACGACCACTGGGTTTGGAAGCGCTTGGCGGCGCGGAGTCGGGAATGTGATTCGTGATGTTTTCCATAAAAATAGGTTTTCCTTTGGGTCTGAAATTTGGTGCGGCGGGCGCGTGACTGCCGGCCGTATTTCCGCTCCCAGGATGGAACGCGGGCGAACGAGGCGAAGTGGAAATTGCTGGTAAGTGATTGAAAGGAATGAAAAAGATTTTTTTTGAAGTTTTGTGACCGACTTGCAGAACTCGGAACGCCGGGACTTGACAAACGAGGAAACGTCCGGCGAGGGGGTTTTTCAGTGGCGTTTGGGGATTTTAGTTCAAGTGGGGCTGGGCAAACGCAAGGAATGG
>Ga0302319_10002519_pt1 | contig 39460 bp, 19 predicted proteins | sample Bog_T0_2_FD_203319 | JGI IMG/M metagenome (GOLD analysis project Ga0302319, IMG submission 203319) | Peat permafrost microbial communities from Stordalen Mire near Abisko, Sweden - Bog_T0_2 | ecosystem: Environmental > Terrestrial > Soil > Wetlands > Peat | place: Sweden: Abisko, Stordalen Mire... | reverse complement strand
CCATATAGAGCCGCTGAAGGCTCTCATCGAAGCGGCCGATGGCCTTATCCTCGGTGACGCCGCGGTAGCATTGGAGCCGCTCGATGTGCGTCCCGGCCGCCTGTGCAACTGATACGGCTAATTGCGTTTTGCCACTGCCTGCAGGTCCTTCGAGCAGTAGTGGCTTTTGCAATTTGGCGGCCAGAAAGACAATCCGGGTCATCACCGGATCGATGAAGTAACCGGTTGCCTTGAGCCGGTCCATAAGGTCGTCGAATGACTCAAACATCGCTGTTCCTCCTCAGTGCGCGGAGCAAGCATCCTTCGAATCGAGTATTGGGTCAAATCTGTGGATTAAGAACCCGCTTCGAAGGGGAGAAGTGATTGAACGCGACGGAGGATGAGCCGATCCCCTTGATGCCGTGATGTTCTGAATTGTGAAGCGAGAGTCTCAAGGGTGGCTCATTCCATGCCTCGAAAGCCCCATTCTTGTCATACTTGACCGAACACAAGACATGGCTTAGAACTCACTACATTCCGCGCTCCTCGGAGCGCCCCTAAGCGGGAGGAAATATGCCACGCTGGTGCCTGTGTGCTCAAAAGCTGCGATCCCCTTATTTGGAGCCTTTTTGGGGACATTGCGATCATTTCTTGGGCCCCGAATTGTACCGAAGTTGCACCGAGACTTGACTCAAGCCTTGAAGACCGACCTCCGGCTCTTGCGTAGCCAGCAATCGAACTCGCTTAAGAGCGCGGAGCGACAAGCGCGACATCTGAATTGATCGGGGAATAGCATGAAGGATTTCAAAAATCACCTTCGGCAAGCCGAACCTCTCGATGCTTGGAGTGAGTCCTCCATCCAGCAAGGTCGCCCAAGGGTATTGGTCTCTATGACATCGTCCGGAATCACTTCGAACCGCATTTTACGTCTTCGTCAAGTAAAGGAGATGGTGGGCCTCAGCAAAACCACCGTGTATGCCAGGATCGCCGAGGGCACCTTTCCAACCCCCATAAGCCTTGGTGGCCGCTCAGTGGGCTGGATCGAATCAGAGTTGGCAGCGTGGGTGAATGCCCGTATCTATGAATCGCGGGGTCAATCCGCCACTTGAGCCAGTACTTTCTGCTGACGAGCCTCATAACCGCGCTGGAGGGCATCGTCAACATAATCCGCCCAAGCCTGCATCATCTCCCGTCTCTTTTCCAGATAACGTGAGTGGTCATACGCGGCTTTGACCTTGCTCATCTTGGAGTGCGCGAGCTGCATTTCGATATGAGCCTCATCGAAGCCACGCTCATGTAGGATCGTTGACGCGATACCTCGGAAACCGTGGCCCGTCTGCACCTCCTTGTATCCGATCGTCTCAAGCATCTCCAACAGGCTGTTCCCGTGTATGCGGCCACTCTTGGAGAATTCTCCAGGGAACATCAAGTTGCTCTCATTTGATAGCTTCTTGATTTTCTCTAATAGTTCGATCGTCTGCCGGGCCAGGGGAACGAAATGGAGCTTCTTCATTTTCATTCGTTCAGCAGGAACGCGCCAGATGCGCTCCCGAAAATCTACCTCCGGCCACAAGCCGTTAATCATCTCCGCCGTTCTCAAGAACACCAGGGCCATGACCTGCGCGGCATACTTTACGATAAGGCGGCCTTTGTATTCGTCCATTGCGACCAGGAGAGCCGGAAGCTCGGCCTCTTCAACACGCGCCTGGTTCTTTGTTTCCACCGGGCGCAGAATCTCGATCGGCTTAATGTCCGCCGCAGGGTTCCTCTTGAGCCGACCATGATTGATACCGTAACGCATGATCTGCCCGGCTGTCTGAATACTGCGCTGGGCCAGATCGGTGCCTCCGCCGCGGCGCTTCTCCACGGACTGGGCCATCTTAACGATTTCAGGGGCTTCGATTTCGTTGATCGGCAGGGCGCCGAGTACCGGGAACAGGTTATCGGTGAGTCGGTTCCGGGTTCGCATTGAATGACCAGGCGCCTTCCCTAATTTCCAGTGATTGAACCAGGCAAGAGCAAGGGAGCGGAAGGGGCTGTGTGCGGTGACCTGATCGATCTGGATTCCCTCCGAGGTATCCCCTTCAGACCGGCTGCCCGGCGACTCTAAGATGGCTTGCTGCTTCTCCTTGATTTGAATCTTGGGGTCGACACCTTGCGAGACCTGGTACCTAGCGCTCACCACCATCTCCCGCGCCTTCTTCAATGGCACATCGGGGTACGCTCCGAGAGCCAGAGAGCGGCGGTTTTTCAGAACCCAATACTCCCAGCGCCAGAGTTTGCTCCCGTTCAGTTTTACCCGCAGATATAAACCTGCGCCGTCATGCAAGGCGAATTCCTTGTCCTTGGGTTTGGCATTCTGGATCGCCTTGTCCGTGAGTTTCATCGTTATTATCCTGGAAGGGTTCCGAGGTTAGGACCCATGTCTTTTACAGACTGTATCATATTTTGGGGAGCGGTTGGGGAGCGGTAATTGGGCTGCTGTGGCCGAACCACTCCGAACTGGATCGAACCACAAACATATTGTTTATAAAGCACTTACTAGTTAATTTGGAACTAATCCGAACCATCCAGAACTAATGCGTGGGTCCTGGGTTCGAGCCCCAGCGAGCTCACCATGTCACTTAAAACCAGCATTTTATAAGATGGCCGCATGTCTGGGGAGTGCTATGGGGAGCAATCTCCAGTAGTGCACCAGCCCCCGCTTTGTGCCGCTCATTGCGAACCTATCCAGTGGGGCGCGAGTCTGGAGTAATGAGTCTTGAGTCCAGGCGATCAAAACCTCCGCTGCGCATCGAGCTTCCGGTTGGGGGCATCTTGACCGCACCTGCTCACATCCCCACCGTTATTTCGCCTAAGCAAGTCCCAAGGCGCAAGAAGGAGACCAGGTCTACAAGTCCTCCTTCCGAAAGGGTCGCGAACAATGCCCCGGCTGCGCAATGTTTGCGATATGATGATGGGCGAGATTGGGTCGCGGGACGAAATTCGTGATCTCGTTTGAAGGTTTCGAAGAGCAATGGTCCGATTTGATATTTTCAGACGCTAACGACTCTCGATAAATGGCTTGTTGTGGGTTACGATTCCACTTCCCTGTCTACTGAGCGATTCCGGAAAGTTGAGAAGCCAAGATGCCCGACCCCCACAGGATCAAAAATGAGTTGCAGGCTCTGCTTTCGCTTCGGCAGTTTTCGTCGCTCATTTCGCATCGTAACCAATTCGCGAGGCCGGGAAAATCACCTGACACAGCGCAGACAATTGCCGCTGAAACTGCCGACTACCTCTGGAAGAAGAACCCTTTGCTCGATCCGGTCGAGATTGTTGAACTGAGGGGTCCACTGGAACTCTATCGAGCCTACGACGGCGGAGTTCGCATAGGGTCAGCCGGAACGCTGGGCCGGTCGTGGTTTGAGCGATCTGTAGCGGAGACGATTTGGAAGGCCACCGCGAGGTACGATGGCGAGGACCGGAAAAAGTGGTACATGGAATTCCTAAGGACCGCGAACTTTGTGCTTCCAGAATGGAACGACATGCTGCAGATCGCCTATATGGCCGTTCCGGCGGGCGCCAGCGTGGTGGTTGCGCGCGGATTAGGCAGTTGGAAGGCGATGCGCACGCCAATGACCAGGCCCCGCCCTGGCGGAGCGCCAAGCATCACGACTGCAGGAGACGTAATGTCAGTTGCTGGGATGGTCCCAATTCCCGGAACCGTCCAGTGCGTCGTGCCACTGTTCAACGACATGTGGGTCAACCAGGTTGCAAGGCTTTCCCCAAATTGGCCCTTTGTTGCGTAGGCTTGCTTTGGCATAGATTCTCTTTTCGGAAAGGGTTTTTGCGAGAGGGAAGAACAATCCCGAGATCTTCTCGGAGGTACGAAAATGATTCTGTTCGAGAACGCCTGGCAAGCGTACGCTGTGAATCATTTGAAATCGGAAGCGTTAGCTCGTGGGCTCATCATAAACGCCGCAGTCGCACTCACCGATAGTCATAGCTGCGCTGGCCTTATGTTCTGGGTTGAAGCTGCCCTGGGCGGCGCGGGAATTCTCAATGTGCTGAAAGGACCTCATCAGCCAAAGGGAGTTTCCGATGAAGTGCTGCACCTGAGGATGCGTTTGTATGTCGAAGACAGCAAGAAGGGCTCACTGAAGTACGAAAACACAGCCTTCGCGACTGATTTTCATCTCTACACAACCATCCTGAATCCATCAGCCGACCCCGAAGAGTACAAGCTTCAGCCGACAAAGCTCAGCTACAAGACGGTGTGGCATGATCCTGCCGTGGCTGGCTTCACTGAGGTGGCAGTAGTCCACGCCAGAGTTCTGACCAATCATCTCAAATAGATGAATGGCGGGGTAATACAGCGGCGGCCGGAGCGAGCAAGTGATGCTGACCTCGCAAATTCAGATTCGGCGCGACACTACTGGCATCTGATACTTTGCAGAACCTGATCGCCACCTTTGAACTCGCGGCCGCTATTGTGCAAGGCGGGAGAAAGCCGGCGAATACCGGGACAACCTCAGTGGTCAGCCTTCAGTGAGCGTAATCGACTTCGTCGATAGCTATGTGCGAGAGCCGGCCAGTAACCCGGCCTTCTTCGATTGATGGAGCATGGCCTGCCAGTTCGCCTGCGCTTCGGGACCAGCGTAATCAATGATGCCTTTGCCGCGCCGGATCAAATCCGCGACCTCCGATTTGTCGCGATTGCGAATGGCCGCCTTGGAACTGCTGACAAGCTCCTGGACGATTTGATCGGCCAGGACGCACGCCCTGGCTTGAAAGGCCTCCATGAGTGCGACTCCGAGATCTGAGTCTCCCGTGGAAGCCTTCACGCGCCGCATCATGCCAGATCCGGCAACAAGATTGTTCCCCATGGACGCATACACCCTTCCAAGAGTCCTATAGGTCGCCTGCATCTGCTCATCGTGGATGGCTGACTGCCCTAACCGCACCCGCGGGGAGCGCTGGATTGCCGGTGGCTGCCGCTCAAGAAACTCAATCGCCTCCGTGTGTCTGCCTGCGAGCGCCAGCCTGTGAGCCGACGTGAGCGCGCCTTCAATTTGAGCCCGAAGAGTTTCTCTGCCGGCGATGGCCTTCTCGAAAAGCAAGCGCAATGCGGCGTCGTCATTCAACCCGAGCGCTTCTTCCAGATAGTCGATCCCTTCGTCGAATGCAGCATCGGCGATCAGAGACTGCGAGTGCTCGATGCGCGCCCGCAACAGATCCTGGCGGCGACGCTCGGCCTCTTCCTGCCGGGCAAACTCCAATAACTCGTGAATCTGGTCCGTGGCGATACCCTCCTGCTGGCAAACCTCCAGAATGTGAACGGCATCGGCAAATCTTCCAGCGTCAAGGGCGCCGTGAGCCAAGGCCAGGATCTCTTCCCTGCGCGTTTCGGCACTCTGCTGCATTACCCGGTCCGTGAGGAACCCTTCAAGATTGAGAAGGCTCTCGTCCTCCGGCAGGCGCTTTCTTGCACGTTGAATCAGCTCCAGCGCCTCACGTGGGCGCATGTCACGACAGGCCTGAACAGTCTGGTCAACGAATTGACGAGACTCCTGCTCCTTGATCCTCCGGTCAAGCTGGAGTTTCATCTGAATCAGCACCGATTCCGCGGGCATTTGAACTAGCAGTTCCTGAACTGCGTGCGCGACTTGCTGGAGTTCCGAAACGGTAGAGGCGGCAAACCCCTCGTTCTCCAGTTCCGCAATCATTTCCCTACGCTTGATCTGTTCGATCCCGGAGTTGGCATCGCCGAGCAGAAGCTTCATCTCGGGATTGGTGGGATCAAGCAACTCCAATTTGTGCAAGAGCGGAATCGCATCATTGAATCGCCTGGCATTCAATTCGCCGCGAACGCTCTCCAGCAGTTCCTTGATTTCAAATTTCCTTTCCGCCTCAGCCGCCTCCTTGGTCAGCAGGTTGACCAGGAGCATCCCTTTTGAGCTCGATTTATCGACTCTCAGTGCTTTGCGGGCTGCCGCGATCGCTGCCGGATAGTTTCCGTCGCGTCGAGCCGAATCCGCCAGGCGCAGGAAGCCGCGAACCTTCTCAAGCTTCTCCCGTTCCTTGTCAACCTGCTGCTTCAGCCTGGTCAATTCCGGATTCGCGGAATCCAGTTCGAGTCCCTCATTGACGAGCGACAGGCACTGATCGAGTTCCTTATTGGCAAGCAACCCCTCTGCCTGTTGCCGAACCTGCTGAACTCTTTCGTCGCGCTGGCGCTCACTCAGCCTGTGTTGGATCTCCGCCAACAATTCGCGGGCCTCGGATTGCCTGTTTTGGATCTTCAGCAATTGCTGAAGGCAAGCCCGGGCGCGCAGTAGATCGTTTTCTTCCATAAGCCGCCTGGCCTGTGGCAGCAATGTTTGTGCAAGCTCCTGGCGAAGGTCCGCAATCGCGGAGGTGAGATCCGATGCCATATCGTCGGCGGTCTGGTAGCGATCGCCTGGAGATTTCGCGAGTGCCGTATCGACAATCACGTCGAGGAAAGGTGGTATGCCCTTCTGCTTGCTGCTCAACCTGGGATGCGGCTCGTTCACAATCTTCTGCATGAGCACAAGTTCATCCCCGTCAAACGGGAGCTCGCCGGTTACGAGTTGGTAGAGGACAACACCGGCCGCAAAGATATCCGAGCGGCGGTCCAGAGGCTTGTCCCGCAGCCGCTCCGGCGCCATGTAGGCCAGCGTGCCGATGATGTGTCCGGCGCGCGTGAGGCTGAGATCCTGGCTCCTCTTCTCTTCCAGCCGGGCGATGCCGAAATCCAGAAGCTTGGCGCTTCCATCGGGCTGCACGTAGATGTTTGCGGGCTTAACGTCGCGATGGATGACATTGCTGCGATGGGCATATGCGAGTGCGGAACACAATTCCTCGACAATCCTCAATTCATCGACGAGGGGCATCGAATTTTCAGGGCCAATCAACTCGTTCAGCGGGCGCCCTTCGACCAGTTCCATGACGATGTACGGAATCCCGTGGTCATCGCCAAGCTCAAAGATTGTGACGATATTTGGGTGCTTGAAACTGGCTGTCTTTCGTCCTTCTTCATAGAAACGGGCCAGCATTTCGGAATCGCCCTCGATTCCAGCGGTCAGCGTCTTGATCGCCACCTCGCGGCCGAGATTTCGGTCGATGGCCCGATACACCACACCCATTCCGCCGCGCCCAAGCACGTCGACGACTTCGTATCTCCCGATACGGGTGACGCCGGTTGAGATGGAATCAGGAGAATCCACTCGCTGCTCCTCAGTTCATGCAATCGTACTTTGCCCAATGTGCCGGCAGACCCGGTGCGTCTCTCACGGGCACTCCGCGTGATGCAGTGCATGACCTGCCCTCAGCGTTGTTATCGCGAAGCGCCGGCATCGGGGCGCATGTTGAAATTCTTCAAAAGAAATTCTTTTGCGTGTTTGCGTTCGGCCGACCCGTCCTCAGTTGTACAACTCAGAAATCTCAGGTACGCCTCTGCGGCTCCGTCAGCGTTCTCTTCCTTTTCCTTCGATTCGGCCTGGGAATAGATTTCGTGCGGCAGTTCCTTCACCTTCTTCTTCGCGGATTCAATCAGCAAATCGCGGGTCGAATTCTCGAGCATTGTCTGCAGTTCTTTGGTGTCGGGCGTGGTCCCGGACGGCTTCACTCCGGCTGTGTCATCCGCCTTCACATCTTCTACGAGGACATACTGCCTGGGATCTTCCTTTTCGACGAGCACCGGTTCGCCCATTTGCCCGCTCAATGTCTCTCCAATGCGAAACTGGAGCCGGATCGCGTTCTTGATATCGATAGTTCTCTGGGTATAGTTGTAAGGGCGAATGACGTCTGTGGTGAGAGTCCTTGAAACTGAGTCGACGATCGCCTGCGCGTCGGATACCGCCTTCATGTCCTCGGTGATCTTTGCGTTCAAATCCTTGATGTCTCTTTTGTTGCCCTTCGATTCAGCGCCTTGAAGCGCGGACTGATCCGTTTGCAGATTTCTGCCTGCTGCCTCGAATGCGCGATTCGCCTTATTCCATTCTTCATTTGGCTCGTCATGAGTACCGGCGCGGTATTTAGACTCTTTTGCAGTGACTGTCGGGGTCTCTGTGATCTGGTGCTCAAGCACATCCCCAGCCAATTGGAAATCAGGCTCGACCCCGCCGGTTGTCTCCCCGAAGCGCACGGCCTTGAGGGTAGGCGCTTCGAGACCTGTGATGATGGCGTCTTCAAGCTGATGGATGAATCCAGTACTTTCGCGGTCGCGCAGGGATGTCTGATCGCGAAACTGGACGCGCAGAGATAGTCTTGAATGCATGGCATGCGCCGCTGCCGCTGCGACCTTTTCGTCGTGTGCGGATTGATTGGATGGCACATAGAAGAGGGCTTCATCCAGGTAGTTCCAACCTAATTCGGTACCCGAACCAGACGGCTTATCGAGATAGATCTTTGCGCGCTCTACGAAGTACTTGCTCAGATCCTCCGCAAGGATTGCCATCGTATCCTCGTAGGAATCCTCCTGAGTCAGCTCATAAGCGCGCTGCAAATAGGTATGAGCTTCCTCGATTCCGATCTCGTCGGCAAGTCCGTTGAGTCCCCCATGAGCCTTCTGGAGTTGCTTTGCCTCGTTCGCCGCGCTTTGGATATAAGCAGCCTTCAACCTCTCGATATCGTCGCCAACCAGAGCTTTTTGTGACGCAGGCAGGAAGTACAGTACCTCGAAGGCATTGATGTTGTCGTGCTGTCCTTCGTAATCCTTACTCTTGTCGAGCGCTTTTGCGGCCGCGGCTTTGTCTTGCGCGATGATCAACTGCTTATGCGCGGTGTCCAGCGCGTCGTGCACCTCAGTGGTGTCCTTCACCATTGCGGCCTTATCCAGATTCTTGATTGCATTGTCCCAATCCGCAGCATCCGTGAACTGCCTGCCCAACTGGAAATAATAGCCATAAGCGGCATCCAGGACCGCAGGCACGCGCGGCTCTTCCGCAGAGAATGGAATCAGCGGTGAAATGAACTCCATGGCCTTGTCCATCTGTTTCTGACTCACCGCTGACTCAGCTGAACGGAGAGCCTCATCGAAGGTGTTCAATGCCTGAGTAACACTGACGATCAAAGCCTGGCCAGGCTGGAAGGCGGGATCGATTCCCGCAATTGTTTCGCTCAGACTTGCGGCGTTCTGGAGGTGACTATAGCCCGCAGTTTTTGTCTTCAACGCTTTATTGTAGGCATCGAGCTCATTGTTTCCGTTTTGCGCAAGAGCGGCGAGTTCCTTTCGAACATTTGCCAACAGCTTGGCGGCCTGTTCTTGTGCGGGCAGGACCGCGAGGGCTTGCTCTGCCTGAGTTTTGGCGTCTTTGAGGTCCTTGTACGATGGGGACGCGCTACCGGCAGACTTTCGATATTGTGCCAACGACGCCTGGCCGGCGGAGACATAAAGTACTGCCAGGTCGTGCTTGGCATCGGCAGAATGCAGCGCAGTTGGATACTTCGAAAGGTAGTGCAGCCAGGCATCAATGTTCGCGGACCTCAGGGCAAGGAGAAACTCCGCAAGTTCCTGGTCTGGGGCTGCAACCAGGACCAGCTTTACGCCTTTTTGAATAGGTGGGATGGCTGTTGCCGTTCCACCGAGTACGGTTCCGGTCAATTTAGCCTGGTCAGCCAAGTCAGAGAGCGAATAGGATGCGTTGTGCTCGAATTTCACGTTATCGGGCACGACGCAAAGGGGACTGGTTCCACTTGCACCGTAGCGCAGGACTCCTTCACTATCGCGGTCAAGGACCATGCCCGCAGCCAAAGTGACCTTCTGCATCTTTCCGTAGGTTGACTTGTCAACCGCACCCGCTTGAAACGGGGTGCAATCGCGCATTTCTGCTTTGCCGTTGATCAGCAAGTCCCCAAGCTGCAAATAGGCGGGGCCGGCAGGGCCGTCGTAAACTTCGATCGCAATCAACGGGGTCGGTTTGGCCCAAGCAGCCGGTACACACAAACCCAAGCCAACGATCGCGAATGCGCACGCTTTTAGAAGAAATCCCGACGTTGGGCTAGGACGGAGAGCGATAACTTGCAACTTCATGAAATCCTCAAGGCAAAGATCAATGAGGAGGATTGGCACTCCTCGAGACTCACAACCCCGAATTACGGGGGACGATTTCACCGAACTCGCGTGCTACCGGCGCTGCCCGGAGAGGCAGCGGGGGCGCACCCATACAATTTTTACGGCGATTGGTTACGTCTGCTAAGCTACCATTTCCCCTATAGTAGTGCAATCGTAATTGCGTGCCGCCATGTCAAGCGCCGCAGAGTGTGGGTCACTGGACAGAATGACCGCCTTCGAACAATCTCGCCAACCTGGGGAAAGGGCGGCACAGATGGCCCCGTCAGCCCTGGCGGATTCCGCCTCCGGCGAAGCCCGCATATGCGTTCGGGTATGGAAGACGCAGGATACGGCCGAATCGAGGGCGATTTCCTGGCAATCCAACGATCCGGCTCTCTATCTCGTTCTGGACTTGATTTCGGCCTCAAAAGGCGTTCTTTCTGAACTGCGCGGCCCGTTTCTGGCAGCGACTTTTGCGGGAGTTGAATCGGCAATCCTCACCGCCCGCCGGCTGCAATGGGCGATGCAGGGCTTTTCTGGCTCGGATGGCACCGCAGATATTGCTGTTGCGATTCTGGTTCAAGGCAGCGGGGACGAGACTGATGCCGGGAGCAGCAGTCAAGCCCGAATTACCCTGGAGCAGGCTGAGCCAGGGCAAATCTTCATCACTCCAAAGACATCGGATTTCCTGCAGAACATCCCAAGCCTTCAGTTGCAAGCCATGCCCGGGTCGGACGTACAGGAACTTATGTGGCTCAACTCCGCTGTTGCGCCGAACCTATCAGCCGACGAGGAAGCAATTTCGGCGCTCGTCAAGCAGAATGGCCTGGAAAGCGAAGCCCCGCCCTCGGCGAAGGAAGAAATGAGGGATCCCGCAGCGCCAACGACGGAAGCGGTGATGCCGGGTGTTTCCGCGCCAGCATTTTCCGAGAAGCGTCCCGGCCCGAGGGATCCGGGTGCGATTCGAGGGATGAGTCCGCGCCGACTCGTTGGTATTGGTGGTGGCGCTGTTGCCCTGCTTGCTCTTGTTGGCTTCTTCACCTTCTGGCAGAAGGGGCAAAGTCATAACCCGAACCCCGTCTCGACGCCCGCCGCGGTAGTGCAGTCCACGCCAGGCTCTGTGACGAATAGCCAAAGTCCTGGAACCGGCCGACCGGGCCAGCCGACAGGCTTGTCCGACCCAGGACGAACCGGGCCAGCTTTGGCACCGGCGGTGTCCGCGGCGGAAATACAGAAAGACCGCAAGCACAAGGGCATTGGCTCGGCGCCTAAGGAGAGGACTGACCAAAAGGAAGCCGCGCAAAAGGACAAAGGCGGAAACTGCACTCTTGATTCCTCTGATGTCCCCAAAATGCTTGTCCAGGCTGACAATAATCGCGGCGCCGGCCGCTATGAAGATGCACTGCGGCAATACAGCCGCGTGCTTGCCTGCGACCGCGAGAGCGCCCGGGCACGCAGCGGGCTGGAACTCACCCGGCTCGCCATGCAACATCAATAGTCAGGTCCTGGCTCTGCCTTGCGAAGTCAATTCCCTTCTCCCGGGTATTATTCTGTCCGCGGGATGACTGGCCGACAATCGCCAACCGACAGAATCTATGTGAGTTCTAACCGGAGGGGCGGGATGAGTATGTTGTGGAACACACTCGTTTCGTGATAGGCTGTTGGGCGGGGTCATTTCCTAAATCCGTAAATCATGTGTGGCTTTCAGGGTGTACCGGGGCTTCCCTCTCCCAAGCTCCCCGTTCACCCTCTACTCACGCTCCGGCAGGTCCATGGAAGACGTCTCCACTGGGAAGATCGGCAAATACGAGATCATTAAACTCCTCGGCCGGGGCGGGATGGCCGAGGTCCTTCTCGCTCGGGACGTAGACCTTGACCGCAGGGTAGCCATCAAGCGGCCATTCAAATCTGCGCTCGAAGATGGTCTGGCGCGCTTTCAGATAGAAGCCAGGGCTGCCACTCTCCGCCACCCCAACATTCCCACCGTGTTCGAACTGGGTGTGCAGGACGGCATGCCGTTCATTGCCATGGAGTTCGTCGAGGGCGATTCGCTCGACAAGATCATCGCCTCGGGCAAGGAAGTCGACCTGATCGCGAAGCTGAGCATCATCGAGCAGGTGTGCTCGGCTCTCGGCTATGCCCACGACAAAGGGATCATCCATCGGGACATAAAACCAGCCAACATCATTGTGCAGCCCGACGGGGTAGCGAAGATCATCGACTTCGGGATCGCCAAGGTCCTGGATGGGGAAGGTAAAGCCGGGCTCACAAAAACGAGCGCCATCATCGGGTCGTTGCACTACATTGCGCCCGAACGGTTCAAAGGCGGAGCTATCGATAGCCGTGTCGATATCTTCTCAGCAGGCGTTACCCTGTTCAAGCTGCTCACCGGGAAGGAACCGTTCACCGGCGGCGAAGAGACCGCTTCGTACAAAATCGTCAATGAAGCCCACACTCCGCTGGCGAACTATCTCCACGATTACCCTCCCGCTCTAGACGAAATCGTAGCCAAGTCGCTGGCGAAGAATCCCGAAGATCGATACTCGACGGGCGAGGATTTTGCCGATGCCTTGCACGAGGTGATCGAAGAGCTCAAGCGCTCGAGGGTTGCGGTACTCTTCGATGACGCAGAGCGTTTGACGATCGAAAGCCGTTACGCGCCGGCTCTCGAATTGCTGGAAGAGGCCATCAAGCTGGACCCGGCAAATACCCAGGTAAGAAAGCTTCGCAAGTTCGTTCGGGAGCATCAGGAGCGCCTCCGTCGCGCGGAGCGGCTGCGCGACTGCACCTTGCGCGCCGAGGAAGCCCTTTTGTCCGGGAACTTCGAGGAAGCGCTGAACCAACTGGAAGAGGCGCAGAATCTCGATCCTACCTCGGCCGATATCAAGCAAAAAATTCAAACGGTTAAGGACAAAAGACGCCGCAATGAGATAAGCGAAAAAGCCCTCGTTGATGCTGAGCTGGCAAAAAACCGAGGCGACGTCACCGCGGCGCTGCGCATTCTGGGCAAGGCTCTGCCGGAAGACCCTGAAAACACCAAACTGGCCGCGTTCCAGGAAGTGCTCCGCAGGCAGGCGGAAAGAGAGGCCCAGCAGGGTAAGGTTCTTGAAATCCTGGAGAAAGCCCGCCTGGAACTAGCTTCACGTAATTTCGGGGCCGTTGACAAGCTGCTTGGCGACGCCGACGCGATCGACCCTTCCCACCTGGAGTCTGACAAGCTTCGCAGAGAATTGGCGAAGTCGAGGGAACTTGAAGAGCGTCGAGCGATCCTGGAAGAGATCCAGAAACGAGTCAGCGAATTCCTGAGAACTGAATCCCTGGATCGAGCGGCGGACTTGCTCAATCGCGCCATTGAGAAGTTGCCGAACGAGATGATGCTGGTCCGTTTGAAAGCCGAGGTGGACGCGGAAGCGCGAAAGGTGGAGGCGAAGCGCTTTGTTGAATCCGCGATCGCGGAAGCCAGAGAGCTGTTTGCGAGTTCTCCGACGCAGGCGTTGGCCGTGCTGCAAACGGCGTTGGACCGGATGCCCGGGGACGAACGGCTGATTGCCTACGAACGGTCCCTGCGCCAGCAGTTGGACGCCCTCAAGGTGGAAGAGGTGCGTGCCGCTGCACTGCTCAAAGCGCAGGATCTGATGGCGGGAAAGCAGTACGACAAGGCGATCGGGGTTCTTGAGTCGTTTCAAGTCGAATTCGGACACCACGCGGACATCGACGATCTGCTGGCATTTGCGCGGGAAGAACAGGAGCGACTGCAGCGGCTGCAGATTGTTGATCGCTGTGCTTCCGAAGGGCGGGCCTTGATCCGCGACGGACGTTTGGAAGAGGCCATCGGCGTGCTGCAATCGGGCGTCCAGACGACTGGCGATGCATCGTTGTCGAGGCTTCTTGAAGAAATTCGGGAACAGCAGGCCGCCTTCGTGCGGAAGTTCGATGTCCTGGCAAAGCGCATAGAGCTTTTGCGGGGACGCGGCGAATTCGAGGAAGCGGTCCAACTACTGCAGGAACAGCTCGCTGTGGCGCCCGGAAACACGGTATTGCGGGAACTTCTGGCAGCGGTGAGGGGAGATCAGCAAAAGAAACAACAGGCTGAATTCGTCCGCAGGATCGAAGCTCTTCAGCAGCGCGTGGGACAACTGAGGGAGCTGGGCAAGCTTGACGAAGCGATTCGGCTGGTGCGCGAAGAGCTCGGCGCCACGGCAGGAAATCCGTCGCTTAAGGAACTCCTGGCTGTTCTGCAGGCGGAGCAGGAACAGAAGCAGGCAGCCGACAAGGCCATCGCCGGGGCACGGGCCGCTGCGCAGAAAGGCGATTTCTCCGCGGGGTTGGCTTCGTTGGAAGCGGTGGTGCGCGCCTATGGAGAATCAGCCGAGTTGACCGGCGCGGTAGAGGCGATTCAGAGCGACAGGTCGGCGCATGCACAGGAGATCGTCGGGAAGTCCATCGAGTCGGCGCGTGCTGCCCTGCTGCAGAACGACGCCCAGGGCGCGCTGGCGGCATTGAAGGGCGCAACCCAATGGATGGAGTTCGCCGATCAAAAGAAGCAGGCGGACTGGCAGCGCATCGGGCAGTCAGTCAAGAAGGCGCTTGAACAGTCGGGGACGGCTACGAGCGGGGGCGCGGCCTTCGATGCGGAGTTATCGGCGATCGCGGCGGCCAAACCCAAGAAGTTTCCCCTCGCGCTCGTCGCAGTTGCCGTCGTTGTCCTGCTTGCCATTGCCGTGACCCTTGTTTGGAAGCTAAAGCCGCCGCCGACGACGACGACGTCATCGCAAGCGCACATTGTTGTCATTAAGGCGCCGCCAGGCGCCGACGTCAGCGTCGACGGAAAGCCCGTGGGAGTGACCGATGCGCAAGGCAATCTTTCTGTCCCGGTTAACCCTGGGCATCACACGCTGGTAGTCTCCAAAGCTGACTTTGCGCCATTCAGCGACCCGGATGTCAGCGTAGGAGCGGGGGAATCGCTACGAGATCCAGTTTCGCTTACGATGGTCAATAATTCCGGCAATCTCGCCGTTTCCACGGTTGGAGGGAAAGCGGACAAGATCAAGGTCTACATAGCCGGAGTGTATAAGGGAACGGTGATTAACGGCAACACGCTCCCGTTGGCTGTGGGGAAATACGATAATGTTCATTTTTCGGCTGACGGCTTCGAAGATTCACCGGAAAAGACCGTCAACATCTCTTTGAAGACGACGACCACCGAGCCATACAACCTGATGCCCAGGAAGCCCCCGCCACCCAATGTGGGGAATCTGACAGTTACAACGAATCCGCTCGCGCACATTCTTCTTGATGGCGGCAAGCGCGTCGATGCCGACTCGAACGGCAAATATAACTTCGAGGGTCTTACTCCTGGACTCCACACTGTGGATGTCTCGCTGGATAAATTTGTGAGCGTGTCAGGAAAACCGGTTCAGGTTCAAGCGGGTCAATATGCCTCGATAGACGCTCATATGGACCCGGTGCCCGTGCCACCGTCGGGATTTCTTAAAGCTGACCACACCGAGATCGAAGAGGGACAATCGGTTAATCTCAGCTGGCAAGTGACCAATGCGTCGTCGGTGTCTCTTGACGGGAGCACGGTCGCGCTCTCCAGTTCTAAGACTGTGACCCCGGATAGCACAACGACCTACCAACTGAGCGCCAACAATGGCGCTTTCCCAATACAGTCCGTGAAAATTACCGTGCACCCCAAGGTAGTCGTGGAGAAGCCGCAACCCCCTCCGCCTCCGGTGACCAAAACGCAGACGGGGCCGGAAAAGGCGGAACTGGTGCAAGCTCTGAGCGCTTATAACGGTGTCTTCAAGAGTGCTTCCGGGAAGAGCAAGAAGGAATGCCAGAGCATCCTCAACAGTCAGTTACAGGGCAGCCTGAAAGGCTGGGCCAGCTGGTGCGGATCGGTCGACAGATTTGATTCTGTTCAGAAGGACTGTAAAGTCGGTGGTTCAGCGGAATCCCCGACTCTGAGCTGTGTTGACGCTCTTACCATTTATCCCATCGGCGGCGACCCGCAACCGCCGACCATTGCACAGAGGACATTCCATTTTTCGAAGAAGGGCGACAGCTGGGTGCTGACAGGGACCCAATGAAGCTGCATTGACCACGATGGATTCGATCATCCGAGCAGGAGTGCATCTATTAATCGGCCCTGCAACGAATGGGTTTTCATTTTCAACTTGAGAGCTCGGTTGCGCCAGGCCCTTGCGCAGTCTACTTGGACCGCGATTTCCCGAAGTTATAGGCAGCGCCAAACAAGGGGACAGGATCGCTTTTCAAGCCGACATTGTTGGCTTGGAAGAGTACGTTTCCGTACAACAGGAGAGGATGCCTTTTGAAAGGCGACCACTTGACGCCAGTGCTGAAATCAATTGTCGTATAGGTGGTGTTCGGCGTGGTCACCGACAGGAATCCTGAGGGCGCACTCACACCGACTGGTGGGTTAAATTGGGCGACAGTCAGCGTCGGCGCGTTGAGGAATTGGTTTCCCAGAAGATCGATTGCCACGGTTAAGGGCCGGACGATCATTATGTCAGCGCCGGCCGCGAATTGAAGTCCGCCCGGGAGCCTGTTGTTTGTCGTCCCTGTGGGATTCATCAGCTTGGATGTGTCATTCCATTGATAGCTGAGTTTCAGATGCGGGGCAACTCGGTTGCGGTATTCGAAAAGTCCGTAGAGGTTTCCGCCCATGGCGCCGGAACCCAGATAGTTGAGCGAATCTCCGGAGGGAAAGCGGAAAGTGCCTCCAGCCGCTATCGCCGTGCGAGAACCATCTCCCCCAATCAGCAATTGCTTGAGGCCGATGGTCAGGTCACCCAAGCCGCTGGCTGAACCGGATGAAGACGCAGAAGTGGTTGAGGGCGGACTTAAATCGGTCAACCCAGACGCGAGACTGTATGTAAAAGCCTGAAAACTCGATGTCGTAACCTGGAGATTCACGGAATTGACGGGAACCACCAGCGAGACGTCGGTTCCCTTCGAAACGCCATAGGTAAACAGCAACACATATTGGTCGAGCTTGAAGCTGACGTTGTTACTTTCCGAACCGTAGTATATGACCGAAGACGATGAGTCCGCGAAGGTGACTGGCAGGTTATTCAGGGGGGTTCCGTCTAGATGGTTGAAATTGAAATGCTGGTAGCTGAAACCCGTGAATAAATGCCCTTGACCGACTGTATCCGGACGGTCTGTGAGCACCGGACCTAGATTGAAGAAAGGCGTGGTAGGATCGGTGGGGTTTTTGCCGCGAATGGACACCACGCCCACAGTTGCACTGGGAATGGGAAGCTGTGTGAGCTGGGTGGCGATGGAAGCATTGATCGGCAGCGACGCGCCTTGAGCAGCGCCGGCGATTACCGTTCCCTGCGGTGTATTGAGCCCAAAGGTGTACTGCGCCAGGGTCTGTGCGGACGCGGGAAACTGACACACAAGTTTAAAATTCGAACTTGCCGAAGTGCAGTCGATCTGCCCGAATGCGTAGAATCTTGTCGCAGATACAAACAACATGAAGAGCAACAGTGTTTTGGCTTTCACGAATTCTCCCCTGCGCAATCAGCGCAATTGCAAGAACATTGACGGTACACAGCGAACGGCACAAATCTCCCAAATCGCGAACTAATTTGGCTGCAAGTCCAAAGGAACCACAGCATAGTACTGGGCGCCATTTTGGTCCGTTGCAATCACTTGTACAAGGTAGGTGTTCCCGGCCGGTAATCCAGGTTGTTGCGTAGGTTTAGGAGCTGCGAGAGTGAAGCTTCCCCCACAGCCGGTTGCAAACGAAGCCCCCGCGATCAGAAGGAGCAGTCCGAGGAACCTGAGGAAGCCTTTGCGCGACGACTTCCTGCTGCCAACCCAAACTACCAGCGCGAACAGCGGTGCGCCTAAAAACGCCGCAAGCGATATCGAATTGGATCGTTGTAACTGAGCGGCTTGACCTGCAATCGCCGTGATGGTGATGGGGACTGAGGTCAGAGCGCCCGTCACCTGCACACCTCCAGATGGACCGGTGCAAGTGAGCTCGCTGGTACTCACATTTGGCACAATGACCCCGGCCAGCGTTGTTACGGTGCCGCATTGGAAAGAAACGAGCTTAGTGGGAGCAGTTGCGGGCGACGGCAAAGTTGCTGTGTTGAAGGCAACGTTCTCTGTACCTGAAGCTCCCGGCACCTGGGTGAGGGGAGCAGCCTGTCCTACAACGTAGAAGGCCAAGGGTGTCGTGGTGTGCGAAAGGCCGCCACTGGCTGGATCTGTGACCGCGAGCGTGACCGTGTACTGTCCGATTGCTGCATTAGCGGTGGCACTTAGGGCGATGTTCCACTGAGCGCCGGTGGTTCCGGGCTGGCAAACGCCGCCGGTGATTGCGGGCGGGCATGTGGCCGGCGCCGTCGATGTTGCCACGCAGGTCACAGAGCCACCGGTGACTGGTGCGCCAGCTGGATTCAGGACCTGGCAACTGGCACCCAAGATGTCGATGGCCGGAGGAGTTGTCTGCAAACTGGATCCGCCGAGAGTCGTGAGGGTCACGGTAATCGGCGTCGAAGTAAATGACCCTTGAGATGTCCCGGATGCGCCTGTGCTTGAGTAACCCTGGGTCAGATACACAGCAGTTCCCGAAGCCGGGGCACTAAATGCGGCGCTAAAGTTCTCCACCGTTTGATTTGTAGTTCCAGTACTCCCCGCGAAATTCGTATCGCCTTGATAGGTGGCGGTGATTACATAAGGAGTCGATCCCGAGGATTCGTCGGGGAACACGACAGTGCAACTCGCATTTGCGGAAGCGGTAACTGGAAGGCCGATTGATCGACCGCATTGCAGGTACGCCGTCGATTTTGTTGGATCAGTAGTGTCGCTGGATGTGAATACGATGTTGTTTGTGTAGCTCTCACCTGCCGTAAGGCCCGGGGATAGGGTTGCAGTAAATGTAACTGGACTCAAGGCCACACTTGTGGCTTGAGAGGTCTGCAGTCGCAATGTGGTTGCAGCCGTTGTTTTCACGGTTTGAGAGGCTGTCCCGGTGGAAGAGTTAAAGTTCAGATCCCCAGACGTGTACTGCGCCGTGATGGTGTAGGTCCCGGATGCGGGAAGCGAGAACGTGCAAGCAGCCGTAGTCAGTCCCGATGCCGTGTTCACGGCTACGGAGGGGCACGGGTTGCCTGTCAGTGTGCCTGGTGACTCGGCATAGGAGAAGCTGACGGTCCCGGTTGGGGCTGTCGATCCGGTGAGCGGAGGAATTTCGGGCGTAGGTGTAACAGTCGCGGTGTAAGTTACCGATTGGTTTACGCCAGCGACCGGCGCAGAGACCGCAGTGGTTGTTGATGTTGCGCTTACCGCCTGGGTCGTGGTTCCGGAACTGGCCAAGAAGTTCGGGAAGTTCGGGTCATCGTTGTACTTCGCTGTGATCGTGTAGGTACCGGTCACAGGGAGTGAGGCCTGGCATTGAGCGGTGAGGGCTGAGTTCAAGGGTTGGGCTGCGCAATTTCCGATGGGAACTGCCGTGCCGCCGCTGGAGGTGTAGCTGAAGCCGACCGTGCCGGTTGGGATTACGGTACCGGAATACTGAGGCGCAACGGTAGCGGAGAATGTCACCAGCTGGTTGACAGTAGAGCTGGAAGGCGAAGCCATCACCACAGTCTTGGTTGCCGCTCTAAAAACGGGCTGAACCGCAGTTTGGCTGCTTGTTCCGAAGTTCGAGTCCCCATTGTAAGCCGCCGTGATTGTGTAGTTCCCTGCCGAGGGCAGCTGAAATGAGCACGACGCCGTGGTTGTCCCAGCCGTAGTACTCACAGTGGAGGATGTGCCGCAGGTGGAAATGGTCACCGTTGCGCCACCAGAGGGCGCATAGCTGAAAGTAACGTTGCCGGTTGGAGGCGTGGCCCCCGGCGGGGTTGTGTTGCCGGCCGCGCCCGGCGAAACGGTAGCTTGGACAGTCACCTGCTCGTTCGTATTCGAGGGGGACGGGGACACCGTGAGCGACGTTGTTGTCGTCGACCCCCCGACATTAAAGGAAGATGTCGCCCCGGTGCTGGATACGAAATTCTGGTCAGCGGTGGTATAGGCCGCCGTAACCACGTAGCCCCCCGTCGAAGGCAGTGAAGTTTGGCATGCTGCCGTCGCGCCTCCGCCTGAAGCCACGGGGCTCACTGCCACGGCCGCGCAGGTTGCAATTGGCACCGGCGGACCCAAATTGAGCGAATAGCTGAAGGCGACGGTGCCAGTTGGGCTGGTCGAATTCACATACCCGTTCGGCTGAGAGATTGTGGCGGTGAAAGTCACAGGCGAGTTGATCAATAAGCCGGATGGCGGAGCAGGAACCGTGACCGTGGTTGTGGTTGCGCTGACCGTCTCTGTTGTGGGGGCGGCGCTGCTTGTTGCGAAGTTGCCGTCTCCAGCATAGGTCGCGGTAATTGAGTACGTTCCCGTTGAAGGCAGCGCGATTGGTGGAGGTGGAGGGGTCATTTTTGGTGGGCATTGTGCCGAAGTGACCTGATTAACGCCCGTACCAAGAGTTTTTACTGTCACAGGGGGACACAGGTTTACCGGGGTGGTAACCGTCGCGCTTGTGTAACTGAAGGTCACAGTTCCAGTAGGCGCAGTCCCTCCTGGAGTGAACGGCGCAACATTCGCGGAAAAGGTCACCGACTGGTTGACAAACAAGGACGGGGACGACGTTGTGAGGGTAGTCGTAGTTGGAGTCAATCCCACAGGCTGAATCAACACAGGAGACGCCGAGATTGTAAAGTTCGGATCGCTGCCAGGGGTGGCCGAGACGTTGTAGTTCCCCGACGCAGCGAAGGAAGTCGTGCATGTCGCGGAGTAGACCTGATTCGCCCCGGTTCCATTGGTGTTTACGGTTGCGGATGCGCAGAGTTGAACTGGCGTGGAGTTTGTGCTGGTTGTGTAGGCAAAATCGATCGTCCCGCCCGGGGCTGTTGAACCGCTAAACGGCGTAATGGCCGGCACAATGGTCGCGGTAAAGGTTACCGACTGGCTGACGGACGCGGTGGCAAGCGACGACGTGAGCGTCGTCGTTGCCGGGGTCTTGCTGACCGTCAGGTTCTCAGTTCCCGTGCTGGTCGCGAAATTCGCGTCCCCAGTGGGATACACTGCCGTGACAACGTAGGCGCCGATTGTCGGCAGTGTGGCGGGGCAAACCGCGGTAGTGACCGCGGTGGGGCCAGACCCCGAAGTGTTCACATGTGCATTTGTGCACAGGTTCACCGCGCCGCCACCGTTCAGTGTGTAAGTAAAACTTACCGGGAGTGTCGGGTACGCGGGCCCAGGCGAACTCGGCGCATTCGGTGCAATGGTTGCGGTGAAAATCACAGATTGGTTTACGGTGGCACCCGCGGTGGTAGACGGCGCGGAGGTAACGCTTGTCGAAGTGCCCGCAGCTGAGATGATGAGTGCCGAGGGTCCCGACCCGGCGGAGAAGTTCTGATCGCCACTGTAGAACCCGGTGATGGTAGCTCCTGCCAATGCGGCGGAGAATGTGTACGGGCAGGACGCCGTGCCTGGAGTACCAGTTGCTGCATTTCCGCCCGTGATTGACACCGCATTGCACAAAATCGGGGACGTCACGGTTGTTCCCTGCCTAAAGGTAACGCTTCCGCTTGGGACGACTTCGTTTGCAGTGCCTCCGCCTCCTGGCGGCGCCACCTTGACGGTGAAGGTCAATGGCTGGTCTACGGCGCCGGACGTCGGTGAAGAACCCAGGAATGACGTAGTAGCGGCGGCCATTCCCACACCCACCGTTATCGACGTTGCGACAGCGCTGTTGTAGTTCAGATCGCCGTTGTAGGTCGCAGCGACGATGTCGGCGGGAGCCACCAGCGCTGAGGTGGTGCAGGTGGCCACGCCGGTGGCTGGATTCACCGCTCCGGTTGTGGGGCTGCTGCATACAATCGGGTTCCCGCCGGTCGCGAAGGTTACGGTTCCCGTGGGGCCGTTGGGTGTGATCGTCACGCCGCCGACGGTGGCCGTAAGCGTCACCGGTGTGTCGACGGTGGTACTTGCGGGCGAGATAACCAGCGTGGGACTGAGCTTATTGATGACCTGGTTCACCGTGGACACCGGTGTAGGAGCAGCATTGTAGTTGTTGTCGCTCGGATAGCTGGCAGTAATCACATCGGTCCCGGCAGGCAGCGCGGATGTGGTGCAGCTTGCCACGCCCGTAGACGGATTGACCATCGCCGGATTGTTGCAGGTGATCGGGGTATTGCTCGCCCCAAAGGCAAAGCTCACCGTTCCCGTGGGGCCGTTGGGTGTGATCGTCACGCCGCCTACCGTGGCCGTAAGCGTCACTGCTGTGTTCAGGTTCGCCGCGGTCGTTGGAGAAATGGTCAGCGTGGGGCTGAGCTTTCTGATGACCTGGTTGACCGTGACGGCAGTGGCGGCATTGTAGTTGCTGTCGGTCGGATAGCCGGCTCCGATCACGTCGGTGCCAGCGAGCAGGGCCGAGGTGGTGCAGGTGGCCACACCCGTGGCCGGATCCACTGCTCCCGTTGATGGGCTGCTGCAGGTGATTGGATTTCCGCCAACCGTGAATGTGACTGTACCCGTGGGACCGACTGGCGCTATCGTTACGCCGCCGACGGTGGCCGTAAGGGTCACCGCCGTGTTCAGGTCTGCCGCTGTCGTTGGAGAGATGGTCAGCGTGGGGCTGAGCTTATTGATGACCTGGTTGACCGTAACGGCAGTGGCGGCATTGTAGTTACCGTCGGTCGGATAGCTGGCTCCGATCACGTCGGTCCCAGCGAGCAGCGCGGAGGTGGTGCAGGTGGCTACACCCGTGGCCGGATCCACCGCTCCGGTTGATGGGCTGCTGCAAGTGATTGGATTTCCGCCAACCGTGAATGTGACCGTCCCCGTGGGGCCGACAGGCGTTATCGTCACGCCGCCGAGGGTGGCCGTGAAGGTCACCGCTGTGTTCAGGTTTGCCGCGGTCGTTGGAGAGATGGTCAGCGTTGGGCTGAGCTTATTGACATTCTGGAGCGGGGAGATGGTCGTCGTTTGTTGTGCGTAAGTAGAGTCTCCCAGGTATTCAGCCGTGAGAGCTTCGTTGGCGCCCCCTTGAAGGTATTGAGTAATGCACTGCGACTGGTAGTTCAACCCCGATACCAGGGTTACACTTTCGCCGGTTGCGCCATTGCAATCGGGAAGGGCCGTGCCACTGGCGTCGAAAAACACAACCTTCGTAACCGGCCCGGGTCCAACGGCGGGAAGTGTGATATTCGCCGTCAATGTCACCATTTCGTTGACAGTTGAGGGATTTTCTGCAGAGGCGAGTCCAAAGCTGCCAAAAAGAGTAGTCCCGGTGATCTGGGGCAGCACAGTGAATTCTGTCCCAACCCCTGTTGGGCTGGCGCCATTGGCAGTTGCCAGGCTCGCATGTCCAGCCGTTGGGCTGCCTATCACTGTCAGCGCCGTGGGACTGTTACCCACCGCCAAGGAAGCGGCGGGTCTTAACGTGCCGGCCCCACTTCCGTACAGGACACTGACAGTCGAGTCGTTCCGATTCGTCACTGCCACATCGGCCTTGCCGTCTCCGTTAAAGTCTGCTATAACGAGCGACCCCGGATTGTTCCCAACCGCATAGGCGATGGGCGCCTGGAACGTGCCATCGCCATTGCCATGCAGAACCGCTACAGCATTGTCGGTGGAGCGGGAGACCACCAGATCCAGACCGGACCCGGTCAGATTGCCTAGAGCAATGGAGGCCGGGCTTTGCCCGAGGGCAACGTCTGTTCCAGGAGTGAATTTGCCGGTTCCGTCGCCAATCAATACAGTCGCGGTGCCAGTTGACTGGCAGGAGGGATCTTTGCCGCAGCGATTCGCTATGACCAGGTCGAGATTTTTAGCTGCGTTGATATCTCCGACGGCGACCGAGACCGGAGAAAAGCCGGCCGGGTATGTTGCCGCGCTCTGGAAGCTGCCGTCACCACCGCCAAGCAGGATTTCAACATTGCCGGCCTGGGAGCACTTGGCGGAACCGCAGTCCTCCAGAACTGCGAGGTCGGGCTTCCCATCCTTATTCAAGTCGCCTATCACAAGCGAAATCGGAGCGCCGGCGAGTCGAATAGTCGTCGGCTGCTCGAACGTTCCATCTCCCGCGCCCAGCAGCACGGAGGCGGTCTTGTCCAGCCGGTTGAGCGCAATGATATCCAGTTTCTTGTCGCCATTCAGGTCAGCAAGAGCCACGGATACCGGGCCTGAGCCGACGGGGTAGCTCGAGGAGAGTCGATAGTTCCCTTTCTCGTCCGGAAGAAACACAGCCACGTTTCCGGCCGTGTTGCAGGTATGGTCGAAACCGCAGTAGTTCGCAACGACCAGCGCCGGGGTCTTGCGCCCGTTCAAGTTTCCGGAAGCAATCGAGACCGGTTGCACTCCTGAAGGATAGGAGCGGGCGGCCTTGAATGTGCCGTCCCCATAGCCGGAGGGTACGCTGACCGATTGCGAGGAATGGTTGATGATGCCGAGATCGACATGACCGTTCCCGTAGAAGTCCCCGGCCACGGCGGCAACAGGTGCGTTGCCGGCAACAAAATCAACCGAAGGCTTGAACGTGCCGTCGCCGTTGCCACTCAGAATGCTGAAGGTATTGCTGCTCTTGTTGATGACCACCAGACCGGAAACCCCGTCCCCGTTCAGGTCGGCGACCAATGTCGAGACCGGCTCGTTTCCAACCGAATAGGAGGCCGGCGGAGCAAAGGTTCCGTCGCCTTTACCAATGAGAACCGATACCAGCTTTTGGCCGGGTTGCGTAACCACCAGATCGATCCTGCCGTCCTTGTTCAAATCTCCGGAGTTGATTGAAGAGAGCCGGCCGGGAGCGACTGAGATGTCTGGAAGTGAACTGAATTGGCCCGCGCCTTTGCCGAGCAGGACGGTTACCGTTCCATCAGCGTTTGCCAAAGCCAGGTCGGCGTGGCCGTCGTGGTTGAAGTCCGCTGCCGTCAGCGCCGCGGGCGCGTTGCTTAACGCAAGCAAGGCAGGCTTTTGCAGGTTTCCATTGCCGTCGTTGAGCAAAATCGCAAGCTGAACCCCGGACTTTCCAGCGACCGCCAAGTCCACCTTCCCACTCCCATTGAAGTCGCCCGCGACGATGAAAGATGGATTGAAGCCGACCGGGTAACTTTGCCGCGCTTGCAGCGTTCCATCCCCCTTGCCAGATAGTATGCTGATGGTTCCGTCGGACTCATTGCAGACAATGACGTCTGGCCTTCCATCCCCGTTTATGTCGGCAACCAAAACAGCGGTTGGATGGGGCCCGGCATCATACTCTGCTCCGGAAGCAAACCTGGCCTGCCCTGCACCAAGAAACACGGTGATCTTGCCAGAGCTGTAGTCTGCGGTCACCAGATCCAAAGTACCGCTCCGCCTCAGATCCCCAGTTGCCACACTCGACGGAGCATACCCAAGGGGAATGGCAGGTGCAACGAGAAAGGGCGCCGGCGCAGGAGTGTTGAGAGAAAAACCAGTCGCTGACGATGCGCCCGATTGCGCCGCGATTCCCTTTACAAGGCAAGCGCTGGAAAACAGAAAAACTACCGCAGCCGCGAGAGCAGTTCCAGAAAGACGAAGGGACTTTTTGCGAATCATTGCTTTTCTCCAGACGAATGGGCCGGCGACGCACGACCTGAGTTTGATTAGGGTTCAAACCCGATTGAATACTCACACCGGTCGTCAATGAGCCCGCACGAAATCGCGGGCACAGAAAGGGGTCAACGCCGACTGTTAAATCTACAGAGAGTAGTTCCCCGGGGAACCAGTCAAGTACGTGTCAATCGATCACTGTGGAACAATCATGGTGGCTAGCATGCCACTGATCAAGCCCTATTCAGTGTTCAGAAACGGCACTGAACTTCAGCGTCCGGGGCATGAGGGGAGCAATGCCGCACATCAAGTGTGAGCCCTTTTGACTCTCATAACACTCTTCACAGAAATGTTCTGAGAGCAACACGAAACATTGAGTTCTGACTGCTGCGAAAATGTAGCACTATCCCGAAAATCATGTCAAGGGAAAACCTGTTGGCAGGCTATCCGATCAACATCGCAACTGCGAATCCATGTGCGATTTTCCAGACCTGAACCAGCTCGAATTGCGGGTTCCGCGAGCACTTGCAAAGGCTGGGCAAGCTAACTTGGCTCTAACTGCCACATCGGTCGGGGCAGCGACGATCCCTCAAATACCCACCCATAAGTGAGGATCGCGATTACGTTCCCAAGCACTCAAAGAGCTTTTTCGCAAGGTCGTTATTGCAGGTCTCGCCATTCGCGACATTGATCATCAAGCTCAGGAACCCAGAAACCCGCAGGTATCCCCACTCCGCTTGATCAGTTTGGTAGATATTGAATAAAAAGGCCATAAGAGTATCCCTGGCCAGGGCCAGCCTGCCTATTGGACTCTTCATTATCTGTTGAATGCTGCCCGTCGCGTTCTCAAGAAACCGATCGCCGCCAGTGAACTTGATGTTATATTCCTGGATGAGGTTCCGCAGCTCGTTCTTGAATCTGCCGTGATAGAGCAGTTTTTGTTTCGGGTTACTTTTGATAAACACCGCATTCTGGTTCTTCAAAGAGAACAGTTGCGCGGGCGTATCGTAGTGCGGAAATTCATCGTTCTTGTTTTCGTAGGATTTTTCCTTTTTATCGCTTTCGAACTTCTTCCACCACTCCTGGTCGTCGCCATCGCCGCCGGAGCTCCTGCGCAGAGGTTCTGCCATTGCCCTGGTTACCTCCGATCCTTTAGGATGCCGATGAGTTTGAATTCCTTGCCGGTCAGACGTATCCAGCACGACGATCTAACCATGGTTGTTTCTCTCTGGTCAAGGGCTTTCTGCCACTCTTTCCCGGGCCTCACTTCGCAATTCGCTCTTGCGGATTTTTCAGCGAAGTTGGAAGACCTTCTGGTTCAAGGTCATCACCTGTGGGTCGTGGTAGAGTCCGAGCAAGTTTGCGGTTTCGCATCGATCCATCACCGACTGATTCGTAATCTTTTCGTAGACCCGGACCACCAGAGGAAAGGACTCGGATCGCATCTGCTCAACGCGATGAAACAGGAGTACGGCAAACCCCTTTTCGTGCAGACCCTGGCAGCCCATTGGTGGGCACGAGCTTTCTACCGCAAATCAGGCTTTGAGTTCTTTGTAGAACGGCCAAGCGGCTTCGAGGGTCTCACAGACGCAATCTACCGTTGGGACGGCTAACGCTGTTGACGGGAGCGGGACGCCTTGATGCTAGTCATCCAACAGGACAATCAGGCTTAAGTCCGGCGTGGGAATCTCAGAGGGGACGTAGACCCCAATCTGCCGGGATTGTACGATGTGTTCCCAGCATCCGCCTGAGCGGTTGATCGCGAAATACTGGCTCTCAACGTGGGAGGCTATTTGAGCGGGAGCCACCGCGAGATGATTGAGCGGCAGACCGGGAATGGAGCGCTTAATTATTTCAACCACAAACCGGGCAGAACATACCTTCACCAGCTTGGGCACGCGCGCGATCAAGTCCGCTTCGCCAATAGGCGAGTGAATCTCCAGAATCCAACGCGCCGGTCCCAGGCAGCGTTCATCTTTGATTTCGCCGTTGTAAAGAAAACTCTCGACAGCGAGCAATGGAATCTTGATTGCCTTGGATGGCATCACGATCTCAAGATGTCGACGGATATGCTCATCGAGAGGCGCAAAGCTCGCTCCGAAATCGCAATGGTTATAGACTGGCAGCGAGCGGGGATGCACCTCCAGACCGAATGTACAAAGCGCGCCCGCCAGCCGCGACATCTCCCGAAACAATTCCTGCGGATGCACGTGATTGGACAACAGGAAGTGCCGAAGCACGGAGACATTCGAGTTGAGGGCGTGCAGGAACCAATACTGCGCGACATGACGGGCCGACATGCCTGCCTGAAATACGCCGTTCCGTTGTTGCTGTTCATTGGAAATCAACGCGCTCTTTTCATCCATGATCTCGATCAGACGGTGTAGCATTTCCGTCAGTGTCGGATTGGCGCTCAAACTGAGACACGGCGGCACAAAGGTGGGATCAGCTTCGAAATGTCCAGATCCGTCGCGAGTCACACGAACCAGCGGCAAGCTGGCGAAGCAATCTGTGACTTCACTCTCAGCCAACAACCGGAGATTCTTGCGTCCGATCTTGATCTGCTTCTCGTCGCGACCAGTGTTCTGATCGGATATCGCCTGCTCGATCGACAGATAGCGAATGTCGCTGGCGGAATTATCAGTTGTGTTCTGTCCGTCGCTGAGATTCACGGGGACTGCCAGATACAGGGTCAGGTGATCGGCCACTGGAGAAAACAGCTCAGTGAAATTTCGTGGTAGCGGCGCCGCATCCGCTCCCGGCACGTCAAAAGCGAGTCCGTCTTCAAACAGGCCTCTTGCATGGGTAAGAGCCACCGTGCCATTGCGAAGAGCGTCATTATCGAACTGCAGACCTGCAAATCCAAATGCATCGCGCCACAAGCCGGCGATGACAAAATTCAGTGAGTCTTCAAAGTAACGGCTCTGTGCCTGAAAATGGTGCGGGCTCAGGTACATTCCTTCGAACCAGACGGGTTTGGTTAGCTGTCTCATAAGGATTAGCCCGCCTGCGGCAGAAGGATAATCAATTCCATCTGCGGATTCAGGAGTTCTCCGGGAACATGGGCGGCAAAATTGCGCGAGCGGAGAACCGCTTCCCACGCCGGCCCAGACTGGTTGAGGCTGAAGTATTGATACTTGGTTTTGACAGGTATGGCGCTGGGCGGAATGGTCGCGTGGCTCAAAGTAATCCCCGGCAATGCCATGTTGATAAGCTGTTCGATTTGAGAAGCAGAGCTTGCCTTCACCAACTGCGGGACTTTGCGGATAATCGATTCTTCAGTGGTATCGGCCGAAAACGCAAGGTACATGCGCGTATTGGCGAGATATTTGTCTTGATCGATCGCAGTCGCATAGATGGTGTTCTTCACTTGCTTGAGCGGCAAGGAAACAACATTGGAGCGTATGACCGAATCAAGCAGCAGGCGCAGCTTCTGCTCCAGATCGGCGAAAACCTTGCTCAGGTTAAGGTGGTCGTACAAGGGCAGATCGCGCGGCCGCACCGTATCGGAAAAAGTTGTGAGAGATGCGCCCAGTGCGGTGAGTTCAGAGAAGAGTTCCTCGGGATGGCAGCGCTGACCCTGGAGCAGATGACTGAGCACGGGGATATGGCTATTGACCGTATACAGCAGCCAAAAGCTGGCGATATCCGTGGTCGTGAATTCGGCGCTGCTTTCGTTCTTCTGGCGTCGTCCGCCAGCCAACTGCGTACTCTTCGCGGACAGAATCTCGAGGATTCCATTGACCAGGCCGCGCAGATAATCATTGGCTCGAACTTCGAGAAGTGGAGGGACAAACCGGGGGTTCAGCCGGAACGCGCCTGCCTCCGTTCGTTCCACATTGGCGATGCGCAGCGCGGAGGAGCCTTCCCGGGTTTCGTTGGCCGCCAGCAGGCGCAGGTTTTTTCGCGCGATCTGGATCGGTCTCTCCCCGGTCCCGGTGTTCTCATCGCGGACGTTCGCAATCTCGGCCAAATAGCGTGACCCGGTCACGCGGCCCAATCCGGCAACGTTGAGCCCTTTCAGCTTGTAGTCGGGAACAGTCAAATAGATGTCCAGGTCGCGAACTCCGGGATCGAAAAACTCTGCAAGCGCCTTGGAGGGTGGGGGCTGATCCGGGCCGGGAATATCGAACAGCAATCCGTCAGGAAAGATACCTGAGGCTCGGGTTACAGCCAACTGGCCTTCCGCGAGCAACTCCTGATCGAGCACAAGTTCGTTGAAGCCCCAGGCGCAAAACTTTAGCGCCTGCAGCCGGAAGGTCAGGCTATCTTCAAGAAACCTGTCCTGGAGTTGCAGATGCTGCGGGGTCAGGAAGGTTCCTTTGGTCCAAAGCACGGGTTGCAGTTGCTTCATTTGCGGTGACCGTTCTTAACAATAGCAATTCACGAAAGGTGGAGCAAGGCTTGGTTCGAGCCGAACCGGAAAGGCAGCTCCCTGTTCCAGTTGCAGTGTCGGCAGCAGCCCCGCGCAGAGGCGTCGTCTCGCAACCCATGATAGCGACTTCCTGATGGCCTGGGGCGAGGAGCCCGCTGTTTGCAGGTTCACTCTTGCAGTCGCTTCCCGGCGATCCCATCGAGGGCTAAAACCCATGTTGGGCCTGGCTGATTGCCTGGCTCGCCGATTGCTGCGCAGCCTGCGCGGACTGCTGCGCCTGTTGTTGCGCCTGGCTGGCTGCCTGCTTCACCTGCTGCTCGGCCTGCTGAGCTTGTTGCTGTGCCTGTTGGGCCGCCTGTTTGGCTTGTTGTGCGGCTTGTTGCGCCTGCTGGCGCGCCTGTTGCGCGGCCTGCTGGGCCTGTTGCTGCGCCTGCTGGGCCGCTTGTTGCGCCTGTGCGGCCGCCTGCTGCGCCGCTTTCTCCGCTTGCGCAGCCGCCTGCTGTGCCTGTTGCTGTACCTGCTGCGCTTGTTGCTGCGCCTGCTGGACCGCCTGTTTTGCCGCCTGGGCTGCCTGTTGCGCCTGCTGCTCAGCCTGGTTAAGGGCCTGCTGTGCCGCAGCCTTGCCCTGAGCCGCCGCCTGGCTCACCGCCTGCTGCGCTTGTTGGACGGCCTGATTGGCCTGTTGAAACGCCTGCTTTGCCTGTTGCTTGACCTGGTCGACGGCCTGGTCGGCTTGCTGCTCCGCCTGTTGCGCTGCCTGCTGTGCCTGAGTTGCATCTTGCTGTGCCTCGGCCGCAGCCTGCTGGGCGCCCTGGACAGCCTGTTGTGTCGCCTGCTGTGCGTCCTGTTCCGCGCTGCTGGCTGCAGTGGAAGCTGCGGCCGCCGCTCCGGCTGCACCGCCGGGCAGTTGAGGAGCCGCCGGGGAACCGGCAGCCGGCGGAGCCAGGGACATGGACCCTGCCGGGGCGCCCGACGACGAAGCTGCCGGACTGCTCCCGCTACCCAGTTTTGTGCCTGTCTTCCCATCGTCGGCTTTATCAGGGTCCTTCGGGGCATTGGGGTCGACTGGGTCAGTGGGGCTGGTGGGACTGGAGCCGCAGCCGGAGCCGGCCGACCCGCCGCTGTTGATCATCACCATGGTCCCAAAAATCGAGATTCCCGATGGATTGATGTCGATGTAATTGCCTCCGACCTTCAGCGTCAACTCCGTGCCAGCCTCCAGCACGATTGTCATCCCGGCCTTCAAATGAATGATCTGTCCTGCTTCATGTGCAAAGTTGGAGCCGGATTTTTCGTAAAGGTTCTGGCCAACCTGGAGCGAGAGCGTCTGACCCACCTTCTGGTTGAGATTGCCGGTGATGTTGCTGTTGGAATCGCCGCCGATCTTCTCAACGACATTGCCGGTGACGTTGCTGTTTGTATCGCCGCCTACCTTCTCTACGACTTTGCCGGTTACGTTGTTGTTGACGTCGCCGCCAACCTTGCCGGTGACATTGCCAGTGACCTGAGTGTCCAGATTTCCGCCTACGCTTTCCAACTGGTCGTTGGCCACGGTGAGGCTGCGGTTGTTGCCGACCGCTTCGCGACTATCGTGCAAGACCTGGTTGTCCTGGTCGAACTGGGCACGCAGGAAGACCTGCTCCTTCCCGGCCAGATCTTCAAAACGAAGCTCGTTGTAGGTGCTGGCGCTGCCTCCTTTGGAACTGCGCGTCATGAATGTGCTGCGGGTCTGGTTGGCCGGCAACGCGTAGGGAACGGTCTGGCTCGCATTGTAGACTCGCCCGGTAATAATGGGCCGGTCCGGGTCCCCCTCCAGAAAGCTCACGATCACTTCCTGGCCGACGCGAGGGATGGTGATCGAGCCCCAACCCTGCCCTGCCCAGTCCTGCGAGACGCGGACCCAGCACGAGCAGGCACCTGCTCGATCCCAGGGGAACAGCACCATTACGCGGCCATACTTGTCCACCCAGATTTCCTCGCCATCGGTTCCCGGATCATCGGCGTCGCCACTGTCGCCGGAGTCCTGGCTCTTGCCGACCACGACCGCGGTCTGCGGCCCTTGCACGAAGGGCTTGGGTGTAAGGCGCGCGGGACGAAACGGAACATCAGCGGGAATGCATGTGAAGTGGTTGGAATAGGAATCGCTGCCGCCGCCACCACCGCCGCTGGAACTGTAACTGCCAGCCGCCGAGGCGATGTGCTGGATCTCGGTCAGGATGTAGGTGTCATTCATCGAATCCTGAAAGTGGTCCTCGAGGTCGAATTTGTATCCGGTAGTAAAGGCGCGGCAAACGCTGGATCCATGGGCGACAAGGTGACTCGCTTCCTCTTCCTGCATGCGCAGCTTGGCGAAACACGTCCCGTCTCCACGGGTGAGATATTCGCCCGGATAGTCGAAGAGTTCAAAGTCCGCGTTGCCGCCCACCGAGACAATAGTCGGCTCGGACGCGAGCAGGCTGGTGGAGGGAGTTTTGAAGTTATAGTCGGTCAGCGTGTACTTGCCGCTCTTCAGTTCCTGCTCGATGCTCCACGAGTTGACGACATCCTCGTCATCGATGCCGCCGCCTGCCAGGTTGTATCCGGCGCTTTCCTGCCCAGGGCATGGCTCGTGGGCGCTGGAGGAGTCGGCGATTACCATCGTGTGCTTCCCGTCCTCGTGCTGGAAGAAGTAGAAGATGCCGTTCTGCTCCATGAGCCGGGAGATGAAGTTGAAGTCGGTCTCGCGGTATTGCACGGTGTATTCGAGGGGAGTGTAGGTTCCGCTCAACGAAAGGGTGTAATCCGTAAAGCCCCGGTCTGAAAGCACCTGGTCGATGATGTCGCCGACTTTCTTGTTGTGGAAGATTTTGCAGTCGGCAAAGCGGGTGAGCATCCAGGTCCATGGAACGACTTCCATCTGGTAGTGGGTGAACAGGTTGTCGGCGCCGCTTTGGGCAAAATGGCTGACCAGACCGTTGAAGTAGCGAGGAGTGTTGTCCGACAAAGTGACCGAGATGGTGACGCTCTTGCCGATGATGTCGGAAAAATCGATCGGGTCTGCTGGTTGGTGGGTGCTCGGGTCGGTTGATTCGCAGAGCAGATCGAGATGGAAGCTGAAGAGGCGCGAGATGGCCTCATGGCCGCTGAAACTGGCGAGCAGCAGCTTATCCGCGCCCAGCGGCGTGGTAAGCGAGATGAGACGACCTTCTTGAGTGTGTGGCATATGCTCCAACTGCTACTTGCAGAGTTAACGAGTCTCAAATTTGTAATTCTGAACGCAATCACCTCTCGCCTGAAGACCGGATTGAAATGGGCTTGGCGCCGAAGTCATACTCGAATATTCGAGATATCTTGGTCCTTCTTTCCCGGCTGGTTGAATTGGTGGCCGTTCTCCTCTCGGCTTTCGTCATGCCGTCCGAATGACCCGGAGCCGGGAAGGCGCTCAGGGCTTGACGGCAATGGAATAATCGCCGGACTCGGATCGTCGAATAGCAGCTCGAACATCCGAGCCGGGAACAAACTCCCATTTTTCGGTCTTTGGTGAATAGCCGGGAGTGGCTTCAATCCTAAACAATCCGTTGCCCAATACGAGTGCAGTGGTCGGCCGGTACACGTCGGTCCCTTCGTCCAACAATCGCACGTATATGGTGACCCTGCTATTAGTAACGGAACCCATCTCCTCCAACATGTAAGACCTCGTTTGTGGTGTTGTCAATGACAACGGAACGTCCAGTAGTTGGGTTCACGTACCTGGTTGCTCCATTTGCCGGATTGATATTGTTAGGAGCTGGATACTGCTCTCCGTTTGCGACTGCCTCTTCGATTTGAGCGTCAGTCCATCCGCGTTGAGCCATCTGACTGGTGACCTTTTGAGACGTCTTATGGCTTCCCCACTTTCGTTTTCCACCTCCTCCACTTTCGCTTTCCTCGCCATTCGCGGCCGGCTCTATTGGCGGGGCATCAGGCCCTTTTCCGGCTCCCGTACCCGCTCCTCCATCGGCCGCAACGCCAGCCTGCGTGGGTTTCAGCTTCGGATTGTCGCGCAGGTCGCGCCAGTTTTTCTCGAACCAATCTGCGAATCCGCGGCTTAATCTGCTCGCGCGCAGGACGGTGACCAGATCTTTTACGGCGCTTTCAGCGATGGCTTCTGCTGCATCCCCTCCTGCCACGCGACCTGCCGTCTTGGCGATTCCGCGTACAGCGCCAGCTCCAATTCTCGCCAGTATGTAGGCCATGCAGCCTTGAATGATAAGCCTAACCAATATTCCGGCCGAACGTGCCAGTTGATATGCGGCATCTCTGACTTGTCTCTCCTCGGCTTTGCCGGTGAGCTTTCGCGCGGCCCACGCCATACCGATGCCCAGCTTTATCACGAATACCAAGTCTCCCAGCCCTTCGGCAATAAAAGGAACCAGGATTTTCAAGCCGGCCCAGGTAAATATGAGCATCCCAAAATCGAACCCGACGTCAGCCCCAATAACCGCGCCCGGCACAGCTCCGGCACCTCCGCAAAGAGCTCCTACGATGCCGCCGATGGCAGACCCTACAAAAGTCGAGGTGCCCACGATTCTGACCATCGAGATCAGGCTTGGGATGAAACCCTCAAGCAAAGACTCAATTTGCAATCCGGTCTCTTCGAAGATGGCGTCGGGGGCAAGCAGGATTGCCTGTTCAGAAGCTTGATAGATACACCGGGCACCTTCAAAGTCCGACCGTATCGGACCCTCCACAGCGTGGTAGGTTTTTTGCAGCTTGGCTTTGGCAAGAGCATAGTCGGAGCGGATGTCGGCAGACGCCGACGATAGAGATTCCCTGAATCTGGACGTCCAGGTCCTTGGGGACGTGCCTACTGAAGATGGAGGCGCAATGATGACGCGGGCGGATGTCTTGCCGTCATTCACAGGCTCTGTGGGTCCTGATGCTCCAACTGGACCTTGTGCACTTCCACCCATTGCGCCTCCGTGGTCCGCGACTGGGAGTCCGGTCGATCCATTTTGCTAGGACATGCTATAAGCAAACGCCCCGTCTTCCCCGACCCCCACTTGAATCGCGCTCAGCTTCTCCCCTTCCGCCATTCCGCCAAGTATCCTACGCGAAATATCCGGCAGCAGGGTGTTGGTGAGGATATTATCCACATTTCTGGCGCCGCTTTCGACTTCGGTGCAGCGGCTGGCGACTTCGGTCAGGAAGGCGTCGTCGTAGGTCAGCTTCACCTTGTGGTTCTCCAGGATGCGGCGCTGGATCTTGCCCAGCTTGAGGCGAATGATCTGCTTGAGCGCTTCATCGCGGACGGGGTAGTACGGGATGAGAACCATGCGGCCCAGAAACGCGGGCTTGAAGATCTTGTTGAGCTCCGGCTTGAGCGCGTCGATGAGGGCACGCGGGCTGGGCGCGGTTTCAGGGTCGGCCACCAGCTTCATCATCTGATCGGTGCAGGCGTTGGTGGTGAGGATGATGATGTTGTTCTTGAAGTCGATGGAACGGCCTTCCCCATCTTCCATGTTGCCCTTGTCAAAGACCTGGAAGAAGATTTCGAGCACGTCGGGGTGGGCCTTTTCCACCTCGTCCAGCAGGACGACGGAGTAAGGCCGACGCCGCACAGCCTCAGTCAGCACGCCGCCTTCGCCGTACCCCACATAGCCCGGGGGCGAGCCTTTCAGGGTGGAGACGGTATGGGCTTCCTGAAATTCGGACATGTTGATGGTGATCAGGTTGTGCTCGCCGCCGTAGAGCAGGTCGGAGAGGGCCAGCGCAGTCTCGGTCTTGCCAACGCCGCTGGGGCCGACGAGCATGAAGACGCCGACCGGCTTGTTGGGGTCATCGAGGGACGCGCGCGAAGTCTGAACGCGCTGGCTGATGATCTCCATGGCGTGGGGCTGGCCGATCACGCGCCTGCCCAGGTGTTCCTGCAGCGAGAGGATGGTCGCGATTTCGTCCTTGAGCATCTTGCCGGCGGGGATGCCTGTCCAGGCGGAGAGCACCTCGCCCACAATCTGCGCATCCACGCAGACCTGGATCAGCCCTGTTTCGCCCTGCACGGCGGCAAGTTCCGCCTCCAGAGCCTGCAGTTCCGCCCGCGCTGCTGATGAATCGAAGGCCGCCTCCGCACTTCCCTCTTTCGGCGCTTCTGCTTTGGCTTCCTTGGCGTGGCTGGCCTCGAGCTTTTCGCGTATCTCACGGATTTTGCCCACCAGTTCGCGCTCCTTATCCCAGCGCTCCTGCAGAGCCTTGAGGGTTGCGTCGGCGGTGGCCTTTTGCGCGGCTATTTCGGCGAGCTTCTCCTGGTGGTCCGCGCCGACTATCTCTTCGCGCTCGAGAATTCGGCGTTGGACTTCAAGCGCGTCGATCTGCCGGGTCAGGTCTTCGATTGCCGGCGGTGTCGCGCTCTGCCCAAGCGCGAGACGTGCGCAGGCCGTGTCGAGGATACTCACCGCCTTATCGGGCAGTTGGCGTCCGGCAAGGTAGCGGTGCGAGAGGCGCACGCTGGCGGCGACCGCATCGTCGAGGATGCGCACCTTGTGATGCTTTTCAAGGGAAGCCACCAGGCCTCGGATCATGACCATGCATTGCGGCTCGCTGGGCTCCTCGACTTTCACTACCTGGAAGCGCCTGGCCAACGCGGCGTCCTTCTCAAAGTACTTCTTGTATTCCGACCATGTGGTTGCCGCCACGGTGCGGAGCTCTCCGCGGGCGAGGGCCGGCTTGAGCAGGTTTGCGGCATCGCCCTGACCGGCCTGGCCGCCCGCGCCGATCATGGTGTGGGCCTCGTCGATGAACAGAATGATGGGCGTGGCCGATGCCTTTACCTCTTCGATCAAACCCTTGAGCCGGTTTTCAAACTCTCCCTTGACGCCCGCGCCGGCCTGAAGCAAGGCCAGATCGAGCGTGCGGATCTGCACGTTCTTCAAAGGAGGGGGCACGTCGCCCTGCACCACACGCAAGGCAAATCCCTCGACCACGGCCGTCTTGCCAACTCCGGCCTCGCCGGTGAGGATGGGGTTGTTCTGACGCCGGCGCGTGAGAATGTCGATGACCTGGCGAATCTCGGCGTCGCGGCCAAGCACCGGGTCGATCTTGCCCCGCTTGGCGTTGCCGGTGAGATCGACGGTGTACTGGTCGAGATTTGGAGTCTTGCCACCGCCCGGCTTGGGGATGCTATCGCCGGGTCCAGTTGGGGCAGCTGCCGCTGTCGTTTCATTTGAAAGGGCAACTATGCCCAACAGGTCCTTGCGCAGGGCGTCGGCATTGATCTTCTGGAACTCACGGCTGACATCGTTGATCAGGCGAGAGAGTTCCTCATCGGACACCAGCGCGAGGATGGTGAAACCGGTTCGGATCTGTCCAGCATTGAAGTCGATCGAGCCGATGGTCCACGCGGTGGTGAGCATCTTCAGCACGGTGGGGCTAATTGCCGGAGTGCGCGCATTGCCCGACTTCAGCTTGTCGAGGCTCCGGCTCAACTCGGCGGTCAGTCTCGACTTGTCGACCTCAAAGTGCTTGAGGATGGCGGCAAAGTCGCCGGAAGCAGAGTCCAGGAGCTTGGTGAGGAAATGTTCGATCTCAATATCGTAGTGAGTCCGGGAAAGACAAAGCCCGGCTGCGCCTTCAAGCGCGGAGCGGGCCGGGTCATTCAGTTTGGAAATCAGTGATTTCAGGTTCAGTCCCATAATCCCCCCTTAGAGAGTCAAGATTGTGTCGTCAGGGTCACAATTCAAGGGCGTCGTCTTTGCCCAGGAGACCCATCCAAGCCTTGCTGGATTGACAGAGTCGAGATCGAGTTCAACCGAAGGCACCTGGTTTCGATCGAGCACGAGCTGCACTTCAAATTCGAGACATTGATTGCTGAAGAAGCTGGTAATGGCGCGCAAAGCTTTGTGGCCGCCGCCTCCAGGCAGGAAATCGCAATAGCGTTCAAGCCCCAAGGGGCCGAGACGGATCCGAACCCGCGACTGCCGGTCCCAGACGGCGTCGCCGGTAACCGCGCCGAAACCAACCTGGTGTGAAGGCGACTCGTCATCATTCATCGCGCATTGCGTCACCCGATCGAGGCCGTACCAGCCGCCGGTGAATTGTTGAATCTCCACCGGCACCTCAAAGAAGTCTGCGATGACCTGTTCCAGGGCCACTGCGGACCGCATCTGCGACGCCACCAGCGACACATAGTGCAGGAATGCCTCATCGTCAATCTCCTGCCGATCGCGCAGTCCCGCGGTCCCCATTCCCGCCAGGTCGAGCAGGTACTGGGTGAATAGATCGCGTCCACCAGTGTTATAGGTGACGGCAAAGTTCGATCTCTGCCAGGCCCGGTAAAAAAGCGAGACGGCGCGATGGTTGAAGATGTCGAGAAATGCCGCCATGCTATGGTCCCTGGCCCGCACCCGCTCCAAAATCAGTTCGCTGTATACATAGGGAAGAAGACCCATGGGTCCGGTGAGGCCCATGAAGTTGACCGTCATCTCCGGTTGCGAATCGCCGTCCACTTGCAGGCTCTGAATCTCGCTGGCTGGAAAGCCAAGCCTGGAATTGACCCGGAAGTGCACGGCTTCATCCTCGGGACTATGAAACCCGCCCACGTGCTTGGAGTCGGCCCTGAGCCGCTGCAGCAGCGTAACCGCCTGGAAAAACTCAAACGAACACGGGTCCTCAGCCAGTTGCCGGCCAAGCAAGGAATCCGCTAGATGATTGATTTCCATCCCGCTCTCGGTTGCCATTCGTGGAGTCTCTCCTTTCTTTGCGGAGTTCTGACACTCAATTGAGTAAAGCTGTTCAGGGAAGCGCTCATGCCAAAGAACCTGTCCAACACGCAGGCGAAGAGAAACGCGCCGCCGCCAGTGAACTGGTCCTCGTCAATTTCCATATCGATCCGCACTCCGCGGGCAAAATTAACTCCCTGTTCGGAGATCAGACGGGTGAAATGCGGATGGCTTTGAATGTTGAGAATGCTCTGGATCACGTTCTGCGAATAGGCGGAGCGGCCAACGTCATAAAGCCGCAGGATCTCCTGCAATGCAGTCTTTCCTCCCTCAACCATGGACAAATAGTTGAGCGACAAATGCGAAACGAGTCGCCAGAGCGTGCTCTTGCCGAGGGCAGGACGCACCGGCGACGTTGGTTTGCGGAGGGCGACGATCCGTCGCATCGCCGCTGCGCCTTCCATCTCAAAATCGCTGTCCTGGTTGCCGAACGGCAGACGCGCAGGCAGGTCGCGATTGGTACAGGTGGTGCGCACGAAGAGAGTTGTCGCATCCGGATCAACGGTTGCAGTCGACAGGTCGACCAGCGAAAGCGAAATGTCTGTTCCGTTGTCGTTGGCGCGGGTCGAGGGCCTGCGGTGGGCCAGCCAGAAGCAGGTTCGGTTGTCCTTCCTTGCGGAATGGCGGAGCGAATAGAACGGCTCGTACACAGTGGTCTTTTGATTCGCATCTTGCGCGGCTACTTCGTCAATCGAATAGACCTCTGTTGAATAATGGCGTCGAACG